>Ga0209686_1000087_pt1 | contig 42091 bp, 66 predicted proteins | sample GraSoiAngelo_126_FD_185883 | JGI IMG/M metagenome (GOLD analysis project Ga0209686, IMG submission 185883) | Grasslands soil microbial communities from the Angelo Coastal Reserve, California, USA - 14_0927_09_20cm (SPAdes) (version 2) | ecosystem: Environmental > Terrestrial > Soil > Grasslands ...
CCCGCAGCAGCCCCCGCAGCATCCCACGCAGCAGCCCCCGCAGCAGCCCTCGCAGCAGCCCCCGCAGCATCCCCCGCAGCAGCCCCCGCAGCAGCCCCCGCAGCAGCCCCCGCAGCATCCCACGCAGCAGCAACCTTGCTTCGCGCGGCGTCAATCGTCGGGCGCGCCGCGCGAGCGAGCGTGCTGTCGGCAATACGAGCCAGCGACTCCAACGCTTGAGCGTCGTCGGTCAATCCGGCGAGTCGCAGCCATGCAGGCGTGTAGACGCGCACAAGCCAATCCGTCGCCATCCACGCGCGGGTTTCGTCGTCGGCGTCGGTCGTCTTCGTGCCAAGCAACGCGATCGAGAAGCGGTCCAGCGCCTCAGTGCGCGCTTCGTCACTCTCCCACCGCATGTCGTTCAACCCGATCGCCATCGAACGACACACGCGAGAGATGGACGGATGATCGTCCGCGAATTGTGCGGCCCCATAGCGCTCCCTGAACGCGGGCACACACGAGGCGATGCGGTTCGCCTTCTCCACAAGACAGCATTCGCCGTCGAAGTGGTCGCCGTGCGAGCCGTGAATCAGCGGCAACGCCAGCAATTCACTTTCACTTTTCCCGCAGTCCAGCAATTCTGTCGTCATTCGGTCAACTCAGGTGAGAGAAGGAAAAGGCATCGTCCAGCACGGACGGACTCGATGCGTCAGGACCGTCCAGCAGCGGCGGCGGATAGCCCGGCACGCCATGCGCGAAGTAGTGATCGAGCCCGAGATAGGGACGGCGCTCTGCGTCTCGCTTGACGACGAACCCCACGCATTGCCGCGTGACCCCATAGCGGGCCGCGATTTCACGGAGGGTTGCCCCGGCGCAGTACTCCGCGACGAACTGTGCATTGCGGTCGGATTTCGGCGCGCTCACGAAACGCACACCGGAAAGTCAGCCCAATTCTTCACGACATGGCCGCGACACGTCGCGAAGGCGTGCACCCACGAGTAGGCGACGAACGCCGCCCAACACATCACGAGAGACAAGAGGAGCCAGTACCCGAAGGTTGAGCGAGAATGGTTGCTCATGCGGCGCGCTGCTCCTGCCACTCCGCAAAGCGCGGGAGGCCGTGCTTGTGTGCCGCTTCCCGATCCACCATCTGCATCCGGCGACGGAAGCCCCCTTTCTCGCCCCGCGTGTAGCCTTTAAACGCCTCGTCCAGCATGGCGCGGTAGTCCTGGATGTTCGCGTGGGCGTAGGCGCGGGCGTACTGCTCCACCGCTACGGCGTAGAGGGCGCCGTCGGTCTCGATGGTGGTCACGCGGCGTCCCTCACGAAGTGGCGCCAATTCTCACACGGATACTCAGCGCGTTCCTCGTCCTTCATCTCGGACCATGACGGCCCGAGACAGTCCAGCAACTCGGCGTCAGTCAGGCCGTAGAGGTTCGACGTGGTTCCCAAAACGGGGTGGGGCTGGTCCGGGGTGGTTCCCCCTTTCAGGGGGAAACCAGCCTCCGGAACCACTTGCCCAGTGGTGGTTCCCAAGTGGTTCCCGCGTAGTTCCAGCGTGGTTCCGTCCTCATTTGAGAGGCTTAAGGTCCACTTCATGGAAGTGACAAGGCGAGAGGGTGGTCGGGGACATAGAGCTTCATACGATTAGCCCCCCCCGCATTCCGAAGCCGTCCGTTGGCGATGAGAAAGCCAATCCGGGTCAGGATTTCGGTGCGGCGAATCCCGATGTCGTCCGCCACGTCGTTGGCAGAAATACTCGGGCGATTCGTGACGATGGTGACGATGCGCTCATCCAAGGGCATTTCCGCCCCGGCGAGCACATAATGATCCCCGTCGTACCGCACGTCATAGACGCGCGGAACAGGAACACGGCCCACGCTCTTGATGCGACGAAGCGTGGGGTCGGCGTCCGGTTCGGGAATGTCGAACTCCACCACGAGATCCACACCGCCACCGATCGCCGTACTGCCGCGATAGGTGCCCGTGCTCTTGGTCGCGTGATGGACGATGATGAGTGCCACGCCGAGTTGATGCACCACGTCGGTGAGTGGCTGGACGACCTTCGCCATTTGCGTGGCGTTGTTGTCGTCCTGAATCTGCCCGTGCGAGTAGGCGGTCAGACTGTCGATGATGACCAAGATCGGGTCAACCGACTCAATGTGGTCGCGGAGTTCCTGGGGCCGCATGAGCGGGTCGCCAGCGAATCGGTCCACGATATGCACGTTGGTCGCATCGGCACCGAAGTGCCGCAACCGACGAGCGGCGTCCCCGATGAACTCTTCAAGTCCAATCAGGAGCACGCCACCCTTCGCACACGGTTCGCCAAGAAACGACGAGCCATTCGACACACACGCGGTGAGATAGCCCGTGAGTGTGCTCTTGCCTGCTTTCTCTCGTGCCGCCAACAATGTCGAGCGCGATGCCCACGCCAAGCGTGGAACAATCGCGGGCGGTGGTCGCATGATGTTGTCGTTCTCAAACAACTCGTCCAAACGCCACCGTGTCCGATGCGCGGCTTGCATCGCGTCCCCCGTCCAGCGCGGGGTTTGTCCGATGAGTTTTTCGAGTGTGTCGAGATCCCCGCCCGCGTCCAGCCAATCGGAGACATCCCCTTTCTCGGGGAGGTTCGGCAGACCGACGACCTTGACCGTCGCTTTCTTGGCAACGAGTGACGCGGCGACTTGCTCCGCGTGCGAGCGTCCCGGTTCGTCGTTGTCGGGGAGGATCACGACATCGGCATTCTCGAAATACGCGGAGAACGCTTCGCGCCACTTGCCCGCGCCCATCGGGTTCGTCGTCGCGGTGTAACCCAACTCCGCGAGATTGTCGGCGTCCTTCTCGCCTTCCACGATGAACACACGCTTGCCGTCATGGATCGCGGCCAGCACTTCGGGGAGCCGATACAACACGGGCTCCTGTTCCCCGAGCGACGGAATCCAATTGCCCTTTCCATCGGGGCGGCGCTGACGAAAGGTTTTCTTCCCCGTGCTCTCTACGAATCGGCACGATTGGAACAGGAGCGTTCCGTTCTCGTCCGTGTAGTCGTAGCTCTTGATGAGCACGGGGCGCGTTGGTGGCGCGCTCACGCTGGTGGGGCTCGTGGTTGGTCGTCCATGGGTGTCAGGGAGATAGAGGTCATTCATGGTCAGCCCCAACGCCGCGACGATGATCGGCACCGCACAGCCCGCGTGACAGTGCATGAGCACGCGACGGTCGCTCCCCTCTTTGAGAGAGAGTGAGGCGGTACCGTCGTCGTGCGCCGGACAGCGGGCCATGAAGCCCGCGCCGTTCTTCTTCACGCGCTGCAATTTCGCAAGGATGCGAGCCACGGGCGTATCGATCGGGAGAGGGGCCGTCATCGGCGGGGAAGGGGGATTACTGTAACGGAAGGATAATAGCGGTACCGTACTAGCGCAACACTGATTGCACTCTTGCGTCTAGGCGTTTCCGTGGTTACGTTCGTATCATGTTGCTCATGCGACTGAAACTTCCTGAGCTCATGGCCGAGCGGAAACTGAAAAACGCCTACGCCTTGATGAAGGCGAGTCGCGGCGACCTCACCATCACGACCGCCGTGCGACTGGTGGAAGCGGACGGGAAACCGAAGCGTGTGGACCTCAACACGCTGGACACGCTGTGCCGCATGTTCGACGTTGAGGACATGAATGACATCTTCGCCCGCGACGATCTGCCCGCGCCCGTCAAGCCGAAGCGCAAGCGACGTTCTGTTTAACCGGAGAGACCGATGTGCACTTGTGAGGCAGCCACCGAATCGCGTTTGCAGACCTACCGCGCCAAAGCGGTGACGGAAGGTTCGTGCAACTTCTGTAACCGTCAGGTTGGAGCGCACGGCACTCGGCGTGACGCCACGGTCACTGTGGTGCGCTCGCCCGGCAACATGACCGTTCGCTTCTGCGATGCGTGCTTGGCCGAGTTGAAACACTCGCGCTAGCATCACGCCGCCTCCTCGCAGTACACCCGCCACCGCGCTTCGGTAATCGCCGCATAGCCCACAATCCGCGCTCTGGCCTCGTCCGTATCGAACGGGGCGTGGTGCGTATCGAACAACTCGTGACACCCCACCGCCCCAATGCGTGAGCTACAGAGCGGGGCGATCTGGTCCGCGTTCGCTTTTCGAGAAAGTCCCTTCCCCTCGGTCCCGACATGCGCGTTGACGGACCAGCCTTCGACGTCACAGCCGCAGCACGGGAGACTTTCGACAAATTCTGCCCGCTCGACGCTGCCATAAATCCGCTCGTAGGATTCCTGGCTGCGCTTCTTCGGGCGAATGCGTGTGCGCTTCATCGGCGCGCTGCGCTTCATGGGGGTCTTGCGCATCATGCGGCTTCCTCAACAGCCAGGAGCCGCGATGCGATCCACTCCGCGACGTTGCTGACGACGCCATTGCCGCACGCCTTATAGCGAGCTGCATCTGAGGCAGGCTTCCCGTTCTCGTCGGGCACGTTCGTCCAGCCAGCCGATGTGACTAGCTCAATCGACCAGCCATCGCTTGCCAGGATGTTTCGAGGAATGAACCCAGCGATGGCAGCTACGACAGAGCAGCACGAGGTTTGATAACTCTCGTCGCAGGTCGGGATACTTGCTCCACGGTGCGATGTGATGCACTTGGTGGATTGCTCCCACGCCGTCGTGAACCTTTCCGCATCGGCGGCAAGTTCTGCGATCTCGCGCCCAGACACGACGACAGATTTGCTTCCATTCAACGGACTCGTAAAAGAGCCGCTTTGGAGCAGTTCGTCCGCCTTTCCAGGTAGGGCTACGCTCCCCCCTAGGCGGGCGATGTGGGCGCGGATAGCGGCGAGCGACGGCGCAACACAATGTTCCACGAGCGAAATGGCCTCACTCGCCGCGTTCCGGTCGTCGCACAAGTTGTAGCCCAACGTGAAGTGGTAGCCGTCGCCTCCTGACACTTCGGGGGCGACTTGCGGCGCGAGGTCCACGAGGCGCTGTAGCGTTTTCAGTGCGTGGGCGAGGTCGAACGGGCTCGGCATGGGGTTACTCATTGTCGCTTCTATGTGCCCCCAAATGGGGGCATATAGACGGTGATGTGGCTATATGCCCCCTAAAGGGGGGATATACATGGCCCGTCATGCTGGACTCCGCTTCTTCGCATTGGCGCGCATTGTCGCGAATCCGACCTCTTGCAGCGGGGTGAACTCCGCGAACGCGTGATAGTAGGCATCCTCGCCAGTGTGAATCCAATGCGTGGGTGTTTCGCCACACTCCAAGCAGAGGCCGAGGTTGCCGATGACATCTCTCCAGCGCCGCTCTCCTCGTTCGACGGACTCGGCGAGTTGCAGAATCACCGCCTCTGCTCGCGCTACGACATCGCGGCGGCTTTCCTGCCCCTCGTCGCCAAGCGCATCCTGTAACACGGCGAGAGCGTCCAGCGTCTGCATCACTTCCGCTGCTCGTGTGCCCATCGTAGTAGCATCCCTTGGTCAGTGGTGCTTGCGGTTGATTTTTCTTGGTCTACCCCTGCATGCACTATTGCAAAGCTGTCTGCTTCCCGCTCTAACGCTCGCCGCTCCTCAGGGGAGAGACGCGCGCGGGCGGTGAGGGCGCGGAGCGCGTCGAGATCGTGGCGCAGAGGCACGATGCAGAGCAGGTACTGCCGGTCCTTCGCCTTGTGCGGATTCACACGCGCGAAGCCCTGCTTCTCCCAATCGGCAAAGCGCTGCCTGAACCACTTCGCCTGATGGCCAGAGCGGATCACCGCGTCCGACTCACTGATGAACGTGGTGAACGGGTACGCTGCCTCAGAGATCGAATCGATGAACGCCGCCACCTTCTCCACCGGTACGACTGCACCGTGGCGCTTCAGGACAGCCACATCGCCACGGGCATCAGCAATCGCCTGCACCAGATCACTCACCGCAGCACCTGAGACAGCAGGACGTTCTGCTCACGCAATGCCCGCCCGCCAAGGTGGAGCGCGATGAACTCGACATACGTGTCCGACACGCGGGCCAGGTCATCGAGGCGGGTCTCCGTGATCTTCTCGCTCTTGGCGAGTGCCTTCGCGCGCTCCGTCTCACGGCAGCTCGCGAGCACGATCTTCCGGTAGTGATCGAAGAAGCCGAAGTTGCCGTACCACGCTTCAAGGTGGCCGGGATCGTTCATGTCGACCGTTGGCACCTCGCCAACGACTTCGCCTTCATTGCGGGTAATCGTTGTCTTCGTCATTCGGCTGGCTCCTGTACCCACTCTGCGGTTTTGGTAAGCATCTCGTTTGTGTCCGCGAAGGAGGCGAACCGCGGGCGCCCCCGATCGTTGCGCACCACAATCCAGTCCGCGCCGAACGACTCGACGCGCTTCTCGCCCCACCCGTCGCGCCCGAACGCGCCGCCGCAGTAGCCGCGAAAGAGCATCCCGACGAGCGGCATCATTCCGCCACCGCCTGCGTCGCCGTCAGGTAAGCGTCAATTGCGGCCAGTGCGGCGGCGTAGGGTTTCTTCCCGTCGAGCTTCTTGCGCACGTCGAGCAGTTCGTCGGTCGTGAGTGCGCTGAGTTTCTTTCCGCCATGCCCGCCGAGTTTGTCCGGCGTGCCAGGCAGCACGACGTCGAGCGGATCCGCAGCGCGCTTCGGCTGCTCCGTGGCGATCTTGCGCACGCCGTCCGGACGACCAGCGCCGCCAGGCAGCGCCCATGCGGGCAGCGCCGGAGGATCCCACTTGAACGCCGCGCCGTGCTTGTCCGCCTTCGGGCCGACGAAGTACTTGCCCTTGGGCGAGACGATACCGAAGCCTTCCTCGAGGTTGTAGAGGTAGCGCCCGATGCCCCACTGATAGCCCGCGCGCTTCATGGCACCGGAGAGCCCGCCCTTCACGCCTTCGATATCGGTGTTCTCGGCACCATCCCACTTCGTGACCCACTCGCCGCGCGTCTCGCTGTAGATCGAGATGCCGCAGAGAATGCCGCCTGACGGTCCGGTCGCGTAGGCGTTGCGCCAGTTCTCGGGGCCGCATACCTCATCCAACCGCTCCATGATCGCGCGGTTGTCGATGTAGGCGAGCACGCGGATCCATGGCTTGTTGTCGCTCGTCTTGCCGGTGGACTGTGCGCGCCATTCCACATCCTTCGCGGGGAATGGATCGGCCAGCGCACGGAAATTGATCGTCATCGGCTGGCCCTCGTGTGTGCCGGATGCGCACGATGTTGTGCAGTGTGCGCGTCAGGGCTCGGTGCGACGTTCGCCGCGACTGCCGACCCCTGAACCTCATCCGGCGATGAGGCGGAAACGCGGGACTTAGACGCGTTCCCCGAAACTTCTTCGTGCGCCATCACGCGGAAATCGCGTTGTGCACGCAACCGAGCGTTTCGTGCATTGACGCGCGTTCTTGAGCACGCACGACAGACCCGATGCTTGCCACGATGCCAGTGCGTGTTGGCTTCATCGAACGGGTGTCCGTGTTTGCAGAACTGCGCGTCCGCGCCTCGACGGAACGAACGACCTTTCGCGACCATGTCCGCGCTATTGTCCGCTTTCGTTCCCAGAAAGAGGTGGTCGGGGCGGACGCACGATGGGTTGTCGCACTTGTGACAGACGCAAACGCCAGCCGGTATCTCGCCTGCCTTATCCGTCCAGGCGAACCGATGCGCGAGGACGATCTTGCCGCCCGCATTGAACTGACCGTGGCCAGAACTCATTCGCGTGCCCTGCCATTCCCAGCACCGCTCACTGACTGATACTCGCTGCCAGAAGCGCTCACTCGGCGTACCGCGAAAATATGGACGCGTCATACGGCACACTCCGTTTCGCGTTCCGCGATCTCACTACGCGCCATTACAAGCAGGTCGGCGTACAGCTCCAGAAAGGCGGCGTCCACGAACAGCTCCGCGTTGCTCAGGGCATCGCTCTTGTGGGTGAGCACTTCCTTCGCCAACCGGATGCGCTCAGGGTCGCCGTCTTCCGTCGCTTCATTGAACGCGTCGGTGGCTTCGTTGTACGCGCACTCGGCGAACATGCGGCGTTCGATCTTCTGCACGATCAGCCGCCGTCCGGTATCGACAATGTGCTGGTTGCGGGCGCTGAACAGGATCTGATGATTCATGCGACGCTCGGCAATGGGGCGCGATCGCGCCCGTCAATCGTTCCTTCGTGCGCACCATGTTCCGCGATATGCTCACGCACAGCGGCCACATGGATGCAGCGATCCACGGTGAGGCAGGTGAGGCAGCACAGGGTCTGAAAGCGCGTGGCTTTGACGGTGATGCCTTTCACGGTGCCGACGTCCACGCGATACGTCACGCCGAGCTTCCCGGCGTGGATCAGCGAGACGACATATTCCTTCGGGGCCTTGCGACGGCGCGGGCCGATGGTGCGCGCATCGTCTTCATGTCCGAGCACGGCGGCGTAGAGGCCGTCTTCCACCATGGTCTCGCTCATGCGATCCGCCGCAGCTTCGGGCGCGCGGCGATGATCATGGCCGCACACACCTTCGATGTTTTGCCCGCGAAGAACACGCTGTCCACGACCTTCACTTCCGCGTCGGTCAACGCGGCATCGTTCGCCAGCGACCCGCACGCGGCCCGGACCAGCGTGCAGACGGAGGCGAGGTAATCGATTGTGGCGAAGCGTGGCATAGCGCGGGATGGGTAGCGCGTGGCGTAGTCGGTCACATCGAAGCCTGGCTCGTCAGGCTGTTCTGCCAGCGCCGTTGGTGTTACTTTTGTTGAAGCGATGTTCATGGCGAACTCTCAGGGTTCGTGGTGAACCGTTAGGGAGCGCTGCCGACCTCGAATCGGCGGCGTTTCTCGTTTCTAGGCGCGACGTCTGTTGTTCGGGTCGTTCAGGATGTCCACGCCGTACAGCTCATCGGCGTAGCGCTCGAACGCCTGTCCGACTTGCCTGGCCAACGGGTAGTTGTGTTGATCATTCCGAGCGCGCTTCGCTTCCTTGAAGCGCCGCACAATCCCCTTCCACGGCTGTGTTTTTCTAGAGGCGATGTTGCGGAAGTTCTGGTTGATCGAGCGGCCCTGACGGTCCTGCATCGCCACGAACAACGCGCGCAGCGCGCGCTCCAGCTCCAGCTCCGCGCGTGTGCGCCGCGTCTGTGCCAGCCCGCCGTCGCTGATCGTGAGATTGTGCAATTTCTTCTCGGGAGTGTTCTGCATGTTGTCCGCACCTCGAATGCGGAGACGCGCCAGTGACTGACTCAAAACCACCACCACGACCCTCGAGCCGATTGCGTTCATCATCGAGCGCGTCCTCGAGGGTCTCTTATCCCGCCATCAGCCAGACTTCGTCCGGCTTGATGGTGGGATTCTTTGCAACGATTTCCCGCGTGATTGCCCGCTTTACCACGGGATCGTCACGGCGCTCGGAGTTGACCTCAGTCACATGTCCGCGCGTGCGACGGGTGCGCCGAGCGATGAGAGCCAAGCCCCCATGTCCGAGTCGCATCTTTCGCTCATCCGGTGTCAGTGCCATTGTTGGGTAGCTGTTGTAACGTGATGTGTTACGTGACGGCTAATTTAGGTAGCCACCGCCGAATGTCAATAGCCAATGTCGAACCTTTGTCGATCATCAGCTAAGTGAAGAAACGCGAGACACTTGGAGATCGGGTCGCGCAACTCATGCGCGTGAAGGCCGCACACGAACGCCGCGATATCTCCCAAAAGGAGGTCGCGGCGGAAATCGGCGTGAGCCGTCCAGTGATCTCGGAAACGGTGTCGGGGAAGACGTATCCGAGTCCGGAGACGCGCGCGAAACTGGCGCGCTATTTCAATGTCTCGGAGATGTTTCTCGAGTACGGCGTGGAGCTGCCGGCATCACAGGGGAAGGAAATGACCGGCTTCGAAGCACAGACCGCAAAACCCGCGAAGAAGCGCGGGAAGTCAGCCTAGCGGATGCGGCCGAACAGGAATGGCGTTCGCGGCGTTCTTCGCCAGCATGCGCCGGTAGGCTCGGATATCGTGCGGGTCTCGGTACATCCGGGCGGGAATTTCCCGCGTCGGCTCGTGACGTTTCACGGGCTTCACGAGTACGAGCTGCGGCGCCGGATCCCAGAGCTCGAGCTTCTGCTCCATCCACTGAACGCACCGTTCCCAACTCGCTCCAGGCGGCACCGCCAAGTGCTTCCGTGCAACACCGTACCGATCAACGGCCACGAGGGCAGGTAAGCCTTTCACTAGATACGGCGCGCGATACACGCCACGCTTGAGCAACGATCCCATTTCCCGAAGAACTCCCGAAGCAGGGGCAGGAAGCTAGGAAATTGGATGTCGGATAGCAAGCTGGACCTATTTCCCAAAACTTATCCACATCGATCGATGCTCGGCCTGGTCCAATAGATGAGCCAATACGACCTCAGGGCAAAGGCGTTACAGGAGGCAGTCTGGGCGGACATTTGTGGTGAACAAAAGGACCTCGACTTTGAGGACACCACCGTCCGAACGGCAGTCGTTCACGCGCGACTAGACTTGGTGCTCTTAGCTAGCCACTTGTCGAGCCTGAACGGTCAAGTCGCGACGGTGCGCAGACTACTCTGGGTTTTGGTTGCGCTCGTGGCATACGCGACCTTTCGTTAGATGCCGTGGAAGCCCCGTCACCTCGAGCCGCAGCTCGGCCCGCAGCTTCCGCCGGAGGAGTTGGAGCGTCGGGTTCGTCTCTTCCAAGCCGATCTCGATGCAGAGCAGGATCGCATTGCGGAGGTCATCCGCGTCCGCCTCAATGGGCCACTCAAGGAATCCAGGCATGAGCGCAATAGGTAGCGACCCCGCGTCACAACCGCGTCATTCCTTTCTAGGGAGCACTTTGTGACGCCCCTGAGCGAAACACAGTCGGCGCTGGTTCGGCGCGCGAAAGCGCTTGTGGTGGAATTAGGCGACTTTCTCACGGCCCGCGAAATGTCCGAGTCGGAAGGACGGGACTACCTCATTCGGGAGGTGAAGGAGTTTCAGACCACCTATGCCACCGAGTATGCTGGTCGTGTGCTCGCGCTGACGGAGGCGTTCAAGGAGGAAGGCATCCAGCCGCCGAAGGATTACCGGGGCGAGTTTATGATGGAGCACCCCACCAACCCACTTGGGCTGCGAAGCGTGATGACGACCTTGAGTTACATGGCCGAGAAGCTGGAGCTTCGGGACTAGATCGCTATTCGATCGTCCCGTCCGACAGCACGACCTCACAATCGCGCTGGATCAGCAAGCACAGTCCCGCCCCGTGGGTGATCGGGAGTGAGTCCCCAACCACAAGCAGAACGCCACGCTGCACCACGTTTGCAGAGAGCACGATCCGTGGGCGCGGTGCCGTTAGGGCCGCCTTGGCTTTGTTTGCCATTGGGAAAATGTATGCAAAGGTTCCGAGACGCGCTGTAACAATAGTGGCGCAACTTGCATGAAACGACTAAACTAGACCAATCCGCCTAGTTTGGAGGCGCTATGACTGACAAGCTTTTAGGGGCATTCTTGGCGATCCGCCGACTGCGGCCGGATCAGCAGGACGAGATTGCCGAGCGTCTCGCCGCGGAAGTAGCGACGTTAGAAGGTGAGGCTCAGGCCCACCTTCAAATCTGGCCGTTCGCCGATCGCCGCACGTTGGTCCACTCGACCGACCAGCGCGAGTCCGCGCACCAGCCGGAACGTCGCGTCCGCACTGCCTGAGGGTTCGCCTCGAATCGGGTCGTATAGGGCCGCCACCGTGTAGTGCAGGCGCGGCCCAGGCATTCGGGCGAGCACGAGCTCCGTGTCCTTCGACGCGATCACCACATGCAGCTTCTGGATCGTCGTATCGGCTCGAGCGAGCGCCGTCGAGTCCTGATGGAGCAGGGTGTCCACCTTCGCCACGTACCGAAGCACGGTCACAGTGTCAGAGGGGTGTGTTATGACGCTATCGCGCAACTTTCGGAGCGGGACTCTGGCAGCAATCGCGCTATCGCGCACGGACACGTAGACCGTCTCGGCTTTCGCAGCTTCCGCTTCGCGCAGCTCCGTCTTCGCATGCGCGGCCGCTTGGTCTGGTGTTGGCTTGGGGCGCTGACTCCAGAGCACGATCGCCACCCCCGCCATGACAATCGCGCCGAAGACGATGCGCTGCCGATCGGCGCTCACGATGCACCGTCCGTCAGGTAATTCGTGAGCAGCTTTCGCCACTCGCGCATTTCCATCGCGGGCTGCGGGTCAATTTTTCTTTGAGGGCTCACCTCATAGTGCCCAACCACACGCGACGGAGGAATCGAATAGGAGTCCATCAGGAACCCGCAGAGCCACAGGGCACTCTCGATCTGCTTGTCGGTGAGGACTTCCTTCCCCTGGTGTGCCCACGCGATACCGACCGAGCGCTTGTTCACCGATGCGCCTTTGTTCGGCTTGTCGGGATTGTCAGAGGTTGCCGCTATAGGATTGGGCCATGCTGAATCCCCCGCGTGATAGGCAACAATCACCGGATTCGTCATCCGGTAAATCGCGCCGTTCCGCTCGATGATGTAGTGATATGACGCGGTTTTGTCGTGCGTGGTGTTGAGGTAGTCGATCGTGCTCAGCGCCGTTCCACCTTCGGTGCAGTGCATCACGATCAAGTCTGGCTTCCCTTCGCGGAGACTGCCATGATGCTCTGCATTGTCGAGATGCAGGACGCGCGACTGCAAGTTGGGACGGCTCACGGTTCAGCCCTCGGCGGTATCTCGATCTCCGCCGGCGGATCACCGGCCCGCATCCCGCCGAACTTCGGCACGAACGGCGTCGCGATCACGGTGATGGATTGCACCACGGAGAGCCCGCGCTTGCGCCCGAGACCAATCAGCAGAATCAACCCGCCGGCGACGAAGAGACACACGAACGCAATCACGTGTGTCGTGTGCGCAGGCGCGGGATGGTACTCGAACCAGATCCCTCCACCACCCAACGCCATGAACGCAAACCCCACGAGTGCAATGACGAGATAGGAGAGACCTGTCTCGATCGTGACTTCTGTGGAATCTCTCATTGGCAGTACACGGGTTGGCGGTTGCAGATCAGGCGAGACAAGCGGGTGTTGGTGGAATCCAGTTTTCGCTCGATGCGTTGGAGGGCTTGCTCCTGAAGGGCGCCACGGATGGAATCCACTTCAGAGCGGCGATTGAACTCGGCCACATGGACGGCGAACTCGGAGCGGTCGAGTTTCTGGGAGACCGCGGCTTGTGCGGTGCCCCAGGCAATACCGCCCGCGAGTACAAAGGCGAGGAGACCGCCGAGAATGGACACGAGCTCGATGTCAGCCTTGCGTCGTGTGAGGAGGGAGCGTTCGTCGGTCTGCTGCATCGGTCCTGAGGGCCGAAAGGGAAGGGAGACGGACACCCGCCCGGCGTCGGGAAGGTGAGGTCGTTGTAGGGGTGGCGTCCCTGTGGATCGCCGTGAGGAGGGAAGTGCTTTGTCTTGCGGAGGGGCGGGGCGTGTCTAGCTTACCGTGCTATGGGAACGTTCTGGGGACTGGTGCTTTTGTCCGTCGTGGTCTGGTATGGCTTGTGGCGTATCCGGATTGCGTTGCTGGGTGTCCTCGGTCTCATGGAGGTCTCCCTGAACCGTGCGGCACTGCATCGTGGCGAGCGGCCTGTCAGCGACGACGTCGACATGCATGACGTGCTGCGCTAAGGCTTCGCAGACGCCCCTCCTGCGATTTGCGCTGTTGCGCGGAGCACTGGCTTTCGTCCCGCTGCTCTCGCCTGCTGCTGGCTGAACGCCTTCAGTTCCTCGACAACGCGTTGCAGGTCTTCGCCGCGCGCGGTCAGGATCGGAGCGAGGGCGTTGATCTGTTGCTCGCTCAATCCGCGCATGCGTCGCGTCAGTGCGTTGTCGAGTGCACCAGTCACGAGCGTGCTCAGTGGACGACGTGCGCCCGAGAGCACTGAGGCAGGGCTCCCCATCTCATCAGCCTGCTCAGCCAGGATGCGGGCAGTCGGTGACCCTCCGAGCACGAACTGCTTCGATCCGTGCATCTCCGTTTCGCGCGCGAGCGTCTGTTGGAACTGCTCAAACGACTCCGGCGTCGGGAAGATGGTCTTCAGCTTCTCCCGCATCAGATCGTTCTTGAAAAGCTGCGTGTTGTCGCGCCCATCACTGGTGCTGGACAGCTTCTCTTCGATCGACGCCAGCGCGGCCTTCCGGTATTCGTGCTGCGCCGCTGGCGTCAGTTTCTCGAACGTCGCCTGCAGCTCATCGCGCGGCGTCTTGAGAAACGTCTGCCCGAGTTCCAAGCCATTGATCGGCTGCGAGTCGGTCGCGTATTGCGCGCGCGCCTCGGCGTACTCCGGATGCAATTCATCCAACCGGTTGCGTGCCTGGATCAACCGGTCCCGCATCGCATAGGCACGATCACGGCTCACCTTTCCGCCGTCTGTCTTGCCGCTGATGATGTCGTCGAGATGTTGCTTGACCTTGTCCAGCGTGCCCAATGTCTGCGGATTCTGCACGCGCGTCTCAACCCCGCCAACGACCTGTTTGCTCGAGAGCGGAGGAATCGACGCATCGCCACGAATCGCGGCGTTGCGAGCGACGGATTTATGCACCGCGCGAAACTCCGGAATGTCGAAGAGCGCCAACGCCTCAGGGTCTTCGATGACCGTGCCCTTGATGGCGTCGTACTTCGGATTCGCATTCGCGAGACGCTTCCCGGAGAGTTCGGCTTCGCGTGTGATCAAGTTCTCGCGACCGTGGCCCATCGTGGATTCCAGCGCTTCCTGGACGCGCTTCGGCTGGCCGTGCCCACGTTCGGCCAGCGCGTCACCGATGATTTCGGACCCTTGGGAGGGAATCGAATGCGCGCCGCGCGCTTTTCGAAGCATCGCCCGCCCGCCGATTGACGGATCGAGCAGCATCTGGTCTGGCGTCGCGGCAGCTGCGTTCGCGGCGACATCGTCGACACTAAACCCAGCGCGTTGCATCTGCCGCAGCACATCGGCCCGTGCTAGGTCTTCGGTTGTCGCAATCCCTGCGGCCCTGGCCAGTGGAGCGAGTGGCGCATCTGCTGTCGCGGGGCGCGGAAGCAATCTCGCGACCGCTCGCGGGGCGCCCGTCGCGTCGGCCAGTGCACCGACCGCCTTCAGGCCAGCGACGGTGCCCGCGCCAAACGCCGCGCCAGCGGGAACTGCCTTTAGTCGGGTCGGAACATCTCCCTCGGCAGCACCAGCGGCAGCGGTTCCACCAGCAGCGGCCCCGGTCGCGATTTGCTTGCTCGTTCGAAGGAGTTTCTGGCCGCGCGTGAGTGCAAGTCCACCCTCGGCCACTTTCGCACCAAGCCCCAGCGCCTTCCCAACGACGCCGAGCGCTGCACCGCCGATTGCACCGCCACCAACCGCGCCGCCAAGCTCCGAGACCAGCGCGGTGCCCGGATTCGCTTGCTTGTAGTCTTCGAGCTTTTTGCGCTCGTCCGCGACGGCGTCTGCGAATGTCTCCTTTGAGAGCGCGGACCGCACGCCCGCGTTGAGCTCATCGCCGAACCCGAACGTGGCGCCCTGCTCGGCACTCCGCAGCAGTCCAGCGCCGAACTGCGTCGGCGCGGCGGCCGCCTTGGCCTTGTCCGTGAGGTAATCCTTTCGGACACCGGTGGTTTCCGCTGGGGTGCGGAGCAACGGCAGCTTCGACGGCTTGACTGAGGGCGGTGGACCGTGGATGCGCGAGACGTAGGCGGTCGCCTCGTCGGCTGACATGCCACCCGCCACCTTCTGGTCCCAGAGCTTATCGGGGGGAATCGAGCGTTCGTCCTGCGGCACTGGCCGGAGTGAGACACCCATGATTATCTCCGGTACGGGTTCGCGGGCGCTTCGCGGCTCATCGTCGGCGATGCGGCGGCGCGCATCCGTTCGAGCTGTGTGACGAGTGTGGCGCGCTTGTTCGCGCGCGTCTGTGCATCATCGCCAGGCTGGGGCAGGAACTGCTTCGCGTATTCCTTCACCTCATGCTCAGAGATCGCCGCGCCGGACTCAAGGCGCAGGATGGCCGAGGAGATCGTTTCGGCCGCCTGAATCGCCTGCCGCTCGCGATCAGTCACGCCGTAATTCCCGAGCCCCGGCACCTTGTTGAGCATTGAGTGCGCGGGAATGCCCGTCTGATAGACCGGCTCGAGGAGCGCGAACGCCTGCTGGGCGCGCGGATAGACGAGCGCCGCCTTGTTCGAGAACTCGGTCGGCTTGGTCGTCTCCTGTTGCGGCATCGGGTGCGCGGCGTCGTATCGCCTGTTCTCCTCGTGCGATCTGCGCCCGAGCCCTGCCACGAATTCCTGCGCACGCTCCCACTCAGGCGTGCCCATGATCGGCGCCTTCGGAAGCGGAGTGAACGCATCCGGCGTTGTGGTCTTGGTGATCGTTGGCAGGCTCTCGACGAGATTGTTGGCCGGCGAAGGAGCACCGCCGACGGACAGGCTGCCCGCATAGCGCTCCGCGATCGACGGCAGCGGCTGCGCGGTGGGCTGTGTCAGCCCCATACTCGTGCCGCCCACGGTTCCGCCTTTCGCGATGAATTCGCGGTCCGACTGCTGGCGACGGAGCGCCATATCGGCGTCGAACTTCTCGCGCGCGAAGGCATCCTGGATACTCTGCCGCTCGCGGTTCGCCTTGCGCTCCTCCTGTTCGGCCGCATAGCGCTCGCCGGCGATGCGCTGGGCGTCGGCGTAGCGTTGCGCCTCCGCATCGGTGCGCTGCTTCTGCAGGGCGAGCTCCTGCTCGCCGCGTTTCCGCGCGTACGCATTCTGAATCAGCGTCGAGGCGCCGTTCGTGAAGGCGTCCAGAATCTGTCCGACATCGATGGGATGCGCGGTCGCTGGTCCCGCTCCACCGCCGAAGGCCCCTCCAATACTGGCCCGATATGCCATCAGCCGACTCGGTTGTATGTGGTGAAGCCTGAATTCGTGAGCCCTTTGCTCCAGTCGCTATCAAAGTCAGGGTTCACAGGATCTGCACCGGAGAAGTAGGGATGCTGCCCCGCGGCGCTGTAGGCACTCGCGATCGACGGCGACCCGCCGCCGCCCATACCCGCCACTTGAAAGCCGGTCTGGATGCCGCTCGCGATCGAGCCGATGGCGTTCTGCACGCCTTCCGCGTTCACATCTGAGATAGCGTTGTCGCGCTGCTGCAGGAGATCGTTCTGCTCGAGGCCCTGTTCCCGATGAAGGTCGGTCTGCTGCTGCGCGCCGAGCGTATGTGCGATTCCGCCCACACTCAGGTTCTCGCCGGGGTTCACGGTGCCACCCGTTCGCACATCCCCGCCGAGCGTGAGCCCGCGGCGCTGCAAGCCTTCCGTTTCCGACTGCCGGACGTCCTGCTGGTGGATGTTCAGCCGGTCATGGCCGCGTGAATATGCATCCATGATCTGGTTCCGCTTGCGGCGCGTTTCGTTGCGCCCTTGCAAGAGTCCGATCCCGGCACGCAGTCCGCCGGCAGCGATCGAGGCGGCAATCAAGGGAAGAGGCATCCGTTAGCTCGCGTGCACGATGAAACAGATATTCGCGCCACCCGCAGGGGCGGCGGTGAACTTCACAGTATTCTTGTCGCCATTGTATCCAGGCGTGATGCCCCGGACCGCGTAGTCAAAAGCGCCTGAGGGATCAGAAGGGCGGAGGGTCAACCCGGCGACCTTCACAACGAGGTCGTCCAGGCGAATGATGTTCTTGCCGATCGGGAACTGGGTCGTCGCGCCATCACCAGTCGCCCAGATCGTGTACTGGCGCGTGATGCGGTTGTTGAGCTGCTCCTGCGTGAGCCCACTACGCGGCATACGCCACCTCCGCCGATTCAAGCATTGGGACTGCCCCCGCCGGGCTCGAGGCCCAGTCCTTCAAACTGGAACCGACCCGCCGCACTCACGCAGGTGGCGCTGACCGTGACCCTGGTGGCCACTCGTCGAATCAAAGGCAGCGGAATCGTCCCACGAATCCCCACCTCACCGGAGCCAGCGACGAACCGCCACACGGTGCCACTGTACGTCTTGGTGAGATACCCGCCGCTCGCGACGACCGTCGCGCCGGCCGTGCTGTTGCCGATCGAGGTGTCCGCCTGCGAGGTATCGAGCCACATATCGCCCGCGACGGGACTGGCTGGTGCCACCGGACCCACGGTCAGCGTGAAGCTGTTGAGCGTCGACGCGTCGGCGGTGGTCTGCACACTGAAGACGAGCGGCAACGAGAGGGAGGACTCCCATGCGATCGTGAGATAGCAGCGACGCACCACGCCCTCACCATCCGGGCCAAACGGATCATAGGGCCCGAATTCCACCCTCGGCAGCTGCACGGACAGGATCGGGCTGTCCGTGGGGTCGGCCTGGTAGCCGTAGCGCTGCAGCGTGACTTCGCCGGTCGTCGCGGTGCCGAGCATGCGCGATTCCCGCTGCTGACCGGCACGCCGGACATAGCTGGCGGCGGTGAGCGCCACGCCGAGAAAGACTTGGCGCGTGAAGCCGCCCGTCTTCGGGTGGTACTTGATCACCACGGTATCATCGCCGATCCCAGACCCGGTGGTCGCATCGCAGAAGGGGATGCCCACGAGCACCTGAAACCGTTCCCAATCCACGGCCATCCACACGAGGTCCTGATTCGTGCGCCCCGGATAGCCAGCCGCCAAACTGGGATCGTTCCACATGCAGTCCCAGTAGCCCGCTGAGTGTCCGGCGAAGTCCACCAGCTTCTGGAACAACGGTGTGAAGATGGCGCCGTCGTAGCTCCAGAGCCCTTGATCGGAGGTCCCGTACATCAACCGGTCTGGCCCTTCGATCAGTGCTTGCGGTCCGACGATGTTGAAGGACCGCGCCACCGGATTGGAGCCATCGGTGAGGAAGGAGTCCCGGCCGAACCCAGCGATGTAGTGGAGCTGGGAGTTGGTGCCGAAGTACAGCTTCCCGTTCCATTTCAGCGCGCCACGGATGATCTCGCCCGCATCGCCAAGCACGATCGCGTCGGAGTCCGTAAACGGACGGTCAGCCGCGGTGGAGACGTTATCGTTGCCCCATGTGAGCGGATCGTTCGCGTTGCAGAACATCACGCGATTCGGGCCGTCGCCGTTGGTGGCATCGGCGGAATCAAACCCCCAGCCAAAGGCGAAGCCGTTGTAGCTGATGATGCCGCGGAAATACAGCTGCTGCGAATTCGTCCCGCCCGCGCCCAATCCGGTCCCGAGACAGTTGTATTCCTCGCCCGGGAAGAGGTCGAAGCCGTCGCCGGTATCGGGATCGATCGCCAGAAATGCCAAGCCGGGCGCCGTGTTCGGAAAGTCGCCCTCCCGCGCGCCGACGCACACCAGCACGATGTTCGCCGCGAAGTAGAGGCCGGGGAACTGCTGGATGGTGACATACACCCCAAGCCCTGTCGGCGCTGCCAGTGGCGTGTCGAACGTAAAGGTGCGATTCGCCGGAATCGGCACTGACTCGCCTTGGCGCTCGATGTAGGCCAGGATATAGAGCGGCGTCGGCGTCACATCGCTCCCTTCACCGACGGCGAGCACGAAGGGGATATTGGCGGCGACGAAGCTGCCCAACCCGTGGAGCGCCGTCCACGGCGCGGCGACGGCCTGCAAGTCCTCGAGCGTGTAGTAGTCGCTGAGGTCCGAGGCCGCCACGAGTTGCCCACGCGGCCCGATCTCCAAACTGTCGGCACTCATGAGCTCATCCGGGCGCTGCACATCCGGCGATCCGAAGAGGACCACCCCACCCCCAAAACCAGGCACATGCAACGGACTCACACGTTCACCGCAGAGCGCGAGACCGGCGCATGTGCCCACTCGAGCGCATCCGGCGGCAGGTTGTACTCACTGGCGAACGTGGACAGCGCGGCCTGATACTCCGCCACGAGCTTCGCGTGCTCCTCCGCGCTGCGCCCGTCATCCTTCGTATCCAGGTAGAGCGCGAGCGAATCGATACACACCTGGTGGTGGCGCGTCGGAAACCGAACGTCGATGACGTCCGTGAGGGCCGTCAGGCTCGTCGGGGCGTCGAGCAGAAGCACCGACAAGGTGTCGCCGGCGAGCGGGTCACCACTGCGCGCGCGAGAATACAGCGTATTGCCGATCCGGTAGCAGGAGGGGGCCATGTGCCACACCCGCGCGACTTCTGTCGCGGGGATCATGTGCACCTGCGCGCCCGTCACCGCATCATGCACGCTCACGAGCGCGATCGTGTCGTTCGGAATCGCGACGAAGGGCGGGTTACTGGCGAGCACCCACGAGGCCAACGACGCCGCTTCGTCAGGCCGTGCCTTGGCAAAGAGTGTATAAAATCGCTGGTAGACACGATTCAGGTGGTCCAGCAACTCGGCGTCCTGCGCGAGCTTGCCGGCGTCGTTCGCCGCGGAGCGGTTGTAGGCGGCCTCAACCCAAGTCTGCGCTGTTGTACTCATCAGCCGGCCAACCTGACGCGCCACGCGATCCCAGCGCCTGACACGATACCGGGATTGACGTCCACCTTGACCGTCAAGTCGGTGCTGGTAATGCCATCGATGTAGCACTTCACCGCCGCCCCCATCGAATCCGCAGGGCAGACGGAGATGTGACGAAGACTTGGCGTGACAGGGAGTCCGTGTGCGAAGACGACAAAGGTCGAGCCGTTCGGCACGAAGGCGATCCCGCATGCCTCGTCGGCCCAGCCCGGATTCCCGGTCAGCGTGTTAGCGGTCCAGAAGTTCGGAATACCGTCGATCGGTGTGGTGCAGGAAATCACATTGTTCTGCGACACCGTGTTCGTCGTGGTGTCGAGATAGATGCCGACCAGCGCGTTGTAGACCTTGTTCCCGGTGATCGGGAGATAGCCCGTACTCGAGCGAATCCCGCCAACAGTGGCCGACAGGACGGCGAAGCGGATCGTGTTGTTCGCACAGCTGCCGGCGAGAGGGCCGACCGGGTAATCGAGGACGTAGCCGCTCGTCTGCTGCGGCTCGTAGATGTTGTTCTCGTCGACCATCGCCTGGTTGCCGGTCGACACGATGCCACCAGAGTACCCGAGTGTGTTTCCGACAAAACTGTTGCTCGTGCCGGCGACGGCGACGCTCTGTTCGACGATGTTCGCATAGAAGGAGTTGGCGGTGAGCCGTCCACCCACACCGGCCATCTGCACGGACAGACCCGTGTGTCCCTCGAACTCGTTCAGCGTTCCCTTGCCGTAATTCCCGGTGACGAGGGCCGTCGCGCTCGTGCGGTTGAAGTGATTCTGGTTGTAGGAGTTGTTGGTGCCGAGGTCGTTGAGGAAGGTCTGCCCGCTCGTGGGGTTGGCCACCGAGTCTGACTCAAAGCCGACACTCCGGACCTTGATATTCCGCGACCGCGCGTCGAGCTGGATATACTCGGCGTCGAAATTGACCTCGCAGGGGATGTTCTTGATGATGCCCGATTGCGAGTAGTACGTCGCGTCGGTGGAACTGACGTAGATCGCGGGCTTGCTTGGTGCGCCACAGTAGCGAATCGCGCCGCCGCTGATGCTCCCCATGACCCAGAAGTTTGTGCGAATCGCACTTCCCTTGAGGTACGAGAAGTAGCAGTCCATGACCCGGCCGAAGGGCGCATCATAGAAATCCACGGCCGCGGTCATGGTGTACTGCCGACGCGCCGTCACGGACACTGCCGAGAGGTTGGAGGCGTCGAGGAAGGTCAGTCCGCGCACTGTGCCGCCACCAGCATCGCCACGAGTCGCGGTCGGCGATTCATACCGAATCAGTGAGCCACTAATGTTGTTCATCGGGAAGATGTACGAGCCCGCATAGACGCCAGACGACGCGATGTCTGTCACCGCTCCCATTTCCGACACAAAGTGAATCGGGTATTTCGATTTGACGAGCACCTGAGAGGCCAGCCCGTACCGTCCAGGCACCGGCACACGGATCTCGCCACCCGTCGCGACCAGCGCGTTGGCTGCCGCCTGAAAGGCCGCGGTGTCATCGCCGCCGGTGCCGTTAGCGCCGAAGTCTTTCACACTGACCCATTCGCGCGCCTTGTTTTGCGGCGTGCGGACAATGGCGCCTGTCCCGGCTTGGATGAACGTGTTCGCCGCAGCGGCCGAGGCTTCTGCGGCTGCAGCCACGGCATACGCCGCCGCGCCGGCCGCCGCATCGGCCGCGAGCGCGTCGAGGTCGGCGTTGGCCGGAATCCCCGTATAGCCCAGATATTTCGTCGTCATCGCCGATAGAGGACTGAGGTGTTCTGCGCCGAGTCGATCATGTCAAGCGAGGCTTCAGCGACCATGGCCGCGCTGCGCTGCGCCTCGGCGATCAGGATCTGTTTGTCAACCACTGGACACACCTTCGACTGGCTCGCCATCATCGCGGCCAGATCGGCCGTCAGCGCCTCGCACAGCACCGTCGGGAGCGTCACCACATCGGTCAGTGCCGAGAGCGTCTGCACGGCGACGTAGCTGATCTGCACACTGGTCACGTTGTACCAGCGATCGCCGCTGTTATTCGTCGCCACGGCGTTCGCGAAGAGCGGCACGAGGCGGTTTCCTGAGACGAACGCGGCCGGATTGCGACCTGGAAGGGTCGTGTGCCGCGCCCGCTCAGGAATCACGTCGCAGGGGATGACGACGCTATTCGTGTAGATCAACGCCACGTTGATGAGCCGTACGAAATCCGTGGGCAGGGGGAACCCCGGCGTTCCCCCACTGAGCCCGAACGGATCCGTCGCGAGCGGTGCTTCGCTGGTGTCGATGTACGGCACGCCGGAGCCATCGAGGTGCGCCGCGTAGCCGTCTTCGAACGTGGTCCCATACACCGGCACTCCGCTGACCAGTCCGACCAGCGTTCCGGTGCTGGTGATACTCGTCGCATAGCTCATCGAGGTGCCGACGAGCCCTTCGATCTGCGCGCCATGATTCGCGAGATGCACGCGCTGGCGGGCGTTGAGGAAGAGCAGCGCCGCGCCATCGCCGAGCACCAGATCCGCAAAGGACCAGTGCCGGATGCGCGCGGCGTCGATGAGTTCTGCGACGGTGGTCACTTACTTCGCGGCGAGTGCGGCTTCGCGTGCGTTGAGCTCAGCCTCTCGAGCGGCCAACCGCTGCTCGATGGTGTCGAGTTCCGCGGCCTTCTTGCGGAGCTCCTGCACCTTCGGTGGTTCGCTCGCCAACGCCGCAGCGACCGCGCTATCAACAGCACTCCTCGGTTCATCTGCGCCAAGCCCTGGCATGGCGGTCCAGACGCCATCAACCACTTCGCCGTGAAAATCGTTCGGTCCCGCCATATCAAGAATCCTCAGTGAGTGAAGGCAGCGCCTGTGCCCTGCCAGTTGCCGACACCGCCAGCGTACGCGGCATCGAAGTGCACCTTGTCGAGCGCTTCGCGTTCGGCGGCTTCTTCTGCCGCATCGTTCGCGTGCTCGATCGCGTCGTCCTGCGCCCAGAGCTTGTTTCGGATCTCGGTGAACGCGCGCACGTTCGCGGCATCGGCGGAGCGCATGAGGTCCACGAGCCAGGGGCCGACGTGCATGTACTCGCCATCGTCCACGAGGCAGAGAATCCCGCCAACCTCGGTCGGCTTCGTGACTGTGCAGATGAGGCAGTAGTCGCGCTGGGCGCTGGTGTGCGCGGTGTTGTATCGGATCACCTGCCAGCGTCCGTCGTACGTGCCAGGCGTGAGTTGGCCGGTGACGCTGTAGAAGGGCCGCGTCAACAGCTTCGCGTTCGGGTTCCAGATGACATCCAACAGGGGATCGATGCGCCGAAGCGCATCAATCACCGGCTGGACTTCATCCATCGACTGCGGGGCCAGCATTACACGACGCGAATGCAGGTGACGTACACCGTACACGCCGGCTGCGTGGCACCGACGGCGCTCGTGACGCGGAGCGTGCCCGCGGCAGCGATTTCCCAGTTGGCGTCGTCAATGGTGGTCGCGCGCACGAGCGCGGTATCAGAACCAGATCCCGCCATCGCGCTGGTGATGGCGTTCGCGGCGTTCTTGACCGTGATCGTCGTCGAGGCGACACCGGCACCCCGAAGCACGAGAAACGCATCGATGACGCGCACCTTGTGCGTCATGATCACATCGGTATCGGCCAAGCCGCCTGCGGCCAGGTCGATCCGGAACACCACCGGAATCCCACCGATGACATCCCCCGACGCGACGTTCTTCGCTATTGTGCCGTCGATGCTGTTCGGCACCAGCATGGCGTTCGTGACCGTGCCGGCTCCGATGCTGGACTGTGGACTGTTGAGCGCCGCGACGACTTCGGCGCCTGCGGCATTGCTTGCCGCAGCGATCGCGAGTCGATTCGCGGTATCTGCTGAAATGGTCATGATGGTCTACTCGAAGAGGGGAGAATGGGCCGGCGCGCCCAGTGCGAACGCGCCGGCGACCATCATCACGGCGTGAGGAGTGAGGCGAGCGGCACACCCTGATCCGGTCCGTCCACGTACGTCGCCGTCACACCGGCCGCACCGAGCAGCGTGGTGGCGGGGATGAAGGCGTTGGTCAGGTTCACGATCGAGAGGATGCCGACGATCGCCGTGCCCGTGGGCGGGAGCGACGACCAGCGACAGGCTGCGAGGGCGACCGTGGAGCTCGCGTAGCTCGCAATGACCTGATCGTTCGACGGCTGCACCGAGACGGTCGTCGTGGCTGATGCACCGTCCCAGAGGAGCAGGTATCGGCGCACCGAACCAGCCGCCAGCGTGTTGGCTGCGTCGGAGGTAAGTGCCCACAGATCATCCGTGGCGGTGAGCGACTTCGGCACTCCGTTGAGGAAGAGCTGCGTGGTGGCGGTGGTCTTCACCTTCGACGTTGTGGTGCCCGTCGCACAGACCGGCGGCGCCACGGCGGCGGCAGCGACCTGCCATGCCGGGCGGTTAAAGACGAAATAACTGAGATCCTGAACGACCTTGTTCAGGTTGGCGAGCGCCCCGATGAGGACGGGGTTGTTGTTCTTGTCGATAGCAGCAGAATCGCGGACAGACATGCGAGGATCCTCAGAGGAAAAGAGCGAGACAGCGCGCTCAACCCGGATGTGGGCGAGCGCGCTGTGGCGTCATCAGGTGGAGGTGATGTTGTACAGCATGCCCATGCGGCGGGGCTCGCTCACATCGAGGTTGCTGTACCACTTGAGCAGCGCCTCGAGGGCGTCCTGCCCAGGCACCACGCGCATGATGCCGTTGCCGTCCTGCAGCCAGTGCGGGTCCTTGGTCTGCGCCCACGCGATGCACGACGTGTCGAAGAAGAACATCGCCTTGGCCGGAGCCTTGGAGTCCTTCGAGAAGCGAAGGCCGTCGTGCGAGAGGGAGTTGTAGCCACCCTCCAGCTTCGCGGGCGGCGTGAACCGCTGGGCCGGGACGAGCAGCGCCTCGTAATCGCGCGCCATCTCGGTGCCGCCGATCATGAGGTTGGACTCCTCGTCATCCGTGCGCTTGTAGATCGTGTCACGCATGGCGCGGATGTTCGCGAGCGACAGCGCCGCGGATGCGTTGATGACGTTGCCCTCCCACTCCGAGTAGGTCGTGCGGTTGATGCCGTTGTACGTGGTGGAGATGCCGAGCGTGGTCGAGAGCGCCGCTGTTGCGGCGAAGGCCATCGCGCCCACGATCTCATTGCCACCGGAGCCGAGGATCGTGATCGTCGCGTTGTCGGCGACGTTGTTCTGCAGCGCCGGGGTGAACGTGAAACCCGTGCCGGTGACCGCGGTGACCTTGTAGCCCAATCCACCGTTGTCTTCGGTGCCGAACTGCACGACCATGTTCCGCTTGATCAGGAACGTGGTGTTGGCGGCGAAGGAGCCCCAGAGGACGCCGTATGCCGAGTCCACCACGACCGTCGAGACGCCGGCGAGGATGGCGCCATTCACGAGGGCGAGAATGCCCTGACCGTCGCCCCAGCACTGACGGCCCGTGAAGAGCTTCATGCCCTCCTTGGTGTCCTTCAGGATCTGGAGGCCGAACTCGATGAACGCCTTCTTGGTGCCGAATTCGAGCGACTGACCGGTGATCTTGAACGGCGCGTAGTTGTACTTCGCGCGGATCGTTGCGTCGACGTACTCGCCGGCACCGTAGACCGGCATGCCCGCGCCTTCCGCGCGCGCGCCCTGACCCTGCGAGGCACCGACCTTCACCGGATACAAGCGCTCGCGGCCGGACGTCATGCCGACGCGCTTGAGCTCATCCTTGAACGGGGTCGCCGTGTTGATGGCTTCGACGATCTGTCCCGTGACGTAGTCTTCCTGCAGCAGTGCGTCCCACTGCGTGAGTGTTGCGGTAATACCAGCCATGGAAAATCCTCCAAAACGAAAAACGCGCGGCCACCGCCCGAAGGCGGAGCCACGCAGTCGCGTGAGTGCTGAGTTGTGTGCGCTGCGCGAAGCAGCGCGGGGAACTACATCGTTCTAGATCTTGCCAGCGAACTGCTCGGTGAACTCGGCGTCATTCTTGGGACGCGCCTTCGCCGCCGGGGCAGGGGCGTTGCCGCTGCCTGGCTTCACAACGGGCGTGTCCTTCCGGCTCTCGAGCTTCTTGTCCACGTACTTCTTCGACGCCTCTCGACGCACGGCGCGGACATGCCGCTCGTACTCCGCTTTCTTCGCGGAGACGATCGTATCGATGTCGCGCTCCGTGATGTCACCGTTGGCGGTGATGTGTGCGATGACCGCCGTCTCCACGCCCAGCTCGAACGGCACCCCGGCTTTCAGGGCCGCGGTGCGGCTGTAGCTGTCGAGCTCCATCCCTCTCGCCACTCTCGCTTCCTGCTGCTTGAGTTGCTGTTGGGTGGCGGTGAGGGCATCGGCCCGACGCTTCTCCACGACGATGCTGTGCGCTTCGCGGGTCGCAGGGGTGGTGATGCCGTCGATGATCGCGTTGACCTGGTCACCGAGCTCCGGATGCTGCAGCAGGAGGTCCGCCACAAACTCGGCGGGGTTCTCCTTCTGGAACTTCTGCTCGGCGCGGAACTTGGCTTCGTCAGCGCGATACGACCGGGCGTCCTGCATCGCCTTCGTGAAGCCGGCTTCGAGTTCCTTGATCCGCTTCTTGACGAGCGGTCGGGCCTCTTCGGGAAGGTCGTCGACCGTGAGCTTCACCTTCGCGGCAGTCGCTGCGGCGGCAAACTCTTCGTCGATCTCTTCGTCTTCGTCGTCCGCGGTCGGTTCCGGCTCCGGGCTCAGGGGCTGATCGGGGTCGGGCGTTGACTCGTCAGGCGCCTTCGGCGTCGAGGACGGCGGCGCTGGCTCTTCGTCAGGAGTCGCAACGTCGGGATCCGTCTCGCTGGGCTTCTTGGCCTCAACGGGTGCGGGTGTAACAGGTTCTGGTACGGGTGGTTCTGGCGTCTTGTCCTGCGTCTCGAACCGCTCCGCCATCGTCGCCACGAACTGCTGCTCGGTTTGCACCGGCGGGGCAGTTTGGGCCATAGCAGGCAGTGAGAGCGTGATCAGGAGCAGGAACAGCCGGGCGGCAAATGACATAAGCGTCAGAATCCCATCGAGAGAGGAAGGCCGATATGTGGTGAGGGCGAGATGCTCACGACAACCGGGGCGACGTACGGCACCGCGCCGATCGTGGCCCCGTCATGGCCTGCGGTGCGGTAGGCCGTGCTCGTGGGCATGTACCCGGTGCGCAGATAGGGCGCGAGGCTCGTCCGGGCGAGCGTAGGCGTCGCAAAGAGCAGCGCGATCGCATGCTCTTCGGTACCCGGACCACCCTGTGCCGCGTCCCACGTGTCGATCGTGCGCGTCTCGTCGTAGAACTGCGGGTCGCTCGCGATGCTATTGGTCGTGTACGCGATCGTGTCCGACTGCGTGCTCGAGGGAATCGATGGCGCGTACAAGGAGCCGTAGAGCGTTGCCCCACCCAATGCGGTCAGCGTGAACTCGCCGAAGAGAATGATGTAGGTGTCGCCGATCGCCGGAACCGTTCCGCCCCACGGGGCCACGGTCGTGAGCTGCGTCGCCGTGTTTAGCGTGATCCGGCGCGCCTGTCCCGCAGCCACGCCGGACGTCATCAGCAGCCAGCCGCCGGTCGGGCAGAGCGCGTTATTCAGGTTCGTGTTGAACGTCTTCCCTGAATCGCTGCAGGTGCCGTTGAACGTCGTATCCGCACCGCCCGTGGTGAGTGTGCCAGAGAACTGCACCAGCTGCACCGGTGTCCCACCGTCATACGTGAGCGTGCGGTCTGTTGCGCTGTTATGCGTCCATGTGAGGTTCTTTCCAGACTGCGGGCCGGCCAGGGAGGGGTTGTTGAGACTGACGCCGGTGACGTTGGTCAGGCCGGTGATCGTGGCGAAGCGCGTCCAGCCCGAGTAGTCGGCAATCGTGTTCTGGTTCGCCGCGTTGTAGTCGCCCAGCGTGAAGTGCGTCGGGTAGTTCCGGCTGGCATTCGCCGCGCCCTTCTGGAAGCCAGTCTGGCACTTGTACGCGAGCAACGAGGCCCACGTGAGCCTATGCGAGACGTTCGTTCCGCCCGACGTATCGAACACATCACCGAAGCTGAAGCCGACGCTCGAGCGCACATCGGTCATGTGCGTCACGGAGGCGTTATCGAACACTTGCCGTCGGTTGTAGCCGAGTTCCACGAACGCACCCGCCTGCGTGCAGTCCATGCGGATACAATTGTTGATCGTCACCTCTGGCAGGAGGATGTCGTTGGTGACGGTTGGGCCGTTGATGGCGTGGTGATACGCCTTGATGAGGATCGAGTTCTTGACCGTGGAATACTGCCCGACGTTGACGACGCGCATCGCGTGCGCGGAGATCACACCGTCCATCACGGCGGGATGTCCCGTCGATCCGCTGAAGTTCTCGATCTGGCGCGTATCACCAGCCGAGCCCAATCCGAGCCAGCAGCCACCGGTTGCGACGCAATCGACCCATGCGCAGAGTCCCGGCGTCGAGCCATAGAGGAACTGCGAGGACTCCACCACCATATCGGAGAAGTTGAAGCCCGTTTGCGTAATCGCGCCCGCGACGTTGACGTTGATCACTGGCAAGTTCGCGCCGCGCACAGTCGTCCCGGTGAAGTCGCAATAACTGTTATTCGCCCGGAAGATGACCATGAACCCGCACGTGGCATCGCCGTCCATGCCGGTGATCGTGTTCTGCGTGAAGTCCATCGGGACCAGCGCCGACGTCCCCTGCACGTTGATCAGCTCGAGGATACGGCGGCAGGCGAAGAACGTGCTGCGCTTGATCTGTGCATTCCGCTCCGTGCCGGTCTTCAACTTGTTCGACAGGTCGAACAGCATATTGCCGCCCGTCGCGTTCCCCATGTACAGGAAGTCCGTCTGATCAACCATCACCTGATTCCCGTTGGCATTGGCTGCCATTAGGAACGTCACGCCAGGGAACGTCAGGTACTTGTAGGCAGAGGTGAACGCGGAGATGCCGAGGGCCGTCTGGTAGAAGAAGACGATGCCGTTCGTGTAGTCCACGAAATACTTCCCAGCACTCGTGACCGCGGCCTTGGTGGCGACCTCTGTGGTGAGTGCGCCGGCCGGTGTAATCGCGGAGAAGCCGAGCGACGAATCCCCGAACGAGCCGAGTGCTGTGCCGCCTGCGTTCGAGATCATCACGTTGGGCAGCTTCGCGCACATGAGGTTCTTCGTCGCGTCGTACCAGCCCGTTGAACCGGATGTGGTATACGCCCCACCGCCGACTGTGCTCCATGTCAGCCGAGAGGCAGCGAGTCTGTGCGTCGCACGATTGGTCGTACACACCGACGTGAAGATGCCGCTCAGTGTGCAGGCGCCGGCGCTGTTGCTCGGCACGTCGTAGACGATGGTCCCACCCGCCGAGCTATCAAATTCGCCGTAGGCCGTGGTGCTCAGCGGGGTGTTGCTGGCGTTGAAGCCCGAAAGGGTTAGCGTGAAGCCGTTCGCCGTGACGAACTTGCCGTGATTCCCCACGGCTCCGGCAATCGTGAGCGCATGACCAACCGCACCCGCCGTCGAACCAAGCGTGATGTTGGCGTCCTGCGTGATCGTGCAGCCCGCGGGAATGACGATCGTGTCGCCGTTCACCGGCGCAATACCGCCAACCCAGGAGCCACCTGCGCTCATGAGTCCACCCGCTCCTGTACCAGTCCTGGCCGCCATAGCCTAGCCGACCCGCCGGACTACCACAGCGCGGTGATCCCGGTGGCGGCCGTGTTCGTCGACCAGACGCGCGTCACGCGAAGGGGAAGCACACCTGCTGGCACGGTCAGGTTCACATGCGCCGCGGCGTTGAGCTTGTCGCCGAGGGTGGTCACCGAGAGCGTGCCGGCCGTGCCGATCACGAGCGCGCGTGAGGCTTTCGCCAGGTCATCCGTATCGCTCGGCGTGACTGCGACGGCGTTGCACGCTGGATTCGACGCGCCCTGCAGCAGCGCGGGAGATCCAACCCAATCGTCAGTGTAGGTAACAGGCATGATGTGCGATGTGAGGGGTCATTGTCCGGCCGCAGCAAAGTCGCTTGAGGTCAAGCGTTGATCCGAGGGAGCGCCTTGGTCAGCGCCGCCGGCCACGAGCTGCAGGTTGGGCGGTCCGTCCGCTGCAGGTGCTGGGGCTGCGGCTGCGGCTGGTGCACCGGCACCTGGCATCGCCGACGCCAGGTCGTTCACGGCCTTCGCCGTCAGCTGCATGTGATTGATGAAGGCGGCCTGCGCTTCCGGCGCCCATTTCTCGAACCGGGCGCGGTCGCGCTTCATGAAGTCGTAGTGCGCGGCCAAGTGCTTCGGCTGCGACTGCCAGAAGGCGAGCTGCGGCAGTTGGTTCTGGCCTTCGCGCGGATTGTACGCTTCGAACATCGCGTGCTCGCGCTGTACTTCCATGAGATCGGAGTCTTCGTCCGACTCGAACGCACCCAAGCCAGGGGCGCCGGTATCCATGTAGCGGGAGAGGGCTTCCTTATCGACTTCCCCATTGGGTCCCTGCACCAAGCCGGGGAACTTCGACAGCATGTCAACGCGCGCATCCCACTGCGCGGCCTTGCTCCACGGGAAGCTCGAGCCGACCTGCACGCGCACGTCCATGCCATCCGAGAGATCGGAGCCAAGGAAGGATTTGACTTCCCACTTACCCCGCTCGCCGCGCACCTGAATGTCGCGCTCTTCGGTGTAGTTGTGTTGCGCCAAGACGAGCATCCGTCGTCCGACTTCCTCGAGCGCATGCTCCCACGCTTCAAGGGATGGCGTGTAGACGCTGTCCGTCTGCTCCTGTTGCACGAGCATCGCACGGCCTGACGTCACGCCTTCCGGTGCCTGCCCGAGCGACTCACGATCAAAGCCCGTCACGAGCGAGACCTTGTTCATGATCACATCACGCTCGGCGTAGATGCGCTCCGGCAGTGGCTTGAGCTCCGCCTGAATGGGCGGCTTGCCTTCGGCGTATCCCTTGGAGGCGAGGACTTGCCCAGGCGAGGAATCGATGGTGAGACCGCGGTCGTCTGGGTGCACGACCCACTTCCCGCCCATCGCCATCTGCACGTTGTGCTCGAGGATCTTCCCGTCGAGCGTGTTCAGCGCTTCGTTGAGCGGAACGACCTGGGGAATCAGCCCGATGGATTGCACTTGCCCAGGCACCGGAACGTCCTGCACCGGAATGAGCGGCGGCCAAAATCCGCTCGGCAGTTCGGCTTCACCGTTCGGGTATTCCGTGTCGCCCTCTTTCGGCCACACGACCTTGTTACCGACGACGATCCAGTGGCGGCCGTTTTTGTGGGTCTCATCGCGGTCGCGGTAGTACTCGATGACGAGCACCCGAGAACCGATCGCTTCCTGCTGCGAGGCGCCACCGAAGGTGCCGAGGACGTCCGGCTGCGCAGCACTGGCCGACGACAGCATGTCATCGTATGCGGCGCGATCTTCATCGGCGCCCGACACCAATTCGTCCGCCGCGACCTTGAAGTGCGCGGCGGCGCGGTCCTTGGGCCACATGCGCGCCACGAACATCTCGTAGGCGTCGTCCGGCGTTTCCGCTTCCGGGTTGAAGCGCACCGCCATCGGCGATTCCAGTCCGATGGCGATCTCTCCCTGCGGCATCATATGCGGCTCGGCGTCGAGGTCCGGCACCGGCTCGCCGGTCTCCTCGTGCGCCTTGGTGATCAACTGGCCGTCAGGACCAAGGGGAGCGGAGACGTCTTCCGTCTCTCCTGCGTCAGCTCTCACAGGATCGGCATGCGGCACTTCGATCAGCTGCGTGAGCGGCACCAGCTTCCCTGCGTCCTTATCCCAGTAGACGCGGAGATAGACCTGGCCACTGCAGAAGAACCAGCCCAGCGCCCGCTTGAGCGTCGTCGGCACCTTGAGCAACCGCCAGAGGTGCGTGATCAGCGCCTCTCCCATATGCGCCGATTCGCGGTCGTCCGAGTCCGATGACGGAGGAACAACGTCGAGCGCCGGCTTCTGCTTTGTGAGTTTGGCGATCGCGGTGCGATATACCGCGTAGACGACCTGCGTGACTGGCTGCTGGGTCCACGCGGGTACGTCAGTGTCAGTGCCGTAGCGCCGCTTGCTCTTGTTCCAGATCAGCCAGTGACGGCCAAGGAGGAAGAGCACGGCCTTGGACCACGTTTCATAGAGCCCAACGAAGTGATCGTTCTGGACCTGATAACGGGCCAGCACATAGAGCGCTTTGTCGGTTGGGACTGCATCGAGGGCTGGAGGCTCGCTGTGGGCGAGGTCCGCAAGGGTTTTCCCGTTCGAATTGGTCAGACCGCCGGAGTGCGCCAACCAGGACCTCGGTGCGTCATTGATTCATCAGCCGCGAATGCTCGTCTGTCGGCCGCTGTAATAGAAGCCGACTGCCGCCAGGCTCAGCAACGGCGTGAGTGTGCAGCTGAGCCCATCGGTCGAGAGGGCCGACACCACGCAGTGTGCGCGGGTGCTCTTGCCGATCTCAATCACGTTCCCGTTGGCCATGATGCCGGACTGCGAGTCCGAGAATGTGGCCGCGCCCGCTACCACGGTAACGGTGCCGTACGGGTGATCCTGATCCTTGTACGATGCCATTGGAGGACTTGCGGGAGGAACGCGAAAAAGGCGCCCGACCGAGCAGGAAGGAGGCTCGGGGTCGGGCGCCAGTCGGCGTGGTGCAGTGTTCTGGTCGCTAGTATGGCATTATGCGGCCTCGTGCGCAAGAGCCAATCGCCGCACCTTGCGGCGTTTCGGCAACGGGGCCGTGGTCTGGGCGAGTGTCGAATGGACACAACCGGACAGGTGGAGGCTCGCACCTCGTCCAGTGAGTCCGGCCCCTGAGCGGCGCTTGCCATGCCATTCGGCGGTGTCTGAGGCGTGCTGGCAGGCGCAGTGAGCGGGCTGGTCGCGGTAGTGAAGGCGGCGTTTCATCGGGCTGTTTGGCTAGAGGTCGGTAACGGGAATTTCTGCCTTAAACATCGCGTCCATCTCTCGCTGGGCAGCGCGCGTCTCTGGCGTGCAGCTCCATATCCCATTCACGGCGTCGGCGATAACAGTGACTTCCTCACCATTCAAGGAATCGACAACGATGAAGTCAGTCGGCGCTGGCGTGTTGCGCAGAAAGGATTCAATCTCTTGCCGCACATCACTGTCGATGTAGAACACCGTGCCGGCGATCTGCACGACGTGAAAGGATGTGCATGCGCTCACAGCCCCACCTCGGCACGAAGCTTCGCAATCTCCTCAGCGTGCCGCGCTTCCATCTCGGTCAGCAGCCGCGTCGTCTCCGTCATGCATTGGCTGTAGACCTTCTGGCCCATCGCCAGAAACCCGGCAGCCATCGATGCGACGACATCGTCCTTGGTGGCGTACTTACCCCCCTGGCCGCTCGCCTTCCGTTTGTGGTCCTGCAGGTTGAGAATGCGTTTTGGTGCGTCGTCGTTGGGCTCGTTCATGGCAGGCGAGGGATGAGGGCGCGGATCTTTGTGCGAAGGCCAACGCGGATTTCGCGGGCCTTTCGTTCCGCGAAGTCGCGCTTCCGGCGATTCTCGTCGAGATCGAGCCGCTGCTCGATCTTGCAGGTGAGGTATCCGTGTTCGCGGGCGAGTATGGTCATGGCGTCGAGCGCGTCCTCTACCTCCAGTTCTTTCTCGATGTTCGCGTCAGACATGAGTGGTGGGGCGATAGCGTGGGTTGTAGCTCTCACCGGCAGGGCTACAGAGGATGTGGAGCATTTCGGTCGAGCTGATCCGGTCGTCGGTGTCGTTTAGCCAGGTATCGTATTGCCGCTGATCGATCTCGTAGCAGGTGAGCATGGGCGTGGGCTCCGCCGTGGCGATGACGAAGAAGAACGTCGAGGGCCGGCACTGCTGGCAGCACACAAACGCATGGCCCACCATCCGACGCTGGTCGATCGCAAAGCCGGACTTGGCGGTGCGGAAGAGGTGCCCGTGCAGGCAGGTCATGTAGTTCGACTCGCAATGCCAGATCATCGCGTCTGACTCTCTCGCTCGCGTTGCTCCTGCACACGCATCCGGTCAGCAGCTTGGATGGAGGGCGGTTGCGCCTCGGCGTCGGCCTTGATGGTGGCGCGGGCCAGCACATCGGCGAGCCCCGCCTCGCGCACGGACTCTACGAGGCGCGACGGCAGGTCGTTCAGCCTGTCGAGGATGTGGGCGAGCACGTTGTTCGTGTGCCGCTGGTCCTCCAATAGCTCCGCACTCGAGCCTCTGAGTGCGTCGAGTTCCTTCCGGCTAATCCATGGCATCCTCGCCCTCTCCTATTGGCGGATGATTTTTCCGTACCGCTTGGTGTCCTGCGGCTGCTCTTCCATGTCCACGAGTTCCTGCCACACGCGCTGCGTCTGCGTGAGTCCGACCTTGCGCAGAGGCTCCGTCAACGGCGTGCGATCGCGCACAAAGTTCCAGTAGCCCGCGGCGTCGCCCTTGTTCGGGGAACGTCGGCCCGGCAACCGCTTCTTGATGTCTTCCTTCTGCTCCACCACGATCTTGCCGTTGTGGGTTTTCCATTGCGGCGTGATCAGGTCCTGCGCGAGCTCGTCATCGAGTGGCAACGCCAGGCGCTCGAGGCGGATGTCCTCGCGGAGCGTCCACATGATCTGCGAGCGCAGGTTGTTGAATTCCTCGTCTTCGCCTGAGCGGTCCACGGCGGACTCACCGCCGTTCAGCGCCTTGATCCATTTGTCGCGCTTCCGGAGCTCGTTGACGCAGCCCGCTCCAACGCCCACCGCATCCACGCCCACATGCTCGGCCTCGATCTTCTCCTCATTCATCTTGAGGTGGACACGGAAGCCGAGGTCGTTGGAGTTCGGGCACGGGAATGAGTCCACCTTCTCGAGCCACCAGCCTTGGCCTTGGGCGATCGCCCCTTCATCACCGCCGATGGAGTTAGCCACATCCACGCCGAGCGCCTTCTTGCCCACGCGGTACATCTCGTCGGCCCACTTCGCCTGGCAGCGCTTCACCCATTCCAGTTTGATCAGCGCCTCGGCGGCTTCTGCTGGGCTGATCCCTCGAACACGCGAACGAAAGAGTCGGCCATCCCACCCGTATTTGACGAGGCGGCGGTCTACCGACTTCTGCGAAGCGGCGCCCGGTACGATCTCTCGGCCAGTCACGAGGTTCGGGTGATCGAGGGCCGAGATCCGCACATGGCGGACACCGGGTGCCACAGAGAACGTGTGCAGCGTATCGAACTGGTGGTCTGGGTTGCCGAGCGCTAACCGGAGATTGTGCGGTGCCGTTGAGGTGTTTTCCCCCGCTTCGGTGACCGCGGGGTTGATACCTGGCGTCTCCTCGTAGATGAGGAGCATGTGCTCGGCGTGCATGCCCTGGGCGTTCACGCTGACCGATTCCCCCGCCTTCATCGCCACAGCGTACCCGTTTGCGGACCAGTCCTTGTCGGCAGGATCGGGCGACATCTGGATCCGCAGGTCCGTCAACACTGCGGTGGGGAATAACGCCTGAAAGCGCGGCCAGAGCTTCCCGATCGCCACCCAGATGAAGAGGCGCAACTGCTCCTCCTTCGGGGCGAAGGTGAACACCCGGGCGCCTCTCCATGAGGCGAGGAACCACAACACGACGCCGGCCGCGGTGAAGCTTTTCTGCGTGCCTGTACCCGCCTCGACGCCGACATCCTCCCACGCCGCCAAGCCGTTGAGCATCGCGGCCAGCGGATCGGGCGTCCCGTCCCACTCGTGTGAGAGGTATTCGGAGTTCTTTGACCAGACGAGGTACTCCTCTGGGATCCCCAGTTCATTGATGAGGAAGCCCAACGGGTCGCGCTGGTATTGCGTCAGCGGCTCCGCCCTGACGCCGGTATCACGGAATGGTGCGCGCGCGTCCGCCCAGGCTTCGGCGATGGAGCTCACGACCAGACACCGTCCAGCCGAGCCAGCACGGCGTCCGCCTGCTCCTTCGGCAGCATCTCGTGAATTACACTCACCTGCACCTTGAGGCGCCGGCGCACGTCTTCGCTGACGACCGTGAGCTCGTCCTTGGTGCCCAGTCCGTACTTGAGCGCCTGCTCGAGCGCCTTGATGCGCTGGTCAACTGAGGCTTTCACATCACCAAGCAAGTCCTTCGTCCATTCCGTTGAGGTTGGCTTCGACTCCTCGCCGCACTCTGAGCACTTCCCGACGAGTGTGACGGAGACCTTGCCATCCAATACCCCATCAAGGAACGGAAGTCCTTTCGTGGCACCGAGTTCGCGCATTGCGGCGCGGATTTCGTCGGGTGGGCGACCGGTGCCAGGTGTGTTGCCAGGCAGGGAGCCTTTCCGAATCGCGCCACCGTGCGGCTGCGCGACGAGCAGTCCGGAGTTTGTGCCGGACTTTTTGCCCGATCGCTTGCCTCCTTTCTTGGCGGACTTCTTCGGTGGAGTCACACGACGGGGCATGCCAACGCTTCCTTGATCTGAGTAATGGTCCAGAGGTCGTGCAATCCGGTGGGGGTGCAGCGAAGCAGTCGCCAGCCCAACACGGCGAGTCGGTTGTATTTGGACATGTCCTCGAGGAAGCCAGCGCCTCTGACGTGACGGCCATTCGTCCACGCTCCCCCTTCGACTTCGAGCGCGAGCTTGTGCGCCGGCCAGGCGAAGTCGCAGCGCCACTTGCGCGAGTCGTCGAAGCGATACTCCGGCTCCGGCATTGGGATCCGCTCGCGACGGAGCAGGGAGTAGAAGAGTGCCGATTGCTCCGCGGCCATGAGCTTCCGCATCTCCGGCGTCAACTTCAGACGAGGGCTCACTGCCGCACCCGCTTGTTCGACCCATGCACGAAGACCGCGCCGATCTCTCGCCGGTACCCGCAATCACTACAGCGATACAGGAGATGGCCCTGTTCGGTCGTCACGGTTTCCCGTTTGTGCTCGCCTTGGCTGCAGAACGCATGTCGCAATACCAGCGAGTGCAGGGCGCAAATGATCACACGGAGCATCGGTCAGCAGCTCGAGGATGAAGCGTTCGAGGGCGGCGAGGACGTCGGGGTCGTTGCGGTCGATCGGCATGCAGGATCTCCGGTGGTGTCAGTACCGGATGCACACCGCACCGCTACAGCGACGTTTGTTGCGTCTGCTCCGCTCACAGTCCGACACTCGCGAGATACGCCCGCCGAGCCCGCACCACGTCGTCGTAGCGCGATTGGTTGAAGCCGTGCGCGTGGAAGACTTGGCGTGCCTGCTGCCATGCCAGATAGAGGGGGGTCGTGGTGCGGGGGTCGAGTGGCCAGAGTTTTGGTTTCTTGCGTGTCATGGCTGCTCCGGAGGGGAGGACAGAGGCATCGCGGGTTGGCGAGGTGGCATTGCATCGCCAGCCGAAGGGCTTACGGGAGTGTCCAGTGCTTGAGGAGTGAGAAGAAGAGCGAACGCCGCTCCGCAACGAGCTGCGCCTTCGCGGCCGGTGAGAGCTTCGCCAGGCTGACACTCACCGCCGCACCTTCCGGTTGGAGTAGACCACGAAGATCGGCCCCAAGTCCCGCGTCCGTCCGCAGTCGCTGCATCGATACACGAGATGCCCGAAACTACTCGCGATCGTTTCCCGTTTGTGCTCGCCCTGGGAGCAGAAGGCGGCGCGGAGGACCATCGAGTGCACGAGATCGCGAAGGGTGCGGAGCATCGGTCAGCAGCTCGAGGATGAAGCGTTCGAGGGCGGCGAGGGCATGGCGGTCGTCTGCCTCGGGCACGAATAACGTGTGACCGTCCCACGCGGCGCAGAGGGCGTTTGGCGGGTGAATCTCCAACACACCCGAATCTCCCACGCGCACACGGGCGACAATGCCCATCTTCGGACTGCACCACATCGCGTGATGCGGGAAGGTCCATTCTTCCGGGGTTAACGCCGCTGGGATTTCTGTCATGGGCGGGACGGGAGATCTGACGGAAAGTTCCACCGAGCGCGCGACAGGACACGCTCAATCGTGGATTCGGAAACTCCGTACTTCGCCGCAATTGCCTTGTTACTCATCGTGCGGGTTTCCCGCTGCTCTCTAATGACGGCCACCGCACGCCATGTGAGCTTTGCTGCAGGATGACGTTCTCCGTAAGCCTTGAGGCCCATGCGCTGTGCATGCGCATCGTTGCCCTGTGTGGTGACCCACTCAAGGTTGGTATGCGCGTTGTTTAGCTTCACGCCATCGATGTGATTGACGACCACGGCTCCCGATGGCGGGGCGGGGAGAAACGCTGCGGCCACCAACCGATGCACACGCGCCACCACTGGCCTCGCATCGCGACACAAATTCACGACGGCGTAGCCGCCAGTTACGGTTCCGCGCAGCGGGCGGCGGTGGCGCGGGCGCCCTAGGGAATCAGAACCAGCACACCTCACCACACGCCCAAGGTTGGACACCTCATACAACCCTTCATAGCCGCTCACAGAACGCCACTCTTCTTGCATAGGTCTGGCTCCGAAATGTCTCCCACAATATAGCTATGTTCGGTGTATCTTCGCCAGTCATTCTTATCCGTGAGGGCTGGCTGTATGTCGTCGCTCATGGGGTCGAGGCCGCGGAAAGGGGGGAAATGGAGATTTCCACGCGGGGGTGTTTCGGGTCCGTGTCGTGCCGTGAGGCGTGGATCTCGGTGACCTGGTTGTCGTTCGTGAACGCCACATCTTCCAGCGCGTCAAACAATGCCTTGAGCCTATTGTCCAAGTCTCCGGCCTTCCGCGATCGGTACCACCGCACCGTGACCGCGATCGGGCCGCGAAGAGGCTGCATCTTCTGCCGCTTCCCTTCGAGGCATGCGGTGTACTTGTACGCCTTCCCCGCCTCGGACAGCACCATCCGGTTCCGGTACTTCTTCCAGTAGGTGTTAAGCGACGGCGGCTCTGGGAGGGTCATGGAAATCATTTTGCCTTCCACCCGCCGCACGTCTTGCAGAATCGGCGACCCTGATAGACCCGCAGGTTATCTCCACTGTATGGGTGGCCATGCGGACAGTGCGTTATGAGTCGTGCAGCGCGGCGTCGGTTCTCCGTCTGCGTCACGGCCTCTAGGTGGAATGGGTTTACGCACGCCTTCTGGCGACACAGATGGTCGAGGGTCAGTCCGTCCGGTATCGGGCCACGGATCAATTCATAGGTCAGCCGATGCGCCACTGTGCGGCGGCCCTTGAACCATGCCCTCACGTATCCAGCCTTTAACTTCTCTCCGTCGTAAATGATGCACGGCCCGTCCGCGCTACATGATGCCAGCTTAGGCACGATGACTTCCGCGAACGGGCTTGGGCGGCCCCTTCGGCGATAGACGTTGAGGCTCGGCGGTTCGGGCAACGTCAGCTCCAGGCTCATGGCGTCTCCGGTGGGCTGGCTGGGGCGTCCGTGGAGGGCCAATTAATGCGGGCGGCTTCTGCTGCGGAGCGCGTCTCGTCGTAATGCTCCGACGTGGCGCCATCCTCCAACCGGTTCCAGAGGCCAGCGTCAAGCACTTTGATCACGCCATACAGCCCCGCGAGGTAGTCAGAGCTATCGGCGAAGTAGATCGGCTTCAGCGCCTCATGGACAGCGATGGTTTGCAGGGCCTTCAGCGCGTCTCGCTCTGCCTCTAACGCGGTGACGCGAGATTCTGCTTTCGTCGCTCGTGCGTTGAGTGCGTTGTTGTTGGCGGCAAGCCGATCGTTGCGGGCGCGCAGTTCGTTCCCGTGTTTGAGTGTGGCGAGTTCTTCGAGGCGGGCGAGGTGGGAGTGGATGCGCGATTCAGCATCTTGTGAGACTGACCAGTCGCTGTTGCGCACTCGGTGCAGCTCGCGGTCGAGGTCGAACGGCTCGGGGCTCGTCATGGAATTGGCTCAAGCGCGAGCGCAATCGGGCCGGGCATTCCAATCACCGTGAGCATCGCGTAGTCACGACCGTCGCCATGCCGCCGAATGTCGGAGATGATGCCGCGATAGTTGGTGCGGTACGGGTGCGCGTCGATGATGGTGGAGATGGTCACCGTCTCGCCCATGAGAATGGAGCCTTCAAGCAGGTGCGTGACGGCGATCGTGCGGCCTGCTGGCTTGGTCGCTGCTGTCTTCTTAGCTGGCATCGGTCGAATCCTTGGGTGATGGCGGTAAGTTTTTTGACCAGAACGGCGGCATTCCCACAGCGATGGCAAGGGCGTCGAACGCATCCGCCCACCGCAACCCCATCGCCTTGTGTAGCGTGTGGGCGTCAGGCTCGTCGCCGCGCAGGGTGCTAAACGCGGCATCAGCGGCGACCAGTTCTCTCGCTACTGCTTCGAGGGTGGCGCGCTCGGTGGCGACTCGTTGTGCGAGTGCGAGGCATTCACTAAGCGGCATCCCGTCTACATCGGCGGTAGGGTCGAGCGTCTTGAGCACCTTTCCCAACGTCAGCGAGAGTTCCAGCTTGCCCGCCAAGTGTTCGGCGCGCTCGGTAAGGGCTGAGGCGAGCGTGTGTTCGTTCTTTGCTTCTAACGCGTCGATGTGTGCGCGGATGAACGCCTCGTTTTCGTTGGCGCAGTGCTTCCAGCCTGCCGAGATAGGCGGGTCCGAGAGGCGGTCGCAGACCCACCACGAACATTCGCGCAATCCGGTGATCGCTTCGTCGAGCGTGGTCGGTGAGGGCCACGGCAGCATTTTGATTTCCGCCATCAGTTCCGCTAACTCGGCAGCGTTTGCCTCCCGAAACTCCCCCACGCCGTGCGGAGTTGGGATCAGTTTCCAATCGTGGTCGAAACAGTCGCAGCCTTCCGCGTTCGGCCAGTCATGCAAGCATTGGCCAACGTGTTCGTCGTGTCCGCAGCGGGCGCACTTTGCGGTGTCTGTCATGCCTCGCTCGCTGGTGAGGGCGGGATGTAGACCTCGATGTTCGTGTTGCCGCGCAAACACATCTCGGGCGTGTCGGGAAGAGGCGCGAGGCGTCGGCGGCACTTTCGGATATGCGGAAGTTCGGCACCGCAGCGCGGGCATTTGTGTTTGCTCATGGCAAGATCGGTTGAATGTTCTTGAGCGCCGCCGCGAGACTCGGGAACAGCCAGCCCCCCGCCATGATGGTGCTTTGCAGCGTGTCCCCGAACACGGTGTCCGTGGGCTTCCACAAGCGATACCCGCTCGACACAGGGTCAATCACCCCCATGAGCCGGACGTTGTAGACGCGCCATGGACGTGCGCCACTGGAATCCACCATGCGCCCTCCGTTCCACTGACTCGGGAGGGTGAACGAGAACGCGAGCGTGTCCAATCGAACGGGTTTGAAGAGCCACGCGGTATCGGGCACCAGGCGGAACACGGTGTCATGCACCGCGGCAATCCGAATCGTGTCAGGCTTCGATGCAACGCGCACCGTATCCACGCGGGTGAGGCGCACGGTGTCCACGCGAGCCACAGGGGGAAGCGTCGTTGCGGTGACCGTGACTTTCTTCGTGAGCTGCGAGCGGTGGCCCGTGGAGTCGGTGACCACGAGGACGACGCTGTACGTTCCGACGCGGGCGAAGGTGTGAGTGACGAGCTTGCCGCTACTCTTCGCCGTCGAGTCGCCGAAGGCCCACGAGTAAGACTTAATCGCGCCAGTGGATGCGCTCGCGTCGAACGTGCACCGCAAGCGTTCGCAGGTCGGATTCCACAAGGCTTGAAGGAGCAGGAGAAGGGAGAGCATCATGCGGCCTTCCCGACAGCAATCATCGCGTCAAGCAGTTCAATCGCAGAGGCGCGAAGCATCGCAGACGTTGGCGCGAGTGCATCCCACGCAGCAGCCCCCGCAGCAGCCCCCGCAGCAGCCCCCGCAGCAGCCCCCGCAGCAGCCCTCGCAGCAGCCCCCGCAGCATCCCACGCAGCAGCCCCCGCAGCAGCCCCCGCAGCAGCCCCCGCAGCAGCCCACGCAGCAGCAACCT
>Ga0209686_1000090_pt1 | contig 41601 bp, 37 predicted proteins | sample GraSoiAngelo_126_FD_185883 | JGI IMG/M metagenome (GOLD analysis project Ga0209686, IMG submission 185883) | Grasslands soil microbial communities from the Angelo Coastal Reserve, California, USA - 14_0927_09_20cm (SPAdes) (version 2) | ecosystem: Environmental > Terrestrial > Soil > Grasslands ...
CGCGGATAATGGTCAGCGACGGCGCGTTCGAAAAACCGAGCGGACCATTGCTTCAATAGCAGGTTGCGGGGCGTTGCCCCGGGCCGTTTACCGTGTCATGTTGAGGGAAGCGAAACGTCTCTGGCTCCTGTTTCGACGCCCCTCGGACAAAACTGATCCGAGATCCTTCGCTGCGCTCAGAATGACAACAATTGTATGAGCACGAACCTGATTTCCAGCGGCACAACAGCGCGGGAGAAAGTAAACCTCCGCACACCGGACGTGATGGCTGCCGTGCAGCAACAGGTGGAATCGCACTACCGCAGCGACATTGTGGAAAAAGTTCGCCGGGCGGGCGGGATTATCTCAGTGGGCGATACTACAGTGCGTCTGGCAAAACAGTTTGGTTTTTGCTACGGGGTGGAGCGCGCAATCGATCTGGCGTACGCAGCCCGCAAGGTCTTTAAGGATCGTCGTCTTTTTATCGTCGGGGAAATCATTCACAATCCGGAGGTCAATCATCAAATCGCGTCGTTAGGCATTAAGAACTTGACCGGCAAAAACAAGGAGGCCGACATTTCCGATCTCGGTCCCGATGACGTTGTTATTGTCCCGGCGTTTGGAACCGAATTATCGATTCAACAACAGATCAAGGATCGCGGCTGCCAGATTGTCGACACCACGTGTGGAGACGTGATGAGCGTCTGGAAGCGAGTGCGCAAGTACGCGAGCGAATCGGCCACTTCTATCATTCACGGGAAGGCTGAACACGAAGAAACAAAGGCCACCAGCTCGCGCGCTCTCGGTAACGGCAGCGGGCATTACCTGGTCGTTCTGACACTCGCGGACACCGATTACGTTTGCGATTACATCCGGAACGGTGGTGACAAACAGGCGTTCCTCGAGAAGTTCAAAGGGGCCTATCCACCGGGGTTCGATCCCGACGTGCATTTGCAAACCGTTGGCGTGGCAAATCAAACCACCATGCTGCGTGGGGAAACCGAAGAAGTGCAGCGGCGCGTTCGACGGGCGATTGTCGATCGAGACGGGCCCGACCTCGCCGAGCAAAATTTTCGGTTTTTCGACACGATCTGCGGCGCAACGCAGGAGCGACAGGATGCGTTGCGCGAATTGCTCGATGTGCCAATGGACCTGCTGCTGGTCGTAGGTGGTTATAATAGTTCGAACACATCTCATCTGGCCGAGATGGGCGAAGAAAAATTGCCGACCTATTTCGTGCTCAACGCTTCGCGACTGGTTTCCGCTACGGAGATCAAGCACTACAACTTGCACGAAAAGCGCGAAGTGGTTTCGCATTTCTGGCTGCCGAATGGACCCGCCGTCATCGGCATCACTGCGGGCGCATCGTGTCCGAACAATCTGATCGAAGAGACATTGATCCGCCTTTTTGAATTGCGCGGTATCTCGCGCCACGAGCTCGAGCTGGCCGCGTAACGACGACGACAGCCCCGTCTGTCATCCCGAGCGAATCGAGGGATCTCAAACTATGTCCTCGCTGCCAAGGTCGGGTTAAGAACAGAGATGTCTCGACTTCGCTCCACATGACAAAAGCTGGGCGCGCGGTTCCTGCCCGCCACACGAATAGGTTTGTATGGCGCGCGCAATCTGGAAAGGCAGCATCAGTTTCGGTCTGGTTAACATTCCGATCGCCCTGTATCCCGCCACGCGACGTGAGGAACTCAAGTTTCGTTTGCTGCGCAAGAGCGATTTGAGTCCGGTAAACTACAAGCGTGTCGCTGAAAAGGACGGCAAGGAGGTTTCCTGGGACCAAATCGTAAAGGGGTATGAGTATGAGAAGGGAAAATACGTCGTGCTCAAGGACGAGGATTTTGAGCGCGTTGATCTGGAGGCCACACAGACAGTGGACATTCAAGACTTCGTCGATCAGGAAGAGATCGATCCGATGTTTTTTTATAAGCCCTACTATTTGGAACCTCAGAAAGGCGGCGATAAAGCGTACACGCTTCTGCGCGATGCGTTAAAGGATAGCAACAAGGTCGGGATCGCCAAGGTGGTGATTAAGACGCGCCAATATCTCGCCGGGGTAAAACCGGAAGATGGCACGCTCGTTCTCGAGCTGATGCATTTCGCCGATGAACTTGCGGACCCGGAAAAGCTCCATGTCCCGAAAAAAACCGAGGTCGGCAAACGCGAGATGAACATGGCCAAATCGCTCATCGATAGCATGAGCTCAAAATGGAACCCGGAAAAGTACAAGGACGACTACCGGGAAGCGCTAATGGAAGTGATCGAGGAAAAAGTGGAAGCCGGCGGGAAAGAAATCGAAGAGAAACCGAAGAAAGCCCCCAAGCCGACGAAAGTAATCGATCTGGTTTCCGTATTGCAGAAGAGCTTGGAGCAAACCGGCGGAAAGAAAAAGGCGACTGGCAAATCGGGCAGGAAACAGAAGCAACCTGCAAAGAAAGCAGCGTGAGGTGGATCGGCTTCTCAGAAGACGATGGCGAAGAAAATCGCCGAAGGCGCGAATATGAGGCGGCGAAGCCGCATTGTTTAGCCAACATGTTAAGGACAACGCGTTTCATCGTTGATATCGTAACGGGCTTGACATAGCAGCTCCGCCTCGTTCAGCGTGAACGGCTATGAATTCTCTTAATCGATTTGCGGATCCCGTTTACTGTATTATGCGACTGATAGTCGGTCTTATGTTCGCATGTCACGGTGGTCAGAAGATGCTGGGTTTTCCTGGTGGCGGGGATGGTGGCGCCCAAGGACTAATGCTGATCGGTGGAATCATCGAGCTCGTTGGCGGGTTAATGATTGCGTTTGGGTTTCTCACGCGCCTCGCCGCGTTCGTCTCTGCAGGTGAAATGGCGGTTGCCTACTTCATGGTACACGCTGCGGGTAAAGCGATCGGTCATGCGCCAACTCCGACGGAGCAATTTTTTCCAATTCTAAACAAAGGCGAACTGGCCGTGGTTCTCTGCTGGCTGTTTTTATTCATGCTCTTTTATGGACCGGGACGCTGGAGCATCGACTCGGTTCTCTTCAAAGGTAAAGCTACTGCCTCGCCTGCGGCTTAAGTGGAGATCGCCACCTCTAAGGCGAAAAGATGAATGCGTTATGAAACAAAAATTTCTCCTGGCGCGTTTCTTTGTTGGAACGTTGTTTGCTTCGCTTATGTGCGACTCGGCCTGTAACGCAAGGGCGGAGGAAGTGAAAGATTTTGGTCGGGAACAGTTGAACAACTCACCGCGACACGGCGAATGGGTCGATATCAAATCGGGCGAGCGAACGATCAAGGCGTTTGTTGTTTATCCAGAGCGCAAGGACAAGTCGCCTGTCGTGCTTGTTGTTCACGAAATCTTTGGCGTAACCGATTGGGTCCGCAGTTTGTGCGACGAGCTTGCCGAGGCTGGCGTGATTGCAATCGTGCCTGATTTGCTCAGCGGCCAAAAATTCGAGGACGTAGATGGCGCGCGCAAAGCGATATCTGCACTGTCGAAAGAACAGGTGAAAGCGGATCTGGATGCAACGGCTGATTATGCCCTAACGAAGATTCCGTCGTGCAATGGCACACTGGCAATCTGCGGATTCTGCTGGGGCGGGGGAGTGGCGTTTGCGTACGCCAATGAAAACCCAAAACTAAAAGCCGCCTATTCTTTTTACGGCACCCCGCCCGATGAACCTTCCAAAGTCGCGAATATCGCGGGTCCCGTTTACGGCTTTTACGGCGAGAACGACGAGCGCGTGAACGCAACCATTCCCAAGGGCGAAGAGCTAATGAAAGCCGCCGGCAAGAAATATGAGCCCGTGATCTACAAAGGCGCCGGCCACGGTTTCATGCGACTAGGTGAGCCGTCCAATCCAGCAGTTCGCGAAGCTGATAAAAAAGCGCGCGACGAAGCCTGGGCGCGTTGGAAAACGCTGCTGAAGCAGCTGCCATAAGTCGATGGTAGGATTCTCCGCGGGCTATCGCTAGAAATTCGTCAGACGTGTGCCGACAAAATTTGTGGCGGGCCGCGATCCTCGTCACGTTCGCGGCTACACTGGTTCCGTGCTATGAAAATCCTTAAGTTTGGTGGTTCTTCGCTTGCCACAAGCGATTGCATCAGGGGTGTCTCCAGGATCGTTCTTCAGGAAGCGCGGCGGGGACCGCTCATCGTAGTGCTTTCCGCTTTTCAGGGCGTGACCAACCAGCTTCTCGATTGTGCGCGGCTGGCGGAAAAGAATGATCGACGCTACGACGCGGCGTGGAAAAAAATCGCCGGCCGCCACCGCTCGGCGGTCGACAGTCTGGTCGGTCGACGTCGAGGTATCCGAATCCGTGCGCAAGTCGATACGCTTCTCGGCGATTTGCATGACGCGCTTCACGGCGTCCAGCTCTTAGGTCACAGTCCACCACGTGCGCTCGATCTAATCGTGAGTTTCGGCGAACGGCTGTGCGCGCTAATCGTGGCGGCACATCTTGCGCGGGTTCATCCCGCCCGGTTTGTTGACGCGCGACAACTCGTAGTCACGGACAACCAGTTCACGAACGCGAACGTGATCTTTAGCAAAACGAATCGCGCGGTGCGACGATACTTTACAGACCTGTTCGAACTTCGCCGCCGCCGGCCAATACCTGTCGTGACCGGATTTATTGGATCGACGAGCGACGGCCAAACTACAACAATCGGGCGCAATGGATCCGATTACACGGCCGCCATTCTAGGCGCCGCCCTTGGCGCCTCCGTGATTGAGATCTGGACGGATGTCGACGGCGTCTTGAGCGCCGATCCGAAGGCGGTCGCCCCTGCGTTTGTTTTGCCGCGGATCACATACGAAGAAGCGATGGAGCTGTCGTATTTCGGCGCGAAGGTGCTTCACCCCGCCGCGATTGCTCCGGCCGTGGCCAGGCGAATTCCGCTTCTGATCAAGAATACGTTCCATCCAGAGGCGCCGGGTACGCTCATTTCAGGTGATCGCAGCGATGGCGATCAACTTGCGAAGGGGATCAGCTCAATTGCGGGACTGACGCTCCTCACCATTCGGGGCCTGAGCATGGTTGGAGTTCCCGGAATCGCCGAGCGATTATTTCGTGCGCTGGCATCTCGCGGCGTCAACGTCATCCTCATCTCCCAAGCCTCATCCGAGCACACGATTTGTTTCGCCGTCCGCGAGGCCGACACCGCTTTGGCGATTGCGGCTGTGCGTCACGAATTTCGGTTCGAATTCCAGAACCATTTGACATCGCTCGATGAAAAACCCAATCAAGCGATCGTCGCGGTCGTCGGCGATGAGATGAAAGGGCACCCCGGTGTCTCTGGCAAAGTGTTCGGAGCGCTTGGCCGGCATAACATTAATATCAGCGCGATTGCGCAGGGCGCGTCAGAGCGCAACATCTCTTGCGTCATCGACGTGGCGCAGCAAGCGCGTGCGCTGAACATCATCCATCAGGCCTTCTTCGAAGTCCGCAAACGCCTCGCGCTTGTCGTGATCGGCGTCGGAAATATCGGTGGAACGCTACTGCGACAACTGCACGAGCAGCGCGCGTATCTGCTTTCCCATGGATTCGATGTCACGGTGGTCGGCGTGGCCAATAGCAAGTGGTTTGCGCTCGACGGTAGCGGCATCAATCTCGCACGCTGGCGCGAGAGATTATCCGTTTCGCGAAGACGGATGGATCCCCAGGTCCTGGCAAGGGAAATCGCAAAACTCGAGTTGACCGACGCAGCGGTAGTTGATTGCACTGCCGCCGATTCAATCGTGAAGGCGTATCCCGATTTTGTCAGAGCGAATCTGCACATCATCACGCCGAACAAGCGCGCGAACGTGTTGCCGTGGCGACAATACGCGGCCCTCATGGAGCTTTTACGAAAGCGGCAGAAGTACTTTCTGGATGAAGCCAACGTTGGCGCGGGACTGCCTATCATGTCGACGTTGCGCGATCTGATCGCCAGCGGAGACGTGATCAGGAAGGTGGAAGGCATTTTCTCGGGCACGCTGAGCTATCTGTTCAATAGTTTTGATGGGAGCATGCTATTTAGCGCTCTCGTGCGAAAAGCTTATCAGGCGGGGCTGACTGAGCCGGATCCGCGCGATGATCTCTCCGGTCAGGACGTGGCCAGAAAGTTGCTTATTCTCGCGCGTCAAAGCGGATTGAAATTGGAAATCGCGGACGTCCATGTTGAGAGCCTGGTTCCTCGAAGTTTGGCGCTGAGGCCATTTTCGCACCGATTTTTCAGCTCATTAGCTAAGCACGATTGCGAAATGGCAGAACGATTGAAACGCGCGCAATCGCGCGGCGCAGTGCTGCGATACGTCGGCACGCTCGAAGGCGGTCGCGCGCGCGCCGGAATCAGAGAGTTCCCGCATGGTCATCCAATCGCTGCTACCAAGGGCAGCGACAACATTATCGCATTTACGACAAAGCGTTATTCGCGTACCCCCCTCGTTGTTCAGGGCCCGGGGGCCGGCGCGGATGTTACGGCGATGGGCGTTTTCTCCGATATCCTCAAGTTGCTCAATTACCTGCCGCACTAGGATTCGGAACTATTTCCTTACGCCTTCCAATTCATCGGCAAGCGGCTGCGCATCATACACCTTGCGCAGCGCTTCGATTATGGCAGCAGAATCAACCGAGACAGCACGCGCTTGAGTGTCTGTGTAAATGCAATCGAGCACCAAAGATTGAATGTTGCCATCGAAAATAATGCCCACGAATTCGTTTGCCCTGTTTACAACGGGGCTGCCGCTGTTGCCGCCAATGATGTCCGCGTCGGACACGAAATTGAAATGTGTCGCGAGATTCAAACTGGCTTTTTTGTCGACCCAACGCTTCGGCAGATCGAACGGCGGCCTGTTGTCGTGTTCGGCAGAACGCTGATATAAACCGGCGAAATCAGTAAAGGCCGGAATTTGTTTCCCGTCCTGTTCGTAGCCGCGCACGGTCCCATAGGAAAGGCGAAGGGTGAAGGTCGCATCCGGATAGCTACCCGTGCCTTCGATCGCAAAACGTGCTTTGGCGATTTCCGAATACGCTTGTTTTTTGATTTCATCTTGCGCATCGTGGATCTTCTTCGCTTCTCTCGCTGGGCCGTCCAAAAGACGCGCGACATCGATCATCGGATCATGTGCTGCTTGCAATGCGGCCGCATCTTTCGCGTAAAGATCTTTGCGCACGGCGACATCTTTTAGTTTGGTCCCGGAGACGAGCTCGACGGCGCGATCGTGCGGCGATTTCCCACCGAGCACCTTTTTTACGAGCGGATCGTCGGCGCCAAATTGGGTGGCGAAATCGGTCAACGAATCCGTCAGACGCAGGGTTTCGTAGTCGTCATAAATCGGCTCGCTCGAAAAAAGTTCGAGTTCCAGCGAATCGAGCGCGCTGTCGCGGAATTGGGGAATCCGCTCCCCATTGGGTTTGGTTCGTTCGTCCACGGCACGAAGCAGCAACCGGGCATATTCAAACAGATTTCCGAAGAACGCTCGGGGGCCGCGATAACCAACGGGTATTGGCCGTTCCTGTTCAAGATAATTGTACAGTGGCGCGTTTTTGGCGATTTCGGCCTGAGCATTTTTGATCCGATCGTACGCGCCGGCGGTCGACCGCAATTTCGGATCGCGCGCAATCGCGTCACGCAGTTTTTGTTCGCGCGCCTGGAGTTGTGCCCAGATTTGCGGATCAAGCAGCCCGGCAAGATAACCGTCGTAACGTTTCCGGTTATTTTGGTCGCCGAAAAGATCGTCGCGTGTTTTTCTTGCGTTTTCGAACGATCGCGCACCGTACGCCAGCTCCAGCACTTCGCGTCGGTTAAACAAACGCAGGAGGTAAGGCAACCACCGATCGCGCGTGTCGGCCAGTTCATCGACGGTGAGCTGCCGGTCAGTTTTACCAGGGCTGCCGCTCACGAAGGTTAGTTCGCCGTCGCTCGGGCCGCGCGAATTCCATTTAAGAAAATTGTCAATCTTCGCGGGCTGCCCACTTTCGTAGACTCGAAAAATGCAAACATCGAGATCGTAGCGTGGGTACTCGAAATTATCCGGATCGCCTCCGTAAAATGCTATCTGCTGTTCCGGCGCGAAGACTAACCGGACATCATCATAACGCTTGTAGCGATAAAGGTGATACGCTCCGCCTTGATAGAGCGTGACGACATCCGAACGCAGCCCGGTCTTGTCTTTGCTTTCCTTCTCAATCGCAGCGATGACTGAGCTGCGCGCACTGGAAGCCTGGTCGTTTGTCATTCCCGGTTTCACCGCTCCGTTCACTCGCGTTGTCACATCTTCGATTGACATCAGCACGTTGAGCTCGAGATCGGTCGATTTGATTTCCTCCGCCTGGGTTCTCGCGTAGAAGCCGTCCTTCAAATAATTGTGCTGCGCGTCGCTCATCTTTTGTAATGTGTCGGCACCAACATGGTGATTTGTAATCACAAGACCATTTGCAGATACGAACGAGCCGCTGCCGCCAGAATTAAACCGGACGCTCGCTTTTTGCAGGTGCTCCAACCATTGCTGCGTCGGTTCGAATTGATATTTCTCTTTGAGCTGCTTGAGCGGTGGCGCATTGAAAAGCCACATTCCTTCATCGGCAAACCCTGATGCGGCAGATTCGAATGCGCACATGATGGCGAATATCGTTAGTTGTTGCGATGCCGAAAAACCAGTAAGCATCGCTTAGCATAGACACCGAAAAGCGCGCGACAACTGCTGGTCCTTTCCCTTACTCATGCTCGCGCTCGTAGTCGCAACGACATCGGGCAAGATAGAGGTATGGCAGCGTGTTGAAGGTCGCCTCTCCCTTCCGAAGGGAGAGGAGGAGGATGAGGGATGAGTTTGCCTTGGAGGAACACGGTGACCCCTCACCTCAATCCTCTCCCCTTTAACAAGGGGAGAGGCGGTTCGAACAACTCTGCTGGGCAGATATCAAAATCTCGCCAATCGCTCACTCTTGAATAACTTGCGCAGATGCTCGGAACTAGGCGTTGCAAACTTGAGCGGCTCGATTTCGTTGTGGCCGGTGCGCAAAAATCCGGCACCACAGCATTGCACTATTTTCTAAGCAAACACCCGAACATAACGATGGGCGATCAGCAGGAGATACATTTTTTTGATGACGACGCGCTCTTTGTTTCCGAGCCCGATTACGAGGAATTACACAAACATTATGGACCGCTTGGGCCGTCCACCATTGCCGGTGATTGCACGCCCAGCTACATCTATCATGAGACAGCAGCGGAAAGGATTTGGAAATACAATCCGAAGATCAAATTACTGATTCTTTTGCGAAATCCTGTCGACCGCGCATTTGCTCACTGGAACATGCAACGATTTAGAGGTCGCGAACCGCTGGATTTTTTTGACGCCGTTCGAGAGGAAAAAACGCGTATTGCCGGAGCGCCTCCCGCTCAAGCACGCCGCTTTGCTTATGTCGATCGAGGATTTTACGGACAGCAACTCGCGCGTCTGTTCAAATTCTTCCCACGCGACCAAGTCAACGCGGTAAAGTTTGAAGAGTTTAGGGATAAGCAGCGAGAAATGCTGACTTCGATCTTTTCGTTTCTCGGTCTCGAACCGCTCCGTTCGGTGCGCAGTAAAGACAGAAACGTCGTTCCATACGAACGGGCGATGAATTGGGAGGAGCGAATTTTCCTCTACAATCTTTTCGCGGAAGACATCACAAAGGTCGAGCAGCTGTTAAACTGGGATTGTTCGGATTGGAAACTGTAATTAGGGAGCGCACAGCTTGCCCACCGGTGTGCGGGTGTACTCGCGCGCGCGGTGGCAGTTCGCTTCAGACTTCCGGCGCCCTCGCGAAACGTCACAGGGCTGCATCAAATCCTGCCCGTGGTTCAATACACTGCGCGATCAAGATTTAGACTTGACCTCTTCGCCGCTGTCAAAACAATGTCTGCTTCGGACATCTGGATCAGGGCAGGGCAGAAAGTTTTTCCCGGCAGTTTCTTTCCCCTTTTCAGAAGAGTTTATAAGGTCAACTTGCCGGCGAAAAAGGACAAAGCCACTATGACACCTACAAATCTATTAACGATTCATCGAAAGCCGCGCTCACTTGTCGCGCCGGAGCAATGCTCAGGCGGGGATTTACAGCGCAGCTGGCCACTGGTTCTCTTGGCGCTTGGCTGCTTTGCACTTTGCCCAGTGATGCAAGCGGTTGTCCCCGTCCCGGACGGAGCCTATCCAGGGGGGAAATACGGCAGAAGGACAAGACGCCCTTCTTAGTCTCACGAACGGCACATACAACACGGCAGTTGGCTGGTTTTCCCTTCCGAGCGTCACCGACGGCAAGTTCAATACAGGGATGGGCGCCGGGACGTTGGTTGATAACACGGCAGACAACAACACCGCCACTGGCGCCGGAGCGCTTTTAAACAACACGACCGGCGACTCCAATACGGCCACCGGGGCATTTGCGCTTTTTAGCAACACCACGGGCAGCGCAAACACAGTCACCGGCGATTCCGCGCTCTCGAGTAACACCACCGGGTTCCGAAATACGGCTACTGGCGCGGCCGCGCTTTTTAGCAACACCACAGGTCCCGCCAATACAGCCATCGGTTTTGGAGCTCACTAACAACACAATTGGCGGCACCAACACGGCTAACGGGTATCAAGCGCTATCTAGCAACACCACCGGCATTGGCAATACAGCCATCGGCAACGGTGCGCTCGATGGCAACACCACCGGCGATGACAACATCGCTTTGGGTGTCGCCGCGGGGAGTTCTGTGGCCACGGCTAACAACGTTATTTCTATCGGCGCCACCGGTGCGAACGTGAGCGACACGACTTGGATCGACAATATTTATGCTACAACTACGGTAAGCGCGACAACGTTGCCAGTCGTTGTGTCTGATTCCGGTCAACTCGGCACCGCTCCCTCTTCGGCCCGGTTCAAGAAAGAGATCAAACCAATGGACAAAGCCAGCGAAACAATCCTAGCGCTCAAGCCAGTGACGTTTCATTACAAGAGCGACAATACAAATATCCCGCAATTTGGCTTAATCGCCGAAGACGTAGCCGAGGTGAACCCGGATCTGATTGTGCGTGACAAGAATGGCGACATTTACACTGTGCGCTACGACGCGGTGAACGCGATGTTGCTCAATGAATTTCTCAAGGAGCACAAGAAGGTTGAGGAGCAAGCCCGTGAGACGCGGGAACAAAAAAATGTTATTAACCAGTTAAAGGTAAGTGTGGCAGAGCAGGAAGCGACTATCGCCCACCAGCAAACAGATTTTCAGTTCAAGCTCACTGAACAGGAAAAGCAAATCGAAGCCTTAACATCGGGTCTTCAGAAGGTGAGCGCGCAATTGGAAGCGAGCAAATCCGGGCCGCAAATGGTCGAGAGCAATCAATAAAAGCGGGAGGTGTAGTGGCACATGGCTTCACGCGCAATCTCTGAAATTATGCGGCTGGCACAGCCGGGCCCACAACGCACCCGCTTGGGATAGGACAGCCCGCCACCGCTGTCCAATGCCGTAGCGCGGGCTCTCTACTATTTAGGTTTGAATCGTGGACGCTGCTTCGGATCCGAAGCCAACAGCGCTTTCCAACGGAAAATTCGCGCGCCTTGCGACTTAAAAAAGGCGCGCAATTCATCCGTAAAAAATGAGGAACCGTCCGGTCGCGGATTAAATTCCAGCAAGAGACGCCCTTCGGGTTTGAGAAATCGTGTTCGGATATCGTTGATAAAAAATTCCCAATCGGCGGGTGTCCATTCGAGCCACTCTCCGTTGTTGGTACGTGTGAGCCGGTGAAAGCAAACGCGGTGGCCTGTTACGAGATCGAATTTTCTTCCAAGATCGGGCAGCGGCGTTTGCGGCTCAATGCGCCCGATCACGCGGCGAACGTTGAAGAACTCGGTTGTGCCGCGGAAGAACGGCTCCTCATCCGTGTCAAACCCCAGTCCCTCATGACCAAATAGCCGGCAGAGGTAGAGAAAGTAACCGGCGCCGCAACCGAGATCGAGAATTTGCAATGGTGGAGAACGATCGAGCCAAAGATCCTGCGCGCGCCTAACGTTCACGCCGATCCAGTATTTTGCATCTTCGTAGGCATTGATCTTGCGCGCATTTGGCCGGCAGGGATAACTGTCACGCAATCTCTCTAATTCGGTCCTGTCAATCGTCCCGAGAATTCGTCGAGCGCTCACTGGGTGAGTGGAGCGGCAAACGTGTTCCCACAGGCTTTGGCCTGCGTCGAGTGAAAACAGTTTTTGAAATTTCCGCGAAAGTCGCACCCAATAACGATGCAGCGAAGTGCGTGACACACAAGGCCGACCCAGGGAGCGACAGCTTGGCAGTTGTCGAAATAAAGGCGACGGCCGCGAAGCCGTCACTCCTTGATAGTAACCTGGATCAGACCGGTTGAGCCTTCGCGTGTCATGAATCCACTTCCCCAGCCCCCGTTGCCTGGAATGAGCCGTTGCCCGTAGAAGAATTGCTCGTAACGCCAAATCATATCGAGTGTCGCGCCGGTAGTTTTTTTCCAGCGAAGCTTGTAATACAAATGGCGTTTCCATGACGGCGAATGGCCGGTCATGAAATTGACTTCGAATGGCGTTGGCCAGTTAAGAACGCTCCGTCGGATTTCGATGGAAGCATCGTCGCCTGCTGGCGGCACTGTAGAGAGGTTCTCTGCCTCTGATCGCGGTGGACCAAATGCGAAAACCTTTCCACCGTCTGCCAGCCCAAGCTGACCATTCTTCGTTGTACCGATGTTTGGACTCGGACCATTCCTGTCGTTCAGACTTAGGGCGAGGTCATTAACGTGAAGGATGCCACCAGTGCCGCGCCCTTCATACACGATCGAATTAATTCGTGCTGAGGTCATCTCAATAGTCCCGAAGCGATCGAGAAAAAGTGAAATCTGGCGGCCGGCGAAAATCCAGCTCGCTACTATGCCAATAACAAACGCGACCAGAACTCCAAGCGTAATGAGGATCTTGCGCATTCTTTTCTACCCCCGCAGACTACGCTAATTTCGCGGATAAAACTTGTGGGGATTTGTCACTCTGAGCGGAGAGAAGAATCTCTGAACAGATTGTTCCAACAAAAGGAAATCGCAAGATCGAGAGATGTTTCGCTTCTCCCAACATGACAACGAAAAACAGCAGCTGATCCGTGCCATCCGCGAAGTCCGCGGTTGACTAAAGGTTATGTTTTTTCCGCTGAATATAATCGTTCACTTGTTCTTCGAGAATCTCGAGGGGTAACGCGCCGTTTTTCAGCACGACATTGTTAAACTCGCGCCGATCAAATTTTTCGCCCAGTTCGTTTTCTGCACGCGCGCGCAATTCTTGAATCTTTAACATGCCGATTTTGTAGGCGCACGCCTGACCCGGCGCGACGATGTAACGTTCGATCTCGGATTTAACTTCTTTCTCGCCCATGCCGGTTTTCTCGCGCATGTAAGCGATCGCCTGTTCGCGGTTCCAGCGCTTTGCGTGAATGCCAGTATCGACGACCAATCGGACCGCGCGGAAAAGTTCATCGCGAAGGCGTCCCAGATCTCCGAACGGATCGTTGTCGTACCACCCGACTTGTTTCGCCAGCCATTCGCAGTAAAGCGCCCAGCCCTCTATGTACGCGGTGAACGGAAGCACTTTGCGAAATTGCGGAATGCCTTTGAGCTCCTCCGCGGTGGAGAGTTGCCAATGATGTCCCGGCACGCCCTCATGATATGCGAGTGTTGGCATGCTCCATTTTGGCACTTCATTCATGTCGCGCAGGTTCGCGAAAAAAATCCCGGGACGGCTGCCATCCATGGCGGGAATGTCGTAATACGCTCCCGGTGCAGTTGATTCCTTGAACTCAGGAACGCGGCGAACTTCGATCTTCGCATGCGGCGTACTAAGGAACAATTCTTTCGACGAACGTTCTGTCGCCTGCGTGATCAACTCCGTGTACCTCGCCAGGGCATCAGAACGGCCTTTGTCATCGTTTGGATAAAGAAAACGCGGATCCTTGGCGAGTTTGTCCATTGCCTCACCGATCGGTTGACCTGTAAAGCCGTTTGCATCGAGAATTGCTCGCATCTCGCCTTCGATGCGAGCCACTTCGCGCAGACCAAGTTCATGCACCTCATCGGGCTTCAGCGTGGTGGTCGTGTTCTCGTGCAACTTGTAGGCGTAGAAGGCGTCGCCATCCGGCAATTTCCAGACGCCATCGTCTGTTGTCGTTTTTGGCAGGATTGCCTGGAAATAATCGATTAGTTTTTGATAGGCCGGATAGACTTTGCTGGTTATCGCCGATTCCACACGCGCTTGAAGCTCGGTGCGATCTGCCTCGCTTAATTTCTCAATCTTCGCAGCGCGGGTTTTGAATGATGTCGCCAGAATATTCTCCGAAGCGGGTTTGCCGATAAACTCGGTCATCTCCTTGAGTACTTCTTCAACTACAAAACGCGGCGGCAAAATCTGTTTTTGTTCGCGGACCTTCAGGCCGTCGAGCGTTTGATCGAACTTCTTCGGCAAAGCATCGAGCCGCATGACGTAGTAATCACAATCCTTCCGGTTCAGCAGCCGGTGCGTATTCGCCATGAAAGACGGAAACTGGTTCTGGACTCCGAAGAGCTGATTAACGGGATAATCATGCCATTGCCACTTCTCGCCTTCGGCTTGTATTTGCAAAAACCAATCGAGCACATGCGTCGAAAGCTTTTGCGAAGGCGATTGGCGATCGGGCGGATATTTGCGAAGCTGCGTCAGATCGCGCTTCCACCTGTCGAATTCGCGTCGTTGATGCGCGGGCGATTCGTCGTCGAGCTTTCCATTGTGACCTGTGATCCCGAATTGCTCCACCAGACCGAGCGTGGAGAGTATCTCCGGGTGATCGAAGAGAATTTCGGCAAAGACCTTCTCGTAAAACAGATTCAGACTCCATGGCCGGAACCAAATTAAATTAACAAGGAAGACCGCAATCGCGATTGCGACGACGGCAATTATTGCGCCGAACCACTTGAAAATTCGCTTAAACATGAGCTCGCGTCAGTGTTGGAACGCCTCCTTAACTATGATGGAGCGGTTGTCCACTTTGGATTCAGAAGTTTATCAAGTGTACATAGCCGACACGGGTTAGCCCAATGCTCAACGCCAGACGATCATCCTGTCATCCCGAACGAAGAGAGGGAACGCGCAGTTGGAGTTTCGTACACAAATTGCGGAGTGTGATCCAAGTGTGTGTGTCGTTCCTCGCTCCACTCGAAATGACAGAGGCGGTTTTCCGGGATGGCGTCATATGCGAATTTCAATTATAGCCAAGGGTCATGCCTGCCCCATCAGATCGCATCGATAAACCTGAGCCGCGGTGGCAGGTGATCCTTGCACTGCTCGCTGTCGGTGGAATTCACCTGGCATTGCCGCGGTGGTTCATCGTTGGTCCTATCTGGCTGCTGCCAGGCGTGATCATCGTATTGCTAGTGCCGACAATCATGACCCATCGGACAGGGCGTAAATCGCTCAATCATGCGCTCGGGATCCTGATTAACGCCATTATCACTATCGCTTTAATTGGATCAGTCGTCTTGTTAGTGACGACCCTGCCATCCCACAAGGAAACGCCATCGCGACTATTGCGTTCAGGGGGGCTCCTCTGGCTGACCAACGTCATCGTGTTTGCGCTCTGGTACTGGCGGCTCGACGGCGGTGGGCCGTCCGTGCGCCACGACCAAAACAAGTTCGGCAGCACAAGTTTTCTCTTTCCGCAGATGCAAGTCCCGCGTGATGAGCGTGCGCAATTTGAGTGCACGCGTTGGCGGCCGCACTTTGTCGATTATCTGTTTGTCGCGTTTACGCAAAGCTCGACATTCGGCCCAACGGACGCACCGTTGCTGGCGCGCTGGGCCAAGGTTCTCGCGATGTGTCAAGTCTTCATCTCACTGAGCATCGTGGTGTTACTCATCTCGCGAGCCGTTGGTATTTTGTAAGGCATTCCGCAAGCCTGACTATTTGCGAGACTTTTGAAATGCTCTGAGCGCCCTCGGCATTTTTGTCTTTCTGCTCTTACTCGTGCTCATCCCCACTTTCTTCTGCTGTTGTGAGGGCCAGAGACTGAGTAAAATTAGAAGTGCCCCGCATAGTTTCGCTTTTGCCCGCTGCGACCGAGATCGCGGCCGCGCTTGGCTTGATGGACCAACTGGTCGGTGTTTCGCATGAATGCGATTTTCCGGAAGGAGCAAATGCGCGGCCACGTGTCACGCATTGTCCAGTCCACAATTCGGGCCTGACTAGTGGCGAAGTCGATCAATGGGTTCGTCGCGCGTTGTGTAATAACGGGACGATTTACACGATCGATGAGCAACTTCTGCGTGAGCTACGCCCGGATGTAATTCTCACCCAAAAATTGTGCGACATCTGCGCCGTCGGTTATGGCACGGTTGCACGACTTGCCGAAACTCTGCCAGGCCCGCCACAGTTGGTGAATCTCGAGCCAACAAGCCTCTCGGATATATTCGATGATATTCAACGTGTCGCGAAAGCGTGCGGTGTGCCAGAACGCGCCCGTGGCATCATAGCCAAGTTGTCGGAGCGTGTTGAAGGCGTGCAGCTCCGAGTGGATCGCATTTCACATCGACCGCGTTGTTTCCTAATGGAGTGGGTGGATCCGCCATTTTGCTCGGGTCATTGGGGACCGGAGCTCGTGGAGATCGCCGGCGGCCGTGATTCGTTAGGGCGCAAGCATCAGCCCTCGGCGCAAATCGATTGGCGGGAAGTAGTCGACACTCGTCCCGAAATCATGGTGCTGGCTCTCTGCGGCTACAATATCAGTCGTGCGCGACGCGATTACGAGTTGCTCCGGAGTTTTCCTGATTTCGAGTCACTTCCAGCCGCGCATGACGGCGAAATTTATCTCGTGGACGCTAGCGCTTATTTCGCCCGCCCAGGGCCGCGTATTGTCGACGGCCTCGAGATTCTCGCCGGAATCCTGCATCCACGGGAATTTCCTGAATTCACTACACGCGGGCCTGACGATCCGCGCGTTGTCCGCATCAGCTAACGAATCCACTATCGGCAACCGCCCGCCCGTGAACGCCTTCGAAGTGCGGCTGCGAAATTCGAGATCGGTGCGCGTCTATCCTGTCGCGAAATGTGCGTGAATTCACGAAATCAATGGATCAGCTTACAGCATGCGAATCAGCGAAATGAATTGGATGATGGTTGAAGAATATTTGAAGCGTGACGATCGAGCGCTGTTGCCGCTCGGCAGTACTGAACAACACGCATACCTTAGTCTGAGCGTCGACAGCATTTTGGCCGAACGCCTGGCCGTCGAAGCAGCGGAATCATCAGGCGTGCCGGTCTTTCCTGTGCTGGCCTACGGGATCACCCCGTACTTTCGCGCGTTTCCAGGAACCATCACGTTGCGGGTCGAAACGTATCTGTCGCTCTTGCGCGACATTCTCGACGTGATGGCAGAGCAGGGGTTCAAACGAATCCTGATCGTCAACGGGCACGGGGGCAATACGCCTGCGCAAGGGCTGGTGGGCGAATGGCTGGCGGACCATCCTGGCTTGCGAGTCAAGTTTCACAACTGGTGGAACGCGCCGAACGTTTGGGCACAAGTGGAGGCAATCGATCCTGTCGCATCGCACGCGTCATGGATGGAAAATTTTCCCTGGACGCGTTTGGCAAAGATCGACATGCCGCGTGAGCAAAAGCCGATGAGCGATTTGGATAAGTTGCGTCGGCTAGATGCAAAATCGCTGCGGGAGTATCTAAAGGACGGCAACTATGGCGGTTTTTATGAGCGCGACGACGAAGAGATGATGAAGATCTGGCGCACAGGCGTGGAAGAAACGCGCGCTCTATTAACTGGAGAGTGGGTTTGAAAGCGGCAGGGCGCTGCCGCACTCCAAGACGCAAGCGCGTACGATGGCCAGGAATGATGGATAAGTTTTGAAATGCGGCGGTGCTCCGCCGCTCTTAATTCATAGAGCTTCTCGCGTTCATTTTCGGCCAAAAACGTCACGCAGTTCGTCTTTAGCCCGCTCGAGAACGCGCTTTCGGCTCTGCGGTAAATTTTTCCCAGCGCGGTTGATGTAAAAATTCAACATCGACATCGCCGATTGATAAGGCGTGCCTTTGCGTCTTTTGCTCCGCTGGGCAGAACGTTTTAATGACAGCGCAATGCGATGCGAATCTTTTCCTTTGAAGACGTCCGACTCAAGATCGAGTGCGTCGCTACGCTTTGTGACTTTAGCCGACCATCGGCGAGTTCTCTTGCGGGGCGCGCCCTTCTTTGGTGACTTCCTAGCTCTCGCACTCACGATTATGTAGTTGGGCGTTGGACGTTGAGCGTTGGGCGTTTCTTTTTGGTCTCGATGGTTCAGCTCAGTGTCCGAGTGTAATCAGTCGGCCACCCCCATGCGCGTCGCATTAACAAACTCTTCCGTGTGATGATCGATCTGCCGACCGCCGCGTCCCCGATTTTGGTGAATGTAAAGCGCGTCTCGTTGCACGGTGGAGACGGAAGGCGGCGGTAGATTGATTTCGTATTTCACCGGTTGACGGTGATCTGCGAGTTGCAGCTCCGGATGATAGACGCTGTCGAACTTCCAAAGCATCCGGATGAAATTGGTCTGTCCGCGAAGTAATTGCCGCGCAACGATGCGCGCACAGTCTCGAAGGGCGGCCCATCCAAGATGTTTATGGGAAAGGACTCGCTGAGTGTCGACAAGCTCCTTGTAAAACTCCGGAAGTGGCAACTTGGTTGGCAGCACAGCGTGTTGGATGTCGAACAGCCGGTAGTCACGCGTAGTAAGCCGACGCGATTCGGTGCGCCATGTTTCTGTCCCAGGATAAGGCGTGTTAATGCTGATGTTAACGACCTCCGGAATTTCGAGGCACCAATCGCGTACGACCTTGAATCGTTCGCGGTCCCAAGCGGGATCGGCAATGATATTGACAGCTACCGATATATCGAGCGAGCGAGCAAACTCCAACGCCTCGAAATTCTTTGAGAGCGTCACACGCTTTCGATAACGCTTGAGTCCATCTTCGTCGATCGCTTCAAGGCCGAGGAACATGGTATTCAGACCAAGCCGCTTCCACAGCTGGAAGATCTCTTTGTTACGCAGCAGCACGTCGCCGCGTGTTTCGAGGTAATATCGTTTTCGGATCCCGCGACGGGCAATGGCCTCGCCAAGCTGCATGCCGTGCTCGGCTTGAATGAAAGCTACGTCGTCCACGATAAAAATTCCGGGCTCGCGTATTTGCGCCAGCTCCTCAACGGCGAACTCGGGTGTCTTGACGCGGTAGTTGCGTCCGTAGAACGTCCACGCACTGCAAAAGACGCAATCCCAGGGGCAGCCCCGGCTAAACTCGATGGAAGCAGCCGGGTCCAACGCGCCGATGAAATACTTTTGGCGATGCTGAAGCAGGTCGCGGGCGGGGAGTAAATCGTCGAGCGATTTCACGAACGCGGGCGGTGGACCCCGATGATCGAGCGTTACGCAACCGGAAACATTGTTTAAGTTCGGCGGATTCTCGCCTAGCGCATCGAGCAGCCCGGTGATCGCCGTTTCGCCTTCGCCGGTCAGCACGCAATCCACGGCGCCGCCAGCGTGCCGCAAAATTTCTTCGGGGATAAACGAAACACTGTGTCCACCGACACAGATGAATGTTTCCGGCAATAAGCCCCGCGCAGAGCGAGCGAGATCGATGACTTCAGGAACGTTAGCGAGGTAATTGACGCAAAACGCGATGACGTCCGGTTGCCATCGTTTGACCAGGCGGAAAAAATTCTGGTGCGGTTCGCATTGCAAATCAATCAAGCGAACAGAGTGACCGGCGCCCCGCGCCGCGGCAGCAACAAGTTCGAGGCCCAGCGGTTCGAGGCGAAGATAGATCTTTGAGTACATCAGGCAGCTGGGATGAACGGCCAGGAATTTCATCTGTTTCGCGCAGGTCTTGATCTGGTTGAGCTCTCTGGGCAAGTGCTTTCCGAAGTTCTTCGCGTGGTGTTGGCTCGTCGCGCGTATTCAAAATGCTGTAGCCCGGTTCGCCGGCCCCGGTTGTGGCCACGGCGCTGTGTCGCAGTGCCTGCGGCACAGCGCCAAGCGCCTCGACGTAGCGAGGCGGCTACAGCAGCGGTTGCTACGCGGGTGATTTCTTCTCAGCAGCCCGTAAGCGAATGTTGATCTCGGATGTCAGCGTGCGATGGACTGGGCATTTGGCGGCAATCTCCATCAGTTTGTCGTGCTGTTCTGTGCTCAATGGACCGGTCAGTTCGATCTCCACGTCAATTCTGTCCAGCATTCCCTCCTTCGTTTCGCATTCCTCACAATCTTTCGCGTAAATACGTGACTGCCGGAGCGAGACTTTGATCGTCTGCAGCGGCAAGTTTTTCCGGCGCGCGTACAAGCCGATCGTCATAGATGTACAGACCCCGAGCGCTGTTAGCAGATAATCGTACGGATCAGGACCAGCGTCGCTTCCGCCTGCGTTCACCGGTTCATCAGCGAGGAGGCGATGTTTGCCTGCAACAATCTCTTGCTTAAAGCTGCTCGCGTCGCCGTGCACGACGACGTCCGCTTTTCGATCGCCGTTCTGTGTACTCATACGCCGGATCAGGGACGAACGATTCCTTTGAAGGCATCGCGATAGCGCCAGACCAGAAACAATTCAAGGATGGCAACGAAGATTCCCGGTGGCAATCCCTCGGGTGCCATCAAAATGTGAAAGATCCAAATATTTACGATAATGGCGCCGAGAATCGTTAGGCCAAGCGGAACGAACTTACCAATCAAGAGAAGCAAGCCGCCGATGACCTGAAAGCCGCTGATAACGTAAACGTAGCCGCTGGCGAAAAACGAGTGCAAATATTCACCGGCCACGCCTTGTGGGAGAGGCGGCATCGGAAGGAAATGCAGTAATCCATTGGAACCAAAAAAAAGAAAGATCAATCCAAGAAGGATTCGGGCAATAATGGTTAAGATTTTCATCCGAGGATAGTGGCGTGATCCTGCGCGAATTCCAAACCCGAAGTTCCGGAACTACTCAGATCTGTCCGGATTTTGAAGAGCGCCAGATTTGTCGCGCAATGCGCCTGGCCTTTCGATAAGCGTAAGGAATGGCGGAATACCTACCGAGATCACACCGGCCGATCGCGCAGATGTTCCGTCGCACGGGGCACTGGGCGACGAATTTGTGCGTGCGTCTTGGTATTTCTCCCGATGCGATTTCGTACTTGTCGATCCTGGCCGCGCTCGCCGCGGCGCTGTGTTTTTGGAAATCAGGCAAAAACGCGTGGCTGCTGATTATTGCACCGCTGTTTTGTTATCTCCGGCTTTGGTTCAACATGCTGGACGGCATGGTTGCAGTCGCGGCGGGAAAGGCGAGTGCGCGCGGAGAGATTGTTAACGACCTGCCGGATCGAATCTCAGATGTGATTATTTTCGTCGGCGTTGCGCACAGCGGTCTCATGAATCCTTTCATTGGTTATTGGACGGCAATCGTTTCCTTGTTCACTGCTTACGTGGGACTTTTCGGTCAGGCAATCGGAGAACGGCGCGAATTTGGCGGAATCATGTCGAAGCCGTGGCGGATGGTTGCGCTGAGCCTCGGGGCTTGGGCGATGTTTGTGTGCCGATCTTGCCAAACCGGTTTACACGATTTTGGCAGGCTAACCATTCTCGATTGGACTTGTCTGTTCATCATCGCAGGCTGTTTACAAACGATAATCGTTCGCTTGAAACGAATCGTGATCGCGCTTCAAGATAGAGCGCGATGATGTCCCCGCAGACTGCGCTGAACGACTCAGTGTTTCGCGCGTACCTCCTCATCGTTCCTTTGTCGCTCGCGATTGGTGGCGGGATTCTCGGTTTCCTGCATTGGGGGTTAAAGAAGAAACTCGACGCGATCTGGCGAACCTATCGTTCGTGGCTGGTGATGGCGCCGATTGGACTGCTGGTTGTTTTCGCCGGACGGGTGCCGGTCATCTTCGGGGTGACATTGCTTTCGATCTTTGGATTCAAGGAATTCGCGCGCTCTTCCGGACTGCATCGCGACTGGTGGATGACGGGCGCCGTTTACGCCGGCGTCGTTGCGGTCGGCATTGCATCTTGGATACCGCACCCCCGCGGCGAAGAGCCAGGCGCAGGTTGGTATGGATTGTTTATGGCCGTGCCGGTTTTCGCTATCGCATTGATCCTGCTCATTCCGATCCTGCGCAACCGCGCCCGGGGCGAACTGCAAAAAATGTCATTGGGCATCATTGGCTTTATTTACATCGGTTGGATGTTCGGGCATTTGGGTTTTCTCGCGAACGCGACGAATGCCTACGGATTTCTTTGTTACATCGTCTTCGCGACCGAATTGAATGACGTCGCCGCGTTTACATTTGGCAGATTATTTGGACGGCATCCGCTTCGCGGCGAAATCAGCCCGAACAAAACCTGGGAAGGCGCGCTTGGCGCGCTCGCGGTTTCGATGGTTTTGCCCTGGGTGCTTCGATTTTCGTTTCCATTTTTCGGTGCGACACAATTGATTCTTACGGGGTTGATCGTCGGAATCGGTGGACTGCTGGGCGATCTCTCCATCAGCCTGATCAAACGAGACATTGGAACCAAGGACATGGGCGCGGCGATTCCGGGGCACGGCGGAATCTTGGATCGCATCGACAGCTTGATTTATGTTGCGCCGCTGTTCATGCACATGGCGGGATATTATTACCGGTTACGATGAAAACCTGGCATTACGATTCCGCCTGCGATCTCGACCAACCATTGGTTGATCGCTTGCGCCGATTTCCGCGCGATCCCGACATGCTGGTTTACGGAGTGCGCGAGCTGATCGCAGTGATCATCCGCGGATGCCTGCGCATCTATCACCGGTTCGAAATTATCGGGCATGAAAATCTTCGGACCAATCGATCGCTCATTATCGTAGCAAATCATTCCAGCCATCTCGACACGCTCTGCCTTCTCGCCGCGCTGCCCTTGCGCAAATTGCATCGCGCTTTCCCGGTTGCAGCTGCGGATTATTTTTTCCAAAGCATGCCGCGCACTCTTGTCGCTGCCGTGGTTACCAATGCGCTGCCCTTTGCGCGACGAGTTCGCGTGCGCCGGAGCCTCTCCATCTGCTCGGAGCTCCTCAACGATCCCGAAAATATCCTGATCATTTTTCCAGAAGGCACGCGATCGGAAACGGGCGAGACCGGGGAGTTCAAATCGGGAATCGGCGCCCTCGTCGCCGGGCGTGACGTCACGGTTCTTCCCTGTTATTTGCAAGGCGCTTTTCGCGCGTGGCCGAAGGGCCGACGTCTGCCGCGTCCAAAAAAAGTTAGACTCATTGTTGGCGCGCCTCGCAATTATTCGTCGCGCAACGCAAACAAGATCGAGATCTGCGCGATCGCAGCGGAACTGCATCGCGCGGTGAAGGAATTGGGAGAAAGCAATGGAACCGACTGAGCATGCCATGACGAGTTGGGACGGCGCCGAGCTGTTCTATCGAGCGTGGATTCCTCGCGAAAGGACCGATAAGACGATTTTACTTTTTCATCGCGGCCACGAGCACTCGGGCCGGTGGCAGCAGACAGTCGATTTACTCGGGCTTCAAGACATCGCCGTTTTCGCGTGGGACGCGCGCGGGCATGGGCGATCGTCGGGCGAGCGCGGCGCCGCGAATAATTTTGCTGACGTAATCAGAGATGTGGACGCTTTCGCGCGGCATATTTCCGAGCGTTACAAAATCCCTTTCGAGAACATGATCGTTCTCGCCCACAGCCTTGCCGCGGTCAGTGTCGCGGCCTGGGTGCACGATTACGCGCCGCCGATTCGCGCAATGATTCTGGCTACCGCTGCGTTTCACGTGAAGCTTTACGTCCCCTTCGCCATCCCGTTTCTGCGAATGAAACAAAAACTGTTCGGCCCGGGCCAGGTGAAGAGTTACGTCAAATCGAAGCTCCTGACTCGAGACCAGGAGCAGGCTGCGCAGTACGACGCCGACCCGCTTATCTTCCGTCAAATTGCGGTCAATGTTCTACTTGATCTCAACGATACGGCGGACCGATTGGTTGCGGACGCGGGCGCACTCCAAACACCGACGTTGATGATCGGAGCCGGCCGTGATTGGGTCGTTAGCCTGAAAGCGCAACGTGAATTTTTTAACCGGCTTTCGTCGTCGTTAAAGGAAATGGAGATTTATCCTGCCGCTTATCACGCCATCTTTCATGACCAGGATCGACATCTGGTTGTGCATCGCGTGCGTAAGTTTGTCCGGGAGCGCTTCGCCGAGCCGGTGACTCAGCCTTCGCTTTTGAACGCGGACCAGGTTGGCTACACGTGGGATGAATATGAGCGGCTGAAGTCGCGCGGCGGAATGAAGTTTGCCGTGGCACGCGCTGGACTAAGAGCGGCTGGCCGCTTGAGCCGCGGCGTAGATCTCGGCTGGCGGAACGGCTTCGATTCGGGGCTTTCGCTCGATTACGTTTACGAAAATAAACCGCGTGGATCGTTAGGCGTCGGCCGTTTGATCGACAAATCGTATCTCAACAGCATCGGTTGGCGTGGCATTCGGCAGCGCAAAACGAATCTTAAGAATGCGCTGAGAAACGTAATCGAAAAGCTTCATCAGGAAGGGCGGCCCGTTCGCATTTTGGACATAGCTGCCGGGGCCGGGCGATATGTCATCGAAACGATGCACGAGCTTCCAGACATCTCGATAAATGCGACCCTGCGCGATTATGAACAGGAGAATGTCGATGCGGCGCGAGCGTTGGCGCAGGAATTTGGATTGAAAAATGTGATCGTGGAGCGAGGCGACGCATTCGACCGCGATTCGATTGCCGCAATCGCGCCGCGCGCGACGATCGGAATCGTATCGGGGCTTTACGAATTGTTTCCCAGGAACGAACCAGTCTTGAATTCACTCCACGGGTTTGCGGTGGCGATCGAACCGGGCGGGTATTTGATTTACACGAATCAACCCTGGCATCCGCAGGTCGAGTTTATTGCGCGCGTGTTACGTAATCGGGAAGGGGAACCCTGGATCATGCGTCGCCGGACGACGGCCGAAATCGATGAATTGGTGTGCGTGGCCGGTTTCCGGAAAATGGCGATGGAAGTGGATCAGTGGGGCATGTTCACCGTCTCAATCGCACGACGCGCGGAGCCTTAACCATCGCGTGAGCGTCTCTCGCCTTAAAGCATTCGCGGTTTCTGCCGGATTGTCGGTCCTGTTTCTGATCGTTTACAGCGGTTGCAATTGGATCACTGGGCAACGCAGTCACGTCGGCTCGTTTTATTTTCAATGGGAGCGCGCCATCCCATTCGTTCCTTTCATGATTCTCCCCTACATGTCGATCGACCTCTTCTTTGTCGCAGCGCCGTTCCTTTGTCGAACGGATCAGGAGCTGCGAGTCTTTTCACGGCGGGTCGTAGCCGCAATTCTCATTGCCGGCATTTGCTTTTTGCTTTTCCCGTTACGCTTTGCTTTCCCGCGCCCTCATGCCAGCGGATGGCTCGGCGCAATCTTTGATTGGTTTCGCGGAATGGATTCGCCTTTCAATCTCCTCCCGTCGTTGCACGCCGCGCTGCTGTTGCTCCTGATCGATCTCTACGCGAGAAATCTTCGCGGCATTTTCTTGTTCGCGGCGATGCTTTGGTTCTTTCTTATCGGTCTCTCGCCGTTGCTCACTTACCAACACCACGTCATCGATATCGTCGGTGGTTTTGTCCTGGCCGGATATTGCTTCTACCTCTTTCGCGAGCCTTCGCTCGTGCTGCCAGTCGTGGTCAATCGCCGCATCGGATCCTATTACGCAGCGGGAGCGGCAGTCGTCTTATTCGTGGGCGCGATCTTCTGGCCATGGGGTGTGTTGTTTCTTTGGCCGACGATCGCGCTTGGCATCGTGGCGATCGCGTACTTCGGAGCGGGTCCGGTCGTTTTTCACAAGGCGAGAGGGAAGTTGCCTTGGAGCACGCGGTTTGTGCTGGCGCCTTGCTTGCTCGGTCAATATTTGTCGCTGCTGTATTACCGCAGCCAATGTCGATCTTGGAATGAGGTCACGCCGCGAATCTGGATTGGCGGCAAACTGGGATCCCGGGCCGCGAACAAAGCTTTGGGCTCCGGCGTCACTGCTGTGCTCGATTTAAGCGCTGAGTTTTCCGAAGCGAAACCATTCCGCAAAATCAATTATCGAAACATCCCCGTCCTCGACTTAACTGCTCCTACCCAGGCGCAGCTCGCGGAAATGGGTGAATTAATCGGCAATCACTCCCAAAACGGTGCCGTCTATGTTCACTGTAAGATCGGTTACTCGCGAAGTGCGGCCGCGGTCGCCGCTTATTTAATAATGAGTGGAAAAGCGAACACCGCGAACGATGCATTCGCGATCATTCGCCGGGTTCGACCATCCGTTGTCATTAGACCCGAGGTGATCTCTGCATTGGCCGAATTCGCTCCGCGAGTTCGTTCTTCCCCCGATGGCACCGACTCTTTTCTCCTCGCCTTAGATCATGGCGCGCGTCCATGATCGCGGGAATCTTATGAACTATAACGAACTGATTCAGCTTTACTTCGAGCGTTCGACTGCGATGCAGCAATACTGGAACCTCTACGTCATCATCGTCGGCGGGGTTCTGGCGTTTTCCTCTCTGCGCAAACAGCCGGCTGCAATTACTACCGCGCTGGTCTGCATTTTATTCGCCCTGTTTGCCTATAAGAATCTCGATGCGATGAAAGACACGACCGCGCAACGCTCCGCCACGATCGAAGCGATCAAACAATTCGATTCTGGCGGCGTCACGGCCACTCCCTCAAAGCAAGTGCGCGATCTGCTCGAGCCGACTCTTACGCCCGCCACGTTTGGAAGCGTCAAGGCCACCCACATCATCAGCGACCTGCTCACCATCGTCGCACTTTGCGCGATGGAGCTCCGAAGAAGAAGGCTCAAAGCGACCCCGAGCTTGCCCTAAGGCGCTCCATCTCGAGAAAATGATTCCCTTCGTATTCGGCTTCTTACTCTTTCTTACAATGGGATTATTGTTAACGGGATGGCCGAAGCTCGTGCGGGAATTCACTATCAATGCATGCGAGAGCGGCCGTTGGGGGTTTTGGATTGGCCGGAACATGATTTTGCGCCGTGTGAAGAAGCCGGGATATCTTATTGAATTGCGCCTGATCGGCGTTGTGTGTCTTTGGGCCGCTGTACTCCTGGGATGGGCGCTGCTAGCTCCGAAGCACTACTAACGCCACTTAAGTCGGTGACAGCTGGGCGATCCCGAGACCGCGGGTGAATTCCAGGACGAAGATTTGTCGCCACGTCTACTTGATCAGCTCTTCCAAGGGCGCAGCGTATGACTGCAATCACGATGTTTCCTGAAACAATTTGTTCAAATCTGCAGACACAGCGCCGTTCGCCAGAAGATGGAATGTGCCGTTTGTTTTGATGTCTTTGGCGGCGCGCAGGAATGTGCCCCACGCAGCCAGAGCAAGGCCGGAGCCGACAGAAATCCGCCGCACGCCGAGATCGGCCAATTGGGAAAGCGAAAGCTGGTGATTGAATCCGGAGACGAGGACATTGACATGCTTGGGAGCGACTGTCTTCACGATCTGCGCAATTTCATCTGGTTTACTGACGGCCGGCGCGTAGACGCAATCGGCACCGGCTTCGGCGTACGCAACGAGCCGGTCGAGGGCGGTATTGAACGGATCGGAATCGTGCACCAGCCACGCTTCGCAACGGCCGGTTAGGACGATGCCACTGCCCGAAGCGTCAATCGCAGATCGCGCCGCCCGAATACGATCGATGCCCAATTTTTTTTCGTAGAGCGGTTTGTCAGTGCGACCGGTACTGTCTTCGATTGATAGACCGGCAACTCCGGTTGAAACGCAAAGTCGCACATTGTTCGCCACGTCTTCTGGCTGATCGGCGTAGCCGGCCAGGAAGTCTGCGTTTACCGGCAGCGTTGTTGCTTCCACAATTTCGCGGATGTGCGCGAGCATTTCATCGCGCGGAACACCGCCATCGCGTTTTCCCCGCGAAAAAGCGAATCCTGCTGAAGTGGTGGCGAGTGCTTCGAATCCGAGATGTTCCAGATAGATCGCCGTTCCGATGTCCCACGGATTTGGAAGCACGAAACACCCGGACTCGTGCATCGCGCGAAACGTTGCAGAAGATTGTTGCGGTGAACTCATGTCTTAAACCTATTCTGCCCTGGCTCGAGTGCGAGAATGGAATGGCCAGCGATGCGTTTGCCCTACAATCTGTCTATCGTCTTCCCGAATTATTTCGATTTTGCGTCGTTGGATTTCCAAATCCGTCGTAATGGGCCTTCGACTCCGTAAATCGGATCGTTCTCCGGCATTGGCAAGGCCGCAATATTGTGATCGGCTTTCGGGCGCTCACCCGGGAGACCCCGAAGTAAATCCCACTGGCGACCTTCGGGATAAGCTCCTACGACGCCAAAATCGTTGCTAGCACCGATGTTCTGATGTGCCACACCGGCCGGGATGACTATCACATCGCCCGCATGCACCTCGATGTTCTTGCCATGCTCGCCGCCGAGTCGCAGAGTGGCAGCGCCAGAATAAACACCGAGCACTTCATGCGACGTGCTGTGATAATGGGGAAAGGAATAGACTCCGTCTCGCCACGAGTTGGTCCAATCGTTTTCGGCAAAACGCTGTTCGAAAATGGACGCCGAATCTTTGGCATCGGTTGCGATTGCCTGCCGATAAAACAGCAAAGAAAGGGGACTATTTGGGAAAATACCGTCGTCTTTGAAATTCAATTGCTCGGGCTGAACAAGATCGTGCTTTTGAGTCATGCGCAGTTCTCTCGCGTTAAGGTAACGCAAGAAAGGTCGGAGTTGGTCTTGGCAGCGATGAAATTGTAATAGAAGCGGTCCCGCAAATGTTGTACCCGCCTCAGAGTTTACTCGCGGCAAGTGTCGAGGCGTCTGGGATGTTGCACCTTCCAGCACGGCGACAGAGCGCCGTGGCTACAACGCTTGTTTTTCCTGGAATTGACTACAGGATCGAGCGAAGCAGGCCGCCTTCAGCGCGCAGAGCGGCACCATTGGTAGCAGATGAAAGAGGACTCGCCACAAACGCAACTAATGCGGCTACTTCTTCGATTGTGGCAAATCGTTGCAGGAGAGAACTCGGTCTCACTGTTTTAAAGAAATTCTTCTCTACTTCGGCAGGCGTGATTCCCCTTGTCCTCGCGACGTCGGCAATGAATTGCTCGACGCCTTCGGATCGTGTTGGACCGGCGAGGATTGAATTCACTGTGATGCCGGTGCCCGATGTCATTTCCGCGAGGCCGCGAGCCAGGGCCACCTGCATGGTCTTGGTTACCCCGTAGTGAATCATCTCAACAGGAATGTTCACAGCGGACTCGCTGGAAATGAAAATAATGCGCCCCCAATTTGCCGTATTCATACCCGGCAGGTAACGCCGGCATAGCCGTACCCCGCTCATAAAATTTGTCTCGATGATGGCGTGCCACTCGTCGTCGGTGATTTTCTCAAACGGCTTCGGTTCGTACATGCCAAGGTTATTAACAAGAACATCTATGGCAGGCATAGCCTCGACGCATTTCGCGCAGCCGCGCGCTGTTGCAAGATCGGCAGCTATGCCGCTGACCTTTGCATCGCGGATATCCTTCTGAATCCTCTTAAGCGCGGCCTCGACTCGATTCTGAGTGCGGCCGGTAATGACAACGGAAGCTCCTTCGCCCGCCATGGTGCGTGCAATCGCAAAGCCGATACCAGCGGTCGAGCCCGTGACCAATGCTTTCTTTCCTTCTAATAGCAGATTCACAGGCTTAGACAGCAACTAGATGATGTCACTTCGGGGCTCTCGGAACAACGGAACTGGAAGCGAGCACCGTTAGCAGTGCCCACCTCCATTTGTCCCACGTCTCCGGATAAAAAAGAGGATGTAATCCCATTATCTGATTCCCAGCGACTGAAGCGTGGCAGCATCAACTGTCCCTGTCACGCTGAGATTGTTGTCCTCCTGATAACGGGCAAGAGCGGCCTCTGTTTGGTCGCCAGCTGTTCCGTCGATCGTGCCGTTATAGTAACCAAGCTTCGCAAGCTCCGCCTGAACAGCGCTTACAGCCGCGTTGGCCGCGGATTGACCTGAATTGGAGTAACCAGACTGATCATCATCGTTGTATGGAGAGTAGTTATAGTAATCGTACGGGTTACCGGAGGAGTAGTCGGAATCATAGGGATAATAGCCGGAGTAATCATCCGGGTAATCGCCATAGGCGTAGTAAGGATCGTAATCCGATGGGTAAAGTCCCCACCAGAAACCGTCGACAAAAACAAACACCCGATTGTGATCAAAGTGCGAGTGATGCCTGTCCCAATCGCGATGCCAGTTGTTTGCGTCGTGCCGCTCGGAAGCGTGGTTTCTCACAAAGGACTGACGATTGGCTGCCGTCGAAGCCCGCGGATCCGAAACCCGGTTCCGCCCTGTGGTTGAGCCAACGCGATTTGGTTGACGACGTGCCGCACCGGCAATTGAGCCAACGCGACCCGGCTGACGATTTGCCGCAGCAACTCTGCCAGCATATGGCCTTGTGGGTCCGACTGAGCGAGTGAATCCGTGCGGCCGCACGGCGGTCATGCGATTACCACCATAGTAGAATCGAGGCGCGCGACTTACGGCCCCAACACTTCTCCCGGCAAAGTATGCCCCATTGCTACGGAAAGCCGGTGCTCCTCGAAAGCCACCACCGTAAAAGGCTGGCGCGGCGCGGGAACCACCACCAGCAGAGCCCCCGGCGCGGCCGCCACCGCCAATGTGGCCGCCACCGCCAACTTGGCCACCGCCTCCGCCGCGCGGACCTGCCCACGTTGGCTGACTAAGACTAACAAAAGCGATCCCTGCTAACCCTAATAATGTAATTCTTTTCATGACATAAACCTCATGGCCGATTGGCTGCGCTGCCATTGCGATTCCGTGGGATTTTGCGGTCTCTCTTTGGAGAGATGCAGTAACCAGCAGGTGCGTCGTCTAAAATGACGAATGGCTTCGCCCCGCTAAATCGTTAGAGCGTTGGACCGTTGAATCGGATTTCCGTGTAACCCGCCTGAGGCGGGGTAACGAATCACAAATCACGCACGCTTTAGCCGAAGAGTTTTGCCTGCTGCGCGAACAAATGCTCGTCGATGGTGCGGATCAACTCTTGAATATTGATGGGCTTGGCAAGAAATGGATGCCCGTCGATGTGTACGCCAGCCTTGGCTTCGCTCGGCGTAACGAGCGCCGTGAGGAAAATGATGGGTGTGTTTTGCAATTCCGGGTCGGCCCGAATTTGCGCTGCGATTTCGCCTCCGTCTCTGATGGGCATGATTACATCCAGCAAGATGAGGTCTGGCCGAAAAATCCGGGCGCTCCGGTAAGCCTTAGTTGAGTTATTCTCTTCAAGCACGAGATACTGACCTGTTTTTTCGAGAAGGATTCTAACCAGGTGAGTGGCGTTCGTGTCGTTATCAACGATCAGGATTCGCCTCTTTCCGTTGACTCTGGAGATTGCAGTTGAATCTGGCCAGGAGACATCACCCTCGGGTTCATGAGGAAGGAAATTCGCTTCGATTACCTTGTTCATATCTCTTTCGATAACGTTGTTATTTCTGGTGGCTTCCTAGCTAGTCAGCCATGTGACAAACCAGGCGCCGAGAAAGCCGATTATTAAACCGATCAAAGGGCTGGAAATGGCGAACCAAAGCGGAATCGCCTCGCGTAATGGCAGCGCATCTCGTCGTCGTAGATGCCAGTGTGCACTTGTGATTTGAACTGTTGAATGGCCCGATGCTTCCTGCGGCACTAATCGATCAAGGGAGTGAGTGGCTTTCATGCCTCCAACACTCGATGACGATTCCGTTCCGGCTAATGCGCGTGTGTGGGATTTTGCGATGCCACCGAAGAGTTGATTGATGCTCCCTCTTTCGAGTGAGAACGGGTTGGTAAGCTTCGTGAGAACCATATCGTAATAAAGGAACGCACACTACTTGGTAGGGCGCGACCGCCGGGCGCGCCGCGAACGGCGGACGGCCTGGCAGTCCGTCCCTATCTTCACCAGATTGATTCTGATTAGCGATAACCGCCGGAGACGACCAGTGTTTCACCAGTGATCCAGCCAGCATCTGGTGAAGCAAGAAACACGACGGCAGGAGCAACGTCGTCTGGCTGTCCGATTCTTCCAAGCGCGCTTTGTGCCTCAAACAACTTTTGGAAATCGCTTCCAACGAAGCCGCCTGCGTGAAGGCCCTCGGTTTCCACCATGCCCGGGTTAATGGCGTTCACGCGGATTTTGCGTGGTCCAAGCTCCTTTGCCAGCGATTTGGTGATCGTATCCACGGCTGCTTTGGTCGCGCTGTAAACCGATGCAGTCGGCGGCGCCGACATGCTGGCGCTAGAGCTGATGTTGATTACACTTCCGCCTTCGGGACCGAAGTACTTCGTTGCTTCTTGGATTGCTAAAAGCAAACCGAGAACATTCACGTCGAAGTGTTTGTGGAAATGTTCCTCGGTGACATTCTCCAGCGGAAGAAACTCGTAGACGCCGGCGTTATTAACGAGGATATCAAGCCTGCCGAAGGCTTTTTTCGCTTCGGAAAAGAGGCGTTCAACTTCGGCCTTTTTAGCCATGTTCGCGCGGACAGCGACCGCCTTTCCACCCTGTTTTGTAATTTCGTCCACGACACGATCGGCTCCTTCCTTGCTAGAGGAGTAGTTAACCACCACGGCCGCGCCTTCGGCAGCGAGATGTTTGGCGATCGCAGTCCCGATTCCTTTTGACGCTCCAGTTACAATTGCAACTTTCCCATCAAGTTTTTTCGTATTCGTTTGCATTTCGTTTTCCTTCTATTGATATTTTTAACAGCAAAGGCACTCGATCCGCCTAGCGAGTGTCGCTCGCTGAAGCGAACCCAAGGAGCTTGGCAAGACGAGATTCGTAAGATTCGCAGGTAGGACAAACTCCGTCGGGCTCAATCCAATCTGGATGCTGAACACTGAGAGCGCCATGAATTTCCTGTTGAAGTTGAACAAGGCGCGTCCGACTTCGGGTAGTCATTCTGTCAGTCGCATTGTCTTCGCCATTTGTCATTTGTTTCCATGCCATCTGTAAATTGTCATTCTGAGCGAAGCGAAGAATCTCTGGGACTTCTGGATCGATCCCCACGGCAATAAATTCGAGATGTTTCGCTTCGCTCAACATGACAAATCGTTTAAACAGTGAGTTGTTGTCATTCGTTAGCCAACTCGTTCATGGTAGAAGCATCAAGGTTGAGAAGCGCCGCAGCGGTGTTTTCTTCGAGATGTTTTACTTTTGAAGTTCCGGGGATCGGCAGCATAACCGGAGACTTCTTGAGTAACCACGCCAGAGCTATCTGCGCAGGCTGAGCGCCGAGCTGCCTGGCGACCCTTGTTAATACTCCATGCGGTTTCGCTAGATCGCCAGTCGCGAGCGGGAACCAAGGGATGAACCCGATGTTGTTGCGCCTGCAGTAGTTTAAGACATCCTCGGAATCGCGGTGCGCGAGATTGTATTGGTTTTGCACGGTAGCGACTGGAACGATGCGACGCGCTGCTTCGATCTCGGTAACGTTGACTTCTGAAAGTCCAACATGCCGGACCTTACCCTCTTTCTGGAGCTCTCGCAGCACGCCAAATTGATCTTCGGCCGGAACCTTGGGATCGATGCGATGCAACTGGAACAAATCGATACGCTCGACGCCTAGGCGTCGCAGGCTCATCTCGCATTCCTGTCGTAAGTAATCAGGTCTTCCTAGCGGAACCCACTTGCCAGGGCCAGGTCGGGTAAGACCCGCTTTAGTGGCAACAACAAGTCCTCGTGGGTAAGGATGCAATGCTTCGCGAATCAGGTCTTCACTTACGTAGGGCCCATAGGAGTCTGCTGTGTCGATGAGGTTGGTACCGAGCTCGACTGCACGGCGCAAGACTCCGATTGCTTGCGCTCGATCAGCTGGCTCGCCCCAAACACCAGGGCCCGTCAGTTGCATTGCGCCGTAGCCTAGCCGGTGAACGGGAAGGTCACCACCGATTGCAAACGTGCCGCTCCTCGCGGCAGGTCTCGTTTTAACACTTGCCGCAGGAGTTAGTTTAGGAGGTCCCATGTCGTGCTGAATAACGTCGATAGTCTTGCTCATAAATGTCCCTGTTATTCTTCTTCTTCCCTCTTTGTCTTAGTCTTACTAGTGCTTGTTCAAGCCGGACCTTCGTACGTGCCAGGACTCTTAGGAGTAGCACGCCACTCCGGTTTGCGCTCCCTACTCGCTTTCGCCAACGCGTTTCGCACATCATCGGCGTCGAGGTCTGTGGCGTAAACCGGCGTGTCGGGTTGTTGCCGCCAGGATTCATCCAGTCCACCAGCATCGACGGCATCAAATCCGAGCTCATCAATTAGACGCAGCACAACCGCCTTCGCTGCGGGATCGTCACCGGCGACGGGTAAGGCAATACGCCCAGGACTGCCAGGCGGCCGCCCCAATTCGTAAAGGTGCTCGGCATAAGTGGTGTTGAACGCTTTAACTACGGTACGACCGAGTTGCTGTTCTACCCAGCGGCTTTCGGTCATACCGTTCTCGATTCCATCAATGCGACCGTCACGTTGCTGCGGATAATAATTGCCCGTGTCCACCACAACCACGCTGTCCGGTGTTTTCGCGAACAAACCCGCTGGCAAGGATGGAATGTTCCTCAGCGGTATCGTAACAATGACTAGCTCACCAGCCTGAGCCGCCTGCTCGACTGTGACCGGAGTCGCGCCAGTCTCTGCTGCCAACTCGGCCAGTGTTTCAGGTCCTCTCGAATTTGCGACGAAAACCTTGTGCCCAAGCGCACTGAAACGACGAGTCAGTGTTCCGCCAATGTTGCCTGCTCCAATAATCCCGATTTTCATAACCTGTCTTCCTATTCAACTTCGTATCATGTCAAGTGTCTTGACGTTCAAGTCAGATGAAATCTCCCGCCAATACGCGTGCGAGAGATTTTTCGGTGTCCCACAATCTTCCCGTCACGCTGCATCGCAGGAGATCGGCTTTGCAATTTAGTCGCGCGGAAGAAAAGAAGCTTTTTGATCCGGCGGAGGGTTTGGCTTCATAGTTTTTCCATTTTTGCGGCGCCTGGAAGATTGGATGACCGTTCCGTTGGGACCAACAGCTGCGGTCCGCGGATCGCTCGTGTGGCTTGCTCGAGCAGGTCGATTCTGACGTTAAATTTAATCTGATCCAAAATGAGAACTTCAGTGGCAATGAGCCAGATGGTGAAACAAACCATCAGGGTGCGGAGCGGGAACGATCGGCGGTTGGAGACCGCCACTACGGTGTCGGCCGACGCCGTCGGCGATTCGCTTGTGTTCATTTCGTAAAATAGATGAGCCCAAGAAGGCGCCGCTATTTCGCGTGCGAGAGATCTTGCAGTGCCAAGAATGAGATAATGCTCGTTCCCTCGTTTGAGATACAAGGACGTCACGCGGCGCACACCGCATTTTGGTTAATTCGCTAAACGCCTGCTTCTGCTTCCATCACGACCGGTGGCGATTCGGTGACCTTAGAACGGCGCTCTTTGAACCACATGATTACGACGTAGAACACCGGCGTTAGAAGCAGACCAAAGGCGGTTACTCCAAGCATCCCGAAGAAGACTGCAGTGCCGAGCGCTTGGCGCATTTCGGCACCCGCACCTGTGCTGAGAACTAACGGGAGAACACCGAAAATGAAGGCAAAGGATGTCATGAGGATCGGTCGCAAGCGCAGGCGGCCAGCTTCAACTGCCGCAGCGAAACGATCCTTTCGATCACGATCCTGAATTTGTTTGGCGAACTCGACAATCAGGATGGCGTTTTTGCAGGCAAGTCCGACGAGTACGACAAAGCCGATTTGCGTGAAGATGTTGTTTTCCATCGATCTAAGCCAAACACCGCCGATCGCGCTGAAGAGGCACATTGGGACGATCAGAATGATCGCGAGCGGAAGCGCCCAGCTTTCGTAAAGCGCCGAGAGTAGAAGGAAAACGAACAGAACGCAGAGCGGGAAAATATAAATCGCGCTATTCCCTGCGAGCTTTTGCTGGAGCGCGATCTCCGTCCATTCGGTTGTGAAACTTGTGGGCAAAATTTGTTTGGCCAGACGGTCAACGGCTGTCAACGCGTCGCCAGTGCTTGCGCCCGGTGCAGGCTGGCCGCTCAGGTCGGCTGCGGTGAACATGTTGTAGCGCGTTATCTTGTCCGCGCCGCTAACTTCCTGCACAGTCGCCACGGAACCGAGCGGAACCATTCCGCCCGAATTATTTCGCGTCTTCAGCAAGCGAATGTCATCGGGAGTCAAACGAAATTGCGAGTCGGCCTGAGCTGTGACCCGATAGGTCCGGCCAAACAGTGTGAGATCGTTCACGTATGTCGATCCAAGATAAGTCTGAAGCGTCCCGAAGATGTTACTAAGGGGCACGTTCATGCTCTTTGCTTTGACGCGATCAACGTCGAGCCAAAGCTGCGGCACATTAGCGCGAAACGTCGTCAGGTTGTTGATCAAGCCAGGCGTTTGATTGGCTTTTGTCATCATGGCGAAAGCTTGCGTTTGCAGTTCATCGAGGCCGGCGTTGCCGCGATCTTGGATGAAGAGCTTATAGCCGCCGGCGTTGCCAATTCCGGCCACAGGCGGTGGCGGAAAGGCTATGACAAGAGCTTCGGGAATCTCGGCGCGAACGCGCGCATTTATCTTGGCCAGGATGGCCGGCATTCCCTGTTCGCGTGTGGTTCGCTCTGAGAATTCCTTGAAAGGAAGAAACACTGCGGCAGTGTTGGGTTGATTGCCGCCGAACAGATTGAATCCCGCGAACTCAACCGTGTTGAGCACGCCGGGTGTTTCAAGCGCGATCTTCGAGATCTTGTCCACGACTGCCTGAGTGCGATCGAGCGACGACGCGTCTGGTAATTGAGCAAACACGACAGCGTAGCCGCGATCTTGTGTTGGGAGAAAACCGCCCGGGACAACTTTGAAACCCAGACCGGTGAGACCAAGTAAACCTGCGTAAATAAACAAAATGACCACGGCGAGTCGGACAAGACGCGCCACGGTGTTGCCATATGCGTTCGAGCTCCACGCAAACGCTCTGTTGAATCCTTTAAAGAGCCATCCCAACAGGCCGTCGAGTATGCGTTGAAATAAATCCTTCTTCGCGCCGCGCGGCTGGAGCAGAAGTGCAGCGAGGGCAGGGGAAAGCGTGAGCGAGTTGAGCGCAGAGATCGCAGTCGAGACTGCAATGGTAAGCGCGAACTGTCGAAAAAATGTCCCGGTGATGCCGCTGATGAATGCGGTCGGGATAAAAACCGAGCAAAGCACGAGCGCGATCGCGACTAACGCTCCGCCAACTTCGGTCATGGCTTTGCGCGCTGCGTCCCGTGGGCTCAGACCATCTTCGATGTGATGCTCGATAGCTTCCACGACGACGATGGCGTCGTCGACCACGATGCCGATCGCAAGGACGATGCCGAAAAGTGAGAGGTTATTGATCGAGAACCCGAACCCTTTCATCGCGGCGAACGTGCCGATCAACGAAACTGGGATCGCGACGAGGGGAATGATCGCCGCGCGCCAGGTCTGGAGAAAAACAAGCACGACCAGAACGACCAGCGCGATCGCTTCGAAGAGCGTCTTCTGCACTTCGTGGATTGATTCGCGGACAGAGACTGTCGGGTCGTACACAATTGTGTAGTCGAGTCCGGTGGGGAAACGCTGCTTGAGCTCAGCCATTTTCTTCCGCACCGCATCGGAAGTGGCGAGCGCGTTTGAGCCTGGGAGTTGGTAAACGGCAATTGCGGTCGCTGGTTTTCCGCCGAGCCCGCTGTTGACCGTGTAATCGCGCGCCGCGAGCTCAACCCGCGCGATATCGCGCACGCGAGTGACTTGTCCATTGGCACCCGTCTTAACGATGATGTCGCCGAATTCCTTTTCGTCCGTGAGTCGGCCTTGCGTGCTGACCGTGTATTGAAATGCAGTTGCTCCCTTCGGCACCGGCGGCGCACCGATGATTCCCGCCGCGACCTGCACATTTTGCTCCTGGACTGCTGTCACGACGTCCTGCGCGGTTAGTCCACGCGAAGAAAGCTGGTGGGGATCAAGCCAGAGACGCATCGAATATTCGCGCGCGCCGAAGACATTGATGTCACCCACGCCATCGACGCGCGCGAGTTCATCGCGAATCTGGAGCAGCGCGTAATTGCTGGTGAAAAGCGAATCGAGCGACCCGTCCGGCGAGACCAGATGCACGACCATCGTGATGTCGGGCGACTGCTTTTTCGTTGTGACGCCGATGCGTTGCACCTCAGGCGGAAGCACGGGGATTGCGATGGCGACACGATTTTGCACCAACACCTGAGCGGTATCGAGATTGGTGCCGAGCTTGAAAGTGATGCTCAGTGTCAGGTTACCGTCGCTAGTGCTCTGCGAAGACATGTAGAGCATGTTCTCGACGCCATTGACTTGCTGCTCGATTGGCGTCGCCACCGTTTCCGATACAACTTTTGCGTTTGCGCCGGGATAATTGGTCGTCACCTGAATAGTGGGTGGCGCGATATCGGGATATTGCGCGATCGGAAGGGTCGAAAGCGCGATGACGCCAACGAGCGTGATGACGATGCTGATCACGCCGGCAAAGATCGGCCGGTCGATAAAAAAGTGCGGGAAGTTCATAGCGATCGCCGTTGCGCCTGAGCGGCGGTCATTTTGCGGCTTTCGTTTGAGTGACGCTAGCCTTGGTGTCCGGCCCCGCTGGTTCGGGCACAGGCGTGACGCTCATACCGGGTTCCAGCATTTGCAGACGAGTGGAGACAACTTTCTCGCCGTCTTTAAGCCCGCGTTTCACGATTCGTTTGCCTTCGAAAAGCGGACCGGTTTCAAGGGTACGTCGCTCAACCGTATTATCGGGTTTTACGACGAACGCATATTTCAGGCCTTGCTGTGAGCTGATTACTTTGTCGTCGATAAGAGCGGCTCGATACGGCGTCGCGCCGGCAACGCGCACGCGAGCAAAGAAACCTGGCGTAATGAAGTTGGGGTTCCAGTTTTTTAGAACCACTCGCGCGCGAATTGTTCCTGTTCCAGGATCAAGGCGATTATCGACGAAATCGATATAGCCTTCATGGGGGAAGTCCGTCTCGTTACCGAGCTCGATGAAAGCCGGGATCTTCGCCGTGCGCGCGCTCACGCGTTTCCCTTGCTCGCTGAGCTTTACATATTTTAGGACCGCATTTTCGTCAGCATCGACCTTTGCGTAAATCGGATCGACCGAGATCACCGTGGTCAGCACGTTTTCCGGACCCGCGCCTGGCTGAACAAGGTTACCCAGCGTGATTCGCGCGTCGCTGACTCGGCCCTCAATCGGTGATTTGATTTGCGTGAACTCCAGATTCAGTGCGGCCGAGTTCTTGGCCGCTTCGGCTGAACTCTTGGAAGCAGCAGCACCCTGATAAGTGGCGGCCTTTTGGTCAAATTCGCTCGCCGAGATTGTGTTTTTATCCCGCAGCTCCTTCGCCCGATTTAGTTCAATCTGCGCAAGCTTGAGTTGTGCATCCATTCGCTCGACTTCAGCGGCGGCACGATCAAAATCCGCCTGATAAGGGCGCGGATCGATCACGTAAAGCAAATCCCCTTTCTTGACGATCGCACCAGCGTTGAAACGAATGTCCGTAATATAACCGGACACGCGCGGCCGGATTTCGACGAACTCGACTGCCTCCAAACGCCCGGTGAATTCATCCCATTCGTTTACCTCTTTCTCGATTGCGGTAACGACATTGACCGGCAGCGGAGGTTGCTGCGTTAATGATGCTTTCTTGCACGCAGTCCCCGTCAAACAAACGAGCAAGAGACCAACACCGGCAAAAAAGAAGTGCTTCATATATTTACCGTCCCTCATCCAGCGTTCCCATCCACTATCAGCGCTTTAGACTTAAAGAGTATTCGTCGGCCTTGTGGTCAGAAACAGGGATTATCGGAATTCGAGATAGTCTCAAGGTGGTGTTCGTTAGAGTCGAGTGCGACTTTAGAGTTGATGTTCCATCCCTCTTTGGAGATGGGGAGGATGGCACACCAGGTGCAAGCCGCATTGAGTTTGGCACTCTGCCTAACGCCGGATTCCGTTGATCGGTGACGTCGACTTGATTTTCATAGAACGTTTACCTGCCAGTCACGGCCTTCCCAACGCTGATCGCGTTTCCAAAAGAATGTAAAGGTAAACACTGAACCGGCCGGCCAATCTGCGGTTCGAAAGTCTGCGAACCAGAGGTTCAATCTGCTTTCGTGAATTGCGTCCAAAAGATTCGCACGCGTCCCGCCATCGATTGACCAGACGACCGTTGCTTGGGCAGCAATGATAATGCGCAAAATTTTTCCGCGAGACATGCGCCGCATGGGATAGCGCAGAGTCCAGATCTCGTAATCGCTCCGCGCCGGGTGCAACACATAGCGCTGATATGCCGGTTCGACGCAGCCAAGGCAGACGCCATCATGGCGGCTCCGTACGAGCGAAATGTATTCGGCATGCGACCAACACAGCGGCATTGCTGCGCCGGTTGGGCAGCCCCGTTTCATATGCGCATCCGGCAAGTCAGGTCCGTCCCATAGCTGTTCGGTAATCATCCCACCCTGATTCGCGAAATTTTCCATTGCTGTGATAAACGGCTTTGGATCGCGTCCGGCCGCCAGTTCGTAATGGCCGCGTTCGCCGGTAAGAATTGGCCAGCAACGTCCGACGCCTGTGCCGTCGAAAGCGCCGCCGTCATCTTTTTGCCCATAACCGTCGTGATTGTAACGACGCCAGCCCGGCCCCTGTGGCAGATCATACTTGAGCACGCGATCGATGACTTCGATCGAATCGCGAATGACCGGATCGTTCGCGTCGCGAATACCGAATCGCACCAGATGAAGAAAGTCACCGCCAACTACGTTTCGCGCCGGATGGAGGCCGCCACCGTTGGCCAGTTGAATCATCGATGTGTTTGGATCGGGGTGAGGGTCAGGCGCGTTAGGGTCCGTGGGATTGATGCGGATGTAGTGACGAGGGAATCCATCGACCAGCTCACCCTGTGTTGTAACCGTCCATTCTTCGACGTGCGCCGCCAGCCAGTCGGCATACGCAAAAACGAAATCCGCAGCTGCAGTTTCCCCGTATTCCGTGGCCCATTCCGCCGCGCAGACGAGGGCGGCAATCACCGTGGCGAGCGTCGAAGGCGAATAACCGGCGTTTTCTTCCCATCGATCCTGGCTGGTAACTGGGCCTTGCAGGATTAAGTGCGCTGCGGCGCGCACAATCATTACACGCGGATTAAACAAACCGAGCGCGTCTTGTTTGTGCAAACGCCATGCTAAAAGTATTGGCGCGGCAATCTGATCGAGTTGCAGGCCAGACCAATAAGCGGTCCCATCGATCCAACTATTCTGAGGAAAACTTCCATCCGGTCGCTGAATTGCTGCGAGCCAGATCAATGCGCGCAGGGGCGTGTTCGTCTGCCCCGTAGCGAGGAGCGCTGTTGCGCTCTGTACGAGGTCACGAGTCCAGACGAGATGATAACCTCCAAGATCGTTGTCGCCCTTGGTTTCGCCCCAGGGGATACTCATCGATGCAACAATCGCGCCTTGAAAAACCTTGTCTTCATG
>Ga0209686_1000092_pt1 | contig 40618 bp, 36 predicted proteins | sample GraSoiAngelo_126_FD_185883 | JGI IMG/M metagenome (GOLD analysis project Ga0209686, IMG submission 185883) | Grasslands soil microbial communities from the Angelo Coastal Reserve, California, USA - 14_0927_09_20cm (SPAdes) (version 2) | ecosystem: Environmental > Terrestrial > Soil > Grasslands ...
CCGGCAGGCCAATCGCCTGTCCGGATCGCGATGATAAGCGCGATCTATCAGGCAGGCGATACGGACCGGTCGATGCGCAGCCGGATGGTCTCAGGTGTCGTCGCGGTAGCGGCGCAGCCGTATGGCGGCGAACACGAGGCCCGCGGCGGCCGCGAGCCCGAGCCACAGGTCGACGTCGGTGAGGACGGCCTTGAGGTCGAGTTGAGCGAGCCCTGAGCCGAGCGCGAACGCGCGCCCATGGCCGAGGCGCACGTGCGAGAAGAGTATCGGCCAGACTCCAAACAGGCGATAGGCGATGAAGCTCGCGATGTAGTGCGTGCCGAAGGCCACGCGCTCGAGGATCTGCGCCACCACGGGCGGGAGGAGCAGCCAGAGGAAGGGGTTGCGCCGCGCCCAGGCCGACACCACCAGCAGGTACGCGGCGCACGGCGCATACCAGAGCGCCGCGACCACGAGGCACAGGAGCAGCGCCAGCTCGGCCTGGAGCCACCCGCCCAGGTCCCAGCCCGGGATCGCGGGCAGCCGTCCGAGCACCGCGTTCACCTGCCAGATGCCGGTCAACGCGAGCGACGCCAGCAGCCCGAGCGCATACACGCCGAGCGGCGCGATGACGAGCGCGACCAGGAGCTTCGACAGGACGGTGAGCCCGTCGGACACCGGCAGCGACTTGAAGAAGAGGATGCTGCGGTCCTTGCGCTCGGCGTAGAGGCAGTCGAGCAGGTAGAACAGGAGGACGATGCCCGTCACCAGCGAGAGCGGCGAGGAGACAAACCCCTGCATGACGGCGAACAGGGTCATGCCGTTCCAGGGACCCTGGTCACCCGACAGGTCGGCATGCGGCGCGCGGTACTTCACGCTGGCGAAGAGCGCGCCGAGGACCATCAGCGCCGCGACCACCGCGGGCGCGACCCAGAGCGCCCGATGCTCCCAGAATTCGCGCCGCACCAGACTGAGAAGAGTGCGGCTGAGCGCCCTCGGTGCCGGCGGCGCTCCGCTCGGCGCGCGCTCGGGCGCGGCATCGGCCACAGAGCTGCTCATGTGTTGGGGCTCCCCTGCATCTTGGCGACGAACAGATCCGCGATCGAGGGCGTGCGCAGCTCGCCGAGCGCGCCGAGCTCGGCGGCCGAGCGCCCCTCGAAGAGCATCGCCACGCGCCCGAACACCTCGCGCTCGTAGAAGGGATGCAGGGCGCGCGCGCGTGTTGCCTGATCGCCGGCGGAAGTCAGCTGCTGGTAGCGGTTGCCGAGGTCCTCGATCGAGGCGGCGAGCACCACCCGTCCGTGGTTGATGAAGATCACGTCGGTGAAGAGGTTCTCGACCTCTTCGACCTGGTGCGTGGTGAGGAGGATCGTGCGGTCCCTGTCGAAGTAGTCGTTGAGCAGCGTGTCGTAGAACTTGCGCCGGTAGAGGAGGTCGAGCCCGAGCGTCGGCTCATCGAGCACGAGCAGCGGCGCATCGATCGCCATGACCAGCGCCAGATGCAGCTGCGTCACCATGCCCTTGGAGAGCTCGCGCACGCGGCTCGCCATCGGGATGTCGGTCCTGCTCAGGATCTCGGTGGCGCGCGCGCGATCGAAGCGCGGGTGCACGCCGTCGACGAAATCGAGCGCCTGCCTGACCCGCAGCCAGCGCGGCAGCACCGCCACGTCGGCGATGAAGCACACCTCGCGCATCAGCTCATCGCGCTGCGTGCGCGGATCGAGCCCGAGCACGGAGAGCTCCCCGCCGAAGGCGGTGAGCCCGAGAATCGCCTTGAGCGCCGTGGTCTTGCCGGCGCCGTTCGGACCGATGAGCCCGACGATGCGGCCGGGCTCGACCGTGAAGCTCACCCCGTCCAGGGCGCGCGTGGCGCCGTAACTCTTGGTGAGTCCACGCGCTTCAATTACTGCGCTCATCGTCCTCCCCTTCGGACTCGCCCTCGGAGCCGGCACCCTTTACCGTGGCCGACGGCCAGGCCGCCTGCGGTTGGGCGGCGGCGGCGGCGCGCTGCAATTCCTCCTGCGACAGGCCGAGCCGCTGAATCGTGGCGGAGATCCGCGGCCACTCGTCCTCGAGGAAGCGCTGGCGCTCGTCTTTCATCAGCGCCTTGCGCGCGCCCGGGCTCACGAACATCCCCCGGCCACGCCGCTTCTCGACCAGCTCCTCGTCGACGAGCTGCTGGTAGCCCTTGAGCACGGTGAGCGGGTTCAGGCGGAAGTCCGCGGCCACGCTTCGGACCGAGGGCAGCGGGTCTCCTTCCTTCAGGACGCCTTCCAGAATCATGGCGACGACCCGGTCGCGCAGTTGCCTGTATATGGGCACACTGTCATCCCACTGCGGATCCATGATCGCCTGCATGGTACCTGTGTCGGGAGATTAGCTGACTAATCTACCAAAACGGCGGGCTCGGGCTGGCCAAACCAGCCGTGCGTCAACTGCAGAGTGAGCGCGTGCCGGGCTTCTTTGACGCGGGCTTCGGGTGCCACCGCAGTCGACTCGACGAAGGTCGCGCTGAGAACCATCGTGATGAGGACCGCAGCCGCGCCGCAGGTGAGATCACGAGAGAGGTTGAAGTTGAGTGCGCTCATGGTCGTCTCCTTAGTCTTGTCTTCTGGATCGGTGCGGTGCGTCCTCAGGCGTGCTGCGCCGGCATCCCAGCCTGATGCGCCTGCTGGTAAGCGGCGGCGACATGGAACGGCGCGGCGGAGGTCGACTGGACGAAGCTCAGGCTGATCGCCAGAGTGATCAGGACGGCGGCGGCGGCGCAGGTCACGTCCCGGTACAGGTTGTCGAAGTGGCTCATGGTCATCTCCTGGGTCGGTATCTATGGGGGTCGGGGCTCGGTCTCGTCGGGAGGGGCATCAGCCGCCTCCCTTAGTGATATACATTACTAGAACACTACTTAAGTGTCAAACTATCTCACTAAATCAGCTTGAGGGCCTTCGAGGGTGCCTGGAAAGCCCCCTCGCACGGCCTTTGGAGAGCGCGGGCCGCTGAACCGTTTGAGAGAGCCGGTGGACCCCTTCAGCGCCAGGGAGCGGGCGGTGCCGGAGAGGCTAGAATTTCACGCCCTTAATCCCGAGGACTCGAGGAAGCGCCCGTCATGACAGCTCCGCTCAATGTCGCCATTACGGGCGCCGCCGGACAGATCGGCTACGCCCTCATCTTCCGGGTCGCCGCCGGTGCGCTGCTCGGGCCCGACGGGCGCGTGAACCTGCACCTCCTGGAGATCACGCCGGCGCTGCCGGCGCTCCAGGGCGTCGTGATGGAGCTCAACGACTGCGCTTTTCCGACACTCAACCGGGTGGTCGCGACCGACGATGCGACGGTGGCCTTTCGCGACTGCCAGATCGCGCTGCTGGTCGGCGCGCGCCCGCGCGGACCCGGGATGGAGCGCAAGGATCTGCTGCTCGCCAATGCGCAGATCTTTTCCGCGCAGGGGAAGGCCCTGAACGAGGTCGCCGACCGCAAGGTCCGGGTGCTCACCGTCGGCAATCCCGCCAACACCAACGCGCTCATCGCCCGCGCCAATGCCCGCGATCTCAACCCGCGCAACTTCACCGCGATGACGCGCCTCGATCACAACCGCGCGCTGTGGCAGCTCGCCGAAAAGACCGGCGCGCAACCGAGCGAGATCCGCCGCATGACCATCTGGGGAAACCACTCGTCCACTCAGTACCCGGACTTGAGGCACGCGGAGGTCGCGGGCAAGCCCGCGAAGTCGCTGGTGAGCCAGCAATGGATCGAGGAGAGCTTCATCCCGGTCGTGCAGCAGCGCGGCGCGGCCGTCATCAAGGCGCGGGGCGCCTCGTCCGCCGCCTCGGCCGCTTCCGCGGTGATCGACCACATGCGCAGCTGGCTCAACGGCACCGGGGAGGGCGACTGGGTCAGCATGGCCGTGCCGTCGGATGGCAGCTACGGCATCCCCGAGGGCGTCGTCTACTCCTACCCCGTCACCCTCGCCGGCGGCGAGTACCGCATCGTGCCGGGTCTTGCCGTCGACGAGTTCAGCCGCAAGCGCATGGACGCGACCCTGGCCGAGCTGCGCGAGGAGCGCGAAGGGATCAAGGCGCTGCTCGGCTGAAGTTTCGCGGCGGCTGGTGCGGGCGGCTATAGTCGGGTAAGCCGGCGCGAGGCGGAGGAAAGTCATGCTGGGCGCTATCGTCTCCCTGTTGCTGGTGGTGGCGGCCGCCTACGCGGTCACGCAGGTGGGCGGCGTCATCACGCTGCTGTTCATCGCAGCGGTGCTCTTCCTCGCCTACCGCCGCCTCTCGCTCCTCGCCTTCACCACGACCTTCACGGTGCTCCTTGCCGCCTACACGGTGCTCGGCGCCGGCGGCGCCCCGGCCGGAATCTGGAAGGGGTTCCTGTGGCTGCTGCTCGCGGCGCTGTGGCTTCTCAATGTGCGGCCGCTGCGCAAGCAGCTGATCACGCGCCCGTTCATGAAGACCTACTTGAAGCTCCTGCCGACCATGTCACAGACCGAGAAGGAGGCGCTCGATGCGGGCACGGTGTGGTGGGACGGGGAGCTCTTCACCGGCGCGCCGCGCTGGTCGAAGCTGCTCTCCGCGAAGGCCCCGAAGCTCTCCGCCGCGGAAGCTGCATTCCTCGACGGGCCGTGCGAGGAGCTGTGCCGCATGCTCGATGACTGGAGCATCACCCACGAGCGCGCCGATCTGCCGGCTGCGGTGTGGGAGTTCCTCAAGACCCGCGGCTTCTTCGCCATGATCATCTCGAAGAAGTACGGGGGACTGGAGTTCTCCGCCTACGCGCACTCGTGCGTGCTGGCGAAGATCTCGAGCCGCAGCGCCACCACCTCGTCCACGGTGGCGGTGCCGAACTCGCTCGGGCCCGCGGAGCTCCTCAACCACTACGGCACCGAGGAGCAGAAGAGCTATTACCTGCCCCGCCTCGCGCGCGGGGAAGAAGTGCCGTGCTTCGCGCTCACCGGACCCCGCGCCGGGTCGGATGCGAGCTCCATTCCCGACACCGGGGTGGTGTGCCGCGGCACCTGGCAGGGTCGGGAGATCATCGGGCTCAAGCTCAACTTCTCCAAGCGCTACATCACCCTCGCCCCGGTGGCGACCGTGATCGGCCTCGCGTTCCGGATGTTCGATCCCGAGAAGCTCCTGGGCGGCAAGACCGACATCGGCATCACCTGCGCGCTCATTCCGCGCAACACCCCGGGCGTCACCATCGGCCGCCGTCACTTTCCGCTCAACGTGCCGTTCCAGAACGGCCCCATCCAGGGACGCGATGTGTTCGTGCCGCTCGACTTCATCATCGGCGGCTCGAAGATGGCCGGCAGCGGCTGGCGGATGCTCGTGGAGCAGCTCTCGGTCGGGCGCTGCATCTCGCTCCCCTCCAACGCCACCGGCGCCGCGAAAGCCGCGGTGTGGGCGACCGGCGCCTACGCGCGCATCCGCAGCCAGTTCAACACGCCGGTGGGCAGGTTCGAGGGCGTCGAGGCGGTGATCGCGCGCATGGCCGGGCTCACCTACATCATGGACGCGGCGCGCTCGGTCACCGCGGGCGCCATCGACGGCGGGGAAAAGCCCTCGGTTCCCTCCGCAATGCTCAAGTATCACGTCACGGAGATGGGCCGCCAGGTCGCCAACGACGCCATGGACGTGCACGGCGGCAAGGGCATCTGCCTCGGGCCGCGCAACTATCTCGGCCGCGGCTACCAGATCGTGCCGGTCGCCATTACGGTCGAGGGCGCCAATCTCCTCACCCGCAATCTCATCATCTTCGGCCAGGGCGCGGTGCGCTGCCACCCGTTCGTGCTGCGCGAGATGGCGGCGGCGCGCAATCCCGATCGCGCCGCGGGCGTGGAGGAGTTCGACCGCGCGCTGTTCGCGCACATCGGCTTCAGCATCTCGAATGCGGTGCGCTCCTTCATCATGGCGCTCACCCACGCGCGCTTCACCCGCGCGCCGGTCGAGGGCCCGACCGCGCGCTACTACCAGCACATCGTGCGCTTCTCCGCCTCCTTCGCCTTCGCGGTCGATGTGGCGATGCTCGCCCTCGGCGGCTACCTGAAGAAGAAGGAGAGCCTGTCGGCGCGGCTCGGGGACGTGCTGTCCTGCATGTACCTCGCCTCGATGGTGCTCAAGCATCACGAGAACCAGGGCCGGTTGGAGGAAGACCTCCCGATCGTCGAGTGGGCCTGCCGCAGCCTCCTCTACCACGCCCAGGAGCAGCTGCACGGGTTCCTGCGCAACTTCGGGAACCGGCTGCTCGCGCTCGCGATGCGCGCCCTCATCTTTCCGCGCGGCCGCGTGTACTCCGCCCCCCCAGATCGCCTCGGGCACAAGCTCGCAGGCCTCGTGATCAACCCGACCGAGGCGCGCGAGCGGCTTTCCCAGTACATCTACTGGACGCTCGAGCCCACGAACCCGCTGGGACTGCTGCAGGAGGCGCTGCTCCTCGCGGTGCAGCTCGAGCCGCTCGAGAAGCGCATCCGCGTCGAGGGCGTCAAGACCGGCAAGGTGACGGCGCTCGACCCGCCGGGACGCATCCAGCAGGCGCTCGCCGCCGGCATCGTGTCCGAGACCGAGGCGGCGGCGTTGCGCGAGTACGACCGCAAGGTCATGGAGCTCATCCATGTCGATGACTTCGACCCGCGCGAGCTCGGCGCGCTCGCGGCCGCGACGCCCGAGTCGGCGGCAAGGTCGAGCGCCCACGTCGCGTGAGCGCGGTGCCCGCCGTCCCGGCCGCGCATTGCGAGAACTGCGGCGCGCCGGTGAGCGCTCGCTACTGCAGCGCCTGCGGCCAGCGGCTGGAGCCCCCGGTGCACTCCGTGTGGCACTTCACGAAGGTGGCCTTCGAGGATCTCACACACGCGGACTCGAGGCTCTGGCGGACGCTCACGGCGCTCTTGTTCAAACCCGGATACCTGACGCGCGAGTTTCTCGCCGGACGGCGCGCGCGCTACCTGCCGCCGGTGCGGCTCTACCTCGTGCTGTCGGTGGTGTTCTTCCTCGCGGCTTCCGCCACACACGGGGAACGGCAGGTGGTGCGGATCCACTCCTACGAGCACGGCGCACCGGGCGAGTCCGCCGAGGGCCGTGCCGAGCGCCTGTGTCGCAACGAGTACTACAACGGGCCCTGGAAGGAGCGCTTCCATCAGGCCTGCGTGCGCTCGGCGCTCGACAACGGCCGCTCGCTCGAGGAGGCGTTCCTGCACAATCTGCCGCGCGCGATGTTCCTGTTCCTGCCGCTGCTCGCCGCGGCCATGATGCTCGTGTACCGGCGACCGCGACACTATTACGTCGAGCACCTGCTGCTGTTCCTGCACAACCACGCGTTCGTGTTCCTCATCGCGATGCTCGCCTGGGCCGCGGGAGCGCTGCTGCCGGTAGCGGCAGGCACGGCGCTGCGCACTGCGGTCTTCATCTACGTGCTCTGGTACGTGTACCGCTCCATGCGCGTGGTCTACGGGCAGGGGCGCGCCCTCACCTTCGCGAAGCTCCTGCCGCTGTCTTTCTTTTACCTGGCGAGCGGAGTGCTGATGCTCGCCATCACCAGCATCTATAGCGTCCTCACGCTGTGAGGAATTTCTTGTGAAGGGAGACTGAAATGCGTACCCCCATCGTTGCTGCAATCGTCCTGGCCTTCTCGGTTGCCGCCCCGACTGCCGCCGTCCCGGTCGCTTCCGCGCAGACGCCCGCGGTCTCCATGGCGCGCACCCCCGCGCCTCCCGGCGCCGAGGCCTACATCATCAGTCCCAAGGACGGCGCCAAGGTCCACTCGCCGGTGACGGTGGTGTTCGGCCTGAAGGGCATGGGCGTCGCTCCGGCGGGAATCAAGTTCGACAACACCGGCCATCACCATCTGCTGGTCGATACCGATCCTCCCGCCGACATGAGCGCCCCGCTCCCTGCGACCGACAAGATCCTGCACTTCGGCAAGGGACAGACCGAAGCCGCGGTCCCCTTAAGTCCCGGCAAGCACACTCTGCAGCTGCTGCTCGGCGACCAGAACCACGTGCCGCACAATCCGCCGGTGATCTCGAAGAAGATCACCCTCACGGTCACCCCGTGAGCTCAGCGGCGCGCGCTGCGCGCGCCCTCACGACGGCGAACAGCGGACTGACACCGTGACGCGCGCGGTCCTGCACGTCGACATGGATGCGTTCTACGCGTCCGTCGAGGAGCACGACGACCCGCGGCTGGCCGGCAAGCCGCTCATCGTCGGCTGGGACGGCGGCCGCGGCGTGGTGGCGGCCGCGAGCTACGCCGTGCGCCGGTACGGCGTGCACTCGGCGATGCCCATGCGCACGGCGCTGCGGCTCTGCCCGCAGGCGATCTGCGTGCGGCCGCGCATGCAGCGCTACCAGGAGGTCTCGCGGATCGTCTTCGGCGTGTTCCGCGAGATCTCTCCCCTCGTCGAGGGGCTGTCGCTCGATGAGGCGTTTCTCGATGTCACCGCGAGTCAGGAGCTGCTCGGCAGCGCCGTCGACATCGCGCGGCTCATCAAGCGGCGCATCTGCGAGCTCACCGGGCTCACCGCCTCGGTGGGGGTCGCCCCGAATAAGCTCGTGGCCAAGATCGCCTCCGACCTCATGAAGCCCGACGGGCTCACCCATGTCACCCCCGAGCGCGTGCGCGAGGTGCTGGATCCCCTCTCGGTGCGGCGCCTCCCGGGCCTCGGGCGCAAGACCGGCGCGCGGGTCGAGGCGGCCGGCATCGAGACGCTCGGCGAGCTCCGCAGCGCGCCCGATGCGCTCTTGTGGCCGCTCTTCGGGCGCTACTCCGCCTGGGTGCGCGAGCGCGCCTCCGGGATCGATGATCGGCCGGTACTGCCGGAAGTCGAGGAAAAATCGCTGAGTGCAGAGGACACCTTCGAGGAGGACATCGGCGATTCTCGCACCCTGCACGTGCAGCTCGCGCGGCTTGCAGACGTGGCGGCGGCACGGCTGCGCACGCGCTCGCTCACCGCGGGCTGTATCGGGGTGAAGATCCGGCGCGCGGATTTCACCACCTTTACCCGCCAGCGCGCCGTGACCCCGCCGACCTGCGCGGCGCGCGCCATCGCCGGCGTCGCCGCGGAGCTCCTCTCCCGCTGGCTGGGTGGAAACCCGGGGGTGAAACTTCGCCTGCTGGGCGTGGTCCTCACTGAGCTCACGCCCGCCTCGCAGCTCGGGCTGTTCGAGGAGACCCGCCGCTCGGCTAAGCTCGATGCGGCGCTCGACGAGGCGCGCGCGCGCTTCGGCAGCGGGGCACTGCGGCCCGGCAGCACCATCGGGTAGCATCCAGCCATGTACTTGAGCTTCTTCGGCCTCAACGAAAAGCCCTTCGCGATCACGCCCGATCCGCGCTACCTCTACCTGAGCGAGCGGCATGCCGAGGCGCTCGCGCACCTCATGTACGGCATCAACGAGGCCGGCGGATTCGTGCAGCTCACCGGCGAAGTCGGCACCGGCAAGACGACCATCGTGCGCTCGCTCCTCGCGCAGGCCCCGAAGAACGCCGAGATCGCCCTCATCCTCAATCCCCGCATGACGCCGCCCGAGTTCCTGCTCACCATCTGCGAGGAGCTCGGCATCGGGGTGCCGGACCAGGCCGCGGGGAGCCTGAAGGACCTGGTCGACATCCTCGGCGGCTACCTGCTGCGCGCCCACGGCGCGGGCAAGCGCGTGGTGCTGGTGGTGGACGAGGCCCAGAACCTCTCGCCGGAGGTGCTGGAGCAGGTGCGGCTGCTCACCAACCTCGAGACCACCACCCAGAAACTCCTGCAGATCATTCTCATCGGCCAGCCGGAGCTGCGCGAGCTCCTCGCGCGCAACGAGCTGCGGCAGCTCGCGCAGCGCATCACCGGGCGCTATCACTTGAATCCGCTCTCGCGCGGGGAGACCGGCGCCTACGTGCGCCATCGGCTCCGCGTCGCGGGCGCGACCGCCGACATCCTGAGCCCGCATGCGCTCAACGAGGTCTTCCGGCTCTCGCACGGCGTGCCGCGGGTGATCAACATCGTCTGCGACCGCTCGCTCCTCGGCGCTTATTCGCTCGACCGCCATCGGGTGACCGCAGCCCTGGTGCGCAGCGCCGCCTCGGAGGTCTTCGGGCGGCGCATCGCGCCGCACTGGCTGCCGTGGGCGCTCGGCGGGACTCTCGCTGCCGCGCTCGCCGCCGCAACCTTCGCGCTGTGGAACCTCGCGCCGTGGGGCGCGGGAGCACGGGGCGCTCACCTCGCGCGCGCGGACACCGTGGTGCCAGCCGCCGCAGCGTCCGCGGTCGGGACAGCCACCTCAGCGCCGGCGGCGCCTCGCGAGCCGCATCTAGGCGAGCTCCTGACGCGGTACGCCGCCGACACCGACACCGACAGCGCCTTCGACCGGCTCCTCTCGCTCTGGGGCGCCCACTACGAGAGAAACACCACCGATCCCTGCACCCAGGCGATGCGCCAGGGACTCGAGTGTGTCACCGAGCGCGGCTCCTTCGGGCAGCTGCGCCAGTACAATCGCCCGGCCATCCTGCTGCTGAACGACGCTGCGGGCGCGAGTCGCGAGGTGGTGCTGACCGCTCTCGACGACGAGCAGGGGCGAATCGAGCTCGGCGGCCCGCGCACCGTGCGGCTCGGGGAGCTCTCGCGCTACTGGCTCGGCGATTTCATCATGCTGTGGCGTCCGGCCAGCTCGCCGGTGAAGGCCCTTTCCGCCGGCATGCGCGGCGCCGAGGTGCGGTGGCTCCGCCGCAGCCTCCAGCGACTGCACGGAGTGAACGCCGACGCCCCGGCGAGCGAAGTGTTCGACGCGGAGCTCACCGGCTGGGTACGGGATTTCCAGCGCCAGCACCAGCTCGCCGTCGACGGCATCGCGGGAGTACGCACTCAGATCGCCCTCGCCAGCGCCCTCGGCGGCAGCGACACGCCGCTCCTGAGCGCCGCCGCCGAGACCCATCCCGGCGGGTGATGCATGTCGTTCATCCTCGATGCACTGAAGAAGTCCGAGAGCGACCGCCAGCGCCAGAGCGGCCCGGCGCTCTTCGAGGTGAAGCTCGCGCCGCCTCGCACGGGTCTCCCCCCTTGGGGCCTCGCGGTCGGGGCGCTGCTGCTCGTGAACCTCGGCGTGGTCATGTGGATGCTGCTGCGCCACGCCGCAACGCCCGCTCCCGGCACGCCCCCCGTCGCCGCTGCCGGCGCGAGCGCCCCGCCCCTCCCGGCGCCCGCGACAGCGGTTCCGGCGGTGGCCACGGACCGCTCGGCTGCGCCCGCGGCGCCGATCCCGGCCGCAGCCGGCGGCGCTGCCGGTGCCGTGCCGAGGACTTCACTCCGGCATCCGAGCCCGCCAGCTCACCGACGGTGTTGAGCCCACACGTGCGGCGCGGCACGGCGGACGGCGTGCCGCTCTATCAGGACGCGGCGGCCGCCGCGGACGCCCACCTGCCGCAGCTGCGGCTCGATCTGCACGTGTTCGCTGCGCGGACGCAGGACCGCTTCGTGATGATCAACATGCACAAGCTCCGGGAGGGTGACTCGCTTCCCGAGGGCGTGCAGGTCGAGAGCATCACTCCCGAAGGCGCGGTGCTCTCCTACCACGGATCGAAGTTCCTGCTGCCGCGCTAGGCCACTCGAAGGCGCGGCCGCACCGCACCGGGCGCGTCGGCCCGCCCGCTACTCCGCCACGTACCAGCGCTTGTCCACCTGCTCGAGCACGAAGTGGTCGTAGGGCAGTCCCTGACCCGTCAGGTCGTAGGTCGCCCGCTGTCCCTCGTACTCATAGTGTGGATCGAGGCCCCGCACGATGTGCAGCGTGGCGAGCAGCATCTGGCGCGTGCCCATGCTGTTCTGACACGAGGCGACGAGCGCCGCGATCGCTTTCTTCCCCGTGACGCGCCGGAAGTTCGGGCTCATCTGCTTGTTGTAATACTCGTCGCACTTGCCGTCCGACAGGAGCTTCTCGGACGTGGCGAGGAGCTCCACGATGCCGGGCTGCGCAGGAGCGGTGCTGCGGGCGGCGCTCCCGCGCAGCGCCGCCGGCGTGCGCGTCACCGCGGCAGCGCCGTGCCGGCCCTCGATGAGATCGTCGATCTGCGCCTCGATCTCGCTCGGCAGCGCCGCCTTCCAGTCCTTGCCGAAAGGCTTCAGGGTCACGAGGCCGGTCACCTGCACCTTGCCGCGGTCGCGCGGCTGGCGCCCTCGGATCAGCACGTCGACCTTGCCGTCCTTGTCGGGAACGGCTGCGATCCCCTCGGCCGAGTCGAACTCGCGTCCCGGCAGGTACAGCCGGTCGGCGAGCGTCGCGTAGAAGCCGGTGTCGGTGAGGCGCTCGATCTCGTCCAGCTGCTTGGCGGGGCCAAACAGCCGGTTGCGCACCGTGCTGTCATTGCGCTTCGCCTCGTCGTGCAGCAGGTTGAGGATGCGCAGCCGCAGCGCCCGCAGATCATCCGGATGTATGCTGAGCGCCACCTGCTCCGGGTCGCCGCTCGCGACCGCCTGGAGAAATTCGAGCGCCGCGTTCTTCTGCGCGTAGCCGACGCTCGTGGCGTTGCCGGCGGCGAGCGCCACCCCGCACGCCGACCCGAGCGCCAGCCCCAGGGCCCACGCCCGCACACGCCCCGCCCGCACACGCCTTACCCGAAGCACCTGTCGCATGAGCCCTCAGATCGCCCGCCTAACTTAAGGTTTCGCAGCCCCCGACCCCCCGGATGCGGGGGCCCGTGCGGACCGAAGGACCCCGGCCGACCCCACAAGATGACCAGTTTCACAGAATCCCGCCGCCATTAGCGACAGGCCAGGCTTATTACGTCATGGTACCCCGCGGCCGGGCTCTGAGGCCGACGGGCGGGTTTCAGATTGTGACAGCCGGCACCTCTCACTCCAAAGCGCAGCGTGCAGCGGGAACGTCCCGCGACGTTGCACCGCCGCTGACGCTTGCCGGCCAGCCGCTGCTCGTGCTGACCCACGACCCCGCTTTCTTCGCCACGTTCAAGAGAGTGGCGGATCCGGCGCACGAGCTGCGCGTGGTCCGCTCCGAAACCGATCTCGCCTCCGCGCTCATGGCGCTGCACGCCGGGGTCGTGGTGCTCGATACCACCTCGCTCACCACGCCCACCGCAGAGGTGGCCCGGCAGCTCGAGGCGCAGTTCCCGGACGTGGTGCTGATCGTTGCGGGCGGGGTCGAGGAGCAGGCGGCGCTCGCGACGGAGATCACCGACGGGTCGATCTACCGCTTCCTTCACAAGCCGGTCTCCGAGCAGCGGGCGCGGTTGTTTGTGGACGCGGCCTGGCGGCGCCACCGCGAAGCGCAGGCGGGCCTCGTCACCAGCACCTTCGCAGCGCTCGCCCGCACCCCGAAGGGAGCGAGGTGGTGGCTGCTGCTCGCGCTCCTCGGCACTGCCGCCGCTGCGGGATGGTTCGTCGTGGATCGCCACCTCATCCGGCTCCCCATGACGACACCGGATCGCCTGCGCCCCGCCGCCTCCGCCGTCCCGGCCGTCCCCGCTCCCGCTCCCGACGCCGGTGACGCGGTGCTCGAGAACCTACTGGCACGCGCCGACCACGCGCTTGCCGCCGGTCAGATTGTGACACCGCCGGGCGCGAGCGCCGCGGATCTGTACCGCGAGGCTCTGCGCCGCAACGCGCGCGATCCGCGCGCGCTAAACGGTGTCGAGCAGGTCATCGACCGACTCATGGCGGAAGCCGAGGCGCTGCTGCAGGAGCATCACCTGGACGGCGCACAGCAGCTCGCCGAGGAGGCGCGCGCCATCAGCCCGCAACACCCGCGTGTGGCGTTCCTGATCGGCCAGATCGGCGCCCAGCGCGAGCGCGCCGTGCTCGACAAGGCGCAACGCGCCGCCGCAACCGGCAACGTCGCGGGCGCACTGGCGGTGCTCGACGATGCCGCGCGCGGCGGGCATCGCTCAATGCTGGTCGACTCGGCGCGCGAGCAGCTGACGCAGCAGCGGCTCGGCGGGGTCGCGGACTTTCTCAAGCGCGCCCGTGAGGCGCTCGCGGACGGACACCTCGTCGAGCCCGCCGAGCGCAACGCGCGCTTCTACATCGAATCGGCGCGCGCGCTCGCCCCGCAGGATCCCGGCGTCGCGCAGGCGACGCAGGCGCTGATCGCGCGTCTCAACGTCGAGGCGGACAAGGCACTCACCGCGGGCGACCCGGAGCGGGCGGACCGCTGGGCGGCCGCAGCGGCGGATGCGGGGGCGGCTCCGGCGGACGTCGCCGTGCTGCATGCCGAGGCACAGCGCCTGCGCGGCGCGAGCAAGGCCAACTCGGTGGCACACCTGGCGCAGGCCTTCAACGAGCGTCTCGGCGAGGGGCGCCTCCTCGAGCCGGCCGGCGACAGCGCCCAGTTCTATCTGGCGAAGCTCGTGCAGACGGATCCGGAGCACAATGCGACGCAACTCGCGCGCACCGCCTTCGACACGCGCCTGCTCGATGAGTCACGCGGCGCGCTGCGCGCTCAGGACTATGCGCTCGCGCGCCGCTGGCTCACCGACGCGCGCACCGCCGGCGCCGACCCGGCGGCCGTTGGCGAGCTCGACTCCGCGATCGGCGTCGCGCAGGAGCAGGCGCAACGCGCCGCGAGCTACGTGAGCGCGAGCTCGCTCACCCGCACCCGCTACGTGCCGCCGGACTTTCCCCTCGAGGCGCGCAAGCACGGTCTCGAGGGCTGGGTGGATGTGCAGTTCCTCGTCAACCCCGACGGCTCGGTGGGTGACGTCACGGTCGTCGGCGCACAACCGGTTGGCGTCTTCGAGCAGGCGGCGCTCGATGCCGTGCGCCGCTGGCGCTATCAGCCCGTGATGCGAGCCGGCCAGGGCATCGGTCAGCGCGCCCGCGTGCGCCTGCGGTTTGCGATGCAACGATGAGCAAGCAGCCCACGGATTCCCCTGCCCGGGTGCTGGTGGTGGACGACGACGTCCGCTACGGCGAGTGGCTGCGTCACCACCTGGATGTGCTCTGTCCGCACACGAGCGTCAGCCTGCTGAGCCGCAGCGAGTTCGAGCTCTGGTGCACCACTTTCTCGGGCCGCGAGTGCGACCTGGTGCTGCTCGCCGCCACGTTCGGCTCGAGCCCGGACGATCCGCAGTCGCAGGGCCTGTCGCTGTTGCGGCGGCTGCGCGCCCAGCCGGTCACTCCCGGGGTGATCGCGCTCGCCGAGGACGGTAACGAGCTCACCGCCGTGCGGGCGCTCCACCTCGGTGCGCTCGACTACCTGCCGAAGCGACTGCTGACTCCCGAGCGCCTCAACAACGCCGTGCGCTTGGGGCTGCGGCGCGTGGAGCGGCGCGTTACGCGCCGTCTGGCGAGCCTCGCGAACCACTCGCGCGACCAGGCGCGGCAGGCGCGCGCCGCACAGCTCGCCGCAGCCACCCCCGAGGCGCTCGCCGGTGACTCCGATGCAGCCCCTGGTGCCGCTTTAGCGGCCGGCCCTGGCGCTGCGGCCGACGCCAGCCCTGCGGCCGACGCCAGCCCTGCGGCCGACGCCAGCCCCGCGGCGGGCGCCAGCCCGGCGGGCGACGCCGCGCGGGCAAACGGCGAGGCCGCCGTGAATGCTGCGCCGGCAGCCGCGGCAGCGTCGGGGGCGGGGACGGGGGCGGCGGCCGACGCCGCGGCCCCGGCCGACTCGGGCTCGGCCGAAGTGCTGCAGGGCCCGGGCGTGGCGGCGCTGCTCGCGGGAGCGGACGCCCAGCTCATTCCGGGCTACACGCTGCGCCTCAAGATCGGCGAGTCGGAGAAGGCGGTGGTCTATCTCGCCGCGAGCGCCCGGCGCGGATACAACGTCGCGCTCAAGGTGAGCAAGTCGCTGCGCGATGAAGCGGCGGGGCGGCAATTCCTCGAGCGCGAGTACACCGCGATCATGGCCGTCAGAAGCCCGCTGGTGGTGGAGATCTACGACTACGGCGTGAGCGGCGGCTTCGAGTACCTGGCGATGGAATACCTGCCGCGCGGGGACCTCAAGACGCGCATCCAGCGCGGTCTGAGCGAGCGGCAGGCCATGCATTTCGTCGCTAAGATCGCCGCGGCGCTGCAGGTGGTGCACGCCGCGGGCCTCGTGCACCGCGACCTGAAGCCGCCGAACGTGATGCTGCGCGAGAATGATGCCGTGGCGCTCATCGACTTCGGCCTGGCGCGCTCGCTCGATGGCGCGACCAGCGCGATCACCCGCACGGGGGTGCTGCACGGATCGCCCTACTACATGAGTCCCGAGCAGGCGCTCGGCGAGGTCCTCGATGCGCGCTCGGATTTCTACAGCCTCGGGGTCATGTGCTACGAGATGCTGACCGGCGAGAAGCCCTACGCGGGCGACAGCGCCATGGAAGTGCTGCAACAGCACGTGAGCGGACCGCTCCCCATGCTGCCGCCCCAGCTCGCGCGCTATCAGACGCTGGTCACGCGGCTGCTGGCGAAGTCGCGTGATGACCGCATCGGAACTGCCGCGGAGATCATCGCCGCGGCCACCGCGCTGCGCGAAGGCGCGGTCGACGAGCGAGAGACGAGCGCGGCGTAGCCTTCAACCCCAAGGCCCGAGAGCGCGGTGTCTCGCGGCAGGCGCACCCGAGAACGTGGCGGCCGCCCGCTTCAGCGCGCGATCACCGAGCGGCGCTGCTCCTGAGCCTTGCCGAGGGCGAGCGCCAGCACGCTCCACAGCGCCGAGATCGCAGCTCCCAGCCAGCCGATGGCCGCAGGACCGGCTCCGAATGAGCCGGTGAGCTCCTTGTAGAGCGAGCCGCTCAAGGCATCGCCGCCGCGGTACACGAAGGTATCGATGAGGCTCTTCGCCTTGTACTTCTCCTCGCGGCTCACCACCGTGAACAGCGCGTCGCGGCACGGCCGGGTCAGCGCGTAGTCCCCGACCCGGCGCACCGCGTACACCACCACGAGCACCATGAAGCCTGGCGCCAGAGCGACCAGCGCATAGCCCGCGGTCATGATGACGGGCACCGACACCAGCATGGCCCGGAGGCCCACCCATTTGAACAGCCGTCCGAAGAACAGCAGCTGCATCAGGAGCGAGGCCGCCTGCACCCAGAAATCGATGCCGCCGAAGAAGCGCGTGCGCTCATCGGCCGTGGCAAACGCCTTGGCCACGAACGCCTGCTGCTCGAGGTAGAGGAAGGTCGATACCCAGGTCATGAGCAGCACGAAGAGCGCAATGCCGAGAAGATACGGCGAGCGGACGACCTGACCGAAGGCGGCCCAGAGACTTCCGCCGAGCGCGGCATCGGCCTGCGGCGGCTCCTCGACGCGCACCGCGGCCGCCTGTGTGCGCTGCAGGCGGATCACCGCGATCATCAACACCAGCGACACGGCGAGCAGCGCCGCCGAGATCGGCAGCAGATTGCTGGCGCCGAGAGGCACGGCGAGCTCGTGGGCGACGAACGGCCCGATGAGGCCCCCGGTGCTGGCTCCCGCCCAGATGAAGCCGAACACCCGTCCCGCCTGCTCGCGCGTGAACAGGTCCGCCATCAGGCTCCAGAACGCCGCCACCACGAACAGGTTGAAGACGCTCACCCACACGAAGTAGGTCCGCGCGATCCAGGTGCGGTCCGCCCCGAGCCGGAACCAGACGTAGAAGCCGAGCAGGTTGGCGATGAAGAACCCGTAGACCCACGGCAGGAACACGGCGCGCGGGAAGCGCGAGGTGAGCCAACCGTAGAGCGGCTGCAGCACCAGCATCACGATGAAGACGCCCCAGAAGAGGTACGGAATCTTCTCGAGCCCGGAAGTGATACCCAAGGCATCGCGCACCGGACGAAGGATCGTGTAGCTCGCGAACATGCAGAGGAGCGTCGCGAACGATGCCAGGAGCGCCGGCGCCTCACCGGGCTGCAGCACGACGAGGCGGCGCAAGAGCGCGGACAGACGCTCCATCAGCGCGCCGCTCCCTTCGAGCGCGCGAGATCGCCGACCCTGGCTCCGGTGTCATCGATCATGAGGCGTGCTCCGGCCACGAACGGCGCTAAGCGCTCCAGTCGCGTGTCAGTGTGCCACAGACGTGTTACCGAGGGCGGCCGCGCGCTCCGTGAGTGCACCGCCCTTGGCCGTTGCACGGCGCCAGACCGACAGGGTAAAACCCGCGCTTGACCTGGCCGGCGCCCGCGGTGCACGCTCGCACGGCATTGCATGCCGCCGGGGGGTGGCGACATGAGAAGAAGAACCTTCTGTGCAGGGGGACTCGCGGCGCTCGGCGCCGCCTCCATTCCCTTCCATCGCGCACTCGCCGCGGACGGCGGCGCGGACATTCCCGCCGTCGGGCTCGATGGCCGGGAGCTGACTCTCAAGTCCGCCGACATCCAGGACCTGCGTGCGGGGCTGCGCGGTGAGCTCATCACTGTCGCCCATCCCGACTACGCGAGCGCCCGCAGGCTCTGGAACCCGGCGTTCGATCGCCATCCCTCGCTCATCGTGCGCTGCGCGGGTGCGGCGGACGTGCGGCGCGCGGTGAGCTTCAGCGGCGCCCGGGGCCTCCTCACCGCGGTGCGCGCGGGCGGTCACAGCGTGTCGGGTCAGTCAGGTTGCGACCGCGGCCTCGTCATCGACCTCTCGCGAATGCGCGCCGTCGAGGTCGATCCGGTCGCGAAGCTGGCGCGGGTCGAGGCGGGCGCGCTCCTCGGCGAACTCGACCGCGAAGCCCTCGCGTTCGGGCTCGCCACGCCGGTCGGCACCGTCGCGGACACCGGCGTGGCAGGCCTCACGCTCGGTGGCGGTGTCGGACGCCTCGCCAGGAAGTTCGGGCTGACCTGCGACAACCTCGTGGCAGCCGAGCTCGTGACGGCAGACGGGGAGTGGCGGCGCGCGAGCGCCACGGAGAACGCGGATCTCTTCTGGGCCCTTCGCGGCGGCGGTGGCAATTTCGGCGTGGTGACCTCCTTCACCTTCCGCCTCCACGAGGTCACCCCGGTGATGTACGGTGGCAACCTCCAATTCCCCATCACGGGTGGCCGCGAGATGTTGCGCAGCTTGGGCGACATCATTGCGGCCGCGCCCGACGAGCTGTACGTGGACGTGGCGATGGGGACCGCGCCGGAAAACGTGCGCTGGCTGGCATTCAACGTCTGCTACTGCGGTCCTCCCGGCGAGGCGGAGCGTGTGGTGGGACCGCTGCGCAAGCTCGGCAAGCCGCTCGAGGATACGCTCGCCGCGACGCCCTACGATCGGCTCCAGGGAAGCGGCGACCTGCGCGGGTTGAGTCCGCTCGGCGCCTACGGCAAGGGAGGGCTCGTCTACGGCATCACGCCGGCGCTCGTCGACGTCATGGTCGGCGCCACCGAGAGCGCGCCCTCGGACGGGCTCACGATGTGGCTGCAGCACCAGGGCGGGGCGATCAGCCGCGTGCCGCCGAAGGCGAGCGCCTATTTCAATCGCGGCGCGAGCCACAACGTCGGGGTGTTCGATTCATGGCAGATGTCCGCGGCGGACGTGGAGCGCAGGACCGAGTGGGTGCGGCACACCTGGACGCAGATCGAGCCGCTGACGCGCGGGCAGTACGTCAATCTCGCCGCCACCGACGATCGCGAGACGCGGGTGCACGCGGCCTACGGCGACAATTACCCGCGGCTCGCGGCGCTCAAGAAGCGCTACGATCCCAACAACCTGTTCCGCCTGAACGCCAACATCAAGCCGGCGTGAGCTAAGAGCCCGCGCGCCGCTCGCTTGGCCGCGCCCCTCGCCGCGCGGCCGGCCGCGCTTGACACTCACCCCGTCATGCAGGTGCAATGCGCGGGCATCCGGCCGGGGGACCGAGGGGCGACAGAAGAATCCATGCATCTTGTTGATACCACGCTGTTTTATTCGCCCACCAGCGGTGGCGTCAAGCGCTATCTCACGGCCAAGCACGCGTGGCTCGCCGCCCACACCTCCTGGGAGCACACGATCGTCGTCCCCGGGCGGGATGATCAGTTCGAGCGCGGCGGACTGTGCACGCTCTCGGGCTACCCCGTACCGGCCAGCTTCAACTACCGCCTGCCGCTCAATCCGCGCCGCTGGACGAGGATTCTCGATGCGCTCGAGCCGACGCTCATCGAGGCGGGCGATGCGTTCCATCCGGCGTGGTGCGCCTGGCAGGTCGCGCAGCGCCGCGGCATCCCGGTGGTGGGTTTCTATCACTCGAACGTCCCGAAGATCATCGGCGGCCGCATCGGCAGTGCGCTCGCCGAGCCGCTCGTCGGGCGCTATGTGCGCGCTCTGTACGCGCGGCTCGACGCGGTGTTCGCTCCGAGCCGGGGAATGTGCGATTACTTGAGGAACCTCGGCGTCTCTCGCGTCATCCATCAGCCGCTCGGCGTCGACGCCGAAGTGTTCAATCCCGCGCGCCGCACCGCGGCGCTCCGCACGCGGCTCGGTCTGCCGGACGCCGCGCGCGTCCTGGTCTACGCCGGGAGGCTCTCGCCCGAGAAGAATCTGCCGGTGCTGCTGCAGGCGTTTGCGCTCCTCGGCCACCCGTATCACCTGCTCCTGATCGGCGGCGAGCGCCGGGGGCGCCCCGCTCGCAACGTCACGATGCTCCCCTACCGGCGCGACAGCCTCGAGCTCGCACAGTGGATCGCGTCCGCCGATGCGCTCGTGCACGCGGGCACCAAAGAGACCTTCGGTCTCGTGATCCTCGAGGCCATGGCGTGCGGCCGCCCGGTGGTCGCGGCGCGGGCCGGCGCCTTCCCGGAGTTCGTGGACGAGAGGGTCGGCGTGCTCGCCGAGCCAAACTCCGCCTTCGGCATGGCGGAGGCGATCGTCGCGCTCTACGATCGCGACCTCGAGACAATCGGCGCCGCCGCCCGCGCGCGCGTGCTCACGCAGTTCACCTGGAAGCGGGCTTTCCACGCCTTGTTCAGCGCCTACGCGTTGCTCCTCGGCGCGCGGCGCCAGCCGCTCCTCGAGGGCCAGATCCTCGAGGTCGGCTCGCGCAGCTCCTGAAGCCCCGGAGCCGATCGCGCGCCTGGCGGAAGGCGCGGGCCCTCGGAAGCGGCTGCAGGAAAGCGCAACAGCGCCGTCGACACCGCCGTCAGCGCCGCAGCCTCCGCAGCAGCGCGAGCCCGGTGCGGGTCGCCGCGAGCGCGAGTACCACTCTCCAGAAGATCCGCTTCGCGAGCGGCACGCGCCGCGGCGGGAGCGCGCGGTAGAAAGGCACGGCGATGTCGCGGTGCACATGTACCGCGGTGGCCTCGATCAGCCACTCGCGCGGCGCGCTGGCGATCCGATACTGATGTGTGCCCACGCGCTCGATCACCGCGCCCTCGAGGGCTTCGGGAAAGTCGGCCGGCGCCGCCGCGCTGAAGGCGAGCTCGGTGCGCTCGCCCGGGTGCTCGGAGGTCTCGCCGATGAGCGTGAGGCCGAGCGGCGCGGCCCCGCGCCGGCAGCTCACGGGGCCGCGAAGGCTCGCGAGTGTGTCAGGCATCGCTCACGCGTCGAATACCGGCTCGCAGCGCACGTCCGTGGTGACGGAGTTCGCGATATAACACTCTTCATGCGCTCGGGTGTGGAGCTCCAGGATCTGCGCGCGCGCGGGCAGCCGCGCGCCCGAGAAGGCGACGCGCGGAGTTAAGCTGACGCGCACCATGGCGATGCGGCCGGCGGCGTTCTTGCCCATGACGCCGACAGCCTCATCGCTGTAATCGTCGACCCGCCAGCCGCCGGCGGCGGCGAATGCCAGGAAGAACAGCATGTGGCAGCTCGAGAGCGATGCGACCAGCGCTTCCTCGGGATCGACCGCCGCCTCGACCGAGAGCGGCGCCCGGACCACCTGCGGCGAGGAGGAGGCGGGAACCTCGACGCCGCCGTCGAAGCGCCAGGTGTGGCCGCGGCTGTAACGCTTGTCGGTGAAGACCGCGGTGCCGCGCGTCCAGTGGATCGTGGCCCGGTATTCGTGCTCTGCCATCGCTTTACCTCCGTGTGAACGCCCGCGGGATTGTACGATAGCGGTGTGAGCTCCACCGTGCTCGAGCTGCGTCGCGATCTGACGCTGACCCACGCCGCCTCTCTCGTGGTCGGCATCACCATCGGCACGGGCGTGTTCCTCAAGTCCGCCGCCATGGCCCAGGCGGTCGGAACGCCCGCGCTGGTGCTCGCCGCGTGGGTGGCCGCGGGCGTGGTCGCCATGCTCGGGGCTCTCTGCTTCGCGGAGCTCGGCGCGCTGCTGCCGGATGCGGGCGGCGAGTACGTGTACTTGAGGGCCGCATTCGGCGAGGTGCCCGGGTTCCTCTACGCCTGCAACAGCTTTGTGCTCGGCGGGGCGAGCATCGCGGCCTACGGCGCCGCGGTCGCGATCTTCATCTCCGACATCCATCCCTTCGACACCCAGTGGTTCGCCCGCAGCGTGCACCTCTTTGGCGCCGACTACACGCTCCAGCTCGGGACGAGGCAGCTGGTCGCGATCGGGGTGATCGCGGTGTTCGCCGCCATCAACTGCGCCGGGGTCATGCTCGGCGGGCGCGTGCAGACCGCGCTCACCGTCGCCAAGGTGGCGGCGATCGTCGCCGTGGCGGTCGGCGTGTTCGGCTTCAGCGACACGGGCACCTGGGCGAATCTAACGCCGCCCCCGCACCAGGCGAGCGGCGGCCTCGCGGGCTTCGGCGCCGCGATGTTCGCGGCGCTCTGGGCCTACAGCGGCTGGCAGTACCTGCCCATGGCGGCGAGCGAGGTGCAGAATCCGGAGCGCAACCTGCCGCGCGCCATCATCGGCGGATCGCTCCTGGTGCTCGCGATCTACCTCGCGGTCAACGCCGCCTATCTCTATGCCTTACCCGTCTGGCAGGTGGCTTCCGCCAACTCCACCGCCTACCCGGAGGCGCCTTCGGTTGCCGCGCGCGCCGTGCAGACCTTTCTCGGCTCGCGCGCAGCGCCGGTGGCGGCACTCGTGTTCCTCATCTCCACCGTCGGCTCGCTGAACGGCACGATCCTCGCCCGCGCGCGAGTCTCCTATGCCTCCGCGCGCGATGGTCTGTTCTTCGAGCCCTTCGCACGGCTCTCCCCGCGCACGCGCGTCCCGATCACGTCGCTCGTGCTGCTGTGCATCTGGGCGGCGCTGCTGGCCGCCTCGGGCACCTTCGATGAGCTCACCAACATGGCGGTCATGTCCTACGCGCTGTTCTGGATCCCGGTGATGCTCGCGGTGTTGGTGCTGCGGCGCAAGCTCGCAACCGCGCCCCGTCCGTACCGCCTGCCGGGCTATCCGCTCGTGCCGCTGATCTTCCTCCTCGTGATGGTGTGGATCGTGGTGAGCGCGCTCATCAGGAACCCCAAGGAATCGATCGCGACGGTGCTCCTCATCCTCCTCGGGTTGCCGCTCTATCCGCTGTTTCGCGGGCGCCGCCTGCTTTAGGCCGGCGCAGTCGTCCCCCGTCAGCGACACTCCAGCTCCCAGAGCGTGAGGGGCGCTCCGCGACGCAGCCAGAACCCGAGGCCCGCCTCGCGGAACCGACGCTTCAGCCGCACGCGATACCAGTGGGCGCTCCTCAGGTGGACATTGGCATCGGTGCGCAGCGGATCGCAGTTGCGCTCGAGATCGAGCCCGGTCAGGGCGCTGAAGTAGAGCACGCCGCGGCACAGCCTGCCGAAGTTCTCGAGCGCGCGCTGCGCCGCGCGCTTATCGAGGTACTGCAGCACGTCGTAGCAGATCACCAGGTCAAAGGGAAGCCGCGCGCGGTACGCCTCGATCCGGCCGTGCTGCCAGCCGTAGCGCTCGCAGAGATACTCGCTCGCCTCCAGCGCCACGTAGTGTGCGGAGGGCAGCAGGCGTCGCAGCGCCGCGCGCAGCATCCCGGTGCCGCAGCCCGCTTCGAGGATCCGCCGCACGGGCAGGCCCGCGTGCGCGGTGAGCGCGGCGATCAACCGGGCGCGCGAGCGCATCTCCTCGCGCGTCGCGACCGCGGTGCGCGGGTTGAAATAGAAGCGGCGGTAATAGTCGCGATCGAAGGGCGCCGCGCGGCCGGCCTCCGCCCGGCTCGCGCACCGGGGGCGCCGGGGAATCCGGCGCAGCGGTGGGCTCACGAGTCCATCCCGGATAGGCCGTTCATCTGCCATTCCGCGTGTGTATGCTGCAATCACATCCCGCGCGTTGCCCGGTAATATGTTCCCGCAACCGCGCGCGAACAAGGAGGCGCGCTGATGAAATACATTTCCGTCAGCTTGGCGTTAGTGGGCCCGCTGCTCGGCGCCGCGCTCGTGTCAGGATGCGTCGTCGCACCCGCTCCCGGCTACTACAGGGCGGGCGTCGTGGTGACCGAAGTGGAGCCACCCCCACCCCGGTACGAGGTGGTCGGTGTCGCGCCCGCTCCCGGCTATCTCTGGATCGGCGGCGCCTGGCTCTGGGAGAGCGGGCGCTACGCCTGGCATCCCGGCCGCTGGGAAGCGCCGCGACCGGGTTACCGCTGGGTGCCGCACGCCTGGCGCCGTGAGGGCAACCGCTGGCACATGGAAGGCGGTCGCTGGGAGCGCGAGGAGCACGAGCGCCGCTAGCAGCATTTGCAAGCCTCCCGGGGCCGCGGCACACTTCGCCGCTCCGGTGCCGACCGGTCGTATGGGGGAGCGGAGGCATGAGGCGAACGGTGTGGACGGCGGCGGCCGCGCTTGCGGCGATGGCTCTGGTTGCCAGCGCGCTGATGGCGGCGAACCAGCCCATCAGGACCGCGCAGAGCACGGCTGGTAAATTCACCGTCACCAGTACGAACATCTCCCCCGGCGGGAAGATCGCGGACGCCCAGGTCTACAACAGCTTCGGCTGCAAGGGCGGCAACGTCTCGCCCGAGCTCACCTGGAGCAGCGCCCCAGCCGGAACCAAGAGCTTCGCGATACTGATGCATGATCCGGACGCGCCGACGGGGAGCGGCTGGTGGCACTGGGTGGTTTACAACATCCCTGCGAACGTGGGCTCGCTCCCCGCCGGCGCCGGCGATCCGAAGAAGAGCCTGTTGCCGTCGGGCGCGCTCGAGGGACGCACGGATTTCGGCGACCCCGGTTACGGCGGGCCGTGCCCACCGCCGGGCAAGCCCCACCGCTATTACGTGCGCGTCTACGCGCTCAAGGTGGAGAAGCTCGAAGTGCCTGCCGATGCGACTGCCGCCTTCGTCGCCTTCTCGGTCCGCATGCACGCGCTCGCGACGGCCGAGCTCATGGGCACCTATGGCCGCTAGCCCTGTCAGCCCCAGTCCCCCGCGCGAGCGGCGGCCCGCGATCTGGCCATACCTGCTGATGCCGGCGGTCGTGTTGGCGGTCTTCTACGCGCTCAACAGGGTTCACCACCACCAGAGCAGTGGCGCCGCAGCCCCGGCGAGCGCAGCGGCAGAGAGCGGCGTCCCGCGCCAGCTGTAGTCGGCGGGACTTCAGTGCCAGCACACAAGAGGCGTACACGCGAGCGTCCCGGCAGCCGGACAACCTCTGGTGCACGTGCCGGGCATCGCGCGCCCAAGGTCGGCTTCGTGAGCCTCGGGTGTCCCAAGGCGCTCGTCGACTCGGAGCGCATCCTCACGCAGCTGCGCGCCGAAGGCTACGAGGTCGCGCCGACCTACGAAGCCGCCGACCTCGTCGTGGTCAACACCTGCGGGTTCATCGACGCCGCGATCGATGAATCCCTCGATGCAATCGGCGAAGCGCTCTCGCGATGCGGCCGCGTGATCGTCACGGGGTGCCTGGGCGCGAGACCCGAGCGGATTCTCGAGCGCCATCCTCGGGTCCTCAAGGTGACCGGCCCGCAGGCTTATGAAGAGGTGGTAGGCGCCGTGCACGAGCAGCTGCCGCCGCGCCATGATCCTTTCCTCGACCTCGTCCCGCCGCAGGGAGTGCGGCTGACGCCCCGGCACTACGCGTACCTGAAGGTCGCGGAGGGCTGCAACAACAAGTGCAGCTTCTGCATCATCCCGGCGATGCGCGGACGGCTCGCGAGCCGCCGCATCGACGACGTGTTAGGTGAGGCCGAGCGCCTCGTCGCCGCCGGCGTCAAGGAGCTCCTGGTGATCGCTCAGGACACCAGCGCCTACGGCTCGGACATCCGCTACGCGCCGGGAAGCTGGCGCGGCGCGAGCTACCAGACGCGCTTCATCGACCTCGCCCGCGGACTCGCGGAGCTCGGCGTCTGGGTACGCCTGCACTACGTCTATCCCTATCCGCACGTCGACCAGGTGATCCCGCTGATGGCGGCGCGGCGCGTGCTCCCCTATCTCGATATCCCTTTTCAGCACGGGAGCCCCTCGGTGTTGCGCCGCATGCGCCGCCCGGCGCATGCCGAGGACACGCTCGCGCGCATCCGCGCCTGGCGCGCCGAGTGCCCCGAACTGACGCTCCGCAGCACCTTCATCGTCGGCTTCCCCGGGGAGACGGAGGCCGAGTTCGCCGAGCTTCTGAGGTGGCTCGATGAGGCGCAGCTCGATCGCGTCGGCTGCTTCAAGTACTCCCCCGTCGAGGGCGCCGCGGCGAACGCGCTGCCGGAGCACGTGGCGCCCGAGGTGCAGGAAGAGCGCTACGCGCGCTTCATGGAGCGTGCCGCCACGATCAGCCGGCGGCGCCTCGCCGGGCGCATCGGTCAGCGCATGCGGGTTCTCGTCGACTCGGTCGAGGGCGGCACCGCGCTCGCCCGCAGCGAAGCGGACGCGCCGCAGATCGACGGCATGGTGCGGATCGAGGATGCGCGCGGGGTGCGCGCGGGAGATTTCGCCCGGGTGCGAATCGTGGCCGCGGACGACTACGATCTCACCGGCCGCCTCGAGTGAGCCTCGAGGCGGCCGGCGCCGGGCATCGCGCTGTCAGCCGGAAGACATGCCGAGCGACCTCATCATCTCGGCGGCCTTCGTCTTCACGCCCTCCGCCTTCGCCATGGCGGTGGTGTAATCGCCGGAAGTGGCCGCGCTCGTGGCCTCGGTCCACTGCGACTTGAGCGAATCGAGGCCCGACTTCGCCGCGGCCAGGCCCTGCTTCGTGACGCCCTTGGGCAGGCGGTGCGATTTCGAGAGCGAGTCGACCCGCTTGGCTATCGCCTCGATCATCATCGGCACGTCCGCGCTAACCGGGCCCCAGGCGTCCTTGGCCCGCGCCGCGGCCGCGTCGGCGTCGGCCTTCTTCGCTTCCGCCGCATCCTTGAGCGAGTTGATGGCGGAGTTCACCGTCGGCGCACCCGTCAACACGGCCTTGTAATCGCCCTTGGCGAGGCTGTCCTTGAGGCCTTTCAGCTGATCCTCGACGGCCTGCAGCTGATCCGGGGCGTACTTCTGCGCGCTGTCGCGCACGGCGGCGAGCGCGGCCTCCGCGACCGCGACCGCCTGCTCGGCCGGCGCTTTCTGGTTCGCACAGCTCATCACGAGCGCGGCGGCGAGCGCGGCCAGGAGCCAATGAGATAGCTTCTTCATTACCGAGATCCTCTCGTTTGAGTTTTATTCGTGGGACACACGAAGCCACGGGGACCGGACCGCGACACGTGTACTGCGGGAGAGTAACACGAAGCGCCCCGCGCCACCCCCGGCGCGATGTCGACGCGCGAGTCTCAAGCCTGTTGAGTCGGACTGACTCCCTCGCCCCGCACCGCATCATCGACGCTCGAGTAGTCGAGCGCGGAGGCAGGCAGGTGAGCGAGCTTCGCGCGCAGCAGCGCCTCGCGCGCGAGCTCCTTCAGGCGCGCCACACGGAATTGCACGCCGCGCGCGGCGAGCCAGGAGCAGAATTCCTCGAGCGCCTCCAGCGTCGTGCTGTCGAGATCGGGGGACTCCTCGAGGCTGAGGATCACGAGCTTCCAGTCGGGGGCCGCGAGCGCGCGCTGGCGCACCTGCGCGAGGAGCGGCTCGGCGTTCGCGAAGAACAGCGGCTGCTCCGGCCGCACGATGAGGACGCCCGGCGTGCTCACGGCGTGGGCAAAGCGTGCGAGGCTCACGTAGTCGTGCGCGCCGACGCGCCCCAGCACCGAGAGGCGCGGGCTCGCGAGCGACTTGAGAAGCAGCGCCAGGCTGAAGGCGATTCCCGCCAGCAGGCCGTTCAGCACGCCGAAGATCATCACCGTCAGCACCGCCGCCACGACCAGCATCCGATCCCGCTGCCAGCGGAAGTAGTCGGCGAACACGCCCGGGCGCAGCGCCTTGCTGACGGCGTGGATGACGATCGCGGCGAGCGCCGGCTCCGGGATGCGCTCGACCCACCGGAGGAAGAGCAGCACCAGTGTCAGCACGACCGCGCCAGCGTAAAGCCCCGCCAGAGCCGACCGTGCGCCGGCGGCCGCGTTGGCCGAGGTGGCCGAGTAGCCCGCCCCGACCGGCGTGCCCTGGAGCAGCCCGCACAGGATGTTGGCAACGCCGAGCGCGAGCAGGTCGCGGTTCGGTTGCACCTCCTCGTCGCGTTTCAGGGCAAAAGAGCGGATCGATCCGTAGGACTCCGCGAACAGGATGAGCATGAGCGCCAGCGAGAACTCCGCGAGCGGCAGCCAGTCGACGCCGGCCGGCAGTGCGAGCGCGGGCATCCCGAGGGCGAGGTGTATGGGCCCGGTGAGCGCGACGCCCTGCGCGTTTAGCCACGAGGAAGCCAGAATGCTGCCGACGATCACAGTGAGCGCGCCCGGCATCCTCGGGACTCGCTCGAGCACCATGAGGCCGGCGAGCGCGGCGAGGCCGCAGGCGAGGCTCGGCCAGTGCCACGACGGGTGGGCGCGCAGGATCTCCGCAACGAGGGGAAAGAAGCCGGTGGCCTGGGTGTGAAGATTCACCAGGTGCGGCCACTGCTTGACCGCGATCACGAGCGCGAGACCGAAAGCATAGCCGCGCAGCACGGGGCGCGCGATCAGGTGCGAGAGCGCGCCGAGGCGCAGTGCGGCTGCGAGCACGAACGCGGCACCCGCGCCGGCCACCAGAATCGAGGCGAGCGCGAGGCGCAGCGCGAGATCGCCTCCTCCGAGAGTGAGCGTCGCGGAAGCGAGCACCGCGGCGGAGGATGAGGTCGCGGTGACGATGGCGACGCGGCTGCGGCCGATGAGTCCGTAGCAGAGGAGTCCCGCGAAAAGGGCGATCACGCCCGCCTGCGGCGGCAGGCTTGCGACTCCGGAATAGGCGACGGCCTCGGGCAGCAGCAGGCCCGCGATCGAGAGGCCCGCGAGCAGGTCGGCGCCGGCGGTGCGGGTCCTCATGCGCCCGATGAGCTTCCCCCGGCGCTCTTCGCCCTGCGGCGGCCGGTGCCCAAGTGCAGCCGCAAGGTGCGCCCGATCTGCTCGCGCTGCGGCGCGAGCACGCCGGCTCGGTGGGCATGGCGCGGCCACTCCTGGACGGCGGCCACGACCTCGGCCAGGAGCTCCTCTTCACGCCCGCGCTTGAGCCCGGCGGCCTGCGCACAGGAGCGGAAATCGGCGAGCTCGAAGCCGTCGGTCTTGCCGTTGAGGGTCATCTGATGCCGCGCGGTCCACAGGCCCGCCGGGTTGTAGGCGTAGGTCACATCGAAGGCCGGCGACAGTGACCAGGCGCCGCTCTTGTCCATGAGGAACGCGATGTTCTTCACGTGATCGTCCTGGTTGCGCGCCACCACGTTGAAGAGCATGCGGCGGAACTGCTGCTCAATGGAGCGCATCGGCAGGGCGAGTCTCTTCATCACGTCGAAGGCCTGCTCGTAGCCGTACACCCCCGCGCTGTTGAAATCGAAATGCGCGAGCGCCGCGAGGGACTGCATGTGGAGCTTGCCGCCGTCACTTTCCCGATCGAAGCGCCGCGTCATGAAGTGGCGTCGGCCACCCTCTTCGAGAAGCCGGCACTCGGTCATCTCGATGCCCGCATCCCTGGCCATGAGGGAGTAGGCGTATTCGATCACCGTATAGCCCTGCGGATCTTCGAGTTCCTTGTCCTTGTTGGCACTGACTCCATCGAACTTGAGAAGCCAGTAGCTGAACCCCGGCGGGGCTTTCACCTGCCCGGAGCGCACCTGGTTAGTCTCACGGTTCCACGCGATGATGGCTTTGGCGCGCGCGCCCGCGGCCGAGGTGCCGACGCGCAGAATCTCCGTGAGACCCTCAGGGCGCCGCCCGGGCGCAAAGGACACCTCGAGCGAATTGCGATGGGTGAGCACTTCGGAGGCGAGCGCCACGAGCGCGTCCAGGCTCACCTTCGTCGAGGCGCGAAGCGGTGGGCCGATTGCGGGCGCATACTCGAGCGCACCCATGCCGCGCACCCCGATGTAACAGAGCCGCTCGACGGCGTTAAAGCTCTCCGGCCTTCGTCCCCCGGTCGCGAGCCATGCATCGATCAGCGCGTGGCCGAAACGGTCCGGAAGCGAGTCGGCGAGCATCCCCGGCAAGCCGCGGAAGGACACCTCGGGGAGCGAGGGAAACTGGTAGACGCCCACGGACAACGGCATCACGAGTGGCGAGAGCTCAATCCGGCTCGAGACAAAGGCGGGCTCGTACTGGAAGGCCGCCGCGCGCGCCCCGTCCTCGAGCGAGACCGCCCCGATGGTCCTGCCCCAGAGCCGCACCTCGGCGACCGTCGCCATGCTCTACTCGCCCCACTTCCAGGGGCCTGCGGGCTTGTGAGTCGCGGCGCGGCCGCTGCGGGTGCGTGGATGGCCTGCGCGCTTTCGCTCGCGGCCCCGGAGCTTCAGCAGCGTAATCGGGCTTTGCGGCAGATCCGGGATCAGGTTCTCCAGGCCCTCGATGAGCTTGAGCGCGCGCAGCACCCGGATGAGCATCACGAAGTCGGTACTGTCTCCGGTCTCGATGCGCTCGAGCGTGCGCTTGGAGATTCCCGCCTCCAGGGCGAGCTGGGCCTGGGTGAGATTCGCATCGATGCGCCGCCGCTCGAGTCGTGCGCCGAGCTCCCGCAGGAGCGCCTCATCGGTCAGCCCTGGAGTGAGCTTCATAAATCGCCCTTTTAGGCGAGTAACTAAAAATTATAGCTATAATAAGCCTTTATGGGCGAATTATACACATTAATTAAGATAGAAATACTCGACTTAATGGGCGGGTTAAAGGCTCCCGTCCGTCCCCGCGACGACCCGCTGACGGCAAGCGCCGGTCGACATCGCCGGAGCACCCAGCGACCCCGGGCCGGCCCCGGCTATTCCACCGTGACGCTCTTGGCGAGGTTGCGTGGCTGATCGACATCCGTCCCCCTGAGGATCGCCACGTGGTAAGCGAGCAGCTGCAGGGGGATGGTGTAGACCACCGGCGCCTGCACATAACTCACGCGGCGCGGCATCTCGATGACCGTGACGCCGTCGCTCGGGCGGATGCCTGACTCGGAATCGGCGAACACGAAGAGCTCGCCCCCGCGCGCCCGCACTTCCATCAGGTTCGACTTGAGCTTCTCCAGGAGGTCGTTGTTGGGCGCGACCGCCACCACCGGCATGTCGGCGTCGACCAGCGCGAGCGGACCGTGCTTGAGCTCGCCCGCGGGATAGCCCTCGGCGTGGATGTAGGAAATCTCCTTGAGCTTCAGCGCGCCCTCCAGGGCGACGGGAAAGAGCGCGCCGCGCCCGAGGAAGAGCGCGTGGTGCTTGTCGGCAAAGCGCTCCGCGAGGCGCCGAATGACCGCATCGAGCTCGAGTGTCTTCTCCACGAGCCCCGGCAGCTCGATGAGGCGCGTGACGAGCCCGCGCTCGCGCTCGGCGTCGGCGCCGTTGTGGCGCGCGAGCGCGATCACCAGCATGCCGAGCGCGGCGAGCTGGGTCGTGAAGGCCTTGGTGGACGCGACGCCGATCTCGGGTCCCGCGCGCGTCAGCATCACGAGCTCCGACTCGCGCACCAGCGAGCTCTCGGGGACGTTGCAGATGGCGAGCGAGGACAGGTAGCCCGACTGGCGCGCCAGGCGCAGCGCCGCCAGTGTGTCCGCCGTCTCGCCCGATTGCGAGATGGTCACGAACAGGGAATTCGGCGGCACCAGGGGGCTTCGATAGCGGTACTCGCTCGCGATGTCCACGCTGCAGGGAATCTTGGCGACCTGCTCGATGAAGTAGCGGGCGCAGGCTGCGGCGTGGAAGCTCGTGCCGCAGGCCACGATGTGCACGTTCTGCGTGCGCCGCAGGACCTCCTGCGCGGCCGGGCCGAAGGCGGCTTCGAGCAACCGGCCGTTCGCAAGGCGCTCCTGGAGCGTGTTCGCGATCGCGCGCGGCTGCTCGTGGATCTCCTTCAGCATGTAGTGCGGATAGGGGCCGCGCTCGGCCGCATCCGCCGACAGATCGCTCTCGCGCACCGCCCGCTCCACGACGTGCCCATCGCGATCGATGACCCGCACGCTCCGGCGGCGCACTTCGGCGACGTCGCCCTCCTCGAGGAAGACGAAGCGCCGCGTGACGGGCAGCAGCGCCGCGACGTCCGAGGCCACGAAATTCTCATCCTTGCCGAGCCCGAGCACGACCGGGCAACCCTCGCGCGCCACGATCAGCCGCTCGGGCTCGTGCTCGCTCACCACCGCGAGTGCGTAGGCCCCCTCAAGCTCGGCCACCGTGGCACGCACGGCCTTGAAGAGGTCCTTGACGGTCTGCAGGTGATAGTGGACGCGGTGGGCGATGACCTCGGTGTCGGTCTCGGAGGAGAACCGGTAGCCGCGGCGCTCGAGATCGGCACGCAGCTCCTCGTGGTTCTCGATGATGCCGTTGTGCACGATCGCGAGGCCGTCGCGCGAGATGTGCGGATGCGCGTTGCGCTCTGACGGGACCCCGTGCGTGGCCCAGCGCGTGTGGGCGATGCCGATCTTGCCGGCGGTGGGGGTCTGCTCGAGCGCCTCATCGAGCATGCGCACCTTGCCGACCGTGCGGAGCCGGGTGAGATGCTTCGTCCCGTTGAGCACGGCAATGCCGGCCGAATCGTAGCCGCGATACTCGAGCCGCCGCAGACCCTCCATGAGGACCGGTACGACATCGCGCTCGGCGACCGCTCCAACGATTCCGCACATGGCTTCGTGCCTCGATTAAACGCACTGCCCACCCCGAAGGCGCCGGCGGGCTCGATCCGCGAGTTTGCCTGAAACGGACGGAAAACGCTGATTTCGCTGGCGAAAGCCGCGATCGAGGTCGCCTCCGGCGTCTTAGCCTTGTATACGGGCGCCTTGTTAAGAGAATCCGCGCAGCGCCTGCGCCGGTCAGCCGCGGGCGTCAGGGCGGCGAATCGCGCGCAGCGAAGCGGAGTGCTACCGAGACGTTGCAGTGCGGGAGGCGCTTTACCCTTTGTTTTTCTCCGGGTTCTTGGTTGGCCGCCGCCATTCCTCGACGGTCACCTGCCGCGCGCGCGCGACGGTGAGCCCTCCCGCGGGCACCGCGCGCGTCACCGTCGAGCCCGCGGCAATGGTGGCCCCCGCGCCGACCGTGATGGGGGCGACCAGCACGCTGTTCGAGCCGGTGTGCACGTCGTCTTCGATGAGGGTGCGGTGCTTGTTGGCGCCGTCGTAGTTGGCGACGATGGTGCCGGCGCCGATGTTGACGCGCGCGCCGACGTGCGCGTCCCCGACGTACGCGAGATGGTTCGCCTTCGAGCCCGCGCCGAGCTCGGAGTTCTTCACCTCGACGAAATTGCCGATGTGCACGCCGCCCGAGAGGGAGGCCCTGGGGCGAAAGCGCGCGAACGGGCCGATGTTGCAGTTGGGCCCGATGCGCGCGCCGTCGATCACGCAGTGGGGAAAGACCTCCGTGTCTGCGCCGATCTCGCTGTCGCGGATCACGCAGCCGGCGCCGACTCGTACCCGGTCCCCGAGCGCCACCTTCCCCTCGAGCACGACGTTCACGTCGATGAACACATCGCTCCCGTGGGTCACGCTGCCGCGCACGTCGACCCGCGCGGGGTCCGCGAGCGTAATGCCCGCGAGCATGAGCTCGCGGGTGATGCGCGCACGCCATATTCCTTCGAGCTCAGCGAGTTGCGCCTTGTCGTTCACCCCCAGCACTTCGCTCGCACTTGGGGCGACGAGCGGACTCACCGCGATCCTGTCCTTCACCGCCATGGCGACGACGTCGGTGAGGTAGTACTCGCGCTGCGAATTGTCGGCCTTGAGCCGCGCGAGCCAGCCCTTGAGCAGCCGCGCCGGGCTCACCAGGACTCCGGTGTTGCACTCGCGGATCCTCCGCTGCGCCTGGGTCGCATCCTTCTCCTCCACGATGCGCTGCACACCACCGCGGCTGTTGCGGACGATGCGGCCATAGCCTTCCGTGTTGTCCGCCTTCATCGTAAGGAGAGCGAGCCGCCGCCCGTCCGCGAGCGAGAGAAGCTCCGTGAGGGTCGAGCGGCTGATGAGCGGCACGTCCCCGTAGAGCACCAGGACCCGCTGCTCATCGGGAATGTGCTGGATCGCTAAGCGCACCGCGTGCCCTGTGCCCAAGCGCTCGGCCTGCAGCGTCCAGGTCACCGGCTCGTCCTTCAGCGCCTCGCGCACCCGCTCGCCGCCGTGTCCGTAAACGACGTGGATCGCCTCGGGCGCGAGCGTGCGCGCCGTGTCGATCACGTGCCTGAGGAGCGCTCGCCCCGCGAGCGGCAGCAGCACCTTTGGGAGCGCCGATTTCATGCGCTTGCCCTCCCCGGCTGCAAGGATCACGACCGACAGGGGCAACTGGGTGCGCCCGCCTCCACTGCGTTCAGGCGCCGAGGAATGGCTCGGTTTCCTGGCCACGGTAGACGCTTTACCCCTTGCTGCCGGTGGTGACAAGCATGACTCACCGCCGGACCGTGACCGAGCCGGGCTCGGGCTCGGGCGGGCTCAAGCGAAGCTCGCCGAGCTTGCGGCGCATGAGGGGCCCGACGTACATCTCGGGATTCGAATGCGTCTCGTGCTCGGCGTCCTCGCGCCGCGCCACGAGCGCGGCGGCCCGGTGAAACGCCTCCTCGAGGGATGCGCTCCGGGGAAGTGAGTCCTTGAGGAAGGCCTCGCCGAACCAGGTGAGGTCACGGTCGTCCTCGCAGCCGAAGGAGGTGTGGGTGGCGTCGGAGGCGGTGATGACCGCCGTGGTGTCGGTCTTGAGCTCGTCCATGAACACGCCCGCGTGGCAGGCCGACATCACCACGATCCGCCACCTTATCCCTGAGTCGTCGAGCGCGTGGCGGAGGTCTCCGGGTGCGAGCTGCGAAAGGGGGAGCGACCCGTTCTCGACCTCGAGCCCGTCCTCCGAGCCATGCGAGGTGAGAAACAGCACCAGCACGTCGTCGGCGGGGTGCATGCGGGACGCGAGCGCCTTGAGCGTCTGGGCGAGCCCCGAGACGCTCGCGAGCGGATAGGTCTCGCGGTCCTCGACGTTGTTCACGAGCAGCACCGTGCGGTCGCCGGAGCCAAAGCGCTCGGCGAACACCTGGCTCGCGAACAGCGTCTCGCGGCGGAATACCCCCTGCTCGCCATCGCCGGCAAAACCGACGAAGTACACCCCCGTCGTGCCGGGCGGGGTGCCCGTCACGCGCGAGACTGCGGCGGCGATCTGGGCCGGCTGCTCATAGAAGAGCGCCTCGGCCTCGGTTTCCTCATCCGCCTCCTGGGTCTGTGGCGGCTCGTCCTCCTCGACGACCCAGAGTCGGGTGTCGAGATTCAACATCCCGATCGCCCAGGGCGAGACGAGCACCAGGACGAGCGCCACGACCGCCGCGCGCGCACGCACCGGACCGAACGCAGCCCCGAGCACCCGCACGGCGAGGAGACCCGTATAAATGAGTGCCACGATGAGCGCCGCCCCGGGCCGCGCCTGCACGGCCGACCGATCCGAGGCGAGCCAGAAGATCGTGAGCACGAACGGGGATACGGAAAGCGCGGGCACCAGGAGCGCCCGCGTGTGGGCGTCGCGGCTCTCGGCGCGCGCCACGAGGGCGCCGGCGGCGAGGCCCAGCAGCAGGTAGCAGGCCCAGCCGAACAGCCCGTCGAGGGCGAGCGGCGCATGGGGCTCCGAATGCAGGAAATCGAGCGCGGCCCAGAGGGCGAGATTCACCGCGAGAAGGGCGGCGATCTGGTCGAAGCTGACCGTGAATCGCGGCGGCCAGCGCCGGCGCAGCGCCAGCAGCTCGAGGCCGCCCGTGAGGTTGTTCTTGAGGGCCGCAAGGAACCGCGGCGGCGCAGCCTCGGTGGGCGCTGCCGGAGGGGGGACCGGATGATCCGATGAAGGTTCCAGCGATCAGCCCCGAAGTTTCCGCAGGCGCTCGAGAACTTTCAGCTGCGCCGCGGCGCGCGCGAGCTCCGCGAGCGCCTCCGCCTGGGTGATGTGCCCGGCCTTGTCCCTGAGCGCTTCCTCGGCGCGCTGCTTGGCAGCGAGCGCGGCCGCCTCGTCGATATCCTTGGCGCGCAGCGCCGTATCCGCGAGCACCGTGACCTTGGTGGGCTGCACCTCGAGCGCGCCGCCCCCCACGAAAAAGAAATGCTCCGCGCCGTCGGGAGTCTTCACGCGTACCTCGCCGACCTTCAGGAGCGAGAGGAGCGGAGCGTGGCGCGGCCAGATGCCGACTTCTCCCTGGGAAGCGGGAGCGAACACCTCGGTGGCCGGGCCGGAGAAGATCTCGCCCTCGGCGCTCACGATGTCGACGTGGATGGTAGGTGCTTCCGCCATGGCTTGCCTGGTGCTGGTGCCTTGCCCTTACTGCAGCGTCTTCGCCTTCGCGACTGCCTCATCGATCGGACCGACCATGTAGAAGGCCTGCTCGGGCAGCGCATCGAACTCCCCGCCGATGATGCCCTTGAAGCCGCGGATGGTGTCCTTCAGCGACACGATCTTGCCGTCCTGGCCGGTGAATACCTTGGCGACGTTGAAGGGCTGTGACAGGAAGCGCTGCACCTTGCGCGCGCGGTACACGGTGAGCTTGTCCTCCTCCGACAGCTCGTCCATCCCCAGGATCGCGATGATGTCCTGCAACTCCTTGTAGCGCTGCAGCACCGCCTGCACGCCGCGTGCGGTATTGTAGTGCTCCTCGCCCACCACCAGCGGGTCCAGCTGGCGGCTGGTGGAATCGAGCGGATCGACCGCCGGGTAGATGCCGAGCGATGCGATCTGGCGCGACAGCACCACGGTGGCGTCCAGGTGCGCGAAAGTCGTGGCCGGCGACGGGTCGGTCAGGTCGTCCGCCGGCACGTAGACCGCCTGGATCGAGGTGATCGAGCCGGTCTTGGTCGAGGTGATGCGCTCCTGCAGCACGCCCATCTCCTCGGCGAGGGTGGGCTGGTAGCCGACCGCCGAGGGCATGCGCCCGAGCAGCGCCGACACCTCGGTGCCCGCGAGCGTGTAACGGTAGATGTTGTCGACGAAGAACAGCACGTCGCGCCCCTTGCCGCCGTCCTCGCGCGTCTCGTCGCGGAAGTACTCGGCCATGGTGAGCCCGGTGAGCCCCACACGCAGGCGGTTGCCCGGCGGCTCGTTCATCTGCCCGTACACCATCGCGACCTTGGAGTTCGACAGGTTGCTCTTGTCGATGACCCCCGACTCGATCATTTCGTGATAGAAGTCGTTCCCCTCGCGGGTGCGCTCGCCGACGCCGGCGAACACCGACAGGCCGCTGTACTGCTTGGCGATGTTGTTGATGAGCTCGAGCATGTTGACGGTCTTGCCGACTCCGGCGCCGCCGAACAGGCCGACCTTGCCGCCCTTGGCGAACGGCACCAGCAGGTCGATGACCTTGATGCCCGTGACGAGCAGGTCCTGGCCGCCGGCCTGCTGCTCGAACGAGGGCGGCGGCCGGTGAATCGGCAGGTATTCCGTGGCTTGCACCGGTCCCCGGTTGTCCTGCGGCGCACCCAGCACGTCCATGATACGCCCGAGGGTTCCCTTGCCCACCGGTACCGAAATCGGTGCGCCGGTCGCCTGCACCGCGAGGCCGCGCTTCAAGCCTTCCGAGGAGCCCATGGCGATGGTGCGCACCACACCGTCCCCCAGCTGCTGCTGCACCTCGAGCGTCAGGTCCACGTCCCTGAGCTTCAGCGCCTCGTAGATCCTGGGGATGGATTCGCGCGGAAACGCGACGTCGATGACGGCGCCGATGATCTGGGTAATCTGTCCCTCGCCGGGAGTGGCCATGGTACGTTTCCTCAAACCGCAGCGGCGCCGCCCACGATCTCCGAAAGCTCCTTCGTGATCGCAGCCTGGCGGGCCTTGTTGTAGATCAGTTGCAACTCGGTGATCAACTTGCCGGCATTGTCCGAGGCCGCCTTCATGGCGACCATCCGCGCCGCCATCTCGGAGGCGACGTTCTCAACCGCAGCGCGATACACCTGGGACTCGATGTAGCGCATCAGGAGTCCGTCGAGAATCCCCGCGGCCTCCGGCTCGTAGATGTAGTCCCAGTGCTGCTGCAGCCCTTCCGTGTCGAGCGCCTCGATCGGCAGCAGCTGCTCGACGGCCGGCTTTTGCGTCATGGTGTTGACGAACTGCGCGTTCAGCAGAAACAGCCGATCGAGCTCGCCGGCGCGGTACGCATCCAGCATCACTTTGACCGTGCCGATGAGATCCTTGACGTGCGGCCGGTCGCCCAGGTGCGAGACGTTGGCGAGAATCGGCACGGAGAGGCGCCGGAAGAAATTCAGGCCCTTGGTGCCGATGATGCACAGGCTGAGGCGCGCGCCCTCGCCCTGCCACTCGCGGATGAGCAGCAGAGCCTGCTTGAACACGTTGGCATTGAGCGCTCCGGCGAGGCCCCGGTCGGTGGAGATCACGATGATGCCGACCGCCTTGGGCTCACGCGTCACCAGGAACGGATGACGGTAATCCGGATTCGCCTCCGTCAGATGCCCGATGACGTTGCGCATTTTCTGTGCGTAGGGGCGCGCGAGCCTCATGCGCTCCTGTGCGCGGCGCATCTTGCTGGTGGCCACCATCTGCATGGCCTTGGTGATCTTCTGAGTGCTCTTGACACTCGCGATCTTGGAGCGGATTTCCTTGGCGCCGGGCATGATGGCTCGCGTTACGGTAGTCGGCGCACGCGGCTCAGTATGTGCCGGTGGCCACAAAGTCCTCGATGCACTTCTTCATCGCCGCCTCGTTCTCCTTGGTGAGCTTCGGCTGGGCGTTGATGGCATCGACCATGGAGGCGTAGTTGGTGTGCGCGAAGCCCTGCAGCGCCGCCTCGAACGCCACCACTTTCTTCAGGTCCACCTTGTCCATGTAGCCGCTGTTGACCGCGTAGATCGACAGCGCCATCTCGGCGACCGACATCGGCGCGTACTGCTTCTGCTTCATCACCTCCGTGACGCGCTGGCCGCGCTCGAGCTGCCGGCGGGTCGCCTCATCCAGGTCCGAGGCGAACTGCGAGAACGCCGCCAGCTCGCGGTACTGGGCGAGCGCCAGGCGGATGCCGCCGCCGAGCTTCTTGATGATGTCGGTCTGCGCCGCGCCGCCGACGCGCGACACGGAGATGCCGGCGTTCATGGCCGGCCGGATGCCGGCGTTGAACAGGTCGGTCTCGAGGAAGATCTGGCCGTCGGTGATCGAGATCACATTGGTCGGCACAAACGCGGTCACGTCCCCAGCCTGGGTCTCGATGATCGGCAGCCCGGTGAGCGAGCCGGTCTTGCCCTTCACCGCGCCCTTGCTGACCATCGCCACGTACTCTTCGTTGACGCGCGCGCTGCGCTCGAGCAGGCGCGAGTGCAGGTAGAACACGTCTCCCGGGAACGCCTCGCGGCCCGGCGGACGGCGCAGCAGGAGCGAAATCTGCCGGTAGGCGACCGCCTGCTTGGACAGGTCATCATAAATAATGAGTGCGTCCTCGCCGTTGTCCATGAAGTACTCGCCCATGGTGACGCCCGAGTAGGCAGAGATGTACTGCAGGGCCGGGGGCGCTGAGGCCGAGGCGGCGACCACCACGGTGTGCGCGAGCGCGCCGTGCTCTTCGAGCTTGCGCACGACGTTGGCGATGGTCGACTGCTTCTGGCCGATGGCGACGTAGATGCACTTAATGCCGGAGGACTTCTGGTTGATGATGGTGTCGACCGCGAGCGCGGTCTTGCCGGTCTGGCGGTCTCCGATGATCAGCTCACGCTGCCCGCGCCCGATCGGCACCATCGCGTCGATGGCCTTGTAGCCGGTCTGCACCGGCTGGCTCACCGACTGTCGGTAGATGACGCCCGGGGCGACGCGCTCGATGGGGGAGGTGCGCTCGGCTCTGACCGGGCCCTTGCCATCGATTGGCAGGCCGAGGGCATCCACCACGCGCCCCAGTAGCCCGCGTCCCACCGGCACCTCCAGGATGCGGCCGGTGGTCTTGACGGTGTCGCCTTCCTTCAGGTGCTTGTATTCCCCGAGCACCACGGCGCCGACCGAGTCCTGCTCGAGATTCAGCGCAAGCCCGAAGGTGTTGCCCGGGAACTCGAGCATCTCGCCGTAGCAGGCATCCGCGAGCCCATGAATGCGGGTGATGCCGTCGGTGACCGACACGATCGAGCCGACGTTACGGGCCTCGGTGACGGCCTTGAAGTTCTCGATCCGTTGCTTGATGAGATCGCTGATCTCGGTTGCCTTGATGGCCATATCGTCAGTTCCTGTGAAAGCTCAATTTTCTGGGTGGTCTTCAGGCAGTCAGTTCGTAGGCGATGCGGTCAAGGCGCGTGCGCAGCGAGCCGTCGATCACCAGATCGCCCGTGCGCAGCACCGCGCCGCCGATGAGCTGGGGATCGATCGCACAGTGCAGTCGTATCGTGCGCTTGAGTCTCTTCTGCAGCGCGGCGGCGAGCTTGCGCTGCTGACTCGCATCCACCGGCGCGGCGGAAGTGACCGTGACGTCGGCGACGCCCTGCGCGGTGTCCTTGAGCTCATCGAACAGCGCGCAGATCTCCGGCAGGTATCCGAGGCG
>Ga0209686_1000097_pt1 | contig 39886 bp, 38 predicted proteins | sample GraSoiAngelo_126_FD_185883 | JGI IMG/M metagenome (GOLD analysis project Ga0209686, IMG submission 185883) | Grasslands soil microbial communities from the Angelo Coastal Reserve, California, USA - 14_0927_09_20cm (SPAdes) (version 2) | ecosystem: Environmental > Terrestrial > Soil > Grasslands ...
TCTCCGATCGATCCTGTCGCGCCGAGAATGACAACACGCTTGCGCTCTCCAGAAGTTTCCGTCGTCATTTCTTAATCACGAATGGACACGAATTCATAAGACAATGCGTTCCCACTCCAATTTGCGGTGTTTAAAATTGAGAATCACTCCAACACGTAGGTTCGTGGTTACGGCACCCGAATCACCAGTCGCAGATAGAAGAACAAAAGCGGCGCGGTAAATAGAAGACTATCCACAAGGTCCAGCGCACCTCCGATTCCCGGCAACAGATTTCCAGAGTCCTTTACATCTGTGCTGCGCTTGATGATTGATTCAGCCAAATCGCCGAGCACTGCTCCGAGGCCAAGAAGTACTCCGAGAATTGTCGTGTGCATCCAGTTCAGCGCCGATAAATGCCCCGGCATCAGTTTGAACAATCCCAGACTGCATAGCAGCGCAAAAACAATCGCGCCGAAAAAACCCTCCCACGTTTTCTTGCCGCTAATATGAGGGACCATCAGGTGCCGTCCAACGACGCTGCCGGTTAGGTACGCACCCATGTCGGCAAATTTTGTCACTGCGATCAGAAACAGAACATAGAATTGCCCGGTCAATTGGCCCGTGCTCGAACGTGGGGTTAGATAGACAATCTTGGTGATGAAATTAAAAAGCCAAAGCACATAGAGCAGACCGAACAAAGTATAAGCCATTGTCTGCAGCGGCTCGTCATGGCGAAGGCGAGCAAACATTTGTCGACCGAAGACGGTCAGCAAAAAAAACAACAGGACGGCAACTTCGAAGTCATACGAATGTGCCGGTCCGATCTTGGAAAAGTAATAAAAACTGCCGGCTAGCAGAACGGCGCCGCAAATCATTCCCGTGATTTTGAAATTGGGCAGGCCTTTGTGATCGAGCATTAGGTAGAATTCCAATAGCCCGATCAATCCGAACAGGCTGATCAGCAGCCAAAAAAGAATCTCGTAACCGGAGAACATGATCAGCAGAGCGATTGTCCAAAGCGCGATCGTGCTGATGAACCGCAGAATGAAAGTGGAGCGCGGCGTGATTATGTTCGACTCGGTTTGCTCCAGCGTTGAAGACATGCACTTGCATCATCTCGGAGGAACGAATCAGGCGCAAGCGCAGACGTGCCGCGTATCAGCGCAATACGACTCAACCGCGACCGGTGGAACGCGTTTCCCTCGGCCTGGGTAGTGTCGCCGCAGCGAAGGTCGATTCCTTGAGCACGCTCCAATACGCGCAACCTTGCCGGAGCACGCGCAAATTCCCCAGCCAGTTTTGGCTAAGCGCGTAACGAGCGCCTCGGACTTATTCCGGCGTGGGCGATGGAGTTTGCAACGTAGCCGCAGGAGATGCAGTTGGCGAACTAGCCCCTACCGGAGGAGACGAAGCTGGCGAGGCAGCGTCTAGCGCAGAAGGTGTGGTTGGTGAAGTTGGCGCCGCATCCTGGACTGCAGGAGACACCGCCGCTCCCGCCATCCATGCTTTCTGTGCTTGTTGGAACTTATACTGTTTTTGGCTCTGCGATTGCTGCTGCGCACCCTGTCTCTGAAGTCGCTCTCGCGTCATCCTGTCTTTTTCAGCTTTTGCAGCGTTTAGCTGCGAGGGGTCGGTAATTCGGGCCTGAATCTGGGCGCGAAACTCTTGCATTCTCCTGTCTCTTTCAGCTTTGGCCTCCGCTGCGTCGCGAACGACGTCCTGCGACTGAGCATCGGGAGGAATCGTCTGGATGTTGGCCCTGGATTTTTCGTTTTCGGCCAGCGCTCTCACTCTTTCATCCAACGCATTAACTTTTTCATCCAACGCATTCAGTCTTTCAATTAACGCGTCCTCGCGTGTATCCAGTTCCACTTTCCGCTGGGCAAGTTGTTGTTCGGCGACTGCATCTTGTTTTTGGCAAGAACAAATCATCGCGAGAGAGATGACCATCGGAAGGATAAAAATTTTTTTCATATCAAGACGTAAACTGGGATGTTAGCTAATTCGGCAAGGAAAATGGAAGGCCAAGAGCCAGTCAAATGAAACCTGCTCGCAAAGGCGAAGCGTCGTTATGCTTTTCACGCCAATTTTTCCGACCGTTTGAAGACCTGCTTCCACGCGACCAAGCCGATGCTATCGAGGAACGGAAAAGGTGAAGGCGTTCGCCGCAGGGGCGAACGCCTTTCCAATTCACCTCGGTGCCTGGCACACAAGGCCACTCTATTCGGAGTCTTACGGTTTGGTGGCAACTACTTGCGGTGCAGGCTTGCTCACTTCGAGCTGCGCGCTCACTTTTTGGATTTGCGCGGCCTGTTCTTTGAGTTGGGCCGTCAGAACCTCCATCCCTTTCTGTTGCTGCGCGACAGTGACTTCCAAGTTCTGCACTTTTTTGTGCTCTTTGAGGAATTCGTTGAGCAACATCGCGTTGACCTGCTCGTAACGCACGGTCGAGATTTCACCATCCTTGTGCTGCACCACGAGGTCGGGATTCACTGTGGCCACCTCCTCGGCAATCAAACCGTATTGGGTCCTGCCGTTCTTATCGGCGTTGTATTTGAAGGTCACCGGCTTGAGCGCCAGAATGGCTTCGCTGGCCTTGTCCATCGGTTGAATGTCGTGTTTGAAGCGCCGGGACGACGCGGAGATGCCCACGACGTTAAATTGATCGACAAATACTGCTTCTTGGGTGCCAACGTCGCTAACCGGTTGATCGAAGATGCTGCCGATGAAGCAGGTGTTATCGAGGGTAGCAAAAGGACCTGCACCAGGTACGTTGATCGCGATGCAGTTATTGACGCTTGCCCCCAAACCGGTGCCGGCCTCGTCACCGACAGCGACGTTATTATTACCGTCTACGTTGGCATCGAGTGCGTCATCACCGATCGCTGTGTTAAAGGACCCTGTCGTGTTGAAGAACATGGCGTCATCGCCCATCGCATTATTTTGGCTGCCGGTACTGTTCAGGAGCGCGTTGCGCCCATGCGCGTTATTGAAGAATCCGCTGACATTGTTAAACAGCGCGAATGCACCGACTGCGTTGTTATCCGCTCCATCGCTATTATTTAATAGCGCGCCCGCGCCGACGGCGGTATTAGTGCCGCCATTGTCGACAAGCAGCGCTGCCGCGCCTACGCCAGTGTCAAAGTTGGCGTCGCTTAAGGATAAGACTGACAAGAAGCCAAAGGCCGAATTGTATAGACCGGTGGTGAGGCTCCCGAGGGCGCCTTGCCCGTCCGCTGTGTTGCTTGTGGGGACAGAACCTGGATCTGGTGTGTCTGTGGCGCTTTGCACCTGTTGGCAAAGCCCAAAGCACACAAGCGCAGACAGGACCGTCCCAAATATAATTTTCCGAATTTTCATAATTTAATTTTCCTTCATTGTTTTTGGCCTTTCCTGAATTATCCCTGCCGCGCCGCCTGCTCGCGAAATAGTTTCGGAGGAACCCCGCACCCGCGGGACGAAGCTGGTACCATCGCGTCTCATTTCTGGCCGTTTAATCATTTCCTTCGCAGGCGTTGTGTCAGAAATCCCGACGAGGTGTCAAGGAAAAACTAGAAAATGCGGCAGGAAGCCGATGGTGTAGGAAAACCTTCGAGGGGAGAACGCTTCGTTGCAGCCCCTGTAACGACTAGCTACCCATGCAGTCGCTGAACAATTGACGCATCCGCTGCCTGACACGCTGTCGCCCTATAAATTTTGTTTCATGCGTTCCTGATTCGCCTAATCTTCTGTCATGCAGAAAACGATGCAGGCCGTCGTGAAGGCGAAAGCCGAGCCGGGGCTGTGGATCGAGGAAGTGCCCGTCCCTGAAGTGCGTGGCGATGACGTGCTTATTCGAGTCTTGAAAACCTCGATCTGCGGAACTGATGTTCACATTTACAACTGGGACGCGTGGGCGCAGAAAACGATCCCTGTTCCCATGACGATCGGCCATGAGTTCGTCGGCGTTGTCGACGATGTAGGCGATCATGTGAAAGGATTCGCAAAGGGCGATCTCGTGGTAGGGGAGGGACACATCACGTGTGGACATTGTCGCAATTGCCTCGCGGGACGGCGTCACCTTTGCCCCAACACACAGGGCGTGGGCGTGAATCGCCCCGGCGCATGGGCGGAATTTGTAGCGATCCCACAGGACAACTGCTGGCACGCAGATCCCTCGATCTCACTCGATGTGCTTTCTTGCTTCGATCCGATGGGCAACGCCGTCCACACGGCGCTCTCGTTCGATCTGGTCGGTGAAGATGTGCTCATCACCGGCGCGGGACCAATCGGCTGCATGGCGATCCCTGTTTGCAAACGAGCCGGCGCGCGTCACATCGTGATTACAGACGTCAATCCGTATCGTCTGGATCTCGCGCGCAAAATGGGAGCGGATCTGGCGTTGGATGTGCGTACGGAAAAGGTCGCCGATGCGATGCAAAAGCTGGGGATGAAAGAAGGATTCGATGTGGCGCTGGAGATGTCCGGCAATCCAAAAGCGTTCGCCGACATTTTGCCGAACATATTTCACGGCGGGAAGATCGCGCTGCTAGGCATCATGCCCGGTAGCGCCGCGATTGATTGGAACCTGGTGGTCTTCAATCAGCTCACTATTAAAGGGATTTATGGCCGCGAAATGTACGAGACCTGGTACAAAATGACCGCGATGATCCAATCCGGTCTCGACATCTCACCGGTGATTACCCACCGCTTCCCCTACACAGAATTCAAGGAAGCCATCGAGCTGATGAAATCAGGCAACTCCGGCAAGATCGTACTCAATTGGGACGAACGCTGAATCCCTGTCCACGGATTACGCGGATATCGCGGATATTTCCGGGTAGCGCACGCGTCTCGCGTGTTGGCGATGGCGTCTCGCCATCGCGAACCTTTCTAGCGTTCTCCGATGATCCCGATGTCATTTTAAGAAAAGCTTGTTTCGGCGCGACGCCGAAACCAACACGCGAGACGAGTGCGCTACCCAAATTTGCTACCGCAACGCGGCCGCTTGTTCATGGCGACCTTCCAGTTCAAGCACCATTCGCTTAATGTGCCTGTAGTCCTGGTGGCGACTCAGGAATTGCAAACTTTCTTGCGGATCGCCCCATTGTAGAATCTGGATGGTTTCCTGGCGAGCGCCCCAAGAATTCATTTCATGTTGATTCGGCATGTATAGATCAATCGTGTTGCGGCCAGCGAGAGCCCAGCCGTAATCGTCAACGCGATAAATTTGTCCAGTGGAGACCAGTCGGAAGGCCGTGCCCGCCGGCCAGCGTGACCAATCAGCTGCAGCGCTGCCGATACGCGGTTTGGCGACCACAACGGCGCGCTTTACGCTGCGCGTTGTTTTCGCCCCGCGTTTTGTTGTGCGCGTGACTGTTCGCTTTTCTTCAATCGAGAATGGTTGGAGCTGTGGTGAAAACGAATCGGTCTCGTCCACGGGCATAGCGCGGGGCACACCATCAACGGGAATCGCGCGCCGCGTTACTTCGGCTCGGTGGATAGGTGGGCCAGCTGCCTGCAATTCCCCGCCCAGAGCATTGTGATTGCCGTACTCGCGGTGGTCTGACTCAGTGTGCGTGTACGCTGTCGTGCGGACATGTTGAAAATCCGTTTTCGCCAGCGGCGACTCGTAAGGAGGCAGCGCATGGTGACTTGTCCCGCAACCACTGAGCAGAATGATGGCGATAAAAGCCGCAAGAATGGCCCAGGCAAGATTTCGACATTCAGCGTAGGTCAAGGCGAAACACCGGGAAACTTATTAACAGTTATTCACAAGGCGCGCAAGTCCCTATTTAAGATGTTTTTGCTGGGAGGTTACGACTGCGCCTCAAAACCTGGCACCGACAATGGGGATAAGTCGAAGCTGCAATTTCCTTGTCATTCGACATTCCTGCTTCGCTATTTAATGACTTGCGAATTCCCTTTGGCTCGCCCTCTGGGCTGCCGTCCATGTCGTTCGCGTCCCAGCGGCTCTATTCTGCGGCTTTGTGTTTGTTTTCCGCCCATTCGAAATCTGTGTAATCTGTGGACTCTATGGTTTCCGAATTCGAAAATCAGGTCGTTCAAACTCTCGAAGAAATTAAATCGCAAGGTCTTTTCAAAACCGAGCGTGTCATCACGAGTCCGCAGGACGCGCACATTGCGATCATGGGCGGCAATCGCGTGCTCAACATGTGCGCCAACAATTATCTAGGGCTGGCAGATCATCCCGCGCTGATCGCTGCCGCCAAAGAGGCTCTCGAAACGCACGGATTTGGGATGGCGAGTGTGCGTTTTATTTGTGGCACGCAGGACATTCATAAGGAACTCGAAGCAGCGCTTACCAAATTCCTGGGCACTGAAGATACGATTCTTTACCCATCCTGTTTCGATGCAAACGGCGGCTTGTTCGAGACACTGCTCACCGACAAGGACGCCGTGATCAGCGATGAATTGAATCACGCCAGCATCATCGATGGTATCCGGCTCTGCAAAGCGCAACGCTTTCGGTACAAGCACAACGACATGGCCGATCTAGAAGCCCAACTCCGCGCTGCAAAGGATGCGCGTTTTCGACTCATCGCCACGGACGGCTGTTTCTCGATGGACGGAACCATTGCCGATCTCAAGTCAATTGTTGAGCTCGCGGAGAAATGCGACGCACTCACGATGATGGACGACGCGCACGCGACCGGATTTCTCGGCAAGACAGGACGAGGTACACACGAATATCGCGGTGTGATGGGCAAAATGGACATGATCACTGGCACTCTTGGCAAGGCGCTCGGTGGCGCGAGCGGCGGTTTTACCAGCGGTCGCAAAGAAATTGTCGGCCTGTTAAGGCAACGCTCGCGTCCCTATTTGTTTTCAAACACGATCGCACCGCCGGTGGTCGCCGCGTCACTGAAGGCGCTCGAGCTTCTCAGCGCATCCACTGAACTGCGCGACAAGCTTGAAGAAAACACGAAATATTTCCGCGCCGCGTTGACGGAACGCGGCCTGACGATCAAGCCTGGCGTTCACCCTATTGTTCCGATCATGATTGGCGACGCAGCCAAATCACAAAAGTTCGCCAGTCGAATGCTTGAGAAAGGCGTTTATGTCATCGGCTTTTTTTACCCGGTCGTTCCGCATGGCACAGCGCGGATCCGCACACAAGTGTCAGCAGCGCATTCGCGCGAAGATTTGGAATTCGCGGTGAACGCCTTTGCCGAAGTGAACGAAGAATTGAAATAGCGGTAAAGGGGCATGCCTACAAAGGCGGATCGGCTTCTCCGAAGACGATGGTGAAAGCAGTCGCCGAAGGCGCAGTATAAAGTCCGCGGAATCGCGCAAATAGAAGTTAGGCGGCAGAGCCGCGGATATTTGCCAACGCGTTGAGGACAACGCGTTCCACCTTTGCGCACTGCTAGCGAAATTCCAATCGTCTTCGAATAAAGTAGCGCGTTGCCATGCGCGGAGCAGATTATGGGGTGCATAAGGTTGCCGACACCACCGTGGATTGGAAGAGCCTTCGCGAGGATTTCCCGATCCTCCGCGAACAGGCGCATGGCCATCCTCTGATCTATTTTGATAGCGCGGCGACCTCACAGAAGCCGCGCGCGGTGATCGAGGCGCTTCGGAATTTTTATGAACATGAGAACGCAAATGTCCATCGTGGACTCCATACCCTGAGTTCACGCGCGACAGAAGCTTACGAAAAGGCGCGGAAACGTGTAGCGGAATATATCGGTGCCCCGAGTGCAGATGAAATCATCTTCACACGTGGGACCACTGAGAGCATCAATCTGGTAGCCCAGGCATGGGGCGGAAAATTTATCCGCGAAGGAGATGTCATTCTCCTGACAGAAATGGAGCACCACAGCAATCTTGTGCCGTGGCAATTGTTAGCGGAACGAACAGGAGCGCGGCTGCGCTTCGTGCCGGTTCTCGATGATGGGACTTTGGATCTCGCACACCTTCCCAAATTACTTACGCAGGAGGTGAAACTGTTTGCCTTTACACACATTTCGAATTCCCTGGGCACAATTAATCCTGTCGCCGAGTTGTGTGAGAAAGCGCACGCCGTAGGCGCCCTTGCGCTGGTGGATGCGGCGCAGAGCGTGGGACACTTAACGCTCAACGTGGGCGAGTTGGGCTGCGACTTCATGGCGTTCTCCGGCCACAAGATGTGTGGACCGACCGGGATCGGCGCTCTTTATGCGCGAAAGGAGATTTTAGATTCCATACCGCCCTGGCACGGCGGTGGTGAAATGATTGTAAGCGTCGCCTTGGAAAAGAGCACGTTTAAGAAAGCGCCGCATCGATTCGAAGCTGGCACGCCAAATATCGCGGGGGCCATCGGTCTCGCTGCGGCGATTGATTATCTTGATGGAATCGGGCGCGCAGCAATTTTCCAACATGACTTGCAACTGGCGCGTTATGCATGCGATCGCCTGACCGAATTGCCACGGACGCGCGTTTTTGGACCAGCCGAGGAGCGTGGCGCCCTGGTTGGATTTGTGATGGATGCGGCGCATCCGCATGATCTCACCACGTTCGCCGACCAATACGGACTGGCGTTAAGAGGCGGGCATCATTGCAACCAGCCGTTAATGCGGCGATTTGGTGTGTCGGGGACGACGCGCGCCAGTTTCTATTTCTACAACACGAAAGAGGAAATAGATCGGATGATTGAAATCCTGCACAAGGCTGCGCGTTTCTTTAAATGATGTGCGTCGTTTCCTGTCATTCTGAGCGCAGCGAAGAATCTCGGATCAGTCGGTCGGCCAGGGCGCCAAGGACCAGCCAGAGATGTTTCGCTTCGCTCAACATGACAAATAGCGTACGCGATGCTGTGCGACCCAAAACGCTAAACAGGTAATTCATGGAAATCGAAGAGCTATATCAGGAAGTCATTCTCGATCATTCGCGCCGGCCGCGGAATTTCGGTGAGCTGCCTGATGCCGCGGTGCTAGTACATGGTGACAACCCGGCTTGCGGCGATGAAATTCATCTCGCTGTTAAATTTGATGCCGGCGGTGGCTTGGAGGACATCAAGTTTACTGGGAGCGGATGCGCGATCAGCCAGGCATCAGCGTCTTTGATGACGATGAAACTCAAGGGAAAAAGTCGCTCGGAAGCGATGGAAATGCTTCGCGCCTTCCACGATCTCGTCACAAATGACGCAGGGGAAGCGCCCAAAGCGCTGGGTGATCTCCGTGTTATGAAAGGCGTGCAACATTTTCCGCAACGGGTCAAATGCGCAATGCTCCCGTGGCGAGCAGTGGAACAGGCGTTTGAGCAGGGCGCCGGCGAAACGACAGTTTCAACTGAACCGACGTAATCGCACGAGGAACGCATGCTTTATATGATCATCGAACGCTTCAAAGACCCGCCTGCGATTTATCGGCGTCTGCGCGAAAAAGGCCGGATGATGCCCGAAGGACTCGAGTACGTTTCGAGCTGGATTGCTGTCGATCGGAACATTTGCTGGCAACTGATGCGCACCGAAGACGAGTCGCTCTTCCAGCGCTGGATCGACAATTGGAAAGACTTGGTGGATTTCGAAATCGTTCCCGTTCGTACATCAGCCGAAGTGCGAGAAATAATGGAAAAACAACTGTAGAGGAAGCCGTCGGTTTCCCGTCGGAACTACATCCGAAACCTGCGCGCTAACCCTCGTGCAGGGCGATACTGGCGCCCACCCAGGTTTTGTCGATGTTGAAATCGACACCCATCATCTTGCTCTGACTCATTCGGACAAGATTGTTGACCAATGTTGGATCGCGGTCGCTCTCCGGCCAAACAAACATCATGCGGATTTCGGCCTTTGATTTCTGGCCATCAACCGTTGGCACAAACGCAGCGTAGTCGACTTTCCTCTGCAAAATCCATTCGTGCGGATTCTTTAGAGCAGCGGTTTTTTCGCGTGTTGGCTCCATCTCCACGCCGTGACCGGCAAACGAGTAGAGCGGTTTCAAAACGTAATTATCGATCTTTTCGCTGACTGGGAATTCGTCGGCAAAAAACGCTGGCGATGTGTGTTCAGTCTTTAGGAACGGCAGTGAATGTTTGCTGATCCGGAAGTACCAATTCGGATGACCGACCCATGTGACGTCGAGATCATCTTGAAACCGGAATGGCAGATTCAAATCGGGTCGCTGAGTTAGCTCATCGAAAATTACCCGGTTGTAAATCCGCTCAATCCGCACTTCACGTCCATCGCGATCGTAAAATAATTGGCGACCGCGCTTCTTGGTTTTCGTCACGCAAACCGGGCAGATACCGAGAAGGGTTTCCGTAGCAGCGAAATCGATCCGTGTTTTTTGCTTTTCCGGCTCGATCTCAAGTAGGACGATATTTTCTGAAGCCGAATCGGCGATAATTGTGCGTCGCAACAGATGGAGATACGCCTCGTCTTTGATTCCGCCGAACGAGGATGTCCAGTTGCGCGGAATCGCCGGATACGCCTTGCGAATGCAGCTCAGCAACAGTAACTGAAATCCGAACAAGCTCGGGAACGCTTGCAATTCAATCAACCGTGGGACGAGGCGGTTTCCTTCTTCGCAAATCGCGAAATCCACAACGAGAAAATTTGGATGTGCCGATTCATTTGGAACTTTTAGTCCGTTCGGAACCGCAAGAGCCGCGTGCCGCGCGAATTCCGGCGTACGCGTGAGAGCAACGATCGCGTTTGCTGCGCTCGTCACTTCATCGGTGAAATCGCGCGTCAAAAAGATCGGCGTTTCTGAGATCCGAAAATCTGCCGGCCATTTTTCGGTTTCGTTTACGCAGCGCACGAGCCCCGCGTATTTCTCTGGCGTGAAGCCGTCGTTGAATTGCGCGCGCAATTGCGGATCCATTTTGTCAGATCCGCCCCTAGCTACTCGCCGTTCGGCTGGTCAACAATACTGTTAACATGCAGCGGACCGAGAACGTTGGCCGCACCGTTGTCAGCGACGACCACAACGCGATTACCACGCGGCGTGTTGAAGGCGTGATCAGCTGTAGGCACTGAATATTCGCGCCCGTCCGAAGTACGGATGACAAACGGCACGAAGGGAGCGACTAAGAGGCGCTCGCGCACATCAGCAATCATACAGCAAATTATACCAAAAACTTCCCTCCTTGCATCACTTGTTCGCCATCGAACCAAATGTCGAAATCACGGCCGACGCAATCGATGTGCGTCGTGGAAACCCATTTGGCCCCGGTGTGCTCGGCGTAGGGATGGCCAAAAGCGATGTGGACACCTGGGATTTTTTCGTCCTGTAAAATGTGGCCAATAACATGCGTGCACGCCGTGTTCGTGCCGATGGCGAATTCCCCCACGCGATTGCTGTTCTCGTCGGTGTTGGTGTAGGCGCGAAATTCGTCGCGCAAATCCTTGTTCTCAGACTTCAACGAGCGGATCCGATTATTTTCCACTTCGATGGTAAGCGGGTTGGATTCGAGATCGCCGAAGCGTTCGCAGAGATAATCGCCCACAACGCCATCAACGACGAACACTCCGTTAGTGTTCATAGGCGCAGTGAAAATTTCGCCCCCGGGCAAGTTGCCCCATTTGTCGCGCGTGATGATCCCGCTCGTTTTGAGCCACCTCAACTTCGGAGAAAGCTCAGCCTCAAACTCAGTGCCATGCGGCGTTTTGCAGGTGATCCGTTCAGCTTTGCGGGCGCGTTCGACCAGGCGCTCACTCAAGTCATCCACTTTCAAAAAGTCGGCCCGCATGCCTTCGAGCATGATTTGTCGGTTAATGTTCACCATATGAGCGTGTCGGATTCGGTGGTTGTTCACGACACCGGTCATTTGCGTCCGGGCAGTGAGCTCGCCTGGCTGCGTCTGGGCTGCGAAGATCGATACCTGTGAGCGTGCCAGATCGTCCAGGATGATCTCTGGCATAAATTTCAGCGGACGCCGCGCATGATGCTCCAAGACAAACAAGCTGTAATCCGAACCCACTCGCTCCACTTCCGTTTGGAGCGCCGCCGCGATCTCGCGCGTTGCGGTGTCTGTAATGATTGTGATCCGCTCCTCTGGTTTTAATCGAAGACAGACATTGATCGCATTGCGCGCGCCGGGAACTAACTCCGGATCGATTGGATAATGATAGGCGCGGTCGGGCATATAAAAGTTTTCAGAATTACGCTGAAATCAGGAGCAGGCAAATCTTCTCTGGCGCGTGTACACATTGGGGCATTAGCACCGTCTGGTACTGCTTCAATTACGATACATACAGATAATGGGTTTTCGACGAAGAGAGTTTGTGACTTTATTGCAGTCACTTTAAATGAAGATCGTAGAGCAAGACTCTTCCGAGCACCCGCTATGAAATTGCAAATTCAATCGCTGACTTACTTTGGTGCTGTGCTTGTAATTTTCGGGGCGTGGGCCAGGCCAGCTCTTGGGGATCAACAGCAGCAGGCCTCTTCATTCCAGGTGCAAAAGGCTGATGTGGCGAAGGCCGGGAAACTGGCGGGCGACCTCGCGTCACTTTCGCCAAGAGTGAATCGTGAAGAAGCAAAGCTGCTGGCAGACTGCGCGTTCGCCACTGTAAGCAAGCTCAGGCGAGAATACCGCATGTTTGGGACGCCGATCTTCAATAACTTCCTCATTTATCACGGCCTGAGGAAACGCGGTTACTGCTACCAATGGTCGGAGGACCTGCTCCTCGCCCTCGACAAATTGAAGCTAACGAGCCTCGAACTGCACTGGGGCGAATACGACCCGGGCACGTGGCGCGAGAACAATTGCATCGTTGTGACTGCCAAAGGCCAGCCATTCGAGCGGGGGATCATGTTGGAGTGCTGGCGGCATTTAGGACATCTCTACTTCGGTCTAGTTGCCAGCGATTATGAGCAATACGCGGAGAATAGCGCGTACGCGCGCCTTGTCTTGGACAGATCGGCAGCCCGCAAAGCTTCCGGGGCTAATCATGGCGTTGCGTTTCAGAAGAGAGTTCTAGCTAGCGAAAAAACCGGCAATTACTGAAATCTCTTCAGCGTGTTTTCGCTGCGCGCTAAGTCGAGGCGCTGAGCGAATTGTCTCCTGCACTCCTTGTCATTCCGAGCGAAGTCGAGGAATCTCTAATTGTTGATTGCAATCCCGCAACAGCGGGAGACTCCGCTCGACACGACAGTCAAGGCAGCCGTCTCAACACCACCAGAAATTTCTTGCGCGAGGCGACGCTCGATTCCAAACTCGCGGTGCAATGAGCACCTTTGCGCGTTCGAATAATTTCGCTCGCGCTCTTGTCTCTGCGCTCGTTTCAGTAGGGTTTCTTTGGGCGCTCGCGCTGAGTGCTTCACCGCAATTGCATCAGCGCGTCCACAAAGATGCGAATCGTGTTGAGCACAACTGTGCGGTGACGATGATCACATCGGGCAGCTACGATCATGCTGCACAGGTGCCGTTAGTCAGCGCACCGGTTCCGGCGCTTCAATTTTCCAAAATTCCGGCGTTGAGCCCATGCTGGGTTCAATCGCCTTTTCTTGGCGCGTGCATTCTCGAGCATGCGCCACCCGCTCGCGGTTAGCACGCAGCTGGGCCGCGTTCTCGCGGAGCGTTAGAAGTCAATTACTTCGCTTGAGTGTCGGCACGGCTTTGTGCAAGAGCCGCCGCTTTTTACCTGGCTTCACGCAAATCGTGACCGCCGCAACCAATCACAACTCTGAAAAACCTATTTGAAGAACATCTCAATGAAAAAATTTCTAATCGTATCAGTCGCAGTGTCGCTTATGCGCAACATTGCTTTGGGTCAAGACGCCGCTCCGGCATCGGCCAGTCCAAGCCCTTCGCCCGCCGGCACAGAAGCGGAACGCGTGGTCGTCCAAAGTCAGGAGTTCGACATCTCGCGTGAGCAAATCGTGCCGAGTCTCGGTGCGACGCGTTACACGGTCGGCCCCGACCGTCTCGATTCCCAGTCGCAAGGCGAGGACGCGCCGTTTAACCAAACGATGTTGCGCTTCCCCGGGGTCACGCAGGATTCGTTCGGGCAGCTTCATGTCCGCGGCGAACATGCAAATTTACAATACCGCATCGACGACGTCCTGATCCCGGAAAGTATTCCGGGTTTTGGCCAGGTACTGGAGACTCGCTTTGCGGACAATATTTCGCTCATAACTGGCGCGCTGCCCGCGCAGTTCGGCTTTCGTAATACCGGCGTAATCGATATCCATACGAAGAACGGCGCTGTTTTCCAACAGGGCGACGCATCGGTGTATGGCGGAAGCTTCGACACCATTATGCCGAGTCTTGAGTACGGCGGCGTGGCGGGGAAGGCGAATTATTACGTCACCGGGAGTTACCTGCACGATGGCATCGGGATCGAGAATCCAACGCGCACCGCCAACCCGATCCATGACGACACCGATCAATATAGAATGTTTGGTTACTCCTCGTACATTGTCGACGACACCAGCCGATTCGTGTTGCTGACCAGCGGGTACCACGGTGATTTTGACATTCCGAATAATCCCGGGCAAACGCCGCAGTTCATCGACATGGGAAGATCGACATTCAACTCAGCCAAGCTCGATGAGACCCAGGTCGAGCAAGATGCATATGCCATTCTCGCCTATCAAAAAAAGATCGACGATTTCAATATGCAGGCGTCGGTTTTCACCCTGTATAGTTCGGTCCTCTTTCGGCCAGATAATGTCGGCGATCTCATTTTCAACGGCGTTGCCTCACGCGTCGATCGCGACATTTTCTCGAATGGAATCGCGTTAGACGCGAGCTACAAACTCAACGATGAACACACGCTCCGCGGCGGATTCCTTATAAACGCGCAGCATGCCACCGTCGGAACGTCCACACTGGTTTTCCCGGTCGATGCCAACGGCAACCAGACCAGCGACATTCCTCTGCGCATTGTCGATAACTCCGGCAAGTACGGCTACTTCTACGGATTCTATTTGCAGGATGAATGGAAACCTTTCGAACAACTCACAATCAATTTCGGCGGCCGCTTCGACATCGTGGACGCGTTCGCGCATGAGAATCAGCTCAGTCCTCGAATCAATATTGTTTGGGAGCCGTTGAAAGGCACGACGTTGCACGCCGGTTATGCGCGGTATTTCACACCGCCGCCGCTGGAGAATGTCGAACAAGGCACGGTCTCAAAGTTCGACGGCACAACCAACGAATCCGCCATTCACCAGGACTCCGTCACGAAATCGGAGCGCGCACATTATTTCGACGTGGGCGTGACGCAGAAAATTGCCGAAGGTTTCAATGTAGGCATCGATGGTTTCTACAAAAGCTCGCACTCGGTTCTCGATGAAGGCCAATTCGGGCAGGCGCTCATTCTTTCATCGTTCAACTACAAGCGCGGCGAGATTTATGGCGGCGAATTCACCTCAAGCTACGATCACGGCCCGTTCTCCGCCTATTTTAATTTGGCCTATGAATGGGCGCGCGGAACGAACGTCAGTTCAGCGCAATTTCTTTTCGATCCGGATGAATTCGCTTTCATCCGAAAGAACTGGGTCTTCCTCGACCACGATCAGCGTTTCACCGGCTCCGCTGGCGCCTCCTACACTTGGAACGATTGGAGACTAGCCATCGACGGACTTTATGGAAACGGGTTGCGCCGAGGTTTTGCCAACACCCAAAAGAACCATCCATACGAGACATTCAACGTCAGCCTGTCGCGCCGGATCCAGATCACGGCAAAGACTGCTGTCAAAATCCGTTTCGATGTCGTCAACATTCTCGACACTATCTACGAATTGCGCGACGGCAGCGGCATCGGAGTCGGAGCGCCGCAATTTGGCCAGCGTCGCGGTTTTTATGGCACGGTGGCGTACGATTTTTGAGACGCATGGTACCGCCTTGGTCCCCGCGGGTGAGATGATTTAATCCAACAAAATCTGCCATGCACACGCAGCCACGTAAGATGATAGGCCTTTCTCTTTTGGCAGTAACGCTGCTTCTTATTCTGCCGACAGTTGCTAGCGCGCAAAACACAGCCGCTACACCGCCCGCGCCATTGTCCACCGCGGGTGCTACAGAGAAAATCACCTTCACGGACGTAAACGTCGATGGACCATACATCGCGATGACCTTCGATGACGGCCCGCATGGGACCAACACCCCGAAGCTGCTTGAGATGGCCGCGAAGAGACACATCAAGCTTACATTCTTTGTCCTCGGTGAATGCGTTGAGCAGAATCCGACGGTTCTCCAACGCGAGGTCGCAGAAGGACACGAAATCGGCAATCACTCCTGGTCGCATCCTAATCTCGCGAAGCTCTCGGACGAGGCCGTCCGCAGTCAGTTGCAAAGAACCGAAGACATCATCGTCAAGACGGCCGGCGTAAAACCGAAGCTGATGCGTCCTCCCTATGGCGAGCTGACGAAACGGCAGCGCATATGGGTGAATCGCGACTTCGGCTACAAAGTCATCTTGTGGGACGTTGATCCTCTGGATTGGAAGCGCCCAGGACCAAGTGTCGTCGCACGCCGCATTATCGCGGGCACACGTCCCGGCTCGATCATTTTGTCACATGACATCCACCCGCCGACGATTGCGGCGATGTCCCAAGTTTTTGATGCGCTTCTCGCAAAAGGATTCAAATTTGTGACTGTCTCCGAGCTGCTCGCCATGGATAAAGGCGGCGAGCGGCCGGAAGTCGCGAAGACACCTCAGGCGCGGCTCAGCCCGCGAGGTCATGTCGTCCCGCCATCGGCGACTGTTCCAGAAGTTCAGCCTGCGCAATCGCCGGCTACGGCTACGTCGCCCCATTAACAAATAGAATCTTGCGCGTTCGGCCCACCACAGTGTGAAAACGCGCCGCGCAATTTCGGTGCTATTTGCTAATCGCAGCGCATATGATTTTTCATCTGGCGATTTCATGATCGCGTATATTGTTCGAATGCATCGCGCAGGTCATAGTCGTTTGCGGCATGCGCGCGATCTTGTACAAAGCGGCAGCTATTTTGGGATGCGTTGCTTGCGGTCTGGCTATAGTCGCTGTCAAAAATCTCGCAAAAGAGTCGCCCAAGACCGATTGCGCATACCCTCCCGGGTATATTATATTTTCACTCGTGGCTCATACCATTGGAGGCAAGAAGAAGCTCATCAACCGGGTGCGAAGGCTCCAGGGGCAGATTGATGCTGTCGAAAAAGCCATCCACGAGGAACAGGATTGCGGAAAGGTACTGCAGCTCATCGCGGCTGCCCGCGGCGCGCTCAACAGCCTGATGGCCGAGATCCTCGAAGGCCATATTCGTTTTCACATCGTCAATCCTGACGGAAAGCCGAAATCGAAACAGGCTGGCGCCGCGCGGGAGCTGATCGCCGTGGTGCGGAGCTATCTCAAATAACAGGACGCTTGAAACCATGAACATCGAGGCAGCACTCGAACGGACAGCAGCTGGCGGCCACATTACCGACGATCATAATGACCGCGACGATGACCATGATCAGGGTCGCGAGCACTCAGTTACCGCGGGTGAATATGTCCGCCTCGGGCTGATGGCGCTCGTCATCGTCGCAAGCCTGACCGGATGGTGGCGGCATTGGATGTTGCGCGACTGGCTTGCATGTACGGCCACACTTGTCGGTGGATTCCCCATTTTCAAAGAGGCGTGGGAGAATCTGCGCAAACAGCGCATGACGATGGAGCTGTCCATGACGCTGGCGCTCGTCGCCGCGCTTTGCATCGGGCAGTTTCTCACCGCGCTCGTCATCGCGTTCTTCGTGCTCTTCGCCGAGATGGTCGAAGGCTACACAGTTGGCAGTGGGCGGCGTGCGATCCAAACCTTGATCGACGCCCTGCCGCGTCAGGTGAGAGTGCGGCGTGGCTGCGAAGAAGTAGAGTTGGGTACAAACGAAGTTGTCGCCGGCGAGACCATCATCATTCGGCCTGGCGAACGCATTCCGGCCGATGGCGTGGTGATCAAGGGCCACAGTTTCGTGGATCAATCCTCGATCACCGGCGAGTCGTTGCCGGTTGAGAAAGTCGAACAGACCAAGGTATTCGCCGGCACGATCAACACAGATGGCGTGCTCGAAGTGCGCGTCGAGAAAATCGGGCGTGACACCACCTTTGGCAAAATCATCGAAATCGTCGAGCAGGCGGAAAAGTCTCGCGCGCCCGTGCAGCGGATCGCCGACCGGCTCGCGGCGGGACTGGTCTACTTCGCGTTCGGAGCGGCGGCGTTCACACTTATTGTCACGCGCAATTTCACTTCGACCATCGCGGTGATCATCGTCGCTGGCGCGTGTGGAGTGGCGGCGGGCACGCCACTGGCCATTCTCGCCGGAATCGGAAGCGCTGCGCGTCGCGGCATCATCACGAAGGGTGGGCTTTACCTCGAGCAGCTCAGCCGCATCGACACTATCGTTCTGGACAAAACCGGCACGCTCACGCTTGGAATTCCCGAAGTGACCGCCGTGCGAGCAATCAATAACGCGACAGAGAATGACGTGCTCCAGACCGCTGCCATCGCCGAGCAACATTCCGAGCACCCGCTCGGAGAAGCGATCGTACGTTGTGCCCACGAGCGCAATTTGCCGCTGCACGAGTATTCGCAACTGCGTTACTCGCCGGGAAAAGGGATCGTTTGTGAGGAATCGAGCACACGCATCTTCGTCGGAACCCGCGCTCTTTTTGAAGAGAATGGCGTGCCGGTTCCGGCAGACGTACTTTTCGAAGTTGAGGGTGGTAACGGCGCTGGCAAAACTGTTGTGCTGGTCGGGCGCGACCAAAAGATTCTTGGCGCCGTGACCCTGGCCGATCAGCTTCGTGCCGAAGCGAGGCAGGCAGTGAACGATCTCAAAGCGCAGGGTTATCGCGTCATTCTGTTGACTGGTGACAGCTCCGATACCGCACGTGCCATCGGGCGCGAACTGGGCGTCGATAAAGCGATCGGCGATCTTTTGCCCGAGCAGAAAGTGGAAAAAATTCGCGAGCTGCTGCGTACGGGCCGCAAAGTGGCAATGGTCGGCGATGGCGTGAACGATGCGCCCGCACTGGCTGAAGCCACGGTGGGTGTCGCGATGGGACAGGGCAGCGATGTCGCGCTGGAAACCGCCGACGTTACGCTTATGACCAGTGATCTCTCGCGTCTCGTGGAAGTGCTCGCGATCAGCAAGCGCTGCTATCGCGTAATTATGTTTAACTTTTGGGGAACAATCGGCGTGGATACCGTCGGCATTATATTGGCGTTTTTCGGTCTGCTTGCGCCGATCATAGCGGCGCTCATTCACGTCGGCTCGGAATTGGCTTTCATTCTCAATTCCGCCCGGCTATTCCGCCAACAACCACCCAGACCTTCTTGACGGCTGGGCTACGTTCTACTGCGAGAACCAAACTCTAGCCTGCGCCGAACATTGATCTGCGATGGCGCTGGCAGCCTTTGGCGACAGCAAAATAATGGATGGTCAAATCACTCTCTGGCAGGTCGTCGCGGCCTATGTTTTCGCCCTTGCCGGTGGATCCATCAGCACATCACTGCACTTAGCGCACAAGCCGCTTTGCGCGCTGATTAGTTTCGCAGCCGGAACCCTTCTGGGCGTAACGCTCTTTGCCATTTTGCCCGAAAGCTTGGGCGACAGTGCTTGGTGGGCTGTAGCTTTGGCGGCGGCAACTGGATACGCCCTGTTTTTCTTCATCAGCAAATACGTCCACCATGTCTGCCCCGCCTGTGCGGCCAGCCACTTCGACGCAGACGCGACGCGACATTTTAGTGAAATCGCGACTGCGCTGATTGTGGCACTGGCGATTCACAGCACGACCGACGGTTTGGCGTTGGGAATTCAACAGGAGGCTCCTGCAACGGACGCGACGAAGTGGTCGCTGTTCGCTGCGCTTTGCATTCACAAAGTTCCGGAAGGCCTCGCACTGGGGAGTCTTTTGATTGGCGCTGGTTTGCAACGCAGCGGTGCGCTCGGCTGGGTTGCCGCAGTCGAAGCAACGACTCTCCTCGGTGGCGTGATTGGCTATTTCTTCCTGGCGAAGGTTTCCACGTTTTGGCTCGGATTAATCATGGCGCATGTCGGCGGTGGATTTTTCTATCTGGCCGTACACGCGGTATTGGGAGAACTGATCAAGCATGGAAAGGCACTTGTGCTGACGAGCTTTTCTGCTGGGTTGGCCTTGATTGGGATTCTTAACATTTGCTTGAGGATGCTCGCGCCCTAGCGATTGCATTTTGCGTCATGCACTCATTCCATTATTGCGACAAAAGCTTTGGAGCCTGATTAAGTATTGTTGTGACTGAATCCATGAAAACTTAATGCCACATCATGTCTCGCGGACATTCACATTCGCTCGCGAATTTCGATCGCGCATTCATCATCGGAATTCTACTGAACTCCGGGTTCGTCGCGATCGAAGCGGTCTTTGGTTTCTTCGCCCACTCGCTCGCATTGCTCGCCGACGCGGGTCACAACTTCGGCGACGTGTTGGGGCTGGTGATGGCCTGGACGGCCAGCTATCTCGTTAGGCGTGCGCCGACTCGCCGCCACACTTACGGATTCCGTGCGTCTTCAATTCTCGCTGCGCTCGGCAACGCGATTATCCTGCTGGTTGTTACGGGGGCGCTTTCGTGGGAGGCAATTCGGCGGCTGATCCATCCCGAGCCCGTCATGGGAACGACCATGATCTGGGTCGCTGCGGTTGGTGTCGTTATCAATAGCGTAACCGCTCTGATGTTTATGTCAGGCCGCAAACGGGACCTGAATTTGCAGGGCGCCTTCATGCACATGGCGGCCGACGCCGCGGTCACGTTCGGCGTCGTGGTCGCGGGCATCGCGATTTACTTCACGCAATGGCTCTGGCTTGATCCGCTCATTAGTTTGCTGATCGGTGTCGTCATCGCGGTCGGCACTTGGGGATTGCTCCGCGAGTCACTTAATCTCTCGCTGGCTGCCGTACCCACGGGTATTGATTCCGCCGCCGTGGAAAATTATCTCTCCAAACTGCCCGGGGTTGCCAAAGTCCACGATCTCCACATTTGGGCCATGAGCACGACGGAGATCGCGCTTACAGCGCATCTCGTAAAGCCAGATGGAAAGATCGACGATCCGCTTTTGGCTCGGATCCAAGATCAACTGCACGATCGCTTCGGCATCGGGCATATGACCATTCAACTGGAATGTGGCGGCCCCGATAGCTTATGTGCGCAGGAGTCCGCGCACGTGGTGTAGCCACGCTCTTCATTCGTGGCTAGCTTTGATTAGTGCATTCGTTTCGTTACCGCGACGGGCATCTCTACTGCGAAGACGTCGATCTTGCCCGTGTCGCGGAGGAGCTCGGCACGCCGACTTATGTTTACAGCGCGGGGACAATTCTCGATCACTACGCGCGACTGGATACTGCGCTTCAGTCTCTCGATCACCTGATCTGTTACGCAGTCAAAGCAAATTCAAATCGCGCGATCCTGAAGTTGCTCGCCGATGCGGGCGCAGGTTTCGACATCGTTTCGGGCGGCGAACTTTATCGTGTGCTCGCTGCTGGTGGCGATCCCGCCAAATGCACGTTCGCAGGCGTGGGCAAATCGCGAGAGGAGATCGAGTACGCGCTAGAGCAGGGGGTTTACAGCTTCAATGTCGAGAGTGAAGCGGAACTGGAACAGATCGATCGCATCGCGGGCGTAAAAGAAACGCGCGCGCCGATTGCATTGCGCGTGAATCCCGATGTCGATCCGCATACGCACGAGTATATCTCGACCGGTTCGCGCGAAAATAAGTTCGGCATCGCGCTGGATCGCGTCGCTGCGGTTTACGAGCAAGCCGCCAAAATGCGCAACGTCGAGATGGTTGGCATCCAAATGCATATCGGCTCGCAAATTGCAGAGGCGAAGCCCTTCGCGAGCGCGATCGGAAAAGTGGCGCCCATCGTGCGAGAGCTGAAATCAAAATACGGAATCAAGTTCCTTAGCATTGGTGGCGGCATGGGAATTGTTTACCGGCGCGCACTCGAGAGCGGATCAGGCAAATGGTGGCGCGATCACGGTGGGGAATCGTTTGCGTTCAGCGTCCGCGATTATGCGGATGCGATTGTGCCAGAACTGTGCGAGTTACATCTTCGCGTTCTGGTGGAGCCTGGTCGTTTTCTTGTTGGCAACGCCGGTGTGTTGCTCACACGCGTGCGTTTCATTAAAAAATCGGGTGCGAAGAAGTTTGCGATTGTCGATGCTGGGATGAACGACCTCATTCGTCCTGCGCTTTATCATAGTTATCACGAGATTGTGCCGGTCTGTAGGGCGTCCGCCGCGGCGGACGCCAGTCAAAATTCGATTACGGGCACGAGCAAAAGGGCTGAGAAGATCGACATTGTTGGGCCGGTATGCGAGTCGGGCGATTTTCTTGCTCTGGATCGGGAGATGCCTGAGCTCCATGAAGGCGATCTGCTCGCCATCATGAGCGCCGGCGCGTACGGCCTTGTGATGGCTTCCAATTACAATTCGCGTCCGTTGCCCGCGGAAGCGCTGGTTCGTGGCAACCAGCTTGCGCCGATTCGAAAACGGCAAACTTGGGAGGATCTAGTGGCGGGAGAGATCGATCCGAAGTGGTAGGGACGGACCGCCGGGCCGTCCGCGAATGCAATGCGGGTCCTCGGCGCGCTCGGCGATCGCGCCCTACCACTTGCAGAACTTCGCGTTCAGCATAAATAGTCCCTGCCTGTGATGATAAAACGCTTCTTACTCGTTTATTTTTTGTCGATATTTGCGCTTGGCTCCCAAGCGGCTTCCCCGGTGTCGGGCGAATATATCATTCTTGTCGGTGGCCCATCGATGTATCAATGGGAAAAGTACAAGACTTATCCGCACGATCATTGGTGGGCGAACTTTATTCGGGCTGCGCGTATACGCACCGAACAATTGCGAACCGAGCTCGGATCGGACGCAAAGATCACTTGGCTCGTTTACCGACAGGGTTATGAAGATCGCGCCAAACAGGAACACCAGGACCTAATCAGCTTGATTGGTTCCGTGCGCGATAAACTTAATCTCAACCTCGTATGGTTTGGCCCGGGTTCCGCGGTGATTAACTATCTAAACAATGGCCAGCCGCGAGATCAGGTGAAGGTCATCGGCTTTGAATATTTCGGCCACTCGAACCGGGCGTGTTTCATGTTCGATTATAGCAACAATATCGACAGTGCTTGTAAATCGTGGCTGCATGATAGCGAGCTTACGAAGATCAATCGGCGGGTTTTTGCTCGCCACGCCTACGCGAAGAGTTGGGGCTGTCATACCGGTGAGGAAATGTCGAAGAAATGGTACGCCGCTACGGGTGTGCACATGATTGGTGCAGTCGGAAAGACTCAATACATGATGGAAGAGCTGCCTGTCCTCGTTTCACAGACCGACAAGTGGGTGAACTAAATTTCGGATTTCGGATTTTGCATTTCGGATTTAACATCGCGAGCACGCGATGAATTTCGGTCGGCTATCGGCTCGTTATCACCAGTTGGGCTTTTGTCATTCCGAGCGAAGTCGAGGAATCTCTCGAAACTATTCTGAACGGGACGATTCTGCCCAAGGGTTATGAAGTTCCCGGAATTATCAGCACTCTACCATCAGCCGCTGTTCGATCTCATTTCGCAAAGCCGGGCTGTTCATCTTCAGCATTGGCGTGGCGAAGAAGTGCAGCGGTGCAGCTTGCTTAGCATCAAGACCGGCGGCTGCAGTGAAGACTGCGCTTATTGTGCGCAGTCCGCTCATTATTCCACCGGCCTCGAGCGCGAAGAATTGTTGTCTCTGGAAGAGGTCATGACTGCTGCGCACCGGGCGCGTTCACAAGGCGCGACGAGGTTTTGCATGGGTGCAGCCTGGCGCGGCGTACGCGATGGCTCCGAAAAGTTTGAGCGCGTGCTGAAGATTGTCCGGGAAGTAAGCCAGCTCGGGATGGAGGTATGCGTTACTCTCGGAGAAATCGGCTCGGTGGAGGCGCACAAACTTAAAGCCGCCGGCGTTACGGCCTACAACCATAACCTCGACACTTCTCCCGAGTTTTATCCGGAAATTGTGAGTACGCATACATTTCAGGACCGCCTCGACACCATTGCAGCCGTGCAGGAAAGCGGTATGTCGGTTTGTTGCGGCGGGATCATCGGCATGGGGGAAACCGAAGCCGATCGGCTGCGAATGCTCGAGGTATTGAGCAACCTCGATCCGCCTCCGGAAAGTGTGCCGATCAATTGTTTAATGCCGATGCCGGGTACACCACTGAGCGATCAACCGGCAGTCGACATTTTCGAGCTGGTTCGTTTGATTGCGGTAACACGAATCGCACTGCCGAGGGCGCGAGTTCGCCTGGCAGCCGGGCGCACCCGGCTTTCGCGCGAGGGTCAGGCACTCTGTTTTTTCGCAGGCGCGAATTCAATTTTTTACGGCGACAAACTTCTAACCGCGAAGAATCCCGCTGCTGATTTGGACGTTGCTCTCTTGCGCCAACTCGGGCTGCAGCCTCAAGCAGTGACGAGTTCATAGCCGCCACCGGACACTCCGGCTGGGAGGCCGTCGCTCTTCACTCCCAAGAGCTAAGATTTAGATCGACATCTGTCAGGGGTTTTGCGATGAAGCCTTTCGGGGCTCGATGGGACTTAACAAGAACCTCAACAGAAAGAGATTATGGACTGGAAAAAATTCTTCATCGCATTCGTTGCAGCGTTTGGTTTCATCTTCCTGTTTGGCTTCCTCTGGTACGGCAAGCTGATGCATGGTGCGCATCAGGAAGTGCCAATACTTTGGCGAACCGAAGCCGATTTTGGCAATCACTTCTCAACGCTCGTTTTTGGGCACATTGTGATGGCATTCTTCCTCACGTTACTTTGTGCACGTTTTGTCCCGGGGGGTGGCCCAGGCGCCTGCGCGACGCTGGCGATTCTTGTAGCGCTGATATATGCCGGAGCTGACCTGATCACTTTCGCGGTACAGCCCCTGACGACCAAGATCCTCTGCGGTTGGATTGTTGGCGACTTGATTCAATTCGCGATTGCTGGCGCAATCATCGGCGCGATCTACAAGCCAGCGCCTGCGCATACTACGTTTGTAAAGGAACGCTCGCCTTAACGGATTCGCCCGCGTCGTCGCAACTCGATAGACTTTAGGAGTAAAGCTATTCATGAAGCGATTCATCCTCGCGTTCATCGCCGCGTACGTATTCATTTTTGCCTGGGGCTGGCTGCTTAACGGCGTTTTTCTCAAAGACGTTTACGCAGAAACGCCGAATCTCTGGCGATCGCAAAGTGAAATGATGAGCTTGTTTCACTGGATCATTACTGGCCAGGCGCTTTTGGTTTTCGCGTTCGTCGCGATTTATGCGAGCGGCTTCGCTGGGGGCGGGGTGATTTCGGGAATTCGGCTTGGTATTCTGCTGGAAATCGCAGCGATCGGCATGCGTCTGGCCATCTATGCGGTCCAGCCATTTCCCGCGAAGTTGATCATTTACGGCAGCATAAGCGGCCTCATCGAGATGATAATCGTCGGCGCGATCGTTGGGGCGATTTACAAACCCGCAGTTGGGCGAACGGCTTAGCGACGGACTCGCGTTCGATCTATACCGATTTGGAGTTGGATGTTGGGCGTTGAACGTTGAACTTTGACGTCCATGGAAAAACCTTCGCAAACTCCAGCAGCCCTGGGCTACCGGATGCCGGCGGAATGGGAACCGCACACCGCGACCTGGCTCTCATGGCCACGGCGCGAAGGAATCAGTTTCCCGGATTCATTCGATCGCGTCATGCCGGCGTTGCGAGCAATGGTCGAGGCGCTGATCGAGTCGGAACAAGTTTGCATCAATATCCGCAATGGCGCGCACCAGGCCCAAGCGCGCGAGGTGTTACGCGGATTACCAATGGAACAAATCTCGCTTCATCTGGTCCCCACAAACGAACCGTGGTGCCGCGATCACGGACCGATATTTCTCACGCGTGATCTCGATCCAAAACCCGCCACAGGACGGATTCGCCGGGACAAACTTGCGGTTGTGGATTGGGATTACAACGCTTGGGGCAACAAATATCCGCCATTCGATTTGGATGAAGTGGCGCCAACGCGCGTCGCAGAAATTCTCGATGTTCCAGTGTTTTATCCGGGCATGATTTTGGAAGGCGGCGCGATTGATGTGAATGGCGCGGGCGCACTGCTTACCACCGAATCATGCTTGCTAAACAAGAATCGAAATCCAAGTCTGTCGCGTGACGAAATCGAACAACGCCTGCGGGATTATCTTGGGGTTCGCGACATTCTCTGGCTCGGCGACGGCATCGCCGGCGACGACACGGACGGTCACATCGACGATCTCGCGCGATTTGTCTCGGAAAAAACAGTCATAACCGCCATCGAAGAAAATCAGTCCGACGAAAATTACGAGCCGCTCCAAGAGAACCTCGCGCGGCTGCAGGCAATGAAAATTAACGGTCGCGGGACCGAGGTGCTCACGGTTCCGATGCCGAAGAAGATCATGCGCGAAGGACTACGGATGCCGGCTACGTATGCAAACTTCTACATCGCAAACAGTTGCGTGCTGGTGCCAACGTTTGCCGATCCCGCGGACGAAGCCGCGTTGTCGATTCTGCGCGAATGCTTTCCAAATCGCCGAGTTATCGGGATCGATTGCCGCGAGCTAATTTGGGGACTCGGCGCATTTCATTGCCTTACCCAGCAACAACCAGCCATTTGATTTCTGCAGTGGCACTCTGCGAGCGCCGGACGAATGATGCGGGCGATCATAGACCGCCGCTACAGGTGTCAATCAGCCGTTGACCCCGGTTTGTAACCGCTACTTAAAATTGCGTCGTGAAGATCGGGCGGGTGCGTTTTGCGGGCGTCAAACGTGATAATGACGCGCTGATGCTCGAGATCGGCCTTTACGTCTTTCACTCCAGCAATTTTTTTCAGCACGGGTCCGAGTTTGCGCACGCATTCATCACAGTTTTCGCCTGCGGTCGCGATCTCGATGGTTTCCAAGATGGCGTGATCGGCGCGTTCCGGAAAAAACGGATCTGACGGGTCAGGGTCGTTTGGTCGTGCAGGGTCCATCGTCTTTTGATTTTTCTTAATCTAACGTGCGAGACCCGCGTAGCGGCCGTCTTGTGCCGTTTGTCATGTTGAGCGACGCGAAACATCTCTGACTATTGGTCTTGTGAGTGGGTAGCAAGAAATGATCCGAAATTCTTCGCTTCGCTCAGAATGACAGGCTACGCGGCTACGCTTTACGCGTGCAATCAGCACAGAGCTGAAGACCGGTGTTACCGAGATTCCAACTGCTGGCGCGACGCCACTTCGCGGGCTACCGGCTCGAGCACCCGCCAGACGGTTTCGGCAACAATCTTCTGGCCGGCTGCGTTTGGATGAATTCCATCGGACAAATTCAGTGATGGATCGCCTGCTACGCGCCGCAGGAGATACGGTACGAGCGCCGCGCCATCTTTGGCAGCGAGATCGGCAAACATCTTGCCAAACGCGGAAACATAATCATCGGTCGTATAATTGGGTAGTTGCATCCCCGCAATCACAACGCGCATCCGTGGATTTCGCGTTTTCACCTTATCGATGATCTGTTGAAGATTGTTCTGGATTTGATCAACAGACACTCCTCGAAAGGCGTCGTTGATTCCGAGCTCCAGAATGAAGATATCGATCTTACGTTTCATATGAGCCGGAAGCCGCTCCAAGCCGCCTTCCGTGGTGCCGCCGGCGGCGCTGGCATTGATTACCCGAAAATTCAGGCCGGCCGCGCGCAATTTCTTTGCGAGCAGCATCGGGTAGGCTTCGTTTGGCGCGAGTCCGAAACCCTGGGAGAGACTGTCGCCCAGGACTAAAATCGTTTTCGTTTCGGCAGCAGAAGCCGGCGGTGCGAACAGAATCGACAAGATCGCGAGGGGCAATGCGATGGCGGAGCGCATTAAAAAACGTCCAACGCTCAATGCCGAACGTCCAATCTCGAATTCAGATTCAGAATTCAACATTGATCGTTGGGAGTTGGACGTTGGGCGTTTTCCGCGTATCGGTTTAACCCTTCAATCTTCAACTTTCTTTTATGGCCAATTACGCAATCAACGGTTTCGGGCGCATCGGACGCAACGTCCTTCGCGCCATGACACAAAAACAAGTCCAGCAAGTCCTCGCCATCAACGATCTCACTGACACGCATACTCTGGCGCATTTGCTCAAATGGGATTCGGTGCACGGCAAATTCGACGGCGAGATCGGTTACGATGACGAGAACATTATCGTGCGCGGCCACAAAATTAAGATCCTAAAAGAGCGCGATCCGGCCAATCTGCCCTGGAAAAAACTGGACATCGATGTCGTGCTCGAATCGACGGGTCTCTTTACCGACCGTGACAAGGCCGAGCTGCATTTGAAGGCGGGAGCGAAACGAGTGCTGATCAGCGCCCCCGCGAAAGACCCTGACGTCACGATTTGCCTCGGTGTAAACGACGGCGTCTACGACCCCGCGAAGCATAAAATTGTCTCCAATGCGAGCTGCACCACGAATTGCCTCGCGCCGATAGCAAAGGTTTTGCACGACAAATTCGGCATCGCCCACGGATTCATGAGCACGATCCACAGTTACACGAATGACCAGCGCATCCTCGATTTTCCGCACAAGGATTTGAGACGCGCGCGAGCAGCAGCGATCAACATCATTCCTTCTACAACAGGCGCGGCGAAGGCGATCGGCGAAGTCATTCCGGAATTGAAAGGAAAACTGAACGGCGGCGCGTTTCGGGTGCCCACTCCGGACAGTTCGGTTACAGACTTCACCGCCGTGCTGGAGAAAGACGCGACTGTGGATGCGATTAACACCGCATTCAAAGAAGCTGCGTCGGATAAAAGCTACAAAGGCGTGGTCGAATACAGCAATGAAGCGCTCGTTTCACAAGATATCGTGGGCAATCCACACTCCTGCATTTTCGACAGCCAATTGACGCTTATGCTTGGCAACAGGTTCCTGAAAGTGGTTGGCTGGTACGACAACGAATGGGGCTACAGCAATCGCTGCGTGGAACTGATGGAAATGCTGGGAAAATAGCAACTCTTGCTCATGCTCCTGCTCACGATCGAAGCATGAAAACTTACTTTGATCACGAAAGACTCGATGTATACCAGGAGGCGATAGCGTTCTGCGGTTGGGCCGGCGACTTGCTGAGCGACGTTGCTGGTAAAGCTGCGGCAAAAGATCAACTCGATCGCGCTTCGACTAGCCTGCCACTGAACATCGCGGAGGGAAATGGGAAATTCTCGGATGCTGATCGATCCAGATTCTTAGAAATCGCTCGCGGTTCGGCCTTAGAGTGCGCGGCATGTCTGGACGTGCTCGCTGTGCGAAGGCTCGTCGATACCGAGCGAGTTGTTCCCGCGAAAGAGCAACTCGTGCGAATCGTTAACATGCTCATGGGAATGTTGAAAAGATTTTCGGGACGCGCGGAGTTCTTGCGAGAGGGTGAAGGAAAACATGCTGTCGGATTCGATCATGATCATGATCATGATCATGATCACGAGCACGATTGAGAAATGACGAAGCTCTCACTTCGTGATCTTGATGTGCGCGGAAAACGCGTGCTGGTGCGGGCGGATTTCAACGTGCCGACCGAAACGCGTGGCGGCAAGATTCGCATCACTGACGACACGCGGATTCGTGAAACTTTGCCCACGATCAACTATCTGCGAGAGCACGGCGCGAAAACGATTTTGATGTCGCACTTTGGCCGGCCCAAAGGCAAGCCAGTTGAAAAATATTCACTTCGTCCGATCGGCGATTATTTGCACACGCTGATTCATCAGCCGGTCATTTTCAGTCACGACACGATTGGCGACGTGCCGGAAAAAATCATCGAGCACATGCAGAATGGCGACGTGGCGCTCCTCGAGAACTTGAGATTCCAGCCCGGTGAAGAAGCGAACGATCCCGATTTTGCCAAAGCGCTCGCCAGTCTCGGCGATCTTTACGTCAACGATGCTTTTGGCGCCGCTCATCGCGCGCATGCGTCCACAGTGGGAATCACAAAATTTGTAGAGGAGTCAGCCATGGGTTTTCTGATGGAAAAAGAGTTGAAACACCTGCGTGACGGTCTTGATAAACCAGCCAAGCCCTTTGTTGTCATTTTGGGCGGCGCGAAGGTCTCCGATAAAATCGGGGTTTTGAAAGCGCTAATGGAAAAGGCCGACGTGATTTTGATTGGCGGCGCAATGGCGAACACATTTCTGAAAGCCGAGGGGATTCCGGTCGGCTCAAGCAAGGTCGAATCGGATAAACTCGATCTTGCGCGCGAACTTCTCGAGATGGCCAAGAAACGCGGCGTGAAATTCTTGCTTCCAATTGATGCGGTGGAAACAGACGAAATTCGCCCCGGCGCAAACATGCGAAACACAAGCCGGCTCTCGCCACAGCATGGGATCAGTGATGGATGGCAGGCAGTCGATATCGGCGCGGCGACGATCGCGCTTTACCAGGAAGAAATTGCCAAGGCCGAAACGATTCTGTGGAACGGGCCGCTGGGCGTGTTCGAAATTCCAGAGTTTGGGGAGGGGACGATGGCGATCGCGGAAGCGCTGGCGCAGTCGGGTGCGACGACGATCATCGGTGGCGGCGATTCGGTGACGGCGGTGAAACAAGCCGGGCTTGCCGGCAAGATGACGTTCATCTCCACCGGTGGCGGCGCATCGCTTGAATTACTGGAAGGCAAGGAATTGCCTGGCGTGGCCGCGTTAAGCGACAGGAAATAAGCTGTGCCAGTTCGCGAGTCCGTTTCGAAGGTTCATGTTGAATCTCCAGCGCCGCGCAAACCGACCGAGCACAAGACTATCATCTGGGCGCTGACTAATTCGGCCATTGGTGTAGCTGCATTCCTTATCACTTGCGTAGGTCTACACGCGATCCTGCCATTTCCAGAAATCGATGGTGGGGTCTCGCAGAAATTCCGATTTTTCGCCGCGCATAAGGATGAATTTGACACACTCTTTATCGGATCGAGCCGGATCTACTTTCAGATTTCACCCGCTATTTTTGATCGCGTCACGCGCGAGAGCGGGCTGCCGACGCACAGCTTCAACTTCGGTATTGGCGGCATGTATTTGCCGGAATCCGCTTACCTGCTTGAACAGATTCTGAACCTGAAACCGCGCAACTTGAAATGGGTTTTCATTGAATACGATGAACTCCAAACCAAGTGGTCCCCCGAAAACCAGACCAGCCGTCGGGCACTTTATTGGGCCGACTGGAAACGAGTATCGCTCCTTTTGCGAAAACTTAGCGACGCCGGCACGGCTCCGCTATGGCTGCCGAATCCCGCAAAGCTTCGCGACATTATGCTCCGTCAAAAAAAAGAGAAAAACACGCGTAGCCTACTGACATTTTATGCGGGGCAGCTTGAAAAAAACTATACCAACGTCGCAAGAGCGGCTGATATTCCGGACCATTTCTTGAGTCGCGACACAAAGGAACGTCGTGCAAGCTACCTCGGCGCAGCTAGCGATGGGTACGTGACCAGACCGAATCGAATGTCCGCCGGCCAGGCCGCAGCGTATGAGCGGGGACTGGCGGATGCGATGGCCCAAGCCGGCACACGTCGGCTTTCACCTTATACGGTGGAAGCCTACCGGCAGTGCGCGCAGGAAGTCAGGAATATTGGAGTCGCGCCAATCTTTTTGATCACGCCCAGCATGACACAAATTAACATCGCCACCGAAAGTGTCGGGGTGCCGGGCGTTGTGATGGCGTTTAATAATCCGCGGGATTATCCAAGCCTCTATCGCAGCAGCGTACGGCGCGACGGACAACATCTAACCAAATCAGGGGCGGAAGAATTCACACGCATCGTGGCGGCGAATTTTGTGGAACTCGCGCGAGCAGGCGAAATCAAATGATCAACAATCAATGGCTGCCGGTTTAACTTCGCTTCCCATTCTCTGTCCGAATGTCTTTCGTTGAATTTCGGTTCCTCTGGTTTTTTCTGGCCGTGTTCATCGTCTACTGGACGATGCGCAACAACGCCGCGCGAAAGGTGTGGCTTCTCCTCTGCAGCTATTGTTTTTACGCGGCTTGGAACTGGAAATTTACATTCCTGGTTCTCGGGTCCACGACGGTGGATTACATCGTCGGACAAATGCTCGGACGAAGCGAACGTCCGGCATGGCGGCGCTTCTGGATTGCCACCAGCGTATGCGTCAATCTCGGTGTCCTGGCTTTTTTCAAATACTTTAACTTTTTTGTATCTTCGGCGTCCGGGTTTCTGGCGTGGCTTGGTTTACCGGCGAGCGTGAACACGCTCAACATTATTCTGCCAGTCGGCATTAGCTTCTACACGTTTCACTCGATGAGCTACACGATCGACGTGTACCGCGGGAAGCAGCGTCCCATTTCGAATTTTGTCGATCTTTCGTTGTTCGTGAGTTTTTTCCCGCCACTGGTCGCAGGGCCGATTGTGCGCGCAGTGTACTTTCTGCCGCAGCTCGTTTCGGCCAAGAAGTTTTCCAATGTCGACGTGCGGGGCGCAGTGATGTTATTCCTGGCGGGATTCATCAAGAAGGCCTGCATCGCTGATGGAGTCGCGCCGACCGTCGACCGCTACTTCGCTCATCCGGCGGATTTCACGGCAGCGAGCGCGTGGATTGGTGTGCTGTTCTACGCCATCCAGATTTACTGCGATTTTTCCGGCTACACGGACATGGCCATTGCTGCTGCCCGGCTGCTTGGGTACCAATTACCGAACAACTTCCAGTTTCCCTACCTTGCCCGGAACGTCTCTGATTTCTGGCGGCGCTGGCACATTAGTCTCTCGAGCTGGCTCCGCGATTATCTCTACATTCCACTCGGTGGAAATCGCGGCTCGCGCGGGTTTGCTTACCGTAATGTCATGATCACGATGCTGCTCGGCGGCCTATGGCACGGAGCTGCGTGGACGTTTGTTATCTGGGGCGCGTTACATGGAACCGCCCTGCTCATCCATCGCGAGTGGACCCGCTTTACCGAGGGTCTGAAGTGGGCTGCGCGGGGGATGCGCTGGTTCGCATGGCCTATTACGATCTATGCGGTATGTGTTGCGTGGATCTTGTTTCGCGCGCACGACCTTGGCAGTGCGGGAACAATACTAAAGCAGTTTGTCCTGTTTCGCGGCGGCGGTAACGAACATTTCCACCGATGGTTCCTTTTGCTGATTGGCGGGCTTGCCTTAATTCATTGGCTCAATTCTCGCCGATGGTTTGCAGAATCATGGCGGCAATGGCCTGCCCCAGTCTTCGCGGCGGCTTACGGTTGCACTTTTGCGGTCGTCCTCTTATTTGTTCCGCCGCACTACACGCCGTTCATCTATTTTCAGTTCTGAGTCTGCGGCCAGGGACGGAATTACATGCGTAAGAAAAACGTGGCCGCGCTGCTTGTCATCCCGAGTGTACCGAGGGATCTCACGAGTGACGAAAGATTTGCCACCCCTCGAAAAGTTGGGAGGTTCCACGCTTCGCTCGGAATGACAACTGAATCACATGAGAAAAAAAATCGTTGCCGCTAATTGGAAGATGAACATGACACAGGCCGAGTCGGCGCGATTTGTCGAATCGATGCTGCTGGATCTGGGTGATATCACGGATGTGGAAGTGGTGATCGTGCCGCCGTTCACCGCGATTGCAAAAGTAATGGAAGCACTCGGCAAAGCGCAGAACATAAAGGTCGGCGGACAAAACATGTATTGGGAGAAGAACGGCCCTTTTACCGGCGAAATCAGCGCTGCGTTGCTTCGCGACTTGTTTGTGCATTACGTCGTGCTCGGGCACAGCGAACGCCGCACTTTGTTTGGCGAGACCGACGAAATTGTGAATCGAAAAGTCCGCGCCGCGCATGAGGCGACGCTGCGTCCCATTGTTTGTATCGGAGAAACGCTCCAGCAGCGGGATAGGGGCAATGTGGACAAAATATTATCGATCCAATTACGTGGCAGTCTCGCTGGCCTCACCCCAAAAGAATTACAGGAGACAGTGATTGCATATGAGCCGGTCTGGGCCATCGGCACCGGCCGCAATGCGACGCCCGCTCAGGCGCAGGAAGCCCACGCGTTCATTCGCCACACTTTGCACCAAATGGCCGATGAGACCACGGCCGAGCGTGTGCGCATTCAGTACGGTGGCAGCGTGAAACCAGAAAACGCAGGCGAACTCATGAGCCAACCAGACATTGACGGCGCTCTCGTCGGGGGTGCAAGTCTCGACCCGCGCAGCTTCGTTCAAATCGTCAAAGCCGCGCGCGACAGGTAGGCGCGACCGTCGGGCGCGCCGCGGTTCGACTCGCAAGAATCTGGTCACCAGGGCGACACAGATTCTTCCTGTCGTGAGCTTTTAGAGTGACCAGGAGGGCTCACGCCGCGATTCAAGTAAAAACTCATGCGGAAATCAAGCCTGCAATTAGCTTACGAAAGGGCGAAAGCGAACACAGCAATCTGGGGAATTTGTTTTTGGAGAGACGCCAGATAGGTAAACTCAATTTTGATTGAATGAGGCGCACGTTTTTTATCGTCGGACCCACTGCGACGGGGAAATCCGAACTGGCAGCAGATGTCGCTCGTGAAATAGGGGCAGAAATCGTGAGCGCGGACGCATTTCAAATTTATCGCGGGCTCGATCTCCTCACTGCAAAACCGGACGCCGCAACTCTGGCCAAGGCTCAGCATCATTTAATTGGCACGACGCCTCTTCGTGAAGAGATGAACGCTGAAAAATATCGGCGCGCGGCGTCACGCGTGATTGATGAAATTCATTCGCGCGGCAAACTCGCAATCGTTGTTGGGGGCAGCGGGCTCTATGTCAAAGCGCTTACCCACAGACTGGCGCCACTGCCCGAATCGGATCCAAAGCTGCGCGAGAGATTGAACGCGATGAGCTTGGATGAATTGCGCTCTCGACTTAGTGAACTCGACTCCGAAGCCGCGGGGAGGATTGACATGAAGAATCGCCGTCGCGTGGTTCGAGCCGTGGAGATTTGCCTGCGCACCGGAAAGCCGGTGTCCGAAGTTTTAGCCGGAGTCGGTGACTCCGGCCAGCCGGGATCAACGATCCCGGCTACAGGTGTTTTCGTTTTCCGCGACCGAGAAGAGCTTTATGCCCGAATTAATCAGCGAGTGGAAGCAATATTCGAAAGCGGCGTCATCGAAGAAGTGCGCGTCGCCGGAGAGGTGAGTGCCACTGCATCGCAGATGATCGGTTTTCGCGAAATTCGTCAATTGCTCAATGGTCCCGCCGACGCGGGATCGATCTCGCAATGCATGGCCGCGATTCAGCAGGCGAGCCGTCGATACGCCAAAAGACAGTTGACCTGGTTTCGGCGACAAACTAATTTTTCACCGCTGAACTTGTCGCTTCTTACTCACAACGAAGCAGGTATTTTGCTCCGAAACCGATTGGAGCCTCGAAAGTTTTCGGGTGTTCGCGCGAAGGAATGATTGAGACGCGTCAGCAAAAAACGCAGGAGCGCGCGCTCCTGATTGGCTTGGAAAGGCAAGGCGTCTCGAAATGGGACTTGCAGGATTCGCTCGAAGAACTGCGAGAACTCGCGAGTTCCGCAGGAGCGACGGTAGTTGACACGGTTACACAAAAGTTACCGAGACCCACCGCGCCGTACTACATCGGTCGCGGCAAGGCAGAGTTGATCAAAGATTCGTGTCAGAATCAGCAGGTGACCTCCGTCATTTTTAATGATGAACTTTCGCCTGCGCAGGGTCGCAACCTGGAGAATTTGTTCGCGCGCAAGGTTCTCGATCGAACGCAGTTGATTCTCGATATCTTTGCGCAGCGAGCGCGCAGCCGGGAAGGTCGATTACAAATTGAGCTGGCTCAGTTGCAATACCTTTTGCCGCGACTTACCCGGATGTGGCATCACTTGTCACGACAGACCGGTGGGATCGGCACCCGTGGGCCCGGCGAAACACAATTGGAGGTTGATCGCCGGCGCGTCCAGGAGCGAATAGCGCGGCTTGAGCGAGAGCTCGAAGCAGTGCGCAAAACGCGCGCAATCCAGCGTGAAGGACGCAAACGACATCAGTGGCCTGTCGCCGCAGTGGTTGGTTATACGAATGCTGGCAAGTCCACCCTGCTGAATTTGCTCACGGGCGCGGATGTTGTTGCCGAAAACAAACTTTTTGCGACGCTTGATCCGACCACGCGCAGCTTCGTTTTGCCTAATAAACAACGCGTCCTTCTCACCGACACAGTCGGATTCTTGCGAAAACTTCCTCACACGTTGATCGAGTCGTTTAAGGCCACGCTGGAAGAAGTGAGCGAAGCCGACCTGCTCATTCATATTGTCGATCTTAGTCATCCTCGGGTGGACGAGCAGATGGAAGCAGTCGATGGCGTGATCAAGGAATTGGATGCCTACGGCAAGCAAACGCTGATCGTGTTTAACAAGATCGATAACCTGCCCAATCATGAACTGGCCGATTCATACGTGAAACGCTTTCCCGGAAGCGTCGCGATCTCTGCGCGAACCGGAGAAGGCGTTAACAAACTGGTACACGCGTTGGAAGACGCGCTCAGCTCGTGGCGGTTGCGCTCGCGGTTTCGTATTCCATCGAATGAATCCGCGTTAATCGCCGAGATCCATCGAGTCGGCCACGTGCTAGAGCTGCGCTATGAAGGAAGCGATGCAGTGATCGTCGCCCACGTTCCACCACATTTAGAACAGAAACTCGCTGACTACGCTGTGCGAGACTGACCGATCAGATCGCGGACATTGGACTCAACGCTCTTCGCAATCTGCGACCAGCCCGAGCGGTCATTGGCTATTGATCCAAACTGGAGCGGATTTCCAATGGCCAACTTGATCGCGCCAGGTCGAGGAAAATTTCGCTCTGCCGGCAGAGCGTCAAAAGTTCCAATAAGACCGCATGGCACAACTGGCACGTTGGTTTCTGCCACCAGCATTCCTAGTCCATGCTTGAAAGGCATCATCGAGCCAGTACGGCTGCGCCCACCTTCCGGGAAGATGATGAAGATGGCTTTTTCTTCTTGTAATTTCAGGCGCAAATCCGCAAGGGCGTGCGGGCCGCAATTTTTTCGCCACATCGGCAATGCGTTGAGCATGATCGCCGAAAACGTGCTGGTCATTTTCGTTTGAAAGAAGACGTCGCCCGCGGCGATGGGGAAGGCGCGTTCGCGATGGCGGGGAGTGAGTGCCGCTCCAAGGGCCAGTGCGTCGAGGTGACTGCAATGATTCGCTGCGAGCACAAACGGCCCGTGCGCCGGCAGCTTCTCGCGGTCGACGATCGTTAGTTGGTGTGCGATCGCGAAATAACTTCGCAGCAGCGAAAAACAAGCATGGTGCGCAAGGCTTTCGAGAAGTCCGCTTTCGCGTCGCACGCTGCGAAACCGTTCGCTTGGAGTCAGGCCCGTGTCGTGGGCTGGCTGGAGGTTCCAGGGTTCCATCAGATTTTCCAGCCGGTGAAAATTTGTTGCTGTTGCCCGACAGCGAAACCGACAATGTAATTGACATAGTGAAACACGGCAGGCGCAACAAGAATCAGGCTATCGAACCGGTCGAGAATGCCACCATGTCCAGGAATGAGTTTTGAGGTGTCTTTGAGCCCGAGGTCACGTTTGATCGACGACAGCATCAGATCGCCGAATTGCCCTACCACGCTGACAATGATGCCAAGGCCCAACAGGCGTACGGGCGTGTCAAGCGCAGTGTCAAACCAGACAAAATGTGCGCCAAGGGCAAAGAGTGGCGTAGTTAGCGCGATTGCTCCAAGCGCGCCTCCTACCGTTTTGTTCGGACTGGTGTTGGGGACAAATTTTCGACGACCAAATAAATGGCCACAGATGTAAGCAAAGATGTCATTAAGTTCCACGGCGAAGATGATCAGCAAGAGAATCGGGCGGTAGTTCCAATCGTTTGCCATGTTGCCAAGGTTGCCGAGCGCGCTTCCGAAAAGAGCGAACCCGAGCACACCCAGGCCGACGCGCTGAATGTAGCCCTTGGGTTGATCAGGGATCAATCCGCCGATGGCGATCAGCGCGACTGTCAGCGGAAACAAGGCAACAAAGAGTCGATACCAGTTATCCAGGATCGAAAACGTGAGTAAGAGAATGCCAATAACCACGATAAAACTGATCGTTCGTTCCCGAAACAAGCCTGTGATGCGGGCATATTCGCGATAACAAAGAAAACTTAGCGTCGCGACAGCTAGGATGGTCCAAAAAGCGCCTGCCAGAATCGGAATCAGGATGAACAGTGCCAGCCAGATCCAGGATCGATAACGGTCCCAGAGTTCCTTTCTCTTATCGCTGGAGCTGTTGGCTGCCCGGGTCGCAACAAGAATCAGCACTGGTGCTAACAAGAACAAAGTGACAGCAGTCAGCGTGAGAACAACAGTCACGCGGTCGTCAAAGGCGTGGCGAAATCCAAAGAGTCGTTCGCGGGTGACCTCACTCATTTTAGGAGCCTGATGACGTACTCAGCCATGTCGCGCGAGAACGCTTTGGGCTGGAAGGTAAGACGCGAGCCGACGAGCATGTCCAGAGTGACCTGTAAGGAGCGAGCAACGCCGCCAGCCAGCCCAAAGCGTCCTCGCCCTCCGGGTTGTGTCGCTTTTTCGCCTCTCCGGGGTTGCTCGTCGGTTACAGACCGCCGCGGGTATGCGCCCTCCTCGCGCCTTGGAAAGACGAAAAATGGACAGCAACGCGGCAGGGTTGAGTACGTCATCAGGCTCCTAGCGCGTGTGCGATTCGACCGACTCGGCGAATAACCGTGATAACACAGCCTACGATGATTACCGCAAGGCCCAAGGTCATCAGACCGATCCGCAAATCACTAAAGTGAATCATCTGCCAGGACCGTGGCGTGATTGCTGCATAAACACAGATGAGAGTGACGGCGAGCATGCGATGTTGTTTTGCCATTGGCCCGCAGAACTCGTTAGGCGATCCGGCAATTTTTCCTGCTGCACGAACATAAGCGGTGAAGATGGCCAGAATGGTTGCGATGTAACCGAGTGTAATATTCCCGCCCCATGCAAAGCCGGCTCCAATAAAAACGGCCGCGTCGGAAATGCGGTCCGGAACCTCGTTGTAAAGTTCACCGGTTTTCGATGTGCGACTGGAGGCGATCGCAACCATCCCATCGAGCATGTTCGCAGTCAGACGTAGTTGCGCGCCAAGCGCGGCGATGAGCCACAAGATTCGGTAGTCAGTAATTGAGGTCGCGCCGAGGGCGATGCCCGCGACAATGCAAGCACACATGCCTGCAATTGAAATTGCATTCGGTGAAACATTGCGTGAAGCGAGCCAAATCGTTGCTGCCTGCGCCCATTTTCGATTGCGCGTTGCGATTGGGCGGCGGTCGATTGCTTCGCTTGACGCTTCCTGCATACCAGTTACTGGCAACCGATAGCAGGTCATCACAGTAATGAGCAGAATAAAATGGCCTAGGGCCTTGCGGTTAGGACATCGCGCTTCGCTATCCCGATCAACTTGCAAGATCGACACCGGCGAGAATAATGCCGGCATGACGGCGCGCGAGCGGGTGAAACAATTAATCAAAGCCTTCCCGAAGGTTTACCCGACTGCGCATTGTGAGTTGGATTTTCGGAATCCGCTTCAATTGCTCGTAGCCACGATTCTTTCAGCGCAATGCACAGACAAGCGCGTCAATATGGTCACGCCTTTTCTGTTCAGGAAATATCGCACCGCGAAGGATTATGCGAATGCGCCGCAGACTGAGTTCGAGAATGCAATCAAATCGACTGGGTTTTATCGCAGCAAGACGAAAAGCATTCGCGCGGCCATGCGCGCAATCGCAGAGGAACACGGTGGAAAAGTACCCGACACGATGGAGGAATTAAACGCCTTGCCGGGTGTCGGACGAAAAACGGCGAATGTGGTGCTGGGCAACGCGTTTGGAAAAAACGAAGGGATCGTAGTGGACACGCATGTGATCCGGCTGTCCCAGCGGCTTGGCCTCACGAAACATAAGGACCCGGAAAAGATCGAGCGTGATTTGATGAAGCTTGTACCG
>Ga0209686_1000102_pt1 | contig 39046 bp, 42 predicted proteins | sample GraSoiAngelo_126_FD_185883 | JGI IMG/M metagenome (GOLD analysis project Ga0209686, IMG submission 185883) | Grasslands soil microbial communities from the Angelo Coastal Reserve, California, USA - 14_0927_09_20cm (SPAdes) (version 2) | ecosystem: Environmental > Terrestrial > Soil > Grasslands ...
TGTCTGCCCAATACTTGGTGGACAGCCCGTACTGATTCGCAAGTGAGGTCAAGTACGGCATATTGCTGCTGTTATAGGTGCTGCTATAGGAGCTGTTTTCTCCGATAACGATAAACACGTGCCCAAACTGGGGCATCGTGCCGCCGGTACCGCTGTTGATCGTGATGGTCAAGCCTGCGGAGGCTTTGTTCCCCGCACTGTCTGCCACCTGAATGGTAAAGCTGGACGTGCCTGCAGTCGTAGGCGTACCAGAGATGGTGCCCGAAGCGCTGGCGAGATTTAGGCCCGCTGGAAGGCTCCCACTTGTCACCGACCAAGTGTAAGGCGACGTGCCCCCCGTGGCCTGCAACGTTGCGGAGTAAGCTGTCTGCACCGTGCCATTGGGCAAACTCGTAGTGGTGATAGTGACGGTGCTCGCGGGAGTCACCGTAAGCGTCGCAGTGGTGCTGGTAACGCTTCCCTTGGCGTTGCTCACGACTACATTGAACTGCGCGCCGTTGTCCGCCGAAGTGGTTGGCGGCGTGGTGTAAGTCGACGAAGTTGCTCCGCTGATTGCCGAACCGTTCTCGTTCCACTGATAACTCAAAGGCAAAGTTCCCGCAGCAGTGACGCTGAAGGACGCTGTCTGTCCCGCCGTGACCGTTTGACTGGCCGGCTGAACGACGATCGTAGGAGCAGATTGGGGATTTGAAGAAGCAGTCCCCGTGCACCCTGCGATGATGAGCCCCGATGTGTTCATGGCCAGTAACACAGCCAGCGTAGGAACGCGCATAAGCTACCTCGTTTGTTTTGAATTTTCTGACTGGGAACCCGGGGAAACGGCGCGAGACTTACCGCCTGCAACCGCATGCGTAAGCTGCAGCGTGATAGCGTCGTCGAAATGGCATAAGCGTGTCAATCAAGTGAATACCTTACCCCGGCCGGAGTCGGAAGAACTCTGGCAGCGAGGAGGTGCCAGAACAAGGCGCGCACCCGCTATTTTGCTTTCTCGATCCGTACTTGCCTGCCTCTCTTCCGCGGTATAGGCTTTTCGCCTCCAGAACGCAGACTCGGCGAACGCAGCGTGACGAAGCCATGACGGAAACAACAACCAGTAGGGGAGCCAGGCGTGCTCGCATTCTTACCCGAACATTTGCGGCGATGCTTCTTTTCACGTCCAGCCCCTGCCTGGCGCAAACTTCGCAAGGCTCCAGCCTCGCACAACGGCGCGCGGCGCATTTGCGGCATGGCATCAACCTGAGCGAATGGTTCGCGCAAGTCTACGACCCGAAGGGCTACACGAAAGAGCACTTCGAAACGTGGACCACGGCGCAGGACATCGCGTTGATTAACACGATGCAGTTTGATCACGTGCGGCTGAGCGTAAACCCCCAGCCGATGTTCCGCCGGAAGCAGGCAGACCGCATTCCGGAAGATTACCTGGGATATCTGGATGCCGCCGTAAAGATGGTTCTGGACCAGGGTTTGACGGTGATTATCGATATCCATCCGGAGTCGGACTTCAAAGAAAAGCTGGCCAGCGACAACGAGTTTGTTGAGCAGTTTGCGGACTTCTGGCGCGCACTGGCAAAGCACTACTCTTCTTGGAGTCCGGATCTTGTGTTCTTTGAGGTTCTGAACGAGCCGGAATTCCACGACCGCTATCGCTGGGAGGGCGTACAGTCCAAACTGGCTGCGGCCATTCGCGAAGGCGCACCCGCACAAACCATTATCGTCGCGGGCGCCAATTGGTCGGGAGACAGCGAACTGCTCTTCATCGAACCTCTCCGCGACCCGAACATCGTCTACAACTTTCATTTTTACGATCCCCACGTTTTCACGCATCAAGGCGCGACTTGGAGCACCAACTACGTGCATTACCTCAAAGACCTGCCCTATCCCTCGAGTCCGGAAAGCGTGCAGCAAGCCGCGGCGTTGGTTCCCGACGCGGTCAATCGTCTCCAGGTCATCCGTTACGGGTTGGACCGCTGGAACGCCGCGCGGCTCGACAAAGAGATCGGCCAGATCGCCGCTTGGGGGAAACGCTGGGACGTCCCACTGACTTGCAACGAATTCGGCGTGTACCGCAAAGCGGCGTTGCCCAAGGATCGCGCTGCCTGGATTTCCGACGTGCGCACGACGCTCGAAAAATATGGCATCGGATGGACCATGTGGGACTACAGCGGCGGATTCGCAGTGGCGGTCAAGCAAGACGGCCGCGCGGCTCCCGACGAATTGACGGTGCGAGCCCTTGGGCGCACAGTGCCTCCAGTTCCCTTACAGAAGTGAAGCGCCTACAAACCGAAGTTGCATTCGGCATTCGGTTCGTCCTCCTATAATAAGTGCCGAGGGGAATACATGGATCTCGACATCGTCCGCTCTCCTTGTGCTTTCCTGGCCGGGATGATCAGTCCTACCGCGTATGACGGCGTGCTGCGAGAGTGGGAGAGTTATTGGGAAAAGGAAGGCCGCGCCATTTCCGAAGCCGTCGATCGCGCCGATACGCCATGGGTACGCATCTTCGACGCTGCCGGGAAGCGCGTCGATGAAATTCTTTATGCGCCCGAATATTGGCGACTGCTGAAAAAAGGCTACCGCTCAGGAGTGCTTTGGCGCGCTTCTGAGGACAATTCCCTGCTTCCTTCGTTCTTGCTGATTTACCTGACCTCGTTCTACGACTGCGGGCTTACATGCCCGTATAGCGTATCGCTCTCGACGGCGCTTCCACTCAGCAAATATGGCCATCCCGCTTTGCAGCAGCGCTCCTTGACAAGCTTCTCCGCAAGGACGATTCGGTGTGGCAGGGCGCAACGTGGATGACCGAAATTAGAGGCGGCTCCGACCTTGGTGCCGGCGTGGAAACAGTAGCGGCGCAGCGGGAGGAGAGTTGGCGCCTGACCGGGGACAAGTATTTCGCCAGCAACGCTGGCGCGGAACTTGCCGTGGTGGCGGCGCGGCCCCAAGGAGCGCCAAATGGCGTGCGCGGGCTGGCGCTGTTTCTCCTCCCGCGCTATCGGGCCAACGGTGAACTGAACTACACGATTCGCCCTCTGAAAGACAAAATTGCTACTCGGTCTGTGCCAACAGGGGAAGTCGAACTGCGCGACAGTGAAGCTTATTTGCTCGGACAAGCCGAAGACGGGATCTATCTCATTCTCGAGGTGCTGAACGTCTCGCGAATAGCCAATAGCATGGGCAGCGTAGCGCTGGCCCAGCGAGCGATTGCCGACGCTCTGGGCTATGCGGAAACAAGGGATTGCTTTCGGGCAGCGCATCCTCGAGCACCCGATGCTGTGCCATCAATTTGAAGAGCGCCTGCGAAACCTTCGCGCGGCCTTTGCTCTGGGCTGGGAAGCGGTGCGGCTGTTGAACGACGTTTGGCAGGAGCGCCCTCCGTATTCCTCTCGGTATCACGTGTTCCGCCTCCTGGCGCATCTCGCCAAATATCACACCGCGGAATTTGCCGTGCACACCGCCAAATGGTGCATGGAAGGGCATGGCGGGCTCGGCGTTCTCGAAGAATTTGGCGTCGAACGCTGGCTGCGCGAAGCCATGATCCTGGCGATTTGGGAAGGAACGGCACATCGCCAATTGCTGGATGCTCTGGAAGTGATGACCCGTCAACAAGCTCACCATGGCCTCTTGCAGCATCTACAACGAGCGGGTTCCGCGCCCGAATTCGGAGAATTGGTGAAGGATAGACAACCACCTGAAGCTGCCCGAGTCCGAGCGGGAGCGCACTTGGGAACCGCTCGCCGCGCGTTTCGCAAAGCAAACAGCAGGGACACTCTTGCAAGGAATGCAGGCGCCAGCAGGCAAGCTGCACAAATAAAAATGCAAGCACCTGCTTTACAGCCACCAGCCTCCACCTGCAACCGCCCAGTTAACGAGCGTTCTGGACTACAATCCCGCCATGCCGCCCACCCTTCGCTCGTATGAGCCGCACGACTTCGCCTCGCTCCACAAGCTGGATCAGTCGTGCTTCCCTCCTGGCATTTCCTATTCGAAAACCACGCTGCGTTATTTTTTGACTCTCGCGTCGGCCGACTGCCTAGTCGCGGAAGACGGCGGGCGCATCGTTGGGTTCATCGTAAGCGAAGAGAATCCGCCGCTCGCGCACATCATCACGCTGGACGTGGATGCCAAGCACCGCCGGCACGCCATCGGAACAGCATTGCTCGAAACGCTGGAAGCGAATCTCGCCGCGCGTGGCGTGCGCTCCATCTTGCTGGAAACTGCAACCAACAACGAGCCGGCCGTTGCCTTCTGGAAGCGTCACGGCTATCGTATCGAAGCGACTTTGAAGCGCTATTACCTTGCCCGCATCGACGCTTACGAGATGCGCAAAATCCTGCCGGCCACTTTGAAAGCCCAACCGGCAAAAAAGGAACCCTAATTCCAATGCCCTTCTACCAGGCAATCATTCTGGCGCTCGTGCAGGCGCTGACAGAATTTCTGCCCATCAGCAGCACGGCGCATTTGATTATTTTTCCGTGGTTAGCGGGATGGCAGGATCCCGGATTGGCGTTTGACGTCGCTCTGCATGCGGGAACCTTGCTCGCGCTGGTGCTGTATTTTTTCAAAGATTGGCTGACGTTGCTTTTGTGCGGATTGGGAATGAAATACCCCGCGACGGCGCCTGCCGAAGACATTGCGCACCATCGCAAAATGTTCTGGTATCTCGTGATCGGAACAATTCCGGCCGGTGTGGCTGGGCTGCTTTTCCATCACGCAATCGAAGAGAAGTTGCGCCAGCCAAAGATTATCGGCGTTTCACTGGTGCTGATTGCGCTCCTGATGTGGTGGGCGGATTCCAAAAAGGACCTGACACGCAAAGAAAGGGAATCTGGTCTAGCAGACGCCCTGGCCATCGGAACGGCGCAGGCGCTCGCGTTGTGGCCGGGAGTTTCACGCTCGGGCATCACCATCACGACGGGGCTCTTTCGCCGCCTGACACGGGCGGCCGCAACGCGGTTCTCGTTCATCCTGTCGGTGCCAGCGATTGCAGGAGCCGTGGCGATGGAGTTGCCAAAACTCATCAAGATGCACAAAGCCGGCGGCCTCGACTTGCCGCTCTCCACCCTGGCCATCAGCGTCCTCGTTTCCGGCATTGCCGGCTATTTTGTCATCGCTTTTTTCCTGCGCTACCTGCAAACACGCACTTTGAAAGTATTTGTTGTCTATCGCCTGGTGTTTGGTATCATCATCCTGGTTTGGGCGTTCCTCCAGGCGGGATTGCGATAGCGCCAGCACCCGCTGCCACACTCAGCCTTCCCCAGAAGCTGAGGAGATGTCGTGCGCTTTCTTACTCCGACTGAAAACAAGCGACTGAACGAGTTAGTAGGCTTTTTGTGCATTTCGCTGGCGGTCTTGCTCGCACTGGCCCTGATTTCGTACTCCCCGCGCGACGCTTCCTTCAACGTCAGCGCTCAGCCGGCCGATAGCGGTGTGACCAACAACTGGATGGGGCCGGTTGGCGCTTATGCCTCGGACCTGCTGTTCCAGGTATTTGGCTTTGCTGCGTTTCTGCTCCCCATGGCGATTGCGGTACTCGGCTGGCGTTGGTGCCGCAACCGCGCCATCGACTCGCCATTCGCCACCCTGGCCGGCTATTTCTTGTTGCTGGTTTCTCTGCCCGCCCTGCTGGCGCTGTTTCCCTTCCCCGCCGTGCGCAGCACCATCCCTGCGGGAGGAATCGTAGGTTCGTTGATTTCCAGCGGCCTGCTCGCAGGATTTAACTTTTGGGGAGCGCTTCTCGTTGCCGTGGCCCTCTTGTTCACTTCCCTTTTCATGACCACTCGATTTTCTTTTGCCGGAACGCACGCCTGGGCTACCGGCCCGAAAGGCCCCATCGGCGCTGTCGAGCGGCTTGGCCTTCTACAAAAGGCCCAGGCACGCTGGCACGCCTGGAACGAGCGCCGCGAACAGGAACGCATGCGCCGCCGCGTGGAAGAATCGCGCCTTTCGGGCAGAAAGCCGGTGCCGCCGCAGGCGATCAGCAAAACGGCACTTTTGGAACCGAGCGGCACCCTGGCCGATGAGCGGGAAGAAGACGAAGAAAAGGACAGCAAGTCCAGTGTGATGAAGGCGCCGATTTTTGTTTTTCATCGCGACACGGAAAAACCGGCGGCCAAGAAAGCGGGCGAGCCAAAGATTGCCAAGGGCAACCAGAACTACAAACTTCCTTCTCCCTCCTTGCTGCGCGAAGGCGAACGCGGCCAGAAACTCGACGAAGAGGAATTGAAGCAGCGCGCCCGCGCGATTGAAGCAAAATGCCAGGAATTTGACGTGCAAGGGCGCGTGACGCAGATCAACCCGGGCCCGGTTGTCACGACATTCGAATTCAAGCCGGAAGCCGGCATCAAGTACAGCCGCATTATCGCATTGACCGAAGATTTGTGCCTGGCTTTGCAAGCCGAATCCATCCTCATTGAGCGAATTCCCGGCAAATCCACCATCGGCATCGAAGTGCCAAACGACCGACGCCAAACCATCGCGCTGCGCGAAATCATCGAAGCGCCGGAGTTCATCCAATCGCCGAGCAAGCTGACGCTGGCAATGGGGCGCGACCTGCACGGGCGGATTCGCGTGACGGAATTGGCGGCCATGCCGCACCTGCTTATCGCCGGCTCCACGGGCACTGGCAAAAGCGTCTTCATCAACTCGCTCATGATGTCCATCCTGTTCAAAGCCAGCCCCGACGAAGTGAAGTTGGTGTTGGTCGACCCGAAACGGCTCGAGCTGAGTCTTTATGAAAACATCCCGCATTTGATCGCGCCCGTCGTCACCGACCCCAAGATCGCTTCGAACGTCCTACGCAACGCTACGCGCGAAATGGAAAACCGCCTGAAACTCTTGGCGCAGCGCGGCGTCCGCAACATCGACCAGTACAATCGCACGTTCAAGAAGGAACAGTCGCTTTCCCTCTTCGACAATGTCGAAGAGCCCGAGCACAAGCCGCTTCCCTATCTCATCATCGTCATCGACGAGTTGGCCGACCTGATGATGGTGGACACCAACAACGTAGAAGAGTCCATCACCCGCCTTGCGCAAATGGCGCGCGCCGTGGGCATCCACCTAATTCTCGCCACGCAGCGGCCTTCCGTGGACGTTATCACCGGCCTCATCAAAGCGAACTTCCCTGCCCGCATTTCCTTCCGCGTGGCCAGCAAAGTCGACTCGCGCACCATCCTCGATTCGAACGGCGCAGAATCGTTGCTCGGCCGCGGTGACATGCTCTATCTCCCTGCCGGCTCAGCACGCCTGCATCGCATTCACGGCCCGCTGGTCACCGAAGAAGAGATCACCGAAGTCTGCGACTTTTGGCGCGACCAGGCGCAAGCGAAATATCAGGAAGAGCTGCTAGAAGCGCCCAAAGAAGAAAATGGCAAAAATGCCGATGGAACGGCCGACGCCGAAGGCGGCGACGATGTCGACGACGATCTGTACCAGGACGCGGTTCGCGTGGTTTGCGACGCCGGCCGCGCTTCCACCTCCACCTTGCAGCGCCGCTTGCGCATCGGTTACGGGCGCGCCGCGCGCTTGATCGACCTCATGGAAAAAGACGGCATCGTCGGCCCGCCCGACGGCACAAAGCCCCGCGAAGTGCTGAAAAACCGCAACTGGATGAAAGAATTCGATGAATCCCAGCAATAGCTGGTCCAAAGGCAGCTGTATGCGGATTCCGCTGTTCGCGGCGCTGGTATACGCATACTTCTGCGCTCCAATCTCGTTGGAACACAAAGCATTCGTTCAGTCCGTAACAACCCCCGCGCCCCACAATGCACTAGCCGACGGCTATGATCGGCCGCGCGACCCGGAGCAGGATCTGCTTTCGGCCGAGGGGGAGGCTAACAAATCAAACAAAAATATCTTCATCGTCGTCGGCGGCGAGTCGTGCACCTGGTGCCATATTCTGGACGACTTCTTTCACGAGCATCCCGATCTTGAGGCACTTCGCGACAAGAACTATGTTTTCATGAAAGTGAGCATGAGCCAGGAAAATCCCAACCGAGACTTTTTGTCTCGCTTCCCTTATATTCATGGGTATCCGTACATCTTCATTCTGGATGCGCATGGAAATCTGATTCACTCGCAAGCAAGCAATGTCCTCGAGGGCGGCCGAAGTTACAACGCAAAGCGCTTTCAGGAATTTCTCGAGCGGTTTGCCCCGAAACGCAGCGCATAGCGGTCGCTGTTTGACTCTTCCCCCTGCCAACTCTAGAATTGAACGACCTAATGCTGCCGGGGTAGCTCATTGGTAGAGCGCCGCCCTGAAAAGGCGGGCGTAGCCAGTTCGATTCTGGCCCCCGGCACCACCCGTTCGCGCCATCGCTTCATCCCCGAAGAAATCTACTTTGCCGTGAGCTAGATACGTGGTTTTTCCAGCCTGCGTGACGGGTTCGAGCGTGAATGCACCGAAGTGCTCCGCGAGAGCCGCCCGCGCCTGGTCTATGCCCTCTGGGTGAGCGATTAGCTTGCGGATGTCTGTGAGACGCGATACGGCAAAGGTTCGCAACTCGTCCAACGTGGAGCGCACCGATCCGGGCCGTGGTTCCAGTAGTTTGTCAGTGATGCTACGCAACTCGCGCTCTCGTTCTCCGATTGCGGCCGTGATACTCTGTGATCCCTGACCGTCGGCAATTGCCTGAATCAAGCGTGCAATCTCGGCCTCGATCTGCTGTTTCCGCTGCCGTAGCTGCTCAAGCTCGGCGTCAAGTTCCTCGAATCTTTTTCGAAGAGCCTCTTCCATCCGAGCGACCGCGTAGTCAATAACTTCGGTCCGCAGAACTGATTCGGAGAGTCCTCGCAACAAGCTTTCTTCAAGTTCATCTCGGCGGACAAGCAAGCGATTTCGGCACACCGAATCGCCTCGTTGGCGATGTAGCGAGCAACCGTAACGATCGGCGCCATTACGACCGCGCCCGCAAACCAGCGCGATACTTCCCCCACAAACACCGCACTTTAGGAGACCTGAGAACAGATACCGCTTGGGGCCAGCAGCCAAACCACCACCGTCCTTTCCAAACATCCGCTTAACCGTCTGAAGCCGGCGGCGCACCGCGGCCGCGAGGTCATCAGCAACGATCCTCAGATGGGGCGTCTCGGATATCACCCATTCCGTCCGTGGCCGCGGCCTGAACACCCTTTTGCCCGTTCCAGGTACGCGAATCTTGCGACGCGTGTTCCAGGTTGTTTTTCCGGCATATCGAGTGTTTAGCAGGATGTGTCGGACAGAAGACACGCACCAAGGGCGACTGAATCGTCCCTTTTACGGCTGCGGCGCAAGCACACCTTCAGCGTTTAGAGTGTGCGCGATTCGTTTCATGGAGTAACCTGACTCGGCGTACAAACGGTAGATGCGGTTAATAATCTCAGCCTCGCCGCTGTCTATCTCAAGCCGAGCACCATTGTCTCCAGTTTGACGGACTTGTAGCCAAAGCACCTACCGCCAGTGTGAAATCCCCTCAAGGCGAGCCCCTGCATCCCTCTGAGAGTTTTTGTCCGAGTTCGCGCCAATACACAGCATCAATGAGACCATGAACACCAATCAACAATTCCGCCTGCGAACTCTCGGAATCCACGCCTTGAGAAACCGTAACCAGGCGCACTCCAGCGAAGGTAAGCCGCTCATAGAGGTTGAGCCATCCGCGAGCTTGCGGGTCAAGCGGGAAGTATCATCGATGAGAATACAGTCAAACGGACGGCTGGGTGCGCCTGCCGCCGCTAGAAGTTTCTGCAGTCCTTCCCTTTCCGTGCTCGTACCGCTGATGGCTTCATCGGAATAGATGTGCTGATCCAACACAAGCCAACCAGGCTGTCGTGCTGCATAGTCGCGGCATTTCCTTGTTTGGTCAGAGATACTGGTTGGACTTTGGCAGTCAGAAGAGAATCTTGCGTATATGGCGCAGCGCAATTCTCGCACTTAATCCTCCCGGCGAGCCTGCTGCAACGATTGTGCCTCTGCACCTTCTGAACTGGCAAGCAGAGTTTTCGTGAATTCTCGGACCAACGCGGGGATGATCACTCGGTCAAGAAAATCTTTGAGGGCTGGATCTAGGGAGGCATGCGTCTCGCAACTGGTCTCCGACCTTAGAGGATCACGACTGCCCAGTGGCGCGAGAGGCATTTCTTCTTCTCAGACAACAAAACCTTCACCATGCACACATTCGGACGTTTGTGCTCGTGCCATACTTCGTCGAATTCGCAATTCCCCGCTGACAAAAACTAGGCGACTGCGGAGGTGGGAACCCACAGCTGCGGCACCAGTTTTTTCGAGCCTGCGGCGGTGGCCATTTACCTAGCATGGTGTATGTATATAGCATCATGAAAAGCACCTTGCAAACAAAAATAGAGTGCTCGATGCAGGAACTTGTGGCGAGGGCACCGCCTGGGAGGAGACGGAGTCTTTAGTGGACTCGACTACGCGGCGGGGAGAAACGGTGGCCCGCAACGTACACCCGCTACTCGCAATAGTGCCGCCTTCAGGATTTGGCGGGAAAGAAGTCCGCGACTTCGGCGGGATCTACGCCCGGGATCTGTCGCTTCGGAAGTGGTGGGATGGGATTACGGCCGTAGTGTTGATTCCACTTGGCCCAGGAACTTTGGTCGAAAATTCCCGGTGCGGGATTATCCAGCGCGGCTTTGAATTCCTCGTCACTGAAATACTTCTTGAGGATCTCAATGTCCTCATCCGTGGCGTATGTCATCGCATAGGTCAGGAAGCGCAATGGGAATTCCAGTGCTTCTTCTGGAGTGCCAAACCAGAAGATGCGCTTGGCGACCGCTAGTAGTTCGTCGCTGTGGATCATCGTCCCCTACCCCGCGAAGCCAATTCTCGTTTCCCAATGAGCACAGGAAGCTCATCTAATTTTACGCCTTTAGCCGCGCTCCGCAATGCATTCTGCACTGAAACGGGGAGTTTAGGCAGGTCCCCGTCCGCAAAGTAACTCAACGCTCGGAGCGTCGTTCGCGGCTCAAATTGGTCTCCATAAATGGCCTTAGCAGCAGCGAGAGCTTTGCTCAGGCTGATACCGTTTTCCAGTAGGGCTGCGATATCCCGATAGTCCTTTGCTTCCGCGCGTTTTTGCACGACGGCCATCTTGCATCCTGCAACGTCCAATAGGGAGGCAACTCTCACGTCGTTGTCACACGCCGTATCCGGATTCGATGCACGATTAAGCCCTAATCCTCCGAAAAACGACAACAGGCACTGGGCCGTTGCGATCAAGGACGCATGTTAGGGTGTTTTCGCGAAGCACCATGACCTTCGCGTCTCGCAGATACGATATTCGTTCCAATAAATTTTGTGGCTTAAAACTCGCATTCGCAAAGAAATCGAAATCTTCCGACACGCGATGCCCAAGTCTCAGAGCAAGAGCGGTCCCGCCGTAGAGCACAAATTGCTTTGGCGTCACCTTCAGTTCTCTCCAGACCGCGCGCTGCGGCGCAGGAAGAATGTTGAGTTTTGGAGAAAAGGTCATCGGATTTTCCAACGATCAATATACTCTTGCCGAGGTTCGCTTCACTTTTGTATTTGAGACCGCGCTAAGCGATAGGACTGCTATGACGTTGCCGCGTTCGCTTGCAACCAGCTGTAGTTGGAAATGAAGGTGTGCCTGACAGCTCCGTAACAATTCGCATCTTCCCCGTACAACTTGCGGCATGTGGACTTTCGCGTTTGATATCTGTCGCCGATAACGATTGTCGGTATCAGTGACCGATACGGACATGTTGCACGAGGTCAAGCACGATGGCAGTGATTCACGTCACAGTTCGCTGTGACGCACATTACAACGCAGAAGTAGATTTGAAGAAAAGGAAATGGGAGGCTAGGAACCGAGGACGCTTTCGAGGCCGGCTCTATTCCTGATGATAACAGTCGAACCTTTTACTTGCAGGAGCTGTTTCTTCTTGAAATCGGCGAACAATCGCGTCACGGTCTCTCGGGAGGCTCCGATCATCTGGGCGATTTCTTCGTGCGTGAGCGTGAGGGTGAGCTTCACCTCACCCTTTCCTTCGTCATGGTCTGCGGAGAGATCAAGCAGGAAACGAGCCAACTTCTCACCTGCGGAATGAGACAGACCAATCGTTCGCATTTCCGCGATGGCCGAATGGTGGGTTTCACCGAGCTGCTGCGCCACGCGCAGTGCTGCCTCGCCGTGCTCGCGCAAGAAAAGCAAGAAATCCTCGCGAGAGATGAAATTCGCCTGAGTAGGTTCGATTACATCGGCCGTCAGCTCGTAAGGTTTCCCCGTGACCGTCGCGGGCAGGCCCAGAACTTCTCCGGCTTCCGAGATCCTAAGAATGAGGCTTCTCCCGTCGGCAGACGAGGTGGACAGTTTGACCTTGCCACTGCATAAAATGAAGACCCCTCACGGTGACTGCGCTTCCACGAAAAGAGTCGCACCTTTCGGATAGGCCGCTGCCGAGGTGATGGCCGCCAGCTTCTGCACCGCAGGTGGAGGAAGATTGCAAAAGAGGCGATCCTCGCGGTGGGGGCAAGACAGGCAGCTCTCAATAATTTCTTGGCCGTAGGGCGCGCATGAGTTCACCGCCTCGGAGTATACCTCCCTGCCTACGCGACACAAAACGAAACCCGCTTGGCATACGCAGCCTTCCGTTTGATGACAACCAATTCGCATATTTTTGCCGGGACCGAAGGTTCCCTGGCTGTGATGGCCGTCACACTGCCGCGTGACGGGGATTACAGCAGCCCCCTCTCAGCTCAGTGCATATTTTCAGTTGCGTGGGAGGTGCAAAATGCAAAAGGATGAGCGCGACCTCTTGGAAGTTCTAAAGTTCGAACTTCAATTCTTCGAAGATGGAGGCTATGGGCGTTCGCCGAGAACTCCTTGGAGGCCTCAATATATTTTCGAAGACTCTCTCACTTGCATGAACTACGATTCCAAAGAGAATCCCGCTCCGTGCAGTGATTGTGTACCGATGCAACTGGTGCCACCCGAGCACCGCTCCGAGAAGATTCCCTGCCGCCACATTCCGTTCAACACATCGGGGGAGAACTTGGATTCACTCTACCGGTACGGCAACCAACAAGAGACCGAAGAGACGGTTGGAACCTGGCTGAGGGCCACTATTCAGCGTCTGGAAGAAGAACGGGCAGCGGCTCGACGGGCTCACTGCAAACAGCCGCCCTTCGGCAGCGGAACGGCGAAAGGAACTCCTCTGTACCAGAAGCAGCATGCCAAGTGTGCAAACCCGGCGTGTCCGACGGCCTTTCATTGGACTGGAGGCGGCAAGTTCTTCCGATTTCGGCCCGATCCGGTTTCAGTAAATGCGAATAATCCAACACCTGATTCGCCTGGCGGAGTCCACGGCGTGAGACATTACTGGTTGTGCGAGCGTTGCTCACATGTTTTCACTCTGGTGTGCGAGGAAGGATACGGCGTCATGCTCAAGGTGCTCTGGCCGGAAATCCCCGTCGGGGAAGCTCACACGGAGTTGTCGGCAACTTAGTGGGTGTGGCGGCTTAGCGACGGGCCGGTGCTCGTGTGAACGCGCCGCTCCACTCGTTCCCTAACCCCACGCATTCTTCTCGCTCAGAGTACACAGTTCTGGGCCGCCCCTAGTTGTAATGGCCTATTCAAATTCTTGGGGATAAGATTGGATCGTGGCCTCTGCGATGAGAGGACTTTTCTTGCTCGGCCAGTAGTGAGTGGCTTCGAACCAAAATACGGAGGCACTGTTATGGCTTCAGCGGCACCTACAGGTTCAGCAAGGCTTCATGAATCCAAACAGCCTCTATCCAAGGAAGAACTGCGCAAGATGCACGCCTACTGGCGTGCCGCGAACTACCTCTCCGTAGGGCAGATCTATCTGTATGGCAATCCCTTGCTTCGCGAGCCGTTGAAGTTCGAGCATATCAAGCCACGCCTACTGGGTCACTGGGGCACGACACCAGGGCTGAATTTCATCTACGTTCATTTCAACCGGCTGATCAAGAAGCACGATCTGAACGTCATTTATGTAACCGGTCCAGGTCACGGCGGTCCCGGTTTAGTCGCCAACACCTACCTGGAGGGCACTTACAGCGAATTCTATCCTCACATTGCACAGACCGAAGAGGGCCTGAGGAAACTGTTCAAACAGTTCTCGTTCCCCGGAGGCATCCCAAGCCATGTCGCCCCCGAGACGCCGGGGTCGATCCATGAAGGAGGCGAGCTGGGCTACTCCATTGCTCATGCATACGGAGCAGCTTTTGACAACCCAGGCCTGCTGGTTTGCTGCGTGGTCGGTGACGGTGAAGCCGAGACGGGTCCACTCGCAGCCAGTTGGCATTCGAACAAGTTTCTGAATCCCGTTCGCGACGGCGCTGTTCTTCCCATTCTGCACTTGAACGGATACAAGATCGCGAATCCGACCGTACTAAGCCGTCTACATAATGCGGAGTTGACTCAGCTTTTCACCGGGTATGGGTACAAACCGTATTTTGTGGAAGGCCATGAGCCGGAGACCATGCACCAACTCATGGCGCATACGCTCGACACGGTCATCGAGGAAATCCACGCCATCCAGAATGACGCCCGCGCGGGACGGTCAGCCGGACTTCCAGTGTGGCCAATGATCATCCTGCGAACGCCGAAGGGCTGGACCGGACCAAAGATAGTTGATGGAAAACCTGTCGAAGACACATGGCGCGCGCACCAAGTCCCCGTTACGAATTTTGTGTCCCACCCTGACCACGTGAAGATATTGGAAGAATGGTTGAAGAGCTACAGCCCAGAAGAACTGTTCGATGGAAACGGCAAGCTGGTTCCAGAACTAGCGGAACTCGCGCCGAGTGGCACACGCAGGATGGGAGCCAGCCCGCACGCGAATGGTGGGCTGTTGCTCAAACACCTTGTTATGCCGGACTTCCGCGAATATGCGGTGAAAGTATCGAAGCCGGGCACTGAGACAGCGGAGGCAACTCGAGTCCTTGGAAATCTCCTGCGCGATGTCATGAAACGCAATGCGGACTCGAAGAATTTCCGAGTATTTGGTCCTGATGAGACAGCCTCGAACCGACTCGATGCGCTCTACGAAGTCACCGATAAAGTCTTCATAGAGCCAATGCTTCCTACCGACGAACACCTTTCGAGGGACGGCCGGGTGATGGAAGTCCTGAGTGAGCATATGTGCCAGGGCTGGCTCGAGGGTTATTTGCTCACCGGCCGTCACGGATTTTTCTCCTGCTATGAAGCCTTTATCCACATTGTGGACTCCATGTTCAATCAGCACGCGAAGTGGCTGAAGGTGACGCGAAATATTCCCTGGCGCCGTCCGATCGCATCCTTAAACTATCTCCTGACGTCACACGTCTGGCGGCAAGACCACAACGGCTTCACCCACCAGGACCCTGGCTTCATCGACCACGTTGTGAACAAGAAGGCGGATATTGTCCGCGTGTACCTGCCTCCTGACGCAAACACACTGCTTTCAGTAGCTGACCACTGCCTTCGAAGCCGAAACTACGTCAACGTTATAGTTGCTGGAAAGCAACCGGCATTGCAGTGGCTCGACATGGAACGTGCCATCGAGCATTGCACAAATGGAATTGGAATCTGGCAGTGGGCCTCCAATGACGAGGGAACCGATCCGGACGCGGTGATGGCCTGTGCCGGAGACATCCCAACACTGGAGACACTCGCCGCCGTAGACCTGCTGCGCCAGCATTTTGCAGACATAAAAGTCCGCGTCGTCAATGTGGTTGACTTGATGACAATTCAACCCTCAACCGAACATCCTCACGGCCTCTCCGACCGTGAGTTCGACTCGATCTTCACGACCGACAAGCCGGTCATCTTCGCCTACCACGGCTATCCTTGGCTGATTCACCGCCTGACTTATCGGCGCACGAATCACGACAACTTGCACGTTCGCGGATACAAAGAGGAAGGAACGACGACGACTCCGTTCGATATGACGGTGCTCAACGATTTGGATCGATTTCATCTAGCAGGCGATGTGGTCGACCGCGTCCCTCGCTTGCAACGCGTCGCCGGACATTTCAAACAGTTCCTGCGTAACAAGCTCGTTGAGCACAAACAATACATTTGCGAACATGGAGACGACTTGCCGGAAATCCGGGATTGGAAATGGCCTCATTAGGCTATGAAAATCCTTGTACTCAATTCAGGTTCCAGCAGCCAGAAGAGCTCCCTGTACGACATCGGAAAGACCCTTCCTGCACATCCGCCTGCACCAGCCTGGGAAGGCAAGATCGAATGGAACGGCGATCATGCTGATATCCAGGCACAGAATTCACAGGGGTCGCAGCTGAAAGATCGCGTCAAGGTTGCGTCGCGCTCGGATGCCATCGAACGTCTGTTGGATACGTTATGGAGTGAAAGGCTGCGTGTACTTTCTGCGCCTTCCGAAATCGACGTAGTAGGTCATCGTGTGGTGCACGGTGGTAAAAGCCTCCAGGAGGCAACCGCCATCACACCGGAAGTGAAATCTGCTATCGCGCGCATGTCCGTCTTTGCGCCATTGCATAATCGCGCCGAGTTGGAAGGAATCAAGATTGTCGAAAAACGTATCGGCACGGTTCTCCAGGTGGCTGTATTCGACACCGGGTTTCACAGCCGACTGCCGGAACCAGCCGCCGTATACCCTGGCCCTTACGAATGGCTCGCGCAGGGGATCCGTCGTTATGGATTTCACGGAATCAATCATCAGTACTGCGCCGAGCGCACCGCCCAACTCCTGGCCAGGGACGTACGATCGCTGAAACTCGTAACCTGCCATTTAGGAAATGGCTGCTCTCTGGCGGCTATCCGCGAGGGACGAAGCATCGATACGACGATGGGATTCACGCCCCTAGAAGGGCTAATGATGGGAACGCGCTCAGGTTCTGTGGACCCCGGTATAATGACCTACTTGATGCGACACGGTGGCTTCGCGGGACAGCAACTCGACGAGATGCTCAACACGAGATCAGGCCTGTTGGGAATCTCTGGGATTTCAGGTGACATGCGGCAGATCGTGGCCGCGATGAAAGATGGCCATCCACGGGCCAAGCTGGCTTTTGAGGTCTTCGTGCATCGCCTTCAAGCTGGTATCGGCGCGATGATTGCGGTGTTGGGCGGAATAGATGCTCTGGTCTTCACCGCTGGGATTGGAGAAAATTCGCCTGAGGTGCGAATTTCAGCTTGTGCCAACTTCGGATTTCTTGGTCTGAAACTCGACGCCGCGAAGAATGCGCAGGCATCTGTGGACCAGGAAATCTCGCTTTCCGATTCAACAGTTCGCGTGTTAGTCGTGCACGCTCAAGAAGACTGGGCTATCGCCCGAGACTGTTGGCGCCTGATTTCAGCAAGAAGCCAGGGCCACGCGAGGGTGATCTAAATCAAAACACCACACCTGTGTAGTCAGGTCGCCCCGGCCGATCTTCTCGCCACTAGGAGCCTGTCGGGAATAGATGTTGTCGTACGTGAAATCAATAAGTTACGGACAGAGGTACGTCTGCAAGTTATTGATTCTTCGTCGAAGATTTGTTCTCTCCGACACCCTCCTAGAAGCGGCATGACGGCAAACACTCCGAGCGCCACATAGTAGACTGTTCCCGCTACGGGATCTCGGGCAGCAAGGGACTCCTTGATCGAGAGACCTCGAAGCCAGAGCACAAGAGTAAATTCTGCGATTAGCAGTAGGCTAAGTGCGATGCCACCCATACCGAGCCGACTCGATGGTGTTGGAGGCACAGCGAGTCTCCGAACGATCCACCGTGCTGTCACAATTGCGATCGCGAGCATGATGGGCATTTCCAAGAGTTCGGCCATTCTTGAGCCGAGTCGCGGGGCGATCCACAGAATGCGGATGGGGCCAAAGATGAATCCCGCTCCGAAAACGACTGCGAAATAGAGCACGCCAGCGTTCAGAATCTGCATTCTCTCGCCTGCCGAGGTTTGAGGCCAGCGAACTTCACGAGAACTCGCTGCAGCCTCAACCCCCTTGTGTTTCACCGCCTCTGATGCCGGTGTGATGGCGCGGTGCGCTTCATCCACGAACCGTGAGGACTGGGCACGTTGCCTGCGAAACAACGTTGTGGACCGTTCCGATGTTCAGATGCGTTGCAAGCCCTTTTGCCGGCCGGGCTCCCATCACGATCAGATCCGTATGCCGCCGTTTCGCAACGTCCAGGATCTTCTCTGCCGCTGGTCCCTGCTCGACGATGTAGGTAGGGTCGCACCACAATCCGGCTTGCTCCGTAACCAATTGCTGCAGCTTTCGCTCCTTGAGATCCACCACTTCTGGGCTGTCCACCAGATCCCCTGCCTTCGCGTCTTCGATCACGTGCAGCAACACGAGATGTGCTTGGTTCTCCTGCGCCAGAGATATGGCGTAGGGAGCCGCAGTTGGGCAGTCAGCCGTCAGATCTGTGGCGTACAGGATTTCACGCATCTTTGCGTATTCGTCAGACCAAAGGTTCACATGCGGGCCAACCGTGAGCACCGGGCACGGCGATTGCCGAAGAATCTGTTCGGCAACCGAACCGAGTATCGCCCTTCCAAGTCCCGTGCGCCCGCGCGTTCCCAGCACGACCAGGTCAATTTCCTTCTCTTTGATCAGGCCGGATACCACTTCCCAAATGTTGCCTTCGCCGAGCACGACTTCGTGTTCGATGCACTGGAGCTGTTCATTCAGGCGTCCGGCATCTTCTTTGGTCTCCTTCTCCGCTGCCTCAGCCATCGCTGCCCAGGCGTTGGGTGCAGCAGCCGTGTAGTCGTCGAATCGATTCACGTGCACGCCATACACCTTTGCGCCATAACGCTGCGCGATTTCGATCGCAATCGGTGCGGCTGCGTTCGCTGCTGGTGAAAAGTCCGTTGCGAACAAAATGTTCTTCACTGTAATTCTCGTTCTTGCTTGAACCGCTTTCATGGGCCACCTCCTCTGCCCTCCTGAATACGACTTCACGTGCTCATCTCGCTGTGACGGCCATCACTTTCGACCGTGACTCAGATCACAGAGTCCCCAGAGTTTCTTTGCTAGCGTTGGACCCATGACGCGGGCTGAGTTCGAATTGATCTCCGCCGTCACATTCGAGGAGGACGGAATGGAATCCATTCACGAATATCGTGTTGAAGCTATCGGCGCAGGGGGACGCAACGGCGTCGTCCATGCCGAAGGAATCCTGCCGGCCATATCGTTTAGCCCGCCGCCTGAATTCCAAGGTGAGGTCGGCCGGTGGACTCCAGAACATTTTCTTGTCGCTGCTGTGGCCAGCTGCTTCATCAGCACCTTTGAAGGCATGGCACAGACCTCGCGCCTGGAATTTGATTCTCTACAATTGGCCGCAGAAGGTGTACTCACCAAACAGGACACCGGTTGGCGCTTTACAGAGATTCGATTGCGGCCCGCCGTCACCGTCCGAAAAGAAGAAGATCATGACCGGGCCGTTCGCCTTCTAGAGAAGGCCGAGAAATCGTGCCTCGTCGCGCGGTCGCTTCAGTGCAAGGTCGCCCTCTTCCCGGCTGTGGAGATCGAGGAAGAATTGTCCGTGCCGGCAAAGGGGTGACTTTGCGGTTCGTCGCACCCGGGCAAAACGGAGGTCAGATCTGGGCCCGTGCAAAGAGCCTGCGTTTCGCCAATTCAACGAGAAATAAGTAAGTCGCAGTCGAAATCGCCAGGAACTTATAGAAAGGCCCGGGGAGCGCCGTAAACCCGAGGTCGCGCGCGAGAGGCGCGTAAGGAATCAGGACACCGATCATCACGATCACAATCGTGGTGATTGTGAGAGGAACACTCGGGCGGCTTTTCAGGGGATTTCCGGTCGTGCGGATGATGAAGAGCACAAGCGTCTGCGTAGCCAGCGATTCCACAAACCACCCGGTGTGGAATTCCACCTGGCTGGCGTGGAAAAAGTAAAGCAAAACGTAAAACGTGAGGAAGTCGTAGATTGAGCTGATCGGTCCAATGAAAATCATGAAGTTTCGGATCAGGCGCATGTCCCAGCGACGCGGAATACGCACGTAGTCCTTGTCCACATTGTCGGAAGGGATCGTAATCTGGGCCGTGTCGTAGAGAAAATTGTTCAGCAGGATCTGCGTGGGGAGCATGGGAAGAAAAGAAAGCAAGGCCGACGCTCCGGCCATGCTGAACATGTTGCCGAAATTTGAGCTCGTGCCCATCAGGAGATACTTCAAAACATTTGCAGATGCGCGCCGGCCTTCGATGATGCCTTTATGGAGAATCTGGAGGCCCGGCTTAAGCAGGATGATTTCAGCTGTATCCCGCGCGACATCCGCCGACGACGAGACGGATATACCCACATACGCCGAATGCAGCGAAGGGGCATCGTTGATTCCGTCACCGAGGTAGCCAACCACGTGGCCGCGGTGTTTCAGCGCGTGGATAATCCGGTGCTTCTGCATCGGCGTAACGCGCGCGAACACGGTGCTTTCCTCGGCCAAATGCTGGAGTGCGGGGTCGCTCATCTGTTCGAGTTCTTCGCCGAGAACGATCGTCGGATTCTCCAGTCCAACCTGTTCGCAAACATGCCGGGCCACAAGTTCGTTATCTCCCGTCAGAATTTTCACCTGCACGCCATCGCGCTTCAGTGCCTCAATGGACGCCGCGCTATCGGGGTTCGGCGGTCGGCAAATGCAAGATAGCCCGCAAAGATCAGTGAGTGCTCGTCCGCGACAGTGAAACCGTCCTGAGCTTCTATCTTGCGATAAGCGACGCCAAGCGCACGAAACCCCTGTTCGCTCAGCTCATCAAACGTCTTCCGGAGCGGTGGCGGGAATCCGGTTCGAACGAAACAACGCGGCCCTCGATTTCATAAGAATCGGAGAGTCGGAGAATTCCTTCTGGCGCGCCCTTGGTGATGAGAAGCCGATCACATACCTCGCTCTCCTTCTTCTCCACGACAATGGAGAGACGCCGCCGGACAAAGTCGAACGGGATCTCGCCGCGCTTTACATACAAGCCCGCGTGGGCGTGCTCTGTCTTCAAGATGGCGGCATCCAGCGGACTGCGAATCCCCGTTTCGAACTTGCTGTTCAGGTAGGCGAGGGTAACTGGGCGATCCGACGGCTTTCCTAGATAATCGACTGAAGAGCTCAGCATCATCTGACCGGTCGTGAGCGTGCCGGTCTTGTCGCTGCAGAGCACGTCAATGGTGCCGAAATTCTGAATCGCGGGAAGATGCTTGACGACGACCTGCTCTCGAGCCATGCGAACCGCGCTGCGCGCGAGAGTGACCGAAGTGATCATGGGAAGAAATTCAGGGGTTAGGCCGACGGCCAGCGCAACGGCGAAAACGAAAGATTCATACGCGTCTTTATGTAATGCCACTCGGACCGCTAAGATGAACAAAACCAGGAAGAAGACAGACCGCGTAATCAGCAAGCCGAACCGCTTCATGCTGTGCTCGAATTCCGTTTCTTCCGGTCGCATGACGAGCCGCTCGGCGATGGCTCCGAACGCAGTTCGAGAAGCCGTGGTGACAATCACGGCTGTTCCCGTGCCGCTCACAACCGAGGTCCCAAGAAAAATCAGAGTCGGCGATTCAGGACCCTTGGTCGCGCTCCCTTCCCGCACGGCTGCGGATTTCTCAACCGGCAACGATTCGCCCGTCAAGGCAGCTTGCTGGACATAAAGGTCGCTTGCCTCGATGAGTTTCCCATCGGCTGGTATCAGGTCTCCGGCAGAAACACGCACGAGGTCACCCGGTACGACTTCTCGTCTATTGATTTCCTGCCACGTCCCGTCACGCAGAACAGTCGCTGTCGGAGTGACACCCTCCCGGAGTTTGGCAATGGCTCGCTGCGACCTGTAGGTCTGAGCGAAATTGATCGAAACGCCGAGCAAAACCAGGACAAAGATGATTACGGCGTCCGCTGCGTTTCCGAGGATGAGTGATACCAGGCTCGCGATAAGCAGAATGATGACCAGAGGATTGAAAAACAGGAGGAGTAACTCAGTGATTGCAGCGCCACGCTTGATTGGCGCTGGCTCATTAGGCCCGTATTGCGTAAGGCGCTCAATCGCTTCCCGTGAAGATAGTCCGGTCGGCGGGAGTGATGTCACGGCTGGCTGTTCGCGGTCGGTGTACGAGATGGGACTCATATGTGAAGCAAGGGAATCCTACACCACTTCAATCTTTGAGCCACGCGGCCAGGAATCTGGTTCTAAACGGTCTTGCGCCCGTAATTGACTGGACAGAACATGATCAGTACCCCCTTTCGGCCGTGGGAGCTACCCACCTGCGACCGCAGCCGAATAGCTAGGTTTGGGGGCTCGAGATTCCCTTTGCTGTTGCGCACTCTCCCCTTCGAGCTGCTGGATAGTCTTGCGAAGCCAACCTGCCCAGGCGGCTTCCAGTTCTTCCTGTGTGCCCAACCGATAGAACGTATCAATTGTGTATCCTTCGACATCGAGAGCAATGTGCCGGCACGGAATCCTCACACCGCAGCAATCCCGTGGGACGAAGCGCATCAAGACACACTCGCTACACGGGAGCATGTCTTGTTTGCTGCCGTAATTCGGGCAGGCCGGTGAGTCTTCCAGAATAAACTGTGGTCTCCACCTCGTCCTTGGCGACGCTCCATACCCGCCATTTTCCACGAAGCGCAACTCAGACTTCAAAACCTCCAAGACATCGCGATTATCCTCTGGCATGTGCTCCCCCCTTCCCTTGCGACGTGACTTTCATCACCCAAGCTGTTTCATCTACTTTAAGATGCTCATGCGCAGTGGGCTCTCGGACCGATCCACCACCAATTCGGGATGTTCGCGCCGAAAGGTTGGGCCATGTGGCAGCTCCAGCAAACGGGCCAGTGTGTCCCCAACACTTCCTGTAGCTTTTCGGCAGGAACATTGTTCCATTCAACAGTCTTGCGCTCGGAATCCAGTAGCGCTGGCGGATGATCGTCCCAGTGGATTTCTCCGAACGGTTTGTGGCAGTACACGCACTTCTGTCCCTGGTACCAGCGGTTTATGATCGTCCAAACCAGGCAGGCCTTTGGCGCTTCTTGAATTTGCGCCAAACACTCTTGCCCACAGGCTTCCTTTTCAGGCCATCGCGAGCATTCACTCAACCTCAGTTGCTCGTTCCCAATTGTTGCCTCAAGGGCCGCCTTTCCCGCTGCGACGCGTACTGCCGCAGGCTGGTGCGTTTCCGGACATGAGACAAGCCTCTTTCCTCGAAACCTTAGATAAGTTAAGTTGGCAGAGCGAGACGGAGCCCTACCACGACGAGAACGGCGGCCACCATCATCGTCGTAATGAGGATGTATTTCATAGTCGCTCCTTTCCAGCGCCAGCTCCAGGAGGACCGGGGTCTGAGCCTGAAACAGCGCCATTTCAGCGACCCGCGAGAATCCGATTACAAGCAAAAGATTATTCAGAGAGCTAGCTCCCGGATGCTTCTCCGGGCCGCTTCCACACTCTTACAACTACATCCTTGGCCTTCCATTTGGCTGTGATGGGGCTCACTCCCCTGCGTGACGCTGGTCACTCAACAGCGAGAGCATTCCAGCCTACCTGTTGAAAAGATGGAGGTCGACACCAGGTGGGCTTTCGCGCCGAAATCTTCACTCGCGGTTCGATCTGCTCCTGAGAGAGATCGGAACCCAAGCATGCCGCCGCGTTGCGCCCTAGCGTCTAGTTCCAAAAGTGCGGGGCAGCGCTCGCGCCAAATAGAAAACGGCCTGGAACCGTTGCAGCTCCGGGCCGTTTGCGTTGCCCGCCGCTTATGCAGCGATTTGCTTGGCGAATGGTGCCGTCGTCTTAATTTCAATCTTACGCGGCAAGGCCGCTGCGGCAACAGGTGCCGTGATCTCCAACACGCCATTCACATACTCGGCAGTCAGCTTCTCGACGTTCACACCCTCTGGCAGCTCGAGAGTCCTCTCGAAGACGCCATAGACGATCTCCCCTTCCATGAGCTCGATCTCTTTCGTGGTGTGAGTGAGCTTCCTCTCCCCGCGAATCGTCAGCACGTTCGCCTGGGCATGGATCTGCAGTTCCTTCGGCTCAATTCCCGGCAGCGTCACGCGGCAAACATATTTCTTGGCTTCTTTGTCCACATACGCTTCCACCGCGGGAGTAATGTTGAAGGTCTTCTTGAACTCCGGCAGCTCAAGACTCCAGGGCTTCCCGGTCAGAATGCGATGGAACATCTCGTCGAACTCGCGTCGAAAACCAAACAAATCCTCGAACAACCTTTCATTGGTATACAGATTTCTCATGACATCCTCCTCGATTGAATGCCGCCTCACCAGAGGCGTCCTTTCACCATTCGAAGGCAGCGGCGGGCGGCGAAGCATTTTCCCGGCCTGAAGGGCCGCTGCGTCGAACCCATTGGCGCTTCACTTGGACTTCGGGCCTCACCGCTGCCTTTGATCGAAGGGCACTGGCTCTGCCAGGTCTAGCCTTGGTCCGGCCACGATACTTGCCGCTCGGCACAGCCGCAGGTTTTGCCGTTTTTCACCGTTCCCGGCAGCCTCAACGGCCCGTTCCCTCGGCACTCAGTGTCCTTCTACGCGTCCTTCTTACGTCTGCTTGCATCGCGAAGTCAGTGACCACGGTCACGGTTCGACGTGATGCGGATCATGCAGTGGCAGAATCGAAGCACCCGGTCTGGAAGCCAAAACGTGCGTCAGGCTGCCACCGGCAGCGAGAATTCCGTGGCGCGAATGGTGCAAACCGGGCCCCCGGCACCACCCGTTCGCGCCATTCTCGAAGAAATCTACTTTGCCGTGAGCAAGATACGTGGTTTTCCCAGCCTGCGTGACGGGTTCGAGCGTGAATGCACCGCAGTGCTGCGCGATAGCTGCCCGCGCCGGGTCTATGCTCTCTGGATGCACGATTAGTTAGCTTGCGGATGTCTGTGAGACGTGATACAGCGAAGGACCTCGATAGACTTCGCGCCATCGTTTCTGCGCCGCGTCTTCTAAGCCAATCCAGACCGAGTCATTATGCTTTCCATGGGTTCAACACTTGCACTCGCGTGGTTGCAAAGTCGCTGACGTTGCGCGAGACGACCGTCAAATTGTGGTGAAGCGCGGTCGCCGCTAGCAGGCCGTCGATCGTCGACAGCGTTTTCCCCTCTCTTTTTGCGCTGGCTGCCAGTAGGCCCCACCTATCCGCGACCAGGACATCGATCGGCAGAATTCTGCCGGCAAAACGAGCCCGCAATTCTATCTCCAGCCATGTTTCCAGATGTGTTTGCCGCTTGCCCTGAGGTAGTCCTGCCAACCCCCTTCGAATCTCTCCAAGAGTCAGAACGCTTAGGTAGAGCAAGGTCTCCTCTGTAGCCTGCATCCAGGCTATCACGCTCGGCTCGGGCTTGAGGCGCACAAGCTCGGAGATGCAGTTTGTGTCCAGCAAATATCCACTCATAGTTCGATTTCTCGCCGCCCCTCATCCTTCTCGCGCTCCAAGTTCAGATCGACTCCGACAAGCGGTGACTCTCGGAAGAACTGCACAATACTCTTCGGCTGATGAGACTTGCCGACAAGCTGTTCGTATTGCTCGTCAGAAATCATCACCACACCTTCCTTGCCTTGCCGCGTAATGAGTTGGGGGCCTTCGGTCCGAGCCCGCCGAAATACCTCACTAAACCGGGCTTTTGCCGTTTGAATCTGCCAGGAAGGTTCGGCAGGCTTCAGGCTGCGTGTCTTCCGGACTCCAACTCCTTGAGTATGTTTATTGGAAGTCTTGGGCATATTTTCTCCGTCATACTAACTAGTCTGACTAGACGTAGAATCGCGCCCAATCGCTGGCTTGTCAAGCGAGAATCAGGGCGGCAATGACTTGCTCCTGGTCACTCGCTTTGCGCGTTCTAGGTCAAGGCGTAGCAGAAAGTCACTTTTGTGTCAGTCGGGAAACTGAATTCCAGCGGTCGCGGTAGGGACGCCAGTTGACCTGACGCGCCGAGTAGCCCCGGGGAATTTCACCCCGAGGCCCTCACAGATCCGTGCTTGACCGTCTCCGGTCACACGGCTCGTGCCACCCAGTGAAAGTTACCGCCTTCCGCCAGGACGGTGAGTTCTTCCTGTTTCCAGTTGACTCGATCCCGGCTTGGGTGACCTGCTCCCTTCGCTCCACGGACATTACTCCGTTTCATCACTACTATGGAGCAGTCCGAGCCTGGTCGGCGCATCGGTACATTCAGCCTCGCGGGTCCTCCGCTTGTGCCTTTTCCCTTAGCATCACCGAACAGGTTCTCAAGTTCCGTACGAAAGCCCGAATAAGAGTCATGCCTCCTGAACACCGGACACCACATGGCCAGTACGTAGGCGCCGCGGCGAGGAAGTGGATCCGGGCTCGAATTCGAGCGCGTGACTCTCTTCTTTACAACGTGGGCTCTGCGCAAACGACGCTAGCGCTTGCGCTTCCCAGAATGCCGCTGGCCTTCAGGTTCGGCCCCGGTTGTTGACATGCGGCCGTTCCACCGCTTTGGCGAAGAGAGATGAACTCCAAATTGATCCAGGATGCGCAGAATAGTCTGATCGATGAGGTCATCGATTGACTGCGGGTGCGTATAAAAAGCGGGCACGGGCGGGAAAATCACGGCACCCATGCGCGAAAGCTTCAGCATATTTTCGAGGTGAATGTCGCTCAGCGGAGCCTCGCGAACGACGAGCAACAATTTACGGCGCTCTTTGAGCACCACATCGGCGGCGCGATGGATCAGCGAGTCCCCATGGCCGTGGGCTATGGCCGCGAGCGACCTCACGCTGCAAGGGCACACCACCATGCCATCGGTCACGAAGGAGCCGCTGGAGATGACGGCGCCTTGATCCTGCGCGGCGTAGTGGCAGGTAGCCATTTGCTGGACTTGCTCCACAGTGTAGGCGGTCTCGTGGATGAGCGTCCGCGCGCCCCAATTGCTGAACACCAAGTGCGTGTCCACGTTCGAATGCTGGAGGGTCTGCAAGAGGCGCACGCCAAGAATCGCACCTGTAGCACCACTGATTCCAACAATTAGCTTGGAGCGGCTCTTTTCCATGATGCCATTGTCCCGCAAATCCACGGATAGCGGCCGGCGCCGGTTTGACGGCGCCCCAGCTGCGGATCATCGAATCCCAATGAGCGGCCAATAAAACGGGACGACCACCAACAGTAACAAAGCCTCGAGAATCGTTAAACAGATGCCGACTCTCAACATGTCTCGCGCTTCGAAGTAGCCATAGGAGTAGCCCGTTACCATCACGCCGGATTGATAGACGAAGATCTTTCCGCCAGCGGCAAACGACCAGATTAATCCGAGCGGCGAGGGATGAAGCCCGTTTGCGCCCGCGAAGTTCATAAGCGCAGGCACCGACGTGGCCAGCATGGAAATCTCGTTCCCCAAAAAGATGTGATAGGGGGGAGGTACTTCGTCTCGCTCTTCTTGCTTGACCTTCTACGCGTCTATTCTCGTCGGCATTGCTCTGTTGTCAAGCCTTTTTCTTCATTGGCAAGGCTTTCGGAGGTCTGGCCACGTGATTGCGCCGCGCTGCGAAAATTTTGGCGCGTCGCGGCTGGCTCCGGACCTCGCCGCCCGCTTCCGCCACCCCACGAACACCCCAAGCTGGTCCATCCATCGGTTGCCCCAACGAGCCAAAACCATAGCTATGACCTTAGACCTTAGACCTTAAGCTAGTATGAAATTTCCAGTCATAGTCGCGCTTTCGGATCTCTCTGTTTATTCCAAACTCTGAGTTCCGGCGAATGTCACTCTGTCACAGCAGAGACCCAGGCTGGGATCTGTGCCGTTAAAGCCAAAATGCGTGTCATGCTGCCACTGGCAATGAGAATTCGCTGGCGCGAATGGTGCAAACCGGGCCCCCGGCACCAGAATTTGCTTCTTCTTGGCCGTGACCTATTTAAGTTTAAGCAAAGCGGACAGGGCGTACCACTCGGCACAATTCCGGAGCCGTATGCAAAATCGATGAAGAGTCACCTGTCCCTACCAATAATATAATTCCGTGTGAGTCATCAAAAGCTGCTGCGAGACGGAAGCGAAGAATTCAGATCGACCTTTGTGTGCGCGACGTTTTTTGACACAGGCACGAGGAGTTTGGTCACAGCGCCACAAAGCGGAGTTCTCCGCAGAGTATGGCGGATCGGCGATGGCTATGGAAGTACGATTCCATTTTCCAAGGTGTAAATCTCCCCGTCGCTCCTAGACATGGTTTGGCTTGAGATACTTGTCGCCAGGGTGTGCCTAAAAGGGAGCTTGTGCCATGCTGGCAATGCGCTCGCCCCTGCCACTTCCACCGCGTCCGGCAAATGCACTGTCCCTTTCATTTTATCCCCAACAATCACTTTCTGACCGTGCTGCACGTACCGCGCCAGCACCCCTGCCTTCAACCATTCGAACCCCCACGCGTCTTCCAAGCAACAATCGTGTATGTTCCCGGCACCACCCCCGCCACTGGCTTCCCATTCTTCTCCGCCACTCCTTCGATCGTACCTCGCCCGCAACCAATTCCGTCGTTACGTCAATTGACGTGCTGGCCCGAACATCCACCTCATGATGGCCTGATGGACTATTGCTTCTCCCGATGCGGTTGCAATCCTCTCGCCATCGGCATCAGCCGCAGCACGTCACCGCTTAATCAAACCAATGTCCTCCCACTCGATTCGTGCGAGGACGGCGCCGAAGTAACTCGTCGCCGCTATGCAACCCACTTCATTGTCAGCCTCTTGCGTCTTCTCGCGCAGTCCAGCAGATACAAATCAATCAGTTTCTGGTAAGGCAGTCCAGTCTCTTCCGCCAGTCGTTTGAAGTAGTCCACGACTTCCGGACTCAAGTTAATGCCCACCGCCTTTTTCTTTCTTGCGTACGGGCTCTTCAGCTCCTTCAATTTGGAGAAATCATATTCCTTCCTCATAGAAGCGCACCTCCTTTCTAGTCGCCTTCTGCTTATCCGGTTGCTTCAGCCAGGCACTAGCTGTCAGGCAGTCTGTTCGAGCTTCGTGCAAGATAGGGGGGTTTGCTGAATCAACCGGATAAGCAAGAGTCGCCTTACGGGCAGAAATAATCCTGACCACGGAATCGTTTTCCTTGTAACAGTGAACTGCGACAAGCGTTCTTGCCGCTGAACTCAGACCAAGTAGAATGAACCGATCCTCGGAGTGCTCCGGATCATAAAATAGGCGTCCATGCGGATCGCTAAAAACGCTCTGGGCCTCTTCAAACCAAATTCCGTGCTTGATCCGATTGCTTTTGTTCTTCCGTTCGTCCAATCGAACCGCACCATATCTAGATAATATCTAGATACGTGGGGTATGGCAAGGCGGCGCGTTTCGAGAGGCGCCGCATAGGTTCTGCACCGTGTAACCGGCATTAGCAAACGCGGACTGCCGCAAGACCGCGAAGAGCCCATACGGTTCCCTGAGTTTCATACTGGGCCTTGGTCGACAATGAGGCTGTGAAGGCCGACCGTGGGCCAGAAATGGGCAGAGAAAAGACTCGACCGCGGCAAGATCTGCCGGAACCCTCGTCCTCCGATCGGGCCGAGGAACAAGGCCGAACCAACCACAATCTGGTCAGCTTAGCACCTGGCCGGTTCGAGGATGCTTGGAGCGTTGCTGGGATGCGGAGTGTAGAATACGGTCGTGGCTACACCTGTTAGTTTGCCTATCTTCGAGCAGGTTGGCGTGAATCAACGTTCACCCGCCCACGCCAAAATTGCTCTGTTCCGCTCTCTGTTTCGGGGACGAGAGGATGTTTATCCGCAACGCTTCGAGAGCCGTCAGACAGGTAGGGCTGGTTACTCGCCAGCTTGCGGCAATGAGTGGGTCCGGGGAATTTGCGAGAAACCGAGAATCAAATGCTCCGAATGTCCGCACCAACGTTTTCTTGCCATAACCGACGAAGTAATTCGATGGCATCTTTGCGGCCATGACGACAACGGTCGGGAATTCGTAATGGGCGTCTACCCGATGCTTCGGGACGAAACTTGTTTCTTCCTGGCCGCCGATTTTGACAAAGCAACCTGGCAGGAAGATACAGGCGCGTTCTTGGAAACATGCCGCGAAATGAACGTCCCAGCCGCCCTGGAGCGGTCCCGCTCAGGCAACGGCGGGCATGTTTGGCTCTTTTTCAATGAAGCCGTTCCCGCCGCATTGGCGCGCAAGCTGGGTACTTACATCCTGACGAAGACCATGGAACGCCGCCCCGAAATCGGCCTGGATTCCTACGATCGGCTCTTTCCGAATCAAGACACACTACCGGAGGGCGGCTTCGGCAACCTGATCGCGTTACCTCTCCAGAAGCGGTTCCGAGAATCAGGTAACAGCGTTTTCCTGGACGAGCGATTCGCTCCGCATCCCGACCAATGGCAGTTCTTGTCCGCGATCCGCAAAATCAACCGGCAAGAAGTGGAGGAAATGGTCCGGCACGGTGACGTAAAGGGCCAGATAATTGGCGTACGTTTGGCGCCCGCGAGTGAAGAAGATGAAGATACGCCTTGGAAGAGACCGGCGTCACGGAGTCGGACAAACGCTTCAATCGCCGGCCCTCTGCCGGAGAGCTTGGAACTCATCCTCGGCAATCAAATATACATTCCTAAAGATGCGTTGCCGCCTGCTCTCCGCAATCGGCTGATCCGGTTGGCGGCGTTCCAAAATCCTGAGTTTTACAAATTGCAGGCCATGCGGCTTCCGACTTACAACAAGCCTCGGATTATTGCCTGTGCCGAGGATCACCCCAAGCACATAGGCCTGCCGCGCGGCTGCCTGGATGAGGTCCGTCAAACCTTATCGGACCTGAACATCAAAGCGATGATCCGGGACGAGCGCAACATCGGCCTGCCGCTGAAAGCGACATTCCAAGGTGAACTGCGTCCCGAGCAGACCGTTGCGGCGCATGCCATGCTCGCGCATGAAACGGGAGTGTTGGCTGCCACCACCGCCTTCGGAAAAACCGTGGTCGCCGCGTGGCTGATTGCGCAACGGGGGGTGAATACACTCGTATTGGTACATCGTCGGCAGTTGCAACATCAATGGATCGAGCGCCTTTCCACGTTCCTCGGAATGCCAGAGCGCACTGTTGGCCGGATCGGTGGTGGCCGCACAAAGGCAACGGGATTGCTTGATGTAGCAGTCATACAAAGCATGGTTCGAAGCGGCCTCGTTGACGATCTCGTGAGCAATTATGGCCATCTGATTGTGGATGAGTGCCACCATCTTTCTGCCCAAAGCTTTGAGCAGGTTGCCCGCCAAGCTAAAGCGAAGTTTGTGACGGGCCTATCTGCGACCGTCACCCGGAAGGATGGCCAGCATCCGATTATCTTCATGGAGTGTGGTCCCGTCCGGTATCGGGTCAGTGTCCGGCACGGTGTCGCAACTCATCCCTTTGAGCATAAGGTAGTGGTTCGCCCGACTGATTTTCGCCCGCTGCGACCGGCGGATCCTGATGTGCGGGTACGATTCCACAACCTCTATGAAGAACTAATTGCCGATGAGGACCGCAATCGACTTATCTGTCAGGACGTCATCCATGCCCTTCGGGAGGGGCGGTCGCCGCTGGTGTTGACCGAACGGAATGAGCATCTTGACTCTCTGACGAAGCAATTGACCGCTGAGGTGCAGAACCTGATTGTGCTCCGAGGAGGGATGCACAAAAAGGAGCTTGACGCAATTCAGGAGCGCTTGGCCGCGATTCCTAGGGAGGAGGCTCGTCTGCTCTTGGCAACCGGCCGGTATGTTGGGGAGGGCTTTGATGATGCCCGACTCGACACCTTATTTCTGACGCTGCCCGTCTCTTGGCACGGGACGATCACGCAGTATGTCGGTCGGCTGCATCGCCTCTTTGACAACAAACGGGAGGTGCGTGTCTACGACTACGCAGATCTCAACGTGCCGATGCTGGCGCGAATGTTCGACCGCCGCTGTCGCCGCTATGAAAGTATCGGCTACAAGATTCAGCTTCCGGGAAGCGCGGTGCCCGGCTGGCCCGCAGATGTGCCACTTCCCGTCGATCCCGACTGGAAAAGCCAATATGCTGCCAGCGTGCGCCGCTTAGTGCGCGATGGCGTAGATTCTCCTCTGGCGAAACTGTTTGTCCATGCTGCCGTAATTCCGCCGTCCAATGCCGATAGTCCCGATCGAGCGCGCAGTGCAACCGAGGCATTTCTCTACCGCCGGTTGGAAACGCTAGCCGAGACGGCCGGGAGGTTCCGCCTGAACGCACAGCTGCCAATTCCGTTTGATGGCTGGGGCCGCATGGAAGTTGATCTGCTTTGCGAGCCGTCGCACATCGCCATCGAACTGGACGGCAGACAACATCTGGGCGACGCTGAAGCCTACCGGCGAGATCGTCGCAAGGATGCCTTGCTGCAGGAGAACGGTTATCGGGTTCTCCGGTTCCTCTCAGAAGACGTCGGCAAATATCTCGATCAAATTCTGGACGCTATCCTGCGAGCTTTAGCGCACCAAAACGTCAGAATCTGAGCAGAGGGTTAGCCTTATTTTGCGCATAGCCTCTCAACCCCGTTTCGGCTGGCGTGCTGGTCGGGAGAGGGACGCAGGCCCGCTCGCCCGCGCTGCCGCAGCTCTCTGACCCTGACTCTCGTCGCGCTTACTGAAGGCGACTGCTCCAGTGTAATTTATAGGTTACAATCGAAGAAAATGGGATCGAGATTCGTCACTACGTCAGCCGCGCCGGAGAAGATGTCGTTGATGATTGGCTGACGCAATTGGCGGATGCCCGCACACAGGCGAAGATTACGATCCGAATCAACCGGCTTGCCGCAGGGAACTTTGGCGATTGAAATCTCTACGCCTGGGATTGTACGAGCTCCGGATTGATTGGGGACAGGGCTACCGAGTGTATTACAGTGTATTACGCGATGATTGGCAAAGAATGTGTGTTGCTGCTCTGTGGCGGCGACAAACGAAAGCAGTCCTCAGACATCGAACGAGCGTTGGAGTACCTCAAGGATTACAAAGAAAGGAGCGGAATCTCATGAAACGCAAAGCCAGTATTTCACACGACCAGGCCATCATTCGTCGGCTCCGCAAAGACCCAGATTTTGCTGCGGAGTACGTCAGAGCTGCCTTGGAAGATGAGGACGAGCCCCGCGTCCTGCTAATTGCCTTGCGCCACCTAGCCCATGCTCAGGGCATCGCCAAAGTTGCCAAGGCTGCAGGCATCGAACGTGAGAGTCTTTACCGCGCTTTGTCCGTTCACGGCAACCCCCGTCTGTCCACGCTAGTTGCCGTCACCAAGGCAATCGGTCTGAGACTCACTATCGAAGCCACTCAATAGACTTCTGAGTCGTGGCGCACCGCGTGGCAACTTATCTGGTGTGTTCCATGGCGCGCGGTTTCGTAATACGCAGCGTCCAAATAGGCTTCTCGAGGGTCACTCCTTGTGTAAGACGTAGGCTCTGCTGTGTGAAATCCTTTCCCCTATAGATTTTCTACAGAGTTCCCCGCTTACTATGTCCAGCTTATACCCGATTGACCTTCGCGCCTGACGTCTCTACGCTTCAGCAGGCTGGCGAAGCGCTCCACACGCCCATCCCCGTTCCTTCTGTTCGTTTCACCAGACCATAACAAAAAAATCGCTAACTGCGGGTTCTGATCAAGGGGGATCCTATGTTGAGGTGTGCATCGCCGCATCACTTTTGGAAGCTTGTCGTTCCCATATTCCTGTTGTCTACCCTGTCCGTACTCATCCTGTCAGGAGGGGAAGCGACACGACCAATTCCAATCCAAGCTCAGCGACACGGCTTTCATCAGGCGAATCGGCAAAGCCCGGCGAACCAAGCATTCCTTGAAAGCTATGGCAAGCTGCCCCTGAGCTTTGAAGCTAACCTGGGCCAGATGGATCCAAGTGTGAAGTTTCTCTCGCGAGGCAGCGGATACAACCTGTTGCTTAGAGGCGACGAAGCCGTTCTGACCCTGCGCAATGCCAACGATGCAGCGCAAAAGTCGAAGGGCAGAAGAAGCAACGTGAACGTTTCCCTCGGGTCTCGTGCGCTGGATCTTTTCCATCTACAGGCCGCAGAGTTAGACAATAACTTTGCGCCGCGCGAACCTCGGTCGCAAACCCCTAGCTCCGAGTCCCAGGCTCCCGAAGTCTTGCGCATGAGATTGGTGGGCGCGAATCGGGCCGTAAAGGTCAAGGGGCTCGACGAACTGCCGGGCAAGTCGAACTACTTCAGCGGTAAGGACCCGAAGAAGTGGCGCACGAACGTGCCGACCTATGCCAAGGTGAAATACGAAGGCGTCTATCCCGGGATTGATCTCGTCTATTACGGCCATCAGCGGCAGTTCGAATACGACTTTGTGGTTGGCCCTGGGGCCAATCCGAAGACCATCGGCTTGGAAATCGAGAATCCAAATTCGAAAATTGGCATGGACAGAAATGGCGACCTAGTGGTTGGGCTGGCCTTCGGCGAGGTTCGCCTTCTTAAACCGCGTGTGTATCAGCCCGGCGTTCCGAACAGTGGCTCGGCCAATTCACCAATCGTTATTCAGAAGGCAAAGTTTGTGGTCGCCAATAACTGCATAGGATTCGACATTCCTAGCTATGACAAGACCAAGCCTCTGATCATCGACCCCGTACTGGTCTATTCGACCTACCTTGGCGGTAGCGGCGCCGATTGGGCTAACAGCATTGCCGTAGATTCCTCGGGGAACGCTTATGTGTCCGGTGCTACACACTCCGCCGACTTCCCCACCGCCAACGCCCGCCAGCCGGCGTTGGGTGGAGGGTATGAAGACGTCTTTGTGATGAAAATCAACCCTGCTGGCAACGCTGTGGTTTATTCAACCTACCTGGGTGGCAGCTACGATGACGTGGCCTCAGGCGTGTCGGTGGATTCTTCCGGTAGCGCCTATGTCACGGGAACGACGGATTCGCCGGACTTCCCAACCGCGAACGCCGTCCAGCCCCATCTCGCCTCTACGGTTGGTCCGAATGCTTTTGTAGCAAAATTCAGCCCCGACGGCGGCGCTCTGGTTTACTCGACCTATCTGGGTGGCAGCAGCAACGACCACGGCAATGCGATCGCGGTCGACACTTCCGGAAACGCCTATGTGACTGGCTTAACCCAATCGCTCGACTTCCCCACAACTACCGGAGCTTTCCAGACAACCTGTGGCTGCAACAGCGATGCTTTTGTCACCGAATTCAGCGCGGATGGCACCAGACTGGTTTACTCCACTTATCTCGGAGGTAGTGCCGAAGACCAAGGCAATAGTGTCGCCGTGGACCTGTCTGGCAGCGCCTACGTCACAGGCGCTACGCTTTCCTCCGACTTTCCCACCACCAATGGGGCCTTCGATAGCACCAGCGCGGGTGGCGTGTTTGTGACCAAACTCGACGCCGCCGGCACCGGTCTCGTTTACTCCACGTATTTGGGAAACGGAGGAGACCAAGGCTATGCCATTGCCGTGGATTCCTCCGCCAACGCTTACGTCACCGGACAAACCATCTTCACCAACTTTCCCACCACCAGCGGGGCCTCTCAGAGTACCTTTGGCGGCTACTATGATGCTTTTGTCTCTAAGCTCAATGCCGCGGGCAGCGCGCTAGTTTATTCCACCTATCTCGGCGGAAGCGATTACGACATCGGCTACGGCATCGCTGTGGATTCCTTCGGCAACGCGTACGTTTTAGGAACTACCTCCTCGGGGGACTTCCCCACTATGCACTCCCTCAAGTCCTGCGCTGGCGCTTCCGGGCCGGATGTTTTTGTCTCGAACTTAAATGCTACGGGTAACACCCTTCTTTATTCCACGTGCCTCGGCGGCACCGATGAAAACCAGGGGCGGGGCATCGCCGTAGATTCGTTTGGTGAAGCCTACATCACGGGATTCACCTTTGCCGGCAACTTTCCTCTTGTCAATCCCATTGCGACCGGTCACGGAGGCGAGCCGGATTCCGATGCCTTCGTGGCCAAGATCGGTCGCTGGCGCACGACGAACCAAAATGCACATCGATCAGGTCACTCAAGCACCAAATAACGCTTAAGGGCACAAATCCGGCTCCTCTGGTCTGGCGCCAACTGGGGAAAATGCCTGCTCAAGCCACCCCACCCCGCACCATAACTCTCGGGCAACGGAGCGCAAGGGAGAGCGGCGCGGTCTCTGTGGGGCGCGGGTGTGTTACTTCTTAATTCGGTACTAGCCTAGGGCTGGGTGGGCTGGGCAGGAGGTAGGTTTCTTTGGCCCGTGCCGCAGTCCCCAAAGGAACCTCTCCCGGTGATCGTAATCATCTCCGACTTCATGGGGACGCTACGCTCGTACCAGCAAGTAGAGCTCAGCACAAGCCGGTGAATTCCTGCATCCCCGTGGGTAGGGCCCCTGGGCGGCGCGGTTTGTGTGGGGCGCGCGGGACCGAAGCGTAGGGTCATCTTCATTTCGACAACCTTTGCCGTCTTTATCGTGGTGCCCCCGGAGTAGGCGGGGAGTAGGCTATTGCTGGACTAGTGGCGTGCGTCTCCGAGTCGCAAACTCCAATCCAATCGCAAAAGACCGAGCGTCGAATGCCTGGCAATAGACAACTCTCGCGCGCACCCATCTACCTTGCGGGGATCGGACAAGCGTCGGAGTGTCCGGTATCCAAGGCTGTTGTGTTCGGACCCGTAGGCCGTAAGAGCTGGCGTTTTCCGTGGCAGCTAGTTCCGAGAGAACCGGCTGCTCCCCGGTGGAGAGCAACACCTCCGACTCCTTGCGACTGCGCCTTTCCCTTCGCCCAGAGTCCATGTACAAGCCACTTTCGGGGCGGGCTGGGTCCAAAGGACCCCATATCGGTGAACGTCTTCGAATTCCTGTTACCGCAGAGGCCCCGTTCGCACAATCCGATGAAGCTGGTATTTCCGTTGAGGGGAACTCTCCAATCGGGCCGAGTGTGTACCGTGTGGTGTGAGGAAACCATTCTGTGGTTTGCGTGCGGTGTCCAGTGGATTGGCGCGGACGGAGGGAGAGCCGGAGCGCGACAGGGGGCGGCGCGGTTTTGTGTCGGGGCACGTGCGAGCGGAAAGACGGCGCCGGCGGGGAGCCTGCCTGCCGCAGGCAGGCTGCGCCGATGGACTGAGGCAGCGTACACCGTGGGACGTTGCGCGAGGACCTGACCGGAGTCAGTGTGCCTGCGGTTGCTGGTTAGTTCGCGCGTGGCCTTCTTTTCTACGGATACTGCCCAATTGTCCGGCAATCCCGTTACCTTCGCTTACCTACACTGACCGTGGAACCTTCCGCCTACGACCTCATTACGGAGATGATCTTGGTTTAAGGCCACGGGGGGGGCAACTTGAATCCTTCTTCAAAAGACTTGAACCGAGATCAGTTCTCCATCGTAGTCCTTATTCGGTGCGGGATGGAACGTGATTCTGGCCCGGCGGCCCTGCAAGGATGCGCACGCGGGGAGAGCAGCAGACGCGGCGCCCGACGAATTGCCCCCGCTGCTCACTTCGACTTTTGAGAAATCTGAGTAATGGAAGTTCATCAGAACGGACTGGATCTTCAGAGCCAAGGTCCCGGGAACGCCGCTAGCGCAATTTACCGCAGTGATCCTTCCTTCCAGGCTGTAAGTACGGCTGCTCATTTCGTCAGGCGGTTCGGAGCCCTCGGCCGGGGTTGAAGCCCGCGGCGCTTCCACCTCGACCGGAGGCTTGTCCGCGGAGCCATGCGAGGTCTCGATAGTTTTCGAGGGAGGTTCCTTATAGGGAGACCTCCTCTGCACCTGCACAGAGGGAGCTCGCGGATCCCCGAAGGTTTCCCGCATGGAAATGGCCTGTGAAAACTCTTGCGCAAGGGCGCGCTCCACGGGAGTTCGCGCGGCGGATTGGATCCGGGAAGCGAGAGTTTTCGCGTCCGCAGTCTTGCCCATGCTCAGCAGTACAAAACCATACGAGACGGCGTGGTTCAGGTTACCGGGCTCGAGTTCAATGGCCTTCCGTCCGGCCGCCAGGGCTTTCTCCCGTGTATCCGGGCTCATCGAGTAGAAAGTGGCGAGCGTAGCGTAGGCTGGCGCGAACTGCGGATTCAGGCTGATGGCCTTTTCGAGATCGGCCACGACTGCAGGGCCATTTTCGGAGTTTATACCCCCTTCCCGCACCTTGGCGCGCGCAGAAAAAAAATAAGCCAGAAAACTGGCGGAGTTGAGCTGCACGGCGCGCGCAAATTCTTTCTCGGCGTTGCCCAAGTCTCTCTCGTAATAGGCGAGCATGCCCAGGCCCTCATGGGCGAGGGGAAGATTGGGGTCGGCCTGCACGGCGGCATCTAGGGAGGACTTAGCCTCCTCGAACCGTTGCGTGTAGACGTAAAGCTCTCCTTTTTGGGAGTTGACTTCGGCAGGCGGAAGAACACGGCTCGAATAGCTTTTTGCGCCGCCATGAATGGAAGTTTTGACGTTCCCTACAAAGAAGGAGGTCTGGCGGGAGTATGCTTCCATTCTCTGGGCAAATTTATGCAAATCTCCGAAGGTCTTCTGTGCAGCGTCAACACAATTTCCGCTGGCCTCATAGGCGATGAGGAAGTCGTGAAACAGATTCCGTTTGCGAGCCTCGGGATCCATCAGCAAGTAGTGCACAATGGCCCACGATTCGGCGTAGAACACCGAGGCACGGTTGTTCTCGTTGTAATACGGGGAAGAATGGTCCGCCTGAAGGAGTGCAGGTACGGGGATGAGCTTGTTTTGCTGGAGGATTTGAAGGTGGTAAGGCGCGATCTTGCCGATTTCGACGTAGTTGTCGTGAATCATGGAGTTGCCGAAGTACTCGGCGATACCTTCGTTGAGCCAGACAGGCAAATCGCGAAAATTGATATTCATTAGGGCGTGAGTATACTCGTGATAAACGATCTCATAGGGATTCGGGCCTTCGATATTCGTACGCACCACTACAAAATGCTTTTCTTCCGCTGGCTGGTACGCACCCGCGGGATGCATGTGGCCCTTCACTTCCCAAAACGCCGGGAGCAGCAACTTCATGGAATCTTCGTTCTTGACGGCAAAGACGATTACCGGCTTGCCTAAATCGACGCGCATCTTCACGAAAGTGCTATGGAAGACTTCACGGATTTCCTCGAACTGGTCGGCTATTTTGCGAGCTTCTTTTTCGCCGGCATTACTGATAACCGTGAAATTAGGCGACCGGACCTCTAGCCA
>Ga0209686_1000105_pt1 | contig 38777 bp, 37 predicted proteins | sample GraSoiAngelo_126_FD_185883 | JGI IMG/M metagenome (GOLD analysis project Ga0209686, IMG submission 185883) | Grasslands soil microbial communities from the Angelo Coastal Reserve, California, USA - 14_0927_09_20cm (SPAdes) (version 2) | ecosystem: Environmental > Terrestrial > Soil > Grasslands ...
CGGCTGTCCCAAGGACATCGATGAACTCATGGAAAGCATCATCCGCGTGATCGATGGTATTCGCAGATCACCAGCGAAACTACGGTGGTCCATCTTGCAATCAGAGCTTCCTCTTTTTTTGCGCTAATCCATTGCATTATTTAGTGTGAGATCAATAGTGATACTTAACGGCGCTGACAGCCCGTCGTTGGTATTCCAAGGAATCCTCTGCCACGACCTATTGGACCCTGATCGGACCCGGATTTGGAGTTGTCTTGTGCCTGAGCGGGGAAACCCCAAAGAGCAATTAAGAGAAGAACCATAAGGGGAAGGGAGGCCCCGGCGGACAGGGGAAACCAAAAAAACTCCTTGCAAGCTTCTTGTTAGTCCCCCTATGTGGCTGCCCCTTGCAACCGCGACCGTTTTGCCTGAACTTACTTGTGGTGTCGCCGTCGTACTTGCTGGCCAAAGATTATTGTATTCGCTAGCTATTCGCATTCCCGGAACTTGAATCCGCTAACTCAGGACTTCTACCATCGCTGTCGTGCTCGGAAGCTAGCTTGGCGCTGCCAATTGGCAGCATGACCGTTATGCATGTTCCACCGTCTCCCGACTCGATTTCCAAGACGCCTTCCAACTGGCGTATCCTTTCTTGCATCCCAGCGATGCCGACTCCGATGAATGCGCTAGTATCACCCCGTATTCCAAGAGCCCGAGGCTGCATTCCGCGACCGTGGTCCTTGACCTGGAGTGTGATTCGACTTGCATCCTTGAACAACGTTATGTCGCTCGTCGGGCTACCCGAATGTCGATGAATGTTCGTCAGTGCTTCCTGCACGACGCGGAAAAGCGCCAGCTCTGTTTCGTTTGAGAAGCGGCCCAGGTGAGGCTGCACTTCCACGTTGACACGAATTCCACACCGGCTGCAGAAACCAGCCGCGTACCACGGCACAGCGCCTTCCAGACCGAGATCATCGAGCAGCGGCGGGTGCAACAGGTAGGACAAGGTTCGGATTTCAGCTATTGCTTGTTCGGCCAGGTCGGTGGTTTGCGCAAGCAGCTTCTGCGACCTCGAAATCTCGCCCCTAAGAACAAGCTCTTGAACTCTTTCGACGTGTATAGCCAAGGCACACAGGATCTGTGCAGTGCTGTCGTGCAGTCCGCGGGCAATCCGGCGCTGCTCCTCATCTCTCAACCGCAGAAGGCGCCCAGAGAGATCGCGGAGCGATGTTTCCGCCTGCCTTCGCTGATGGATTTCGGCTTCGAGTTCTTTGTTGGTCGATTGTAGTTCTGCCGTTCGCTCTTGTACCCGCAACTCCAATTCGTCGCGCGCTTGTGAGAATTCTCGAGATTTACCATGTGCGGTTCTCGCTGCATCTAATAAAATAAAAACTATTAAACCAATCACTGATCCAATAGCGAGGCCCATTTCAAGTAGGGTGGATCCGATTTTGCGGAACAGGTCCGCTTTTGGCCAGATCCGAACGCGCCATTTTGCTCCGGGGAGTTGGAGATCAACATCCTGCACCCACTCCTTCTCATTCTCAAGAGTGCTTTTGGGCATTCTGTAGATTTCCTGATTGCCTTCATAAATGACAATCGAGTGGATCAGTGCGGCTTGGTCTGCCAGTATGCTTTCGAAGTTTTTCTCCTCATCAAGAACAGCAATCAGGAATCCAAAGAAGTTTTCACCTTTGTAGATGGGCACGACTACCCTGCGTCCAAGTTTCCTGTCCCCGAGGGGGAACGCGCGGGTGAGTATCGCATCTTTTTCCCGAGAAAACGCCAGCCCTTCCAGTAGGTGTCTTAGAGGTGCGTCAGTCGCGAGAACATGCTCTGATGCGGGTTCACCCACGGCTTCCGTAGCAACCCAGCGAACCTGGTATGTAGCATCCATCCACTGCTCGGCGATAAAACCTGGGTTGTGCTCCATAACAAGCTTCGCCTGATGTTCCCAATTTCTGCGAGGGAGTCCGTCCTGAATCATTTTGGCAAGCCGCTGATGCGCCAGCACGCGGTACGACATTTCGTCGGATAGATCTGTTTGCACCGTTCGAGCTAAGACTTTTGTCAAATCCCGTATGTAAAGGTGCTCGCGATTTCGTAGTTGACTCCAAAACACCAGGCTGACTCCGGCGGCCAAGCCAATGATCACGCCCCCTCTGAGCAGCAGCACCGAAAATCGTCTCTTTGTTATCATCGATCTCAATTCCCAGGGCCATTTCGCTAAAATCCTCCAGGGCCCCCAGGGCTATGTGTTGTTGGTAGTTGCCTCGTAAAGACTTACCGTCAAATGATTACTGACAAGTGAACATCCGGCCGCAGGGAAACCGAGGTGATGGATAAGCCCTAGTCTTGAAGGGCAGGCCAAGGTTATCATACTCTTTCTCTTTTTTCCCGGTCCAACCTCGCTAAGTTGGCAAGTTGGCAAAGGAGTTGAAATGCCCCAGCCGTCCCCGTGCCGAGAAGTTTCCCGACTGTTGCTTGCCGATGACCACGCGGTACTCCGCGATGGATTGCGAGCTATCCTAAGGGATGCGGGATTCGAGGTGGTTGGTGAGGCTTCGGATGGCCATGAGGCAATCAGGTTGTGCGAAGAACTCAGGCCCGACATAGCTGTCGTGGATATTGCAATGCCGTTGTTGAACGGTATTGACGCCGCGCGCCAGATGCTCAAGGTTTCTCCGGAGACAAAGATCATCGCCCTTTCGATGTACGCCGAAAACCGGTATGTCTTGGCGTGTCTGCGCGCGGGCATTGTGGGATACGTGATAAAAAGTATGGCGGGTTCGAAGTTGATAGAGGCCATTCATGCCGTTCGCAAAGGCGAGATCTACCTGTCCCCTGGTGTGTCCAGGGGTCTCGTGGATGCTTATCTGGCGAAGGACGATACCCCCGTGGACGTCTTGAGCATTCGGGAGCGTGAGGTGCTGCAGTTGATTGTAGAGGGGAAAAATGTAAAGGAGATCGGAGGCATCTTGGGAATCAGCACTAAGACCGCTGAATCTCATCGAACGAACATCATGGAGAAGCTCAATATTCATGAGATTGCAGGCCTGGTTCGCTACGCGATCCGCGAGGGTATCGTCGGACCTCCGTAGCGCCAGGTTGTTTATCATCCAAAATTTGCGCTTTTTAGGGCATACGGGCGTTTACATCGCTTTTTGAGACTTCCCACCGCACTGATTCCGGAAGCGCCCGATTGTGTTTCCAGTTCTCGCCGCATCAGCTTAAGGGGCAGTTCGACGGTCGCTGCGTTTGGCAGTCTAAGTAAGCAGATTCCGGGCCGTACCTTGATTCCGGACCAGCCTTCTTTCAGGGCTTTTCGATATGACAGATCACCGTGAGATGAAGGTCGTGATCGCGGACGACGACCGGACGGTTCTGGCGTTGGTGAAGAGCATCCTCCAGGCAAATGGGTTGCGCTTCGTTGGCGAAGCCTTAGATGGAAATACAGCAGTGAGGATGTGCCGGGAACTCGAACCGGATATAGTTGTCCTTGACATTTCCATGCCGCTGCTCAATGGCATTGACGCAGCCCGGTGCATCATCCGGTACAACTCACGAATCAAAATCATTGTCATAACCATGCATACGGAACTTTGTTACATCCTCGAGAGCCTTCGCGCAGGGATTACCGGCTTCGTAACAAAAGACAAGCTCGCGTCCAGTCTTCCAGAGGCGATCACGGCCGTGGGCAGAGGCGAAACTTACGTGCGTGCCAGCGGTTTCCACGGATATTGAGTATTTTCGAGGCGGTCCGATCCCCGGGGCCACTCACCAATCGATCCGCTGCTCTGCGCCGAGAGGCAGAAATTTCTCCGGGCAGCTTCAACCTTCTCTCCTCGGCTCAGGGTTTCTAATTGAGACATTGCGACCGCGGAAGCCTGCGAACCCGGGATTTCCCGATTGTGCTCGCACTTTTCGCGGCATACCTTCCAGGCAGTGCAAAAGGCTCCTCCAAGGCTGCGGGGTGAAAAGTCCCCAATGCCACGGTGGCCCTAAGCAGGTCTCCAGAAGTACACAGGGGTCGAGCCGTGCCCTGTGGATTCGAAATCGTTATGAGTTTCTCAGAATAGATATTACTGAGTAGGAAGTTAAAGGAGTTGAAAATGACGTCTGCTACCTTCTCTCGGCCCTTAAAGGTGGTCCTGCTTTTAGTTATGGTTACCCTGGTAGTGATCCTAACACCTTCGCCCGCGTTCGCCCAGCAGCGGACTACGTTCGGTAGCGCCTCTGGAGTTGCGTGCCCGGGCGGCAACGTAATTTGCAACGGATCGATTAACTTCTTGACTACGGAGCTCTTTTTCGAGCCGGAAACTCCGGCACAGTCCTTGAAAGAAGGTGCGTCGACTTGGAACGAACTCGAGCAGCTCTTGGATAATCCCTACGCTTACACCTGGGGCGCGCCTTGCAACGATGCCAAGGGCCTAATCCCGGGAAACGCGCAGGGCTACCCCACGTACTGCACCAACAGCACGTTTATCCGCCGTCCCGCCTTCGGCGGTGTCACGCTGCCCCCGCTCGTGCTGCACCCAATTAACTACAATCCGCAAACCGGTTTTGGCGCCCAAATGCGGCTCCTCAACCCGAACTATGCGGGCGGGAACCTCAAAGTCAGTGGCACTGTGCCTGACCCCTTTTCTCCTGGCGGCCAGGTTTCCACTGGCATTTGTTACGGCATCGGCGTCGCTTCGTGTACGCCCTTCTCGCAGTCCATCAACGTAACGTCTGGCGCAAGCCGCGGTCTCACAACCGGGTCGATAACGGCACCGGGAGACACGGAAATTGACATGAACGTGACCGTCGGGCGGAAACCCGGTTTCTGCCAGATCAACCCGGAGCCAGTTCCCATAACGGGCAGCTACGGTGCTACGAGCACCGCATTCGACTCCGAGAACCTCATGAACTGCGGAGCCGATCCCGGGGAGCCTGGCGCTGCGAGCTTAGCCCACAACAACACAAATCTCCTTCTATGCCCAACGGAGCTTGTGGGCAGTTTGTCGTTGGCAGGTTACCTCTGTGAGGACAACATGGGACTGCCCTGGAGCGGACAGCCAACCACGTCCTGGTACTCCATCGCGGCCGTTCCCGCACCGAACGTTGTTATCGCGGCAATCATGCAAATACCCAACGGAGGTATCACAACCACGGATCCGGCAGGCGTCGCGCCTGTGGGAGCCGGCGTCGTTCTGAACCCGGCAGCCGGGTTCCTGCTCAGCGACCCCGCGCGCGGAGGGGTGATTCAGCCGCTCAACATCGCCAGCGGCCGCGGCGGCCTGCACAAGCCTTCGCTGCGTAAAGCTGAAGTCCGCGGAAACGGGGCGAACCCCAATTACCTCTGGAACTCGGCACTTGCGGTGAGTGCCACGCGCCCTGATCCTACGGGCGCAGATCTGCAGCCTTCCAATGAAAACGACTTCGTTGGGCTCTACCCTCCCGCCAGCGGTGGCGGCGTGAACGCAGTGTTTATGCAACGAAAGCAGCAGGCCAGGCTGGAAGCAATGGTGCTGGGCAAGTCGCTGTTCTGGGACCAGCAGGTGGGCAGCGATGGCGTGCAAGCGTGCGGCAGTTGCCACGCGCACGCTGCGGCCGACAACCGCACCAAGAACCAACTCAACCCCAACGGGCAGGATGGGCTCCGGGGTAACCCGACAAACTTCGCCGGGACCCCGAACAGCACATTTGCCCCGTTCCCGCCCAACCATGACTTGACGGCGGCCGACTTTCCTTTCAAGAAGCTCACGGATCCGGAAATTGCCGGCGACCCGCTATGCACCCCGGCCATCAGGGCGGACGTCACCGGAATCGCTTTCCCTGATGAAGTCGGGCCCGACAATCCCAAGAACAACATCTTGAATTTTAGTGGTGACAACAGGGTTTGCGACGCCGCCAACCAGATCAGCGACACTGAGGAAGTTGCCTCTTCAATGGGCGTCCACTTTGGCCTGTTCGGTGACATCCCGGCGGGAACAGGCACGGGCCTCACTCTGACGAATACTGCGGGCTCGGCTCCGGTTTCGCCCTTCGGTCCAGCATCGAACGGCGTTCGGGCTTTGATCCGCGATCAGCGCAGCAGTGTCGCGCTTGGTGCGACTGCGGCCCAGGCGGCGATCGACAACACTGACCCATTTCCCGGCTTCGCGTGCAGTTCGGCGACGACTTGCGGGGCTGTCGGCCCAACGGGCGCCAATGAATTCCGCCGGGTGGAGCCTCGCAATACCCCCACCATCATCCTGGCAGACATGAACTTCGATAACTTCTGGGATGCTCGCGCCCGCCACGACGACAATGGCGGCAGCGTGTTCGGCGCGTCCGACCCGCAAGCCCACGTGTGGGTGGATCAGGGCAGCGGGTTGACGGCAACCCGCCAACTCATCAAGTTCTCCAGCCTGGGTGCCTTGGCCAAGGGGCCGGCGCTGAGCAAGTTTGAAATGTCGTTTGATGGCCGCAACTGGGCCAAGATCGGCAAGAAACTGCTGCAGGCGGGCGTGACACCGCTGGCCAACCAACTGGTGGATCCGACCGACAGCATCCTGGGCCGCTATTCCAACCAGAATGGGTCGGCTTGTGGGACTCTGCCGACTGCGGACCGTTCGCCGGCTGGCGGTCCTCCAACGGCGCTTGGAACGGGTGTACCAGGGCTGTGCATCAGCTATCCGGCCCTGATCCGGCACGCTTTCTACTCGGCGCTCTACAGCAATACCAGCCAGCATCTGAATGGCTGCTACACCGACGGTCGTGCCGACATTCACCCAAATCAGTGCGCAGCCGGCAGTGTTGCCATTCAGGTCCTCGCGAGCAACCCTGACGGTACGGGTGGTCATCTCTTTGACGACCCCGCCGACCCGTTCGACAACTTTGTTCTCCAGGGCCCCGTGGCGGGCGCGGCCTCCCCAACCGACACCAACCAGTACAACCAGATGGAAGCGAACATGAGCCTCTTCTGGGGACAGTCGATCCACCTCTGGGCGACCATATTGGTGCCGGACAATACGCCGGACGACAAGTTCCTGGACGCAAATCCGGACACCGGAGCGACAACTGGAGAAACCGGGGAACCGCTGCTGGTTCTCGACCTGCCGAGTTGCTCCAATAACCCGGCGGGTTATCACCGCGGTTGGTTCATAGGGTCTGACGGTTTCGCCCAGTATCGCGGGAGTTGCTTCACCGAGGTGGGTAACTTCAAGCGCGATGCGTACAATGCCAACGACATCGTTTTCTCCCAGAACGACACCGTGGGCCATGCGAGAATGACCGCTTGCACTAACGAGCTGTTGGCCGCCGGCGGTATCCGGACATGCACCAACCGCGTTCAGGCCGGGGGCACTCGCGGGCTAAACGACCCGGATCCCTTGCTCGGGTTTGACCTCTTCTTCGGAGCCAACGTGTCGCTGAAGAACCCGAACTTCCGGTCGGCGCGGTGCGGCGCCTGTCATAATGCGCCGGCCTTGACCGACAATACCGCGCCCTTCACCGTGAAAGCGCAGGAGCTTGACAATTTTGCGGAATTCCAAAGGGAGGACCCGCGGGTTGAACCGCTAACCGAGCCGCTGATCAAAGAACGCTTCATTACCGGCTTCCTGCTGGAATCGGAAATCAACGAGCCCGGACAGGACGCCATTGAGCGCAAGGCGCCCAACCTGGGTATCGCTACGGCTCCGATGCAGAGCAATGGGAACTGCATCCTCGACAATTGCTGGGGTTATGCGTTCCCCGATGCCATCACGGCGAACGCCACCATGACCGGCTACACAATTCACTCTGACTTGGGGAGTGGACCGGTTGCGGGAGGTGTTAGCGCGAATGGAGTCGGAGTCCCGTTCACAGGGTTCGGCGGCGCGTTCCTCGACAACGGGGTGTACAACATCGGGGTTCGGCCGTGCGTGGCCGATCAAACGCACGTGACCGGGGCTTGCGAGGACACCGGCCGAGGAAACACGGACCCCTTTGGGTGGCCGCTTTCGCTGGCTGCCCTAATGCTGAAGAACTACGGCGGTCCAGGTCAGGACCCGGGCAAGCCGATAGCTCAATTCGATCCAAACAACAACAATGCCAATGGACGTGCTGACGCTGACCCGTGCGGGCCGTACTGTGCTACGGGTGGGTTGTTTGAGATGAGCAAACAAGATCAGCACATCAACCCGGGCTGGACCGATGAGACGGCTAACCCTCAAGTACCTGGATACCTTGCGCCTTTCCTCAACAAAATCCCCGTCGGCGATGAGGCCCCGCAATCTGATGAGGCCTGCGGACCAGTCGGCGGATGCCTCAATACGCTCATGGACGTGGCCAATGAGGAAGGCTTTCCCGAGGTGCCTAACGATCCTCGGGGCAGTGCGGGCGAGGTACCCAACAACGCGTACGCGCCAGGCAATGGAGACGCCGGTCTCACCGGCTTAGGCTGTACTGTCGGAACGGGAACGGCGCCATGTACTGCCGGTGTGACTGCCCCCCTGACAAAACACGGCCATGCAGAGATGGGTACCTGGCCTTTCGTGAACCGCGTTAACCGGTTCGGTAGCTTCAAGGCGGCGCAGTTGCGCGAAGTGGAGCTAACCGGCCCCTACTTCCACAATGGCGGCAAGCTGACGCTGCGGCAAGTGGTTGACTTCTACGTGCGCGGCGGCGACTTCCCGGTCACCAACTCCGCGCACCGCGATTTCAACATCCTCAACCTGAATGCCGAGCTGCAGTCTGATCTCAGCGAGGCAGACAAGGTCGCCCTGGTGGACTACATGCTCGAGTTCACGGATGATCGCGTGGCAACCGAGGCGGCGCCGTTCGACCACCCGCAGATGATTCTGCCTCTGGACGGCACGGCTCCCGAAAGTGACGGTGTGATCAACCGTGACGCCATGCTGACGGACTGCGCTGCAGCTCCTGCCCAGTTCGGTCCAGGACAGCAGTTCTGCAGCGGCAACGCAGCGGCCATCGCAGCTGCCCCCACTGCTACGGGCAAGCTGTTCCTGAACGTTCCGGCTACGGGCGCTGCGGGCAATCCGGGCGGTCGCATACCGAACTTCCTCGGTATCGCGGGTGCGGCTCCAGATGCAGCCAACCCGGGCGGCCGTCAGAGGCTCGTGGGTGTCGCTGCCTTCTGCGGAACCAACATAACCTCACAGTACTGCCACTAATTGGTTCCTAGGAACCCAGCCCCGCGAATCCCTTCCCCGAACCGGGGGAAGGGATTCGCTTTGGGGGGCTGCTTAGAATAGAAAGGGTTGTGATGAGCGTCATTCGAGAAGAGAGGAATTTGGTTTGCAAACTGGGGGAAAGTTGTAGATTCCTTTTGCAAGGCGCCCCTCTGGTGACGACAAGAGCCGCCTTTCAGCAACCTGGAAGGGCGATGGGCAATAGAGGTTACGTTGAGGAGAAGCAAATGAACACTATCGGTAAGCGAACCAATTTGCTGGCTGCTGCGGCTTTCCTATCGGTTCTCTTGTCTAGCTCCGCCCGGGCCCAGGGAACAGCGCCCTCCACTCCTAACATCACGGACATCCAGTTCACCTACAAGCGGGATCCTCGAATGGTCGACCCCACACGCGGATTAGGACCGTGGGTCTCCGGTCCTAACTACGGAGGGGCCACCGCCCAGGACACGGTCGAGGTTCGAGCCGAAGGTGTTGATGCGGCAGGGAAGCCGGCGAAAATCAGCCCGCAATGGGTTCCATCGGACCCCGGGATGGTGACGGTCTCACCCCGCGAGGGCGACGACGTAAAGATCACGGTGCACAAGGCGGGCGAGAGCAAGCTGAAAATCACTTATCAAGGCTTGTCGAAGGAGTTGGAGATCCGGGCGGAATACGTCAACAAGTTCATGGTGTTGGGGATCGGAGAGGTAAAGGCGGTGAAACCGGCGGCGCCCGTCGCCACAGCGCCGCCTCCACCTCCCAAGACCAAGAATGACGTCAGTTATGCGGTCGGCATGAATCTTGCCAAAGCTCTCGAGGAGCAGTCGGTGCAGGTGGATGTCGATCTTCTGATGCAGGGGGTCAAGGACACGCTTTCCGGGGGCAAAACGCTGATGACCTCGGAGGAGGCCTTAGCCGTCCTGGAAGGACTGGAGATCGACCAGAGGGACGTAGAAGCGGGTTTAAATAGGAACGCTGTCGCCGAGAAAAACAAGCGCGAGGGCGAGGCGTTTTTAGCGGCGAACAAGGCGAAGGAAGGCGTAGTGACCCTGGCCAGTGGGCTTCAGTACAAGATCATCAAAGCGGGACATGGGAAAACGCCTACCGCGAAAGATGTGGTGAACGTCCGGTACCGGGGGACATTCATCGATGGGAAGGAGTTCGACAACACCTTCGAGCGGCAAGCGCCGGTGAGCTTCCCGGTCAAGGCACCCATCAAAGGCTGGACGGAAGCGCTGCAACTCATGCCGGAGGGCTCCCGGTGGCAGCTCTTTGTGCCGTCCGATCTCGCCTATGGTGAGCGCGGAGCAGGGGGTGGCCACGGTGGTAGAAGGGCCGGAGGCCCCCGGCCGCAGATCGTCGGCCCGAACACCATGTTGATCTTCGAGGTGGAACTGCTCGCTGTTCAAGAACCTGGCACCCAGCCCCCGGTTTCTAACTCGAGAGCCCAGAAGAAAGACCAAACGCCTGAAATGATCGAGACGATAAGAAAAGCACTTCAAGGTGACACAAAAATGGAGAAAAAACCGGAGACGAATCCATGAACCTAAAATTAGCAATGCGTTGGATGATGATGGCGGTTGCAGGAGCACTGCTGTTGGGGACCACCGTCGCGCAGCAACCCCCGGAAGCCGACAAGCCCCGGCAAGAGGCGCAGGTTACTACCAAGCCGCAGCCGGCGGCTCCCGCTGCCAAGCCGGAACAGAAAGCTTCGGCGGCCAAGGCCGAATCGGAAGCTGCGGCGCCTGCCAAGAGCCAGCCAGGGGAGCCGATAATGCAGAGCCGCAAAGACAAAATCAGTTATGCCTTTGGGGTTGAGATGGCACGGGATCTGCAGCGGCAAAAGGACAGCCTCAATGTTGATTTGTTGGTGCGAGCTCTGACAGATGGCCTGGCAGGCAAGCCGCTCATCATGACTGACGAGGAAGTGGCCGCGACGGTGAAGACGTTTGAAGCGGAGCAAAAGCAGGATCTCCAGCACGCCAAGATGATGGTTTCCGAGCGAAATAAGAGAGAAGGGGAAGCCTTCTTTGCCGAGAACGCCAAGAAGGAAGGCGTTATCACTCTGCCCAGCGGGTTGCAATACAAGGTATTGAAGAAGGGCGAGGGCAAGATACCTACGCTTGATGACGTCGTCCTTTGCAATTACACCGGCAACCTCCTTGATGGAACGGAAATCGACAGCTCCTACAAACGCAAGGAGCCAACGGCCGTTCCAGTTAGGGGAGTTATCGCAGGCTGGGAACAGGCTCTTCGGCTTATGCCGGTTGGCTCGAAGTGGGAGATGTATGTACCGCCACAGCTTGCTTATGGAGATAAGGCCTCAACCGTTTTCGGACCCTATACAACGCTCATCTTCGAGGTTGAGTTGGTTTCAATCCAAGACAAACCGAAGACCGCCAGTGCGGCAAAATGAGGAGGTCCTAGATGTTATCCATGCGCTCACAATTCACGGTGATTGCGGCGGTAGCGAGCTTGCTTTGGCTTCCGCCACGGTGCAGGGCACAGGATTCACGAGTGCAAGAGCAAATAAAAGTGAAAGCGCCCAGCGAACCACCCGCCGCGTTTCCACAATCTGAGGCAGGCCAGGCCGTTGTTACGTACCAGAACGGCGAACTGACGATTGAGGCTAATAATGCCTCGCTTATCGACGTTCTGCGCGCGGTCTGCAAGCAGATCGGGGCAGAGCTTGACTCTCAGGCAGTGGACGACGAACGGATATTCAGTGTTCTAGGTCCAGGACCGGTCAGAGAAGTGCTTACTGCTCTTCTCAATAACTCACAGTTTGATTATGCGATGGCGGAATCGCCCAACGATCCAAATACACTCGCAAGCGTCGTTGTCTTTGCGAAGACTAAGGGATCCACGCAACAGGTGGCTGGGGATCCGGGCGCACAGAATCGCGTGACTCAGGCGCAAGTTAGTTCGACAAACCCCAGGGCTAGCTCTATCGAGATGAACTCGAGCCTGAAACAAATGAAGGAACTTCTTGCTACGGCCCGGGCCGAAGTGGCAGGGGGAGCTGTAATCGAGACTCAGGGAGAAGCCGGGATGGTTGGAGCTGACGCCGCAACCATCTTGGGGCAGGTCGAGGCTCAACTCAACGCAATTGGGGATGCGGCTGCCACAGACGGCAACTCCGCACAAATCGGGCAGCAAGCGGCTGCGGCACCCGAGAATCCTGTTGGCAGACCAAGGCATAGGAGACATTAGAACAAGCTGCAACACCGCTCTCGTTCGAAGAGCCACTCTCTGCCGGAAGTTCAACGACAAGGCGAGCAGTTTAAAGGAGCAGGCGCTTGACACAACTGTCTCACTATCGCGCCCGGGCGTTAAGCACTGAGGCCGTCAAGGTGTGCACTAGGGAAAGGAGCGGGCTTACTCGCACCGATAGTCTGGGGAGTGTACTCCAAGTCGACGGCTCAAGCCGTGGCGTTCTACAGGCGAAGAAGTTTTGGGAGCTAGTCCCTGGGGGAAAAGTCTTCGGCCTCGTTTTGGCCACCTTGCTGGTTGTTGGTGCCTCGGCCCCGGCTGCCGACCTCACGGGCAGGGTCACCAACGGCACCACGAAGAAACCGGCCGTAGGTGATGAAGTCGTGCTCATGTCCATATCGGGAGGCAGCGAGAAGGAAAGTGCGCGCGCCAAGACCGATAGCGTTGGGCACTTCAGCGTTAATGTTGCTGATGTTCGAGGAAGTCGGCTCGTGCGCGTGGTTCATCAGGGCGTTACCTACGAGAAGATAGTCGGGCGAGATGCTAACTTGGTAGCAATTCAAGTCTATGACGTCGCCGACAAAATGGATGGCGTGACCGCCATCATGGATGTGCAGCGCTTTGAGGCCAGGAGCGACACACTAGAGGTGAAGCAACTGGTTACTATGCACAACGCCTCTAAGCCGCCGCGGACACTCATGAATGATCGCCCTTTCTCAATTCAGTTGCCGCCTGAGGCTCAAGTGTTGTCCGGGCTTGTGCAGCTTGGAGACGGCGAGCCCCTCAAGAGCAAACCTGCTCCCGGCGAGCGCAAAGGCGAGTACTATTTCCGCTTTCCATTGCGTCCGGGCGATACGCGCTTCGCGGTTGTCTATCGGCTGCCCTACAATGGCGAAGCTGTGGTTGAACCGAGGATCCGTAATGCGCAGGAACGCTTTGTCGTCATGCTACCTAAGTCCATGACTTTCGAACCTCAGGCCGGAAGTATCTTCCAGGCGATGCCGAACGTTTCCCCAGATAATGTCCAGGGCAGTGGGCCTGTGACGCCGGGGGAGACGCTGGCGTTCCGCATCACCGGGACGGGCACGCTGGCGGAACTTCAAGGTCGCCAGCAGCCAAGCCGCAGCGACAGCGTTCAACCGGTCGGGCAACCAGATCAGGGTTTCCAGACCTCTCCCGGAACGAGCCGTCGCGACAAGCTAATCCTGAGCGGATTGGGAGTTGTGCTCCTGGTGTTCTCGGTTGTGTTCATCGTGAAAACGCGAGCGCGAATGCCGGCCAGCGTGGAACCGGAAGTGCTGCTTGTCCAGAGTCGAAGAGGTCAAAAGAATGGGCGGCGTAAGCGCCGCGTCCGTGTGTCGCAACAATATTCTCACTAGGAGAAACTGAAATGCGCCTTTTATCGATCATTGTGCTGACATTTGTCCTGCTGGCTCGTGTAGCCGCTGCGCAGGACGCTCCTGCAACCAACAACCAGAAGGACGCCGCTGCTCCCAAACAGGAAGTTACTAGTTCCATGCTGGATGAGAAATCGAAGCGCAAGTATGCGATGGGAGTGAGTATCGGCGAGAGCCTCAAAAAGCAGCAGGCGGTTGAATTGGATCAAGATCGTTTGCTTAGCGGGCTCAAGGACTCTTTGTCGGGCGGCAAGTTGCTCCTGACCGAAGAGGAGGTAGGCACGACGCTCGTCGCCATAAAAAACGAGGTGAGAGCGAAACAGCTTCTGGCTGCGAAGGAGCTTGCAGACAAAAACAAGAAGGAAGGCGAGGAATTTCTGGCCGCGAACAAGAAGAAAGAAGGGGTGGTGAGCCTGCCCAGCGGGCTACAGTACAAGATCGTCAGGGCGGGTGAGGGAAAGAAGCCCACGGCTGAGGATGTGGCCGTATGTCAGTACCGCGCAACCTTGCTTGACGGAACGGAGTTCGACAACTCCTATAAAACGCAAACCGGGCCGGTGAACTTCCCGGTTAAGGCGGTAATCAAGGGCTGGGTTGAGGCTTTGCAGTTAATGCCCGCCGGGTCCAAGTGGCAGCTCTTCGTCCCCCCCGACCTCGCTTATGGAGAGAACGGTGTACCGCGCGCGAAGATCGGGCCGAACGCCGCTCTAATCTTCGAGGTGGAGTTGATATCCGTCCAAGCTGCTCCAGATGGCGCCGCATCAAAAGCAGGGTCATAAATTACATCCGTTCGCGCGGCTGCCATCGAAATGTCGGCTGAGGAGCGGAGGACCGCAATCTCCGCTATTACCAGCCTGGACTACACTTGTATGGAATCAGCGCTGGTCCGGGTCTTGACGGCATGGAGGCGGTAGTATGCAGAAGCAAGCGAAATTTGCGATCGGAATCGTGGTGATCGTAGTTTCACTCGCCTGTTTGGCGTGGATGGGATACGGCGAGAGCAAGACTTACTACCACACCATCGTTGAACTGCAAACGCTGGACAGTGCGGCGCGCAGCCATCGAATTCGTGTCGGCGGCACCGTTGAACCAGGCAGTATCCGCCGCTATAGCGACCGAGTTGATTTTGTGCTGGAGGGAGAGGGGAAGAAGCTTCCCGTCAGTTATATTGGCGGCGATCCGCTCCCCGATACATTTGCGGATAAGGCCCAGGCGCTCGTGGAAGGCCGCTCCACCTCCGAAGGCCGATTTGTAGCGGAACATGTTCAGGCCAAATGCGCTTCGAAGTATGAAGCCGCGCCGGGAGGCACCGGTGGCCCCGCAGCGAAATCATCCCAGCCTAGCACCATGTAAAGCTCCTGGAATTGCCGGGGGAGAGTCGAGGTCTCCGTGGATTTATTCGGTTCCTTTGCACTCGTGCTAGCGTTTGTGTACGCGGTGTACGCCTTCGTAGGCGGGATCGCGGCGATACTCGCGCGGCACCCTCTTCTGGTTAAAAGTACACGGCAGGCAGGAATAGCCAGCTGCTGCCTTATTTTCCTCGCGACCTTCAGCCTCGAATATTTGTTCTTTAGCGATAATTTTTCCATTGCCTACGTGGTCTCGCACAGCAACCGTGACCTGTCGACGTTTTACAAAATAGCCGCGCTATGGTCCGGGCAGGAAGGGTCGCTGCTTTTCTGGAGCTTCCTGCTGGCGATTTATGTTTTCTCCGTGCTCACCTACCGGAACAAGAACGGCGAGTTGATGCCCTATGTGGGCGTGGTGATGGCAGGCGTGCAGATATTCTTTCTGACGCTGAATAATTTTGTGGCCAGCCCCTTCAAAGCGCTGGCAACCCCAGCGGCGAACGGCGCGCTGGAATACGTAGCGCGTGCCGACGGCAACGGATTGACTCCGCTGCTGCAATATCCAGAGATGGTGATTCACCCGCCGAACCTGTATTCAGATGGAAGGGTATACGGGATTTACGATACCGTTTGCGTTTGCGCTGGGTGCCCTCCTCGCACGCTACCCGGGCGAGAAGTGGATTCACCTGACGCGCAAGTGGACGATGATCGCCTGGATGTTCCAGTCCTGCGGAATCATGCTGGGCGCGCATTGGGCGTACGCGGTGCTCGGATGGGGCGGTTACTGGGGCTTGGACCCGGTCGAAAACGCCTCATCCCCACAGGCTCCTGCTCTTGTTTTTGACAGGCGTGGGGCCGCTGCTGGCGTGGCGGAAAATCTCGACAGAGAGCTTGAAGCGCAATTTCGGATGGCCGCTGGGGACCGGGCTGTTTGCCGGTGTGGTTGCGTTCGCCCTGGGATTCCGCGAATTGTTTTCGCTGATCTGCCTCATTTTGCGCATCTTCGTCGCATCCACGATCGGGCTGGAATTCTATCGCGGGGCTAAGGTGATCCGGGCGCGCTCCGGGGCCTCGTTCGTGGCTTCTACGGTCGACCTGACGATGCGCAACACGCGGCGCTATGGCGGCTACATCGTTCACGTGGGAATGGTGTTCGTTTTCATCGGCCTGTCCGGTGCAGCCTTCAACCGCGACACACAGAAAGAGATGCAGCTGGGCCAGAACATGCAGATCGGGCCGTACACCTTGCAGCTGCAAGGCTTCGACACCAAGCCAGAAAAGAATTACACCGCGGAGCGCATGATTGTGGAAGTCCTCCGGGACAACAAACCGCTCATGATGCTCTATCCAGAGAAGCGAAAGTTCGCCACGACGGACCAGAACGGCACTATGGTGGCCATCTATTCGACACTGAAGGAAGATTTGTACGTGGTCTTTGCCGGATACGCAACTTCCGGTGATGCACGCCTATCTGAACCCACTCGTAAAATGGATTTGGTTTGGCGGCGCATTCGTGGTTTTCGGGACGATCGTGGCGCTGTCGCGCTGTGCTGGTGCTGGCCGGCGCGCAACAGCCCGCTGCTGCGTCGCCGCTGGCACAAGCGCTTACGCCCCACCGCCACGCTTCGGGAAGGCCGTCCTTGCGGCCCCCACTGAGCCGCAAGCACAGAGCCTCAGACGAAAATCTACGAACTTGATACTTCGAAGGGATCATTTTGAGGGATAATTGCAGACATCATCTAGACTGGAACCCTTCGCACCAACCAGCGGAATCCAAATCTAGTGAAGAACAGACTTTTTGACCAATCCAACTATCTTCTTTTGGGGACGATTATTATTGGGCTGGTGTCACTGCCTCCCAGGGTTGACGCTCAATCGCCCGCCAGTGGACCTTCTCCCCTTCCTGACGAAGAATCAAGAACTGCGCAAGCAATGCGCGTTGATCATCCGCCAAAGCTTAACGGGAGCGTTGATGACCCGCTCTGGCAATCAGCCAAAGTAGTTAGTAACTTCCGCCAACGGGAACCGTACGAAGGCGAGTCCCCCACTGAGAAGACGGAGGTGCGCATCACTTCGAGATTCTGATCAACTCTAACCATGATCGTCGTGGTGCCTATGTTTTTAAGGTTAACCCTCTCGGCACTCAAACCGACGGCTTGGTCGTGGAGGAGCAAGGCGATACGACCGGTGGAGACTTGGATCCTGGATGGGACGGAGTTTGGACCTCAGAAGCTCGGATCACCTCGCATGGCTGGACTGCAACGATAGAAATCCCCTTTTCGACCCTGAATTTCACTAGATCGAAGGATGATATCTGGGGCCTGAATTTCAAACGATTTATTCGCCGGAAGAACGAGGAAGATCTTTGGAGCGCCTATCGAAGAACCTTTGGCATTACCAAAGTCTCCCAAGCGGGAGAACTCGTAGGCATAACCGACATAGGAAGCGGAAGACTCTTCATCGTGAAACCATATGGGCTGACCACTTACGACAAACAAGCGGGCGGGAGTCCAAAGTACCCACTAACGGGTGGACTCGATATAAAGTACGGCATTCGCTCAAACCTAGTATTGAACCTCACCGGAAACACAGATTTCGCGGACACGGACGTGGATCAAGAGCAGTTCAATCTGACGCCATTCAAGATCTTCATTCCTGAGAAACGCCAGTTTTTCTAGGAAAACGCCGGGATCTTCAACTTCGATCTCGGCGGGCAGGACCAGTTGTTCTTCAGCCGTCAGATTGGAATCGACCCTGTAACCGGGCAGCAGGTGCCGATAAATGGCGGGGCCAAGCTGACAGGCACACTAGGCCGTTTGGAGATGGGCTTCATGGATGTGGACACTCGTTCCCCGTGGCGTCAAAAATCGGTTGGATGGTCATAAATTTGCGAAATTTCCCCATAAAACAACAGTTTTCGTGAGAACTGCCTGCCGCTCGAGTCCTCATTGTTTCAGCTGTCTCCGTGCTCTCCCAATCTGCTTGCCTCGGTCGCTTTGACGTTGCCGCTGCCACAGGAATTTTTCCTCTTCTGCCGGTTTCCGTGGGATGCTCGAAGAAAAGGCCGATTTTTGGGCCTTTGCGGGCCCTTGTGCCCTTGCGCGTGGCTTGTTGACTCGGGCTTCAGCCTGAATACCAGTGTCCCCTTGTGAGAAAACGGGTGGGGTCGATAATTGGAAAGGAATTGGAATACGGAACAATGAGTACTATTATAAAAGCAGAAGTACCGATTGTTCCAGAAAGGATATATGGCAGCCCAATCTCACTACCTTCCCGCTCTCCACAAGCTGTTCCGGACCCGACCTGTGGCTCTTCTCAGCGACCTTCGTAAAGCTTTGCAGACGCCCTCGCGAACAACCGTCTTCCGCGTGCTCAGTTCCGTGGGCTATCTCGCCAGCTATAGCCACGCCGGCCGCTATTACACGCTGAAACGGATCCCGCAGTTTGACCCACGAGGCCTTTGGCATTATCGCCAGATCGGCTTCTCCTCGCAGCGCACCTTACGCGCCACCCTGGTCCATTTGGTGGAAACCTCACCCGCCGGTCAGACCCATGAGGAACTCCAGGACGTGCTCCTTCTGCGCGTGCACAATACCCTGCGTCTGCTGGTGCGCGCCCGCGAACTGCAACGCAGACTATTCCAAGACGTCTACGTCTACCTCAGCGCCAAGCCGAAGCCAGCTTCCCGGCAATGGGCGGAACGACAGAAACTCGCCCCGCCACCGGCTCCCAAGGAACTGCATCCCGCTCGTGTCATCGACATTCTCGTCGATCTCCTTCATCATCCAGAAGACGAGGCGCGCGCCGTTTGCCAGCGATTGCGTGCCGGGGGGCACCCGGTCACACCCGAGCAGATCGAAACCATCTGGGCCCACTACCATCTAAAAAAAACTCCCCACGTACGCTCCAGGCACGGGAGGCCTTGAGAAGCGTCATCGCTTCTCTGGACCAGCGCTATCGCGAACAGGTGCACGAGGTGGAGACGGTTCCTCTGATCGTGCGCGAACCGCCCGAGGCCTGCGCGGTCTGTGGCGGCCGCATGAACGTACAGAAGACGATTCAGCGCTGGGGAAAAACTCTGGCTCACGGTTTGTTCCGCGTTCGGGAAACCATCTATGCCTGCGCTTCCCGCCGGAAGAAAGGCCACCGCGTCGTCACCGCGCGCTCCTCCTTTTTGGCTCAGCTGCTCTTATGCCCTCTGCGTTCGGCAGCGATAATGACGCTTGAGTCGAGGATTATTCCCACACTGGCGGGTTCCACGGCTTGCGGTAGCTGAGAATTTCTTCAACGTCTTCCGCGAAGTCTGGATCGAGGATCGGGGCCTTGCCGGTTTCTTCTTCGTGCGCTTTGGCTAACGCGATGCAATCCGAGATGCTTTGACGCACCGGCTCGGCGGCGTGAAGGACGGCTACAGGCCGCTTGCCGTTTTCGATGACGATCTCCGCGCCCGCTAAGTGCTTGAAAAGAATGGCGGGGACGACGAGCCTCGAACTCGCGACCTCTGCCGTGACAGCGCCCAAGGCTGATGTAACTGATTGATATCAAACGGTGTCGGCGGACATCTTTTGATACCACAACGTACCGGATGTCACTTCTTATCGTCCCCTTATTGTACCCTGATTTGGCTTGTCCCTTCGCTAGGCTACCGTTGTCCTTCTCGACGTTTCTTGCGTTCGGCATCTTGCTCGAGCATGCTCATCATGAGTCGAAGTGGTGACCGGAACGTGGTCGCGCGCAACCGGTCGAACATGATTTGCAAGTCAATGAGTCCATGACCAGCAGCAAGGTCCAAGGCTGCGAGCGTGCCGACCACCTTCAATCCACGATGGCGAGCTATAATCGCCCCGTCCCGTTCATCCATTAGCAAAAGGATAGCTTGAAGTTCGGACGCAAGTGATATTGCTTCGCGCTCACCTGCGTCGAGATGTGCCAGAGCGGGATCGACGGGCTGTTTCAGGCCAACTACTTCCAACCATTGAGGAGGCTCCCGAGTTGCCGGTGCGTCTCGCGATCCCGCTCGAGGTCTTCCTGTGTGTATTCCAGTTCGACGTCGTGGCTGTTTAGAAATGCATCGACTTCCATACGTGTCTCGTACCCCTGCAAGTGGCGCAGTTGGGCAGCCGAGATCTTGCGTTCGCGGTAGGCTGCTAGGGCCAGGACCTCAAAGGCCGCACGGGACAGATCTTGACCAGGAGCCGCCAGGGCTGCTGAGAGTTAGTCAGGAAGGATAATTGTGACGTGTTGCATTATTCAGAAATTATAGCATCATCCGATGAGAGAAATGCCGGTCAGCGCGGATGGTCGTTAGTAGTGAGCCCCTTAGAGGAATCAACGAGCTCAAGTCGAAATCCGGCACTGATCTGACGGAGTATGGCGGGGACGACGAGACTCGAACTCGCGACCTCTGCCGTGACAGAGCGCGCATGTCAAGTACTCACAACAACTTACAAGGCTGTTGGGGACTGCCAAGTACTTGATAATACCCGGTAGTCGGACACATCTCGGGTTGGATATCGGGTTGAATTTTATGGGCAGGATCTGACCACGATCAGCGGCGCCAGTCTTGGCTGTTTGTCTGGGTTCGTATCGCTCCCGGTTCGCTCCTCAAATGCGCTCTCGACGCGCTTGCCATGCTCTGATATATCTGCCCTGATCCCGCGTCGCTGGAGTAGAGACCATGAATCTGCATAAGAGCTTAATCTGGTTCTTGTTTCTGCTTGCTCCTGTGATTTTTTTACAGCTCCGTGCCACACCAACGCCGGAAAAAGAGCAGCATCGGCTCTACGTCGCGGTCCCGGGCATTCGCAATGATCTGGAATACGGCGGAGTCGGCATTCTGGCCTACGACATTGATGCCGGCTACAAATTCATCAAGCGGATTCCGACCTGGGAAGTGCCTCCCGGCGAGGCCGCTGAAAACGTAAAGGGTATTGCCGCAAGCGCGAAGACCGGCAAGCTCTACGTCAGCACCATCAAGCGCGTAGCCTGTTTTGATCTCATCACCGAAAAGAAAGTCTGGGAGAAGACCTACGATGGCGGCTCGGATCGCCTAGCCATCTCACCTGACGGGAAAATACTCTACGTGCCTTCCCTCGAAGGTCCGCACTGGAACGTCATCGACGCAGCAACCGGAGACGTAATCGCGAAGATCAAGCTTGATTCCGGCGCGCATAACACGATCTACGGACCGGATGGCTCCCGCGTCTATCTTGCCGGCCTGCGGTCGCCCATTCTGTCTGTTGCAGACACGAAAACCCACACGGTTGTGAACGCGATCGGCCCCTTCAGCAATTCCATTCGCCCATTCACGATCAATGGTAGCCAGACCCTTTGCTTCGTCAACGTCAACGAGTTGCTCGGCTTTGAAGTAGGAGATTGCAAAACCGGAAAAATGCTGCATCGCGTCGAGGTAACAGGCTATCAGAAAGGCCCGACCAAGCGGCATGGCTGCCCCAGCCACGGTATTGCGCTTACGCCCGACGAAAAAGAGCTGTGGCTTGCCGACAGCGCCAACAGCAGCATTCATGTCTTCGATGCCACTGTGATGCCGCCGAAGCAAACGACGAGCATCAAACTGCGCGACCAGCCCGGCTGGATCACCTTCAGCATCGACGGCCGCCGCGCTTATCCCTCCACCGGCGACGTCATCGACACCAGCACCAAACGTATTGTTACCACGCTTGAAGACGAAACCGGAAAGCATGTACAAAGCGAAAAACTGCTGGAGGTCGTGTTCGCCAACGGCCGCCCCGTTCGCGCGGGCGACCAGTTCGGCATCGGTCACAACCATAGCCACTTAGCGAGTGAGGAATACCATGCCCCCAACAAATGAGCTACTAAATAATCGGCGCTGCCGTCCGGCGATGGATGAGTCTGCGCCTATCGTGCGCTCCCCTCTTGAGAGGGACCACGCATCTCCACATGTTGCACCTCCGATTCCGAGCCAACATTTTCCCAGATGTTGCCGCGTCGCGGACAAGTTGCCTCCCAGGACCTCGGTGATTGGTGTTTATCGGGACCTAGCCACCGCGAGCGCATCTAAGCGCCTCAGTGGCCGCGAAGGTATATTTCAGCAATTTTTGCCAGCAAGGCACTTGTATCGACTTGCGCGAGATTGGAGGCTGTTACAACGGTCAGGTGAAGGTGCGGATACCTTCGAATGAAAGTTCTGAATCCGAGCCAGGCTCTCCCATGCTCGTAATACGGTATCCCGCGCCAGTGGCGAATCTGCCAGCCAAAAACCGTAATCCGTCAAAATTTCGTTCGCCGGCTTACCTGGCGTTAGGGCTTGCGCCAGGGTGGACTGTTTGACGAGCTTGTCCCCATTGAGCGCCTGGTCCCAGCGGTACATGTCTTCGAAGGTTGAAGAAATGTTCCCTTCACCGTAAATCAGGCTCACGGGAGTGTAATCAATATTCCGATAACCCACGTCATTTTTGGACGTACAAGACATCGCACTCTGTGGGTTGGATTGTGGGTTGGAAAAAAAAGCCGTCTTCCGAAACAAACGGGTGGCCTCCCCTTCTCGCGGCAATTGCTTTGACAGAACCAATCCACGTCCCTAAACTGACAGTCATGGAAGTGCACATTAAGCCAGAGACAGAGTCGCGCCTGACTGAGCTCGCCTCCAAGAGTGGCCGCGCGACCGACGACCTCGTGGAAGATGCCCTGGCTGGGTATCTGACAGAAGTGGCAGAAGTCCGCGAAATGCTTGATGGCCGCTACGATGACATTAAGAGCGGTCGAGTGAAGCCTATCGACGGCGAGGCTTTCTTTGACAGCCTACGCCAGCGTGAGGATGAACTGCTCAAGCAGCGCAATCCCAAATGAATGCCGAACGGGGTTTTGAGCTGCACCCCGGCGCTGCGTCGGACATAACCAGCATCTGGGAATTTATTGCCAAAGACAATCCTCTCGCCGCCAAGCGTGTCCGTGAGGACATTTTAGATGCCATTCGCAGGCTCGTCCCTTTTCCCCATCAAGGACACCAACGCAGAGATCTCACCTCACGAACAGTGCGTTTTCAGACGGTACGCAATTATCTTTTCGCCTACGCACCCGACGAAGAGCCGCTCCTTGTGCTCTCCGTGCTCGACGGTCGCCGAAGCCCACGCGTGCTCGCAGCCATCCTTCGTGGACGGAAATGAATCTCCTAGCGGGAGTTTACAAGATAAGCTGAAATTTGGGCGCACTTCCCGCTTTTGGGGTGTGGTTATCTGGTGGAATCTTCTTGAATGGAAAGAGCTTGTCACTTCGCCGGTATCGCCGGTTTCCGGTGGGCATTTGTATGGCCTAGATATTTAAGTCCGGAAAGCGCATGCGAACCTCACCGTGCCCCTCCCCCTGTCTGCTCGTTGGCCCTCGATAACCCTATATTGTGCGGAATATTATCCACCCTACCAGATTTTGTGTGCCGTTTGCACTTTTCACTTGACACCCTGCTCCGCTCCAGTGTATGTCCTAGAATCATGCCAAGCCTAACCCCCAAAACCATCGACGGCCACACCTATTACTACGCCCGCTACTGCCAACGCGTCGGCGGCAAGCCCAAGATTGTCCGCCAAGTCTATTTGGGCAAACTCGAAGACCTCATCACCGCCACCCAGGCCGCCCGCCAGCTTCCCCAAGCTCTGGAAACCGAAGTCGCCGCCTTCGCCGACGTGACCGCACTGTTCGACATCGCCCAGCGCTTGGAGGTGGTTCCCTTGTTGGATTCCCTCCTCCCTCCCCAGCGAAAGCAGGGCCTCTCGATTGGTCAATATCTGCTGTTGGCGGCCATTAATCGGGTGGTGGCCCCCACCAGCAAGCTTCAGTTTGCCGATTGGTATCGCCAGACGACGCTCACCAACCTGCTTCCGGCCGACCTGGCCTGGCTCTCCTCGCAAAACTTCTGGAACCATATGAACCGCGTCACCGCCGAGCACATCGCCGTCTTTGAGAAGCAAATGAGCCAGCGGCTGATCGAGCGTCTCCACCTCGACCTGCGCGCCTTGGTCTACGACGGCACGAATTTCTTCACCTACATCAACACCCGCACCCCGGCCGAACTGCCCCAGCGGGGCCACAACAAGCAGAAGCGCGGCGACCTCCGCCAAGTGAGCCTGGGCCTGCTGGTCAGTACCGATTTCCATGTCCCGCTCTTGCACTGGGTCTATGCCGGAAATGTCGCCGACAGCGTGGAGTTTCGCTCGGTCACCGAGGAACTGACTACCCATTATCGGGAACTGACCAAAACTTGCCAGCACATCACTCTGATCTTCGACAAGGGCAACAACAGCGAGGACAGCTTCGAGACTCTGGCCAACAGCCCCTTCCACTTTGTCGGTTCGCTGGTTCCCAGCCAACACAAGGACTTGCTGGCCGTGCCCCGGCGTCGCTTCCGCGCCTTAGACAACCCGCGGTTGGGGGGCGTGGAGGTCTTCCGCACGCAGAAGAAAGTATTCGGCCGGATGCACACAGTGGTGGTCAGCTTCAATCCACATCTGTTCGAGGGCCAACTGCAGGGCCTGACCCTCAACCTGAACAAAGCGCGCCGTAAGCTCCGGGGACTGCAGGGCAAGCTCCGCCGTTGGCGAAAAGAAAAACGCAAAGGCCAGAAGCCCACACGCGAGGGGGTGCAAAATCAGATTCGCTCGATCTGCTCGGTCCAGCACCTCAAGTCTCTGCTCAAGAGCGAACTCCACGCCGCGCGCCGCGGCCTGGAACTCAGTTTCTCGACCAACCAAGCAGCACTGCAGCGGCTCTGTCGCGTGCAACTGGGCAAGACCCTCTTGTTCACCGACAACGCCGATTGGTCCGACGAGGAGATTGTGCTGGCCTACCGCTCCCAGTATCACATTGAAGAAGCTTTCAAGCAGATGAAGGATCCACACTTCCTGCGTTGGAGTCCCCTGCATCACTGGACCGATCAGAAGATCCGCGTCCACGCTTTCTACTGTGTGCTGGCACTGCTGCTCAGTTCGGTGTTGCAACGGGAAGTCTGGCAGCAGGGAGAGAAGCTAAGCCTCCCGCGGCTGTTGGAAGAACTCGGCCACATCCGCGAAACGCTGGTCATCTACCCGCGCCAGAGAGGCCAGCACCAGGCCCGCAGCGCCCGTTGTCTCACCCGTATGACTCCGCTTCAGCAGCGGCTCTTTTCTCTGCTCAATCTCCAGCGCTACGCGCCCGGCAAGCGCTGAGTTCCGTCGATTAGGACATACAACCGGGTGTCGCCAACCCATTCCCACGCCGAGACTTATCCTCTCAGCGTCCTGTATCTTGTAAACTCCTGCTAGTCGGAATAAATATCACGGGTTCGCCGGACTGCCCGGCACCGCTTTTCAAAACTTACTCCCGATTTTTGTTTCTCGCTCCCTCACGATCCGCGACTACTTGCGGCACAGCAACCTCCACGGCACGAACAAGTACCTCCAGGCGACGTCGAAGACCAAGCGTCTGGCACACGACAAGTTGCCCGACGCCTTCTTGCCTGCCGGCTTGTTACCCAAACCGAACCTGGTCCAATAGGCGACGCTAAGCAGCAGTTCGCACTTTGGAATTCGCGTCTTGCGCTTATCGTCATTTAATATTCCCTGATTCGTTGGGACGCAGGCTTGTAAGTGATTGGAAAATATGGCGGGGACGACGAGACTCGAACTCGCGACCTCTGCCGTGACAGGGCAGCGTTCTAACCAGCTGAACTACGTCCCCAACCGTGGAATCAACAACTTAGCCTAAAACCTTGCAAAATAAGGCGTTGCAAGATTCGCATACAGTGCACTCTTCGCCTGGATTGCCTACGATGGCAGTCTTTCCTGGACGAACTGCCCATAAACTGCCAGTAAAAAACAGTGCGCTCATGCGAGAGTTATAGTAGCACAGATGCAGCAGGAGACGAAACACGTCTCGACGAACTTTGGTCGTCGTCAAGATCAGAAGCTTCAATCGGGATTCCGGTGCAAATCGACAAGGGCCACCTTAGCATTGAACGCGTGCATCCTAAGCAGGGAACTGATCGGCCTGAATATACGCGGCGCGCCTGCCCCACCTCGACACCGTGATCGGACCCTTCGAGACCCTGTCGCTCACACGCTGTCGCCATTGCCGTTGTCTCATTTTGCGTCGAATGGATCGAGGACCAACGAAGCGTACTGCAATCGCCTCGATTAATCATGCATGGGAAGTCTTGCACAGAGGAAAAGGAACGGTACGGACCGTCGGCATCCACAGTCGGGGCTTGGACCCTGATATTTATTCTCTAATGCCAAAGCGTTCTCGATGTTCTTTCGGCGTCATTTCATTGCTGGACGAATGCTCTACGGAGTGCTTGTCCATCGCGAAAACCGGCAACGCGTGCGATCTCTCTAAGCGATAGATTGCGAGATTCCAGGTGTCGTCGCGCGGCTTCCACCCGAAGACACCTCACCTCAAGAGGTGAACTATACAGCGATGTCGTTCTCCGACGGAGGGATCGTGGATATTACCCGGAGAATTAGCATAGTCCGATCATCGGTTGGAGCCGCGTCGTTTGTGAAGGCCGCAATGGCCTTTCTCACAAGCTCCGCACAATCGCATGCTCGGTGACCACCGGAGGCGGCTCTCTCTTGTTAAACCCTTGTACTGCAGATTTCCCTGAAAAGCAGGCGACCGGCGTGCAGACACGGGTCAGCTTATCGCGAGGCCTGAGGAATAAGGCTGGCCTACTGGTTGACGCGATCGTGAAACCGCAACGAGTTTGCTCGGCCTCATGAGCCAGAGGATCTGATCGATGCCTTCCACGGACGCGTCGATGGTCGCAAGGGCAGCTACGCTGCCGTCGCGCAATACAAGGACGGATGACTGTCCATTCACTTCCACCCACTCGATGGTAACGCCAGTCCAGAAGTGCGAAGAGAATGCAGCAATGAATTTCGCGACGCGCTCGCGACCGGAAAGCGGTTTCTGCGCCGCGCGTACGAGTCCACCGCCATCCGAGTAGGACGCAACATCTTCGGCGAACAGGTTCTCCAACGCGGCCATATTTCCCTTTTGAGCGGCATCGATAAACGCCGCCAAAAGGCGACGTTGCTCCGCAGGGCTAACGGGGGTGCGTCGGCCATCTGCGATGTGTTTACGGCCGCGGGAGACGAGTTGGCGGACGTTAGCTTCTTCCATTTGCAAGATGTTTGCGATCTCGGAATATTCGTAATCGAACGCTTCGCGAAGAATGTATGCGGCGCGTTCTGTGGGAGAAAGTTTTTCAAGAAGGATCAGAACAGCGAGGCTCAATGCTTCGCCGCGCTCGGCGCCTAAATTTGGATCGGAACTAGTGTCCACAGGTTCGGGAAGCCATGGTCCTACGTAGGTTTCGCGACGCGAGTGGGCGGACTGAGCGGCGTTAATACATAGGCGGGTGGTTGTAGTTGCTAGGAATGCCGTCGGGTTCTCGACCACGCTTCGATTCGCAGTCTGCCATCGCAACCAAGCGTCTTGCACGATGTCCTCGGCCTCCGCCGCACTTCCGAGCATACGGTAGGCGATGCCGAACAAACGGGGACGCGCCTTAAAAAAGGCAGAGAGACCGCCGTCGTATTCAGCAGCGTCTACGCCTAGCGAAACGGACGGAGAAGCTTGCGGTGGCTGCTCTTGCGACATCGCCATAGTATATCTCCTGACGGATTAAATTTCCGTGACCCTCGCCCTCACTATCTCTGAGACCGTCTCTTCGCGGACAGGATCATCGGAATCACCCCTGATCAATTCCTCGGTCGCGTGCTGTAGTTCTTCATGGAGACTCCCCGCTGTGCAGGGAGAGTCGTTTGCTTCGGGCAACATTTCTGCTTGATGAAAAGGACGACCAGATACTGCCCCGATTTGTGACAGTCAGTGCCCAGATTTTTTGAGAATGATTTCTTGTCACAGCTACGAAGGCTGCACGGTCATAGGAGGCGACGGTATTAGTGGTCACGTCGTGATCAGTCACACCGATCAAGAATTGAAAGGGGAATTTTATGCAGAATTCGCAGCAAGCAATTGCAGCTTCACCCGCGAAATCCGAGCGGCAGAAGACAAACGTGAGCTTGGAGAACAGCTCCCATCCCGGGAGACCAGGGCCAGAAGAGTTGGTCCCGTCGCGCTACGCCTTGAAGGTCGGCGAGATTGACGTGATGGTGGTCAGCGATGGAGTGCTCCCCCTGCCAGGCGCGATGTTGGGCCACAACGCTGACCCGGCCGTCCGGGCGGCCTGGCTGAAGGACATGTTCCAGCCGCCGGACGCGTTCGATTGGGCGCTTAACGCGGTCGTGGTAAGGAGCGGTGGCCGGACGATACTCATCGATGCCGGGCTAGGGGCGGACCCGAATTTGAACTTGCCGCGGGCCGGACGGTTGGTGCAGCGACTGGATGCCGCCGGCATCGATCTCGCATCCGTGACCGACGTGGTGCTGACCCATATGCACATGGACCACGTTGGCGGGCTGCTCGCCGACGGGGTGAAGGACCGGCTGCGTCCGGACCTGCGCGTCCACCTTGCGGCCGCCGAGGCCGAGTTCTGGGTGTCGCCTGATTTCTCCCGTGTCTCCATGCCGCCGGGGTTTCCGGACGCGCTTCGGCGGACAGCCAAGCGGTTCTTGGACGAGTACGGCAGTCAGTTGCGCCCGTTCGAATCGGAATATGAGGTGGCACCGGGGGTGCTCGTCCAGCGCACCGGCGGGCACACGCCCGGGCACAGCGTGGTCCGACTGGCATCTGGGGGCGAGCGGCTGACGTTCGCCGGCGACGCCGTGTTCGAAGTTGGTTTCGAACACCCCGACTGGTACAACGGCTTCGAACACGACCCCGTGGAGGCGGCCCGCGTGCGGGTCGATCTTTTGCGGGAGCTGGCAGCGAACCGCGAGGCGCTGGTGGCAACACATCTGTCATTCCCGTCCGTCTGCCACGTGGCGGTCGCTGGCGATGCCTTCCGTTGCGTACCGGCGTTCTGGGACTACTGACCGCTTGTTGGGTTAGGGGCAAACTAGGCGCCGCACAAAACCGGGGTCGCGAAGCTGGCCCCGGGAGGTGAGGTGTGTCGGTGGTCCGCGAGGAGTGCGACAGAATGCCGGATACGAATCTGCACGAGAGGGTGCCGGAATGGAGTACCGAAATAAATCGAGGCACTCCAACGGGAATGGTTGCTGTCCGGCACGGGCGCGAACCAAAAGCACAGCGGTCAAAGAAAATCGATGGGAAGCTTGTGCGAGCGTTAATTGAGTTGCCGGTGGCCGTCACCGGCGAGTGCGAGATCGAAGCCTATCATTCTCTCGCCGTGCGCGATCTGCAACGGGGACACGGTGTCGGGCTGCCCTCTGGCGAGTCCGTAGCGTGTCACATAGGGGTCGCTCCACTCACAGCGGAGCAGGTCGGCAGCGTGTCCACAGGTTGGCGCGGTGAGACTCCTCTTTGGTACTACATTCTTCGCGAGGCCGATGTCTGTGCAGATGGAAATCGTCTTGGACCGGTCGGTGGCCGAATCGTGGCGGAGGTTCTGGTCGGTTTGATGAACGCGGACACGACAGCGTATTGCCAGTACGACAAGGAATGGCGGCCTCAGAAAACGCTTAGCGAGTTGCTGGCTTCTTGACTGCGGGTAAACCTTTCTTGCTTATCGGTCGCGGTCATACCCGACAGTTTCTAACCAGTCTTCCTTCCTATCGAGCTGCAAGAAACATCATTTTTTATTCAGTTTGGTTCCGCAAATATTCGCACTCGTGAAGGGCGCCAAATCGTTGTTCGTGAAATCACCGAATCACCGGGAGCGCACTCATGTAGAGAGAAATTTGATTTGGTGTCACAAAACGATCGGATGTTCGGTCTTAGCAAGTACGACGGGCAGTTACAAAATTGCTTGATCGCAATGGAAATAAAGGTGGCAATCATGAAAATCGTAGTAATCGGCGGGACCGGCCTCATCGGTTCAAAGCTCGTAACCAAGTTGCGCGAACACGGGCACGAAGGAATTCCTGCATCTCCCAATTCTGGCGTCAACACACTTACCGGCGAAGGACTGGCGGAAGTTTTGAAGGGTGCGTCGGTGGTTGTCGATGTATCGAACTCTCCCTCTTTCGAAGATGCGGCAGTTCTGAAGTTCTTCGAGACATCAACTCGCAACCTGCTCAAGTACGGAGGGGAAGCGGGCGTAAAGCATTTGGTCGCATTATCGGTCGTGGGAACGGACCAGATGGCCGAGAGCGGTTACTTCCGGGCGAAGATCGCTCAGGAGAAACTGATCAAGAAATCGTCGATTCCTTATTCGATCGTCCATGCAACGCAGTTTTTCGAGTTTCTCACGAAGCTGGCCGACATTGGTTTCGACGGCGCAAAAGTGCGTTTGCCGGGAGTGCTCTTCCAACCGATGGCAGCGGACGATGTCGCGAGTGCGGTTGCTCGGGTGGCTGTCGGCCAGCCCATCAATGGCACAGTCGAAGTTGGAGGTCCGGAACAGTTTCGTCTCGATGAACTTGTTCGCCTGCGCTTGGCTCAGGTCAACGATCCACGAGAAGTCATCGCCGACCCGAACGCGTTATATTCCGGTGCGAAGATTGGTGATCGCACGTTGGTCCCCGGCAAGGATGCCCGACTTGGCGAAACGCGTTTCGAAACCTGGCTGAAACAATCTGCCGGACAGAACCCCCAGACCGGAAAGAAAGCTGCGGCTGTTATCAACTAGCGGATACGTAACAGAGGCCGGCTTTCAGTGCCGGCCTCAACAGAGTAAGGAGACGAAGCCGAAGAAAGAATTATGAAACAAGGAAACGACAGTATCAGGACATGCTTTACGGGCGGAATAAGCGTGGGGAAGTACACCGGGCATCGACGGCGACTTACCCGCGATGAGGTTGCGCAACTCGCGTACAGTTTCTAGGAATCGCGGGGCCGACAGGACGGCGTTCATGTTGAAGATTGGCTGCGGGCGGAAAAGGAACTCATGGGCCGCTACGCCTGACTGAAAGTACAGGAACACAAGGAATCCGAATCCAAGCGACAGTTCGAACGAAAGGATAGTTTATGACGATCACAAAACTGGTCTTGATGTTGGCGTGTCTGATGTCCGTCACGCTGGAGCACAAAGAGGCGCCCAAAACGGCGCCCGAAGAGGCAAAGGTGACGCCGGTTATGTCAAAAGACCTCGCGGATATTCCCGGCAAGGAAGGTCTGATGATCACAGTGGTGTATCCGCCAGGCTCCTCGGACCCCGTACATCGCCATAACGCACATGGCTTCATTTATGTGCTCGAGGGCTCAATCGTGATGCAAGTGAAAGGGGGAAAAGAAGTGACTCTGACACCGGGTCAGAGCTTCTACGAAGGCCCGGATGATGTTCACGTCGTTGGGCGGAACGCAAGCCAAACCAAACCGGCGAAATTCCTGGTGTTCCTGGTTAAGGACAAAAACGCTCCCGTGCTGGTACCGGTCAACTAAATCAAAACTGCGAGCACATCTGTGCCGCGAATAGTTCAGAAAATTCGAGGAGAGGATGCACATGAGCACGATTACTGTGAAGGATGGAACGACAATCTATTACAAGGACTGGGGCAGTGGGCCCGTCATCACGTTTTCCCACGGGTGGCCGTTGAATTCTGATGCGTGGGATAACCAACTATTTTTCTTCGCTCAGCACGGTTTCCGTGTTGTCGCGCACGACCGCCGTGGGCACGGCCGCTCCAGCCAAGCATGGTCTGGAAACGACATGAACGGATACGCCGACGACCTCGCTGCTGTGATTGAGGCGCTCGATCTCAAGGAAGTCACGATGGTGGGTCACTCCACGGGCGGAGGCGAAGTCGCACGCTACATCGGACGCTATGGTACAAAGCGAGTTGCCGCAGCTGTTCTCATTGGCGCGGTGCCTCCGGTCATGGTGAAGTCCGCCGCAAACCCGGATGGTCTTCCGATCGAAGTGTTTGACGGACTGCGAAAGAGTCTTGCGAGCGATCGTTCGCAGTTCTACAAGGATTTTGCTCTGATGTTCTACGGCGCCAACCGGCCCGGTGCGACCGTCTCGCAGGGAACACTCGATCAGTTCTGGCTGCAGTGTATGCAGGCCGGACTGAAGAACGCCTACGACTGCATCAAGGCATTCTCCGAGACCGACTTCACCGAGGATCTGAAGAAACTCGACGTGGCGACGCTGATTCTGCACGGCGAGGACGACCAAATCGTTCCGATCAACGATTCCGCGAAAAAATCGATGCAACTCATTAAGGGGGCGAAGTCGATTTTCTATCCTGGCAAACCACACGGCCTGTTCTCCACATACGCAGATCAAGTTAACGCGGACCTGCTGGAGTTTTTGAAATCAGTTCAGGCTCGCAAGGCGGCTTGAAACCGCCTCTGCTGCAGCCAGGGACAGGTTCAACAAGCTCGGTATTGCCACGGTTCGCATTTTAACCGGGGCTAAGACATGCACACGCAGGGGCGCTGGGTTTTCGCGATTTCTCCAGCTTGTCCCGGGCGAAGGAGAATCGCAGACAGCTGGGGAACTCTGCGTGTAGCATTGCAAACCATTCGAAAAAGAGTACCCAATCTCAAAAGGAATACATCGATAGCTTATGAGAACGCCTTGCGATGAAAGCTTGATCCTTTCCGCAAGCGCCGGCGTTCCGTGCATTGGTACTGCTCGACCGTGGATCCTGGCGGCAACAATTATGGGTTCCAGTATGGCTTTCGTTGACAGCACCGTCGTCAACGTCGCCATACCTGCGTTGCAGACAAGCTTCAACGCAAATGTTTTCGACGTGCAATGGGTGGTTGAGTCATACGGAATACTTTTGTCAGCGTTGATTCTGGCCGGCGGCGCGCTGGGAGATTTATTTGGACGTCGGCGGATGTTCCTGGTCGGTGTGGGAATTTTCGCTGCAGCGTCAGCGGCGTGCGGCCTCGCCGCCAGCATCCACCAGCTGATCATCGCGCGTTGCTTGCAGGGAATTGGCGCAGCCTTGCTGGTTCCGGGCAGCCTGGCGATCATCAGCGCTTCGTTCGACGAAGACTCTCGCGGTGAAGCCATCGGCACCTGGTCCGGCTTCACAGCGATTACCAGCGCCTTCGGTCCCGTCCTTGGCGGTTGGCTCATTCAATATGCGTCCTGGCGGTGGGCCTTTCTGTTGAACATACCGCTGGCCGTGGCCGTCGTGGCGATATCGCTGCGTTACGTTCCGGAAAGCCGTGGTTCGGAGGCGACGCAAGTGGATTGGGTGGGAGCCGTGCTGGCGACGACTGGATTGGCGGGTGTAGTCACGGCATTTCTGGAATCTGCAAGGCTGGGCTGGCGCCATCCACTCGTGTTGGCCGGGTTGCTCGGTGGTTTTTCCTTGCTGGGTGCTTTTCTGGCCACGGAAGCTCGCGTCCGATCACCGATGGTGCCTTTGGTGCTTTTCCGATCTCATGCATTTCTCGGCGCGAACATCTTCACGTTGTTGCTGTACGCCACGCTTGGCATCTTTTTCTTTCTTTTTCCAATGACGTTGATTCAACAAGAAGGGTACTCGGCGACTGCCGCCGGGTCCGCGATGCTGCCAACGATCTTGGTGATGTTCTTTTTGTCACGATGGTCGGGTGGGCTCGTGAAGCGATACGGTGGAAAAATTCCACTGATTGTCGGCCCGTCGATCGTCGCCGCGGGTTTCCTTTTCTTTGCGGCAGTAGGCGCTGGAGTCAGCTATTGGCACACGTACTTTCCCGCCTCGCTGGCGCTGGGTTTAGGAATGACGATCACCGTGGCACCGCTGACCACAGTCGTAATGGGTTCGGTCAATCAGCAGCATGCCGGAGCTGCATCGGGGATCAACAACGCGGTTGCCCGCGTCGCGGGAGTGCTGGCCATCGCAGTATTGGGAAGCGTAATGGTCAGGGCCTTTGATTCACACTTGGAGCGGGGTCTTACAAAAATGAAGCTGCCGCCAAATATCGTTGACGAGCTTCGCTCGAGAGAAGGTGACCTGCGCCGAATGGAACCACCGCAAGGCGTGGACTCGAATGTAGCATTGGCAATCCAAAACGTAATCTCCGAAAGTTTTGTCTCCGGATTCCGTGTCGTTCTGCTTTGCTGCGCCGGGCTATCAATTGGCAGCGCCGCGGCTGCCAGTTTCCTGATTACCGGCAATCGCACTTGTCGAGGCTCAGCTATGCAAGGATGAAGAGGTTATCGTTGTCGGCGGCGGAAATTCGGCGGGTCAAGCGGCGGTGTTTTTGGCTGCGACCGCAAAACATGTGTTCGTGGTGGTGAGATCAGACGGGTTGACAGACACGATGTCGCGCTATCTGATTCGGCGGATCGAGGAAACTCCGAACATCACGGTCCTTCCACACACTGAAGTTGTCGATCTCGATGGCACGCAGTACCTGGGTGTGTGAGTTGGCGGAACGAGCAGACTGGCAAGACGACAAAGAAGAGCATTGCTCACCTGGTCGTGATGACGGGAGCTGTTCCGAACACCACGTGGCTTCAAGGCTGTGTCGTGTTGGATGGGGAAGGATTCATCAAGACCGGCTTCGATCTTTCCACGGAAGAGCTGAATGCCTCGAAGTGGCCACTCGCGCGCCGACCGTACTTGCTCGAGACCAGTGCCCCTGGGCGTGTTCGCCGCCGGTGACGTGCGCGGCGGGAACGTCAAGCGTGTTGCGTCGGCGGTGGGCGAAGGTTCAATCGCGATTCCCGTGGTCCATCAAGTTCTGCGCCACTAAATTGCGCCCTACGATCGCTAGTTCGCCTTTCCCTGTGGTTCGCCAAAACTCTGGCCGACCCCTAATCTTGGCCGCTGTAGCATTGTTATGGCGATGATTTTGGCGAGGGACAGGTAGGAAAACGTGCCTGAAGAGAGTGCTATACTGTGCGTAATGGAGACCGTATGAGCTCGAGGGACAGCGTGATCGTCAAAAATCCAAATATCCTGAGCGGAACGCCGGTTTTTCGCGGGACGCGAGTACCCCTCCAACTCCTGTTCGATTCCCTGGAGAGGGGCCACACCCTTGAAGAATTTCTCGAAGAGTATCCGACTGTTTCACGCGAGATGGCCGTCGCCGCACTGGAAGAAGCTCAACAGCTGCTGTCGGCCCAGGCATGAATGCGCGTCCTCCTCGACGAGTGTGTGAGCGAAGGACTGCGCAACTATCTCGCCGGGCACGAATGTCAAACCGCCCGGTATGCTGGCTTCGCGGGACTTGAGAACGGTCAGCTCTTGACCGCAGCCGAGGCCGCGAAGTTCGACGTTCTCCTGACTGTGGATCGCGGATTTGAATACCAGCAGAACCTCGGACATCGGAAAATTGCGGTCATTATTTTCTGTGGTAAATCCGTCCTCTTGGAAGACCTCGTTCCTCTCATGCCCGTGTGCCTCGCTCACCTCGAGTCCATCGAGCCTGGCCAGGTCGTCAGAATCGAAAACAGGGGAAGTGAAGCGAAAAGCTGACTTGGCGGTCGGCACCACACGCGCGTCCGACTCACGCAACTGTTATCAACACGCCGATTGGTCGCAAGAAGGCTTGCGGCAGCGCCTCCAACCCCTTTAGATCGAAGAGAAGAGGAGGTTACGCGTTGGACGAAAAGGTCTGTTCTTTTCGGCGGACACACCTAAGGTCCGACTTCGTCAAACGTCTAACTTTCAATTCCGGGTCCTTCCATTACACATCCGATGGAGAGGACCCAAAATCAAAAGAGATCTTTTGGCGCCCTTTCAATACTTATTTCTTGTTTATTTTTCGGTCGACAAACTCATGCATTAGCGACCCAATCCGATCCACTTCTTCTTCCAACGCGAAATGGCCCGTGTCGAGAAGATGGAGGTCTGCACCGGGAATATCTCTTTTAAAGAGTTCAGCACCCTCCACCGTGAAGATTCCATCGTTTTTGCCCCACGTGATCAGCGTAGGGGGCTGATGTTTACGCAAATACTGCTGCCAATCGTCGAAAACATCCAGATCTTTCTTCGCGTTGTAGAGGATTGAAAGCTGGATATCCTTGTTTCCCGGCCGATCCTGGTAAGCCTGGTCGATCACCCAATTGTCCGGGCTGATCTTCGACGGATCGCTGGCACCATGCAGATAATGCCACTTGGTTCCTTCAATCGTCAGAAGCCAGTCGAGTAGAACTTGAGCATTCTTTTCGCTCCGTTCTTCCCAGTAGTCAGATAATCCCCCCGTCAAGAACTCCTTATTTATGGCTTCAACATGGGCTCCCCCGTTTTGGACGATCATAGCGGTCACTCGTTCGGGATGCATGACAGCTAACCGGAAGCCAACCGATGCACCTATGTCCGAAAGGTATAGCGCATATGAAGAAAGATTCAGCTTTTCGGTGAACTTTTCGGTCACACTCGTTAACCCTTCGAAGGAATAGTCGAAATCGTTGACCGAGGGCGCTGAGGTTTCGCCATATCCAGGGAAGTCTGGGGCAACGACATGATATTTATCCGCAAGCATGGGAATGAGATTGCGGAACATATGAGAAGACGACGGAAAGCCGTGCAAGAGCAGAACGACGGGAGCATCCAGGGGACCGGCTTCGCGATAGAAGATTTCCAGCCCCTCCACGTTAAGCGTGCGATAGAAAACGGTCGGCGTACTAGAATCTGCCGCGTTTTCCCAATCCGTTACAGACTTTCCTTCTTTAGTTGCGATGCTCTTTATCCTTTTCTTTTAGATTTGGAATCGTGTTCGACATCTAAACTCTCCTTAGGCGCGTGAATTGCATCTTCGTGGGCGTTAGGCAATCCCCGAGTCCTCACGGATGAACGCGGATGATCGTCTTTCCCTTGATCCGCTCGGTCCGGTTGAAGGCGGCAACCGCATCGTCGAGGGCAGCCACGTTGCCGATGTTTGTCCGGAGCCGACCAACCCGGACCCGCTGGACGAGCTCACTCAATTGGGCGCGATCGGGTACGACGACGAAGTCGATAGTCAGGCCGCCAGAGGGCCGCGCCTCGGTCGGGCCGGTGACGGTCACCAGCGTTCCTCCGGCGCGAATCAGGCCCGCAGACCGCTTCCCGATGTCGCCGCCGATGACATCGAAAACCAGATCGACTTCGCCGACGTCTTCCAGGGCGTCGTTATCGAGGTCGACGAACTCCTGTGCGCCGAAGTCGAGAGCCGTCTGACGGCCGCCAGCGCGCCCGGTGCCGATGACGTACGCCCCGGCCTCACGTGCGAGCTGGCTCGCCATCGAACCGACTACGCCGGCCGCGCCGTGCACGAGGACGCTCTGCCCCGCGTGAAGGCGGCCGTGCTCGAACAGCCCCTGCCACGCGGTCAGGCCCGGCATCACGAGCGCCGCGCCCACGGTGAAGTCGACGTCGCCCGGCAGCGGTGTGAGGTTGCGTGCCTCGACGGCCACATACTCCGCCAGCGTGCCGTCGCGATACCAGTCCGTGAGGCCGAACACCCGCTGTCCAATCGACAGCCCCGTCGTGCCATAGCCGAGAGCGGTGACCACTCCGGCCAGTTCGTGTCCGGGGATTGAAGGCGTCCGGTCACGGCCGACGCGATCGGTCCAGGTCGAGGGCCACGTCAGCTCATCCCCGGTGAATCCCGACGCATGAATCTGAACAACGACGTCGTTTATCGCCGCCTGCGGCTCGGGCCGCTCCACCAGCTTCACCCCGGCCGTTCCCGCAGCCTGATCCGTCACCACAATCGCCTTCATAAGTCACCTCCCTGTGTCGAGTTCTTGCCTGTAAGGTAGCCGCTCCGTCCGTGTTCCTGGACAAGTTATCGGACAGAAACGGATCGATCAAAATCTTGGCCTCGCCCGCCTCGATGGGGGCTACGCCTCTCTCGGTAGACCAAGCTACGCTCCGGCCATGGTCTGACCGCCGCTCAATGATTCGTTGTCCGCGATCAAGGCTTGATCAGCAACGGCGTAACGTTCCTTGAGCTCGGGATGACGCGCTAGATGTTCCTTCGCAAACGGGCACACGATGCGGAGACGAGACGAATCACGCGAGGCCAATTGGACAGCCTCTTCTACGAGCTTTCCTCCAATGCCCATGTGTTGCAGCGATGGTGGGACCTCGGTGTGCCAGATCGTCATCACATAATCCTCTTTTCTTCAGTTTCGTAATCGATTCAAAAGCTTGTCCAACGTGAATCGGTCAGGCTCCCAGAACGCCAGTAAGAATGCTGCAGCGGCCGCCGAGAAGACCGAATAGTCGAATGGCGTCTTGATGCCAAGACCTGTGACCATGCCCATAGCAAATGACAAAAGGAGAAGACCGGAGAGGACGGAGGCCATTCGTATTTTGAAGCCTGCGATGAGCAATATCCCAAAGAGGGTCTCCGCGACGGTAGCTGCCCATGCAAACGACACCGTCAATGAACTGGGGAAAAGAGACGTCACTGCGCCCGTGTACTCCACGAAATGAGCGAAATTTCCCCAGGATACGTTCTTTGCTCCATATGGCCCCCACAAGCCAAAACGATCAGCCACAGCGGATAGAAAGGAAGCTCCTAGCGCAAACCGTGCGAACAGACGGACAATCTCTGTCCCATTCTCTCTAAGTTGCGCGGTTTTTGAATTCATACATGCCTCCACGTAAGGAATATTGCTTTATGCAAAATGGTTTCATCGCAGAAATTCGATGCTCGCGTCCGTAAGCTAGTGAATGGGAGTGAGAATCGGTGCTCCTTCATTTTTGATAAAAAATACGACGAACTTCGCTGGTTTCGTCTTACTCGCGTTACGGCTTACGGTATGAACGTCTTCAGGTGATTCGTAAAAT
>Ga0209686_1000107_pt1 | contig 38205 bp, 31 predicted proteins | sample GraSoiAngelo_126_FD_185883 | JGI IMG/M metagenome (GOLD analysis project Ga0209686, IMG submission 185883) | Grasslands soil microbial communities from the Angelo Coastal Reserve, California, USA - 14_0927_09_20cm (SPAdes) (version 2) | ecosystem: Environmental > Terrestrial > Soil > Grasslands ...
CCTCACCGAGATGAAGAGCAGCGCCCCGAAAGGATCGACAGTTGGCGGGCTCTCTCCTGAAAAGCCGTTCGTCGCATCGATGGGGATTTACGTGTTCTCGCGCGAGGTGCTGCTCGACACGCTGCAGCGACCCGGGATTGATTTCGGCAAGGAGATCATCCCGGCAGCGCTCCGCTCGCTCAATGTGCACTCGTACCTGTATCGCGGCTACTGGGCCGACGTCGGAACAATCGACGCCTTCTACGACGCGAACATCCAGCTGACGCAACGCGGCGCCCCCTTCAACTTCTTTCACCCGCACCGCCCGATCTACACGCACCCGCGGTTCCTGCCGTCGACGCGGACGTACGACTCCACCATCGACGCGTCGATCATCGCTGAAGGATGTTTCCTGGATCGATGCCGCATCTCGGCATCCGTGATCGGAATCCGCACACACGTCGGCACCGGCACGTCCATCACGCGATCCGTGCTGCTCGGGGCGGACTATTACGAGGAGGAAGGCGCGGCGGGTGACGACGTCGAACTCGGCATCGGCCGCAACGTCGTCCTCGATCGCGTAATCGTCGACAAGAATGCCCGCATCGCCGACGGCGTGCGCCTGGTGAACGATCAGAACGTCACGAATGCCGACGGCGAGGGTTGGTGCATTCGCGACGGGATCATCGTCGTGCCGAAAGGCGCGGTGGTCAGATCGGGCACGGCGAGTTGAAAGGTGAACAGGCGGCGCATTCCCGAGTCACCTACCATCTCGCGCAAAGACCGCAGAGCGGTTTTCTTGTCCGTACTCAATAGCAGCGTCCGTCGGTGCTCGTATTCGAAGCCACCGCGAAGCTGCCGTCCGGTCGGCGCGCTTTCGCGCACTCCAGGTGCCCCGCAAGTCATCCCATTTCTCGTCCCGCGACTGTCCGGCGGTACCGAAGTCGAACAAATGCAAACCTTTCGACAGGATTCCCGTCTAACGCGCATGGATGGATGAGAGCGAAGCACGGACGGAGGTCCTATGCTCTCGCTCTTGCCGGCTCTGTTTTGCGCGGGACTCATTACGTCCTCGTTACCTCAGTCGAAAACCGATCTCCTCGAATCTCCGTACCGTCACGTGCGGACGACGAACCTGCGCGTCCGGTACCTGCTGGAGATGGGCGTCAGGCGGTCTGCCACGTTCGCGTCGCTCCTCGCCCGGCTGAACGCCAGCGACGTGATCGTGTATATCGAGCAGACCGACGACATGCCGAAGACGCTCGAAGGCCGGCTGATGCTGCTGCCGTTGGCGAACCACCAGCGGTACCTGCGCATTCAAATCAACCGCACCGGCACACCCACCGAGCTCATCTCGCTCATGGGCCACGAGCTGCGTCACGCGATTGAAGTCGCGGACGCCACCGACGTGCGCGACGAACGCGCGCTGGAGCGGCTGTATCAGCGCATCGGCATGCCGAGCGCAGCGCTCCACACCTACGATACCGACGCCGCACAGACGACGGGGAGACGGGTGAGGAAGGAATTACTGACCTAGACGATCAATGTTCAATGTTCAATGTGCAGTGTTCAACGAAAACATCAGTGAGCATTCAGCATTGGACATTGACCCTCCATGCAACGAGCGCAGCGTGTTTTGTCAGGCGAGGCTTCGTAGCATTCTGGGCATGGCGAACCAGCGCAGCGCGCCGACACCTTTCGGGGGCAGCACTTCGAAATCGATTCGGCAGACGCCCCCTTTCTTGAACTCGAGCGGCGCTTTCGCGCCGATCAATTGCGCGGCAAGCTCTCCAAGGTTCGGTTCATGGCCGACGAGCGCGATGCGCTCCTTGCGCGCGTGGCGGCCGATTTCCTGGATCACCGCGGCGGGAGTGCCCGCCGGCGCGAGCGCGTCGGACGCCGCGACAGGCGGCTTGCTCTTGAGGATCTCGGCGATCACGTCCGCCGTCTGGCGCGTGCGCACCAGCGGGCTCGTGATGATTTGGTCGAATGTCACGCCAAGCGCAACAAGGCCTCGCGCTTCCTTTCGCAGCTTCGTAATCCCGCTACTCGTCAGCGGCCGCTTGGAGTCATCGGGCCAATCCTCGCCGCGATCCTCGGCGACGCCGTGGCGGACGAGATAGAGTTCCAGCATCGCCATCAGCTTCGGCTGCCCGCGGTCCGCCGCCGCGCCGGCAGCGCCATCTTGGCAGCTCGCGACCGCCGCGGCGCAGTGAGGCGCACGGCCACCTGCAATCGCGAGGTCTCGAGCGCCTCACGCAGCAACGGAAGCATCGCAATATAGCGACCGTGCAGATGACGACATTCGTCTTCGATGCGACGCGCGAGCACCGCAAGACCGACGTCGGGCGTATCGCGCTGCGCTCCGCGGGGAGCCGCCGCAACCGCCGCGACATGATGCTGCAGCACTTGCAGATCGTGGAGCCTGCCGAGCGCATCCTGCACACGCTTCAACGTCCGCACCGTCGCAGCCGCGGGTGCGGCGCCGCTCTCAGTGGCAATCTCTACCGCATAGCGGAGCTTCTTCGCCGCGATCCGCACCTGGTGCAGCGCTTCGGGTGCGTAGATCTGGCCGGCCTGCTCGATCGCTCGATCGAGCCGCCGGGCGCGTTTGGCGATTCGCGAGGCCAGCGCGGCGCGCCAGTTGTGGCCTGGCGTTGGTGCGAGGAGCGCCAGTCGGACGGACTCGAGGCGCTTCGCGAGCTTATCGCCGTTCACGTCTGCAAGCCGTTCGTGCATCCTGGCACGCCGGCGCTCGCGCTCTTCGATGACATGGGCGCGCACGTCGACCACCGCCGGGCGCGAAACGCCGGGCTTCTCTCCCATTTCCTCCAGCAGTTGAAGCGTGACGTCGAGCTCGCGCACCGTGCCGAGCGCACGCGTCAGCCGCCTGATTTTTCTGCGCGCCTTGCCGCGTTTGCTGCCATTGAGGCCGTCGGTCAGCACCGGCACGGCCTCGCGCAGCCGCCGCGACGCGACGCGCGCCTGATGCACGCCGATATCGTCACCCGCGATCGCCCGGGGCAAATGGCGGTGCAATGCGCGAGTGCGGCGTTCGAGGAGGCGGACCAGGTTGGGTGAACGGTTCATGGTAGGATTGCGGCCGGCTCGACGGAAGGCCAGTATATATCGCAGGTGTAACAAGCAAGGACGCCGCCAGCCGGGCCGTTTCGGCTCCCGCCTTCATGCGTATTGCCGCCATCGACATTGGAACGAACTCCATCCACATGATCGTCGTGCAGGTCCGCCCAGACCTGTCCTTCGAAGTCATTGATCGGGAAAAGGAAATGGTTCGTCTGGGCGCGGGAGGTCTTGACGGACGCAGTCTCACGCCCACGGCCATCAGGGCTGCCCTGCAGACACTTGCCAAGTTCAAGCGTCTCGCGGATTCGCACAAAGTTGACGAGATTGTGGCTTCGGCGACCTCTGCCACTCGCGAAGCTGACAACGGCGGCGATTTCATCGCGGAGGTGGAACGGCAGACCGGCATACGGATTCGCGTGATTTCGGGGGCAGAGGAGGCGCGCCTCATCCATCTCGCGGCGGCTTACGGAGTCGATATTGGCGGCAGCCCCGCCGTGGTGATTGACATCGGCGGCGGAAGCGTCGAGATCACCCTCGGATCCGCGACCCATCTGACGCAGGCTGAAAGCTTCAAGCTCGGCGTCATCAGGCTCACGGAACGCTTCGTGAAGTCGGATCCGCTTTCCGATCGTGACGAGCGCCGGCTCGTCAAACATATAAACCAGGAACTCGGGTCGTACGTTGACGGCATCGCAGGACGCAAGTTCGAGCGCGTGATCGGCACGTCCGGCACAATCTTGAGCCTGGGAGCGCTCGCACTGAACGAAGAAGGCGGCACCAATCCGGAGGAGCTGCGGAATCGGCGCGTCGCGGCGAAGACGATCCACCGAATCAGGAAGCGGCTCAGCAGCGTCGATTTGGAAGCGCGCCTTCACATACCCGGCCTCGACCCGCGCCGCGCGGATATCGCGGTGGCGGGGTCGATTCTGCTCGATACGATCCTGCGTCACCTCAACACGCAGCACTTGACGCTCTGCGATCTCGCGCTGCGTGAAGGGCTCGTGCTCGACTACATCCACCGCAACACCTTTCGCATCCGCAAGGTGGAGCGCTACCCCGACGTGCGCCGCCGGAGCATCGTGGAACTCGGGGAGCGCTGCCGCTACTGGGCGGAGCACGCGCAACAGGTCGCGCGACTCGCGGTGTCCTTGTTCGATCAGACGCGCGCGATGCACAAGCTCGGCGATCGGGAGCGCGAGTGGCTCGAGTATGGAGCGCTGCTGCACGATGTCGGCGTCCACATCAGCTACGAGAAGCACCATCGACACTCGTACTACCTGATCAAGAACGGCGACCTGCGCGGGTTCGATCCCGCGGAAATCGAGATCATCGCGCTCATCGCGCGCTACCATCGACAAGCGGCGCCGAAGAAATCCCACGACGGTTACGGCACGCTCAAAGGCGCGGAGCGCCGAACGGTCCGTGCGCTCTCGGCGATGGTCCGGCTGGCCGAAGGCCTCGATCGCAGCCACTCGCAAGCGGTCTCCGGCGTTGACGTGTTCCCACGCGGCGACGCTTACTTCGTGCGCCTGCGCGCATCGGGAGACGCGGAACTCGAATTGTGGGCGGCGGTTCGCCACGCGGCGCCGCTCGAAAAGATGCTCGGCCGCCCGATTCGCTTCGAAGTGTCGGGACGAGAGCACAAGGAACGCAGATCGAATGTTGAACAATCTGACCACGCCGCACGAGTATCCCGGAAAGCTGTTCGTCGTGGAGGGCATCGACGGGTCGGGAAAGACGACGCAGCTGGCGCTGCTGGCGAAGTGGCTTAGCGCGGCTGGCCACCCGGTGTTCATGACCGAGTGGAATTCATCGGCGCTGGTGAAAGCGGCGACAAAGGCCGGCAAGAAGAAGAACGCGCTGACGCCGATGACATTCAGCCTGCTCCACGCGACCGACTTCGCGGACCGGCTGCTCTATAACATCATCCCGCCGCTCAAGGCCGGAATGATTGTGCTCGCCGACCGCTACTCGTACACGGCATTCGCGCGCGATGCGGCGCGCGGCGTTGATCGGCGCTGGGTGCGCGAGCTTTACAGCTTCGCGGCCAAGCCGGACATGGCGGTGTACTTCCGCGTGCCGATCGACGTCTCGGTAGACCGCCTGCTCGCGCGGCGCGTGAAGCTGAAATTCTATGAAGCCGGACTCGACATGGGCTGGAGCACGAACGCCGTGGAGAGCTTCCGCATGTTCCAGGGCAAGGTGCTCGACGAGTACGACCGCCTTGTCGAAGAGTACGGCCTGAGCGTCGTCAACGCCATCGGCAGCATTACCGAGCAGCAGCGCGTGTTCCGCAAGCTCGTGTCGCAGCACCTGGAGATCGAGAATCATGAACAGCTCGACGAATCCGCCTGAGCCCACGGAGGGCAGCCGGGCGGGCCACTATTACAGCTACGGCATTCCGTACCTGTCGATCGACAACTATCCGGGAAAACTGATTGCGATCGAAGGGACCGACGGCGTCGGACGCTCCACGCAGATCCGGCTGCTGCGTGAATGGCTCGAGATCCAGGGCTACGGCGTCATCGAGACCGGCTGGACGCGATCGGAGCTGATGCAGCCGACGATTGAGGTCGCCAAGGGGAGCAACACGCTCAACAAGCTGACGTTCGTGCTCCTCTACGCGACCGACTTCGCAGACCGCCTCGAAAAGGAGATCATCCCGGCGCTGAAAGCGGGCTTCATCGTGCTGTCGGACCGGTACATCTTCACGGCGCTCGCGCGCGCGGGCGTGCGCGGCGTGGATCGCGCGTGGATCAGAAATCTCTACGGCTTCGGCATCGCGCCGCACCTGGTCTTCTACCTGCGCATCGATGAAAAGACGCTGATCCGGCGCGTGCTGCAATCGCGCGGCATGGACTACTGGGAATCGGGCATGGACCTGAAGCTCGGCGACGATATCTACGAAAGCTTCCGGGCGTACCAGAAGGCGCTGTTGAAAGAGTACGGCTCAATGGCGGACGAGTTCGGGTTCCGCGTGCTCGACGCGCGACGCAAGGTGGAAGTGATCCAGGACGAGTTGCGGAGACAGATCGCGGGATTCCTTGCTGAGGCTGACGTGCCGGCTGCCGTCAGAACTGAGTAGAGAGGTGAGGAAACGGGAATGCCAGGTGGCCCCAAATGCCGGAGGCCACAAAGAGCGCGGCATTCGGCATCCGGGATTGACCAGCGTCAGATGTTACACGTCCGTTACAGGACGGTAACGGACGTGAAACGGGCTATCCCTAGCATGGGCTGATGGCTGCCCCCGCCGTTTCATCCGAGCGCCCGACCATGGTTCCCGACATGCGTGCGGCGCTTGCGGCACGCGCCGAAGGGCGAATGGGCGGAGCGCGCGGCAACGGCACCGCCGGATCCACCGACAAGATCATCGTCCGGGATCTCAATTTCTATTACGGCACGAAGCGCGCGCTCGAGAACATCAACGTCACGATTCCTGCCAGACGCGTCACCGCCTTCATCGGTCCGTCCGGGTGTGGCAAGAGCACGTTCCTGCGGACGCTCAACCGGATGAACGACATCATCACGGGCTCACGCGTGGAAGGGGAAATCCGGATCGACGGACGCGACATCTACGACCGCGGTACGGACGTGGTGGCTCTGCGGCGCCGCGTCGGGATGGTGTTTCAGAAATCGAATCCGTTTCCAAAGTCGATCTTCGAGAATATCGCGTACGGGCTGCGGCTGAACGGGATGGCCGGAAGCCGATCCGAGCTGGCCGGGCGCGTCGAACAGAGTCTCGAGGCGGCGGCGATCTGGGATGAAGTCAAGGATCGGCTCCATGAGTCCGCGCTGGCGCTCTCCGGCGGGCAGCAGCAGCGGCTCTGCATCGCGCGCGCGCTCGCCATCGCACCGGAAGTCCTCTTGATGGACGAACCGGCATCCGCGCTCGACCCGATCGCCACCCAGCGCATCGAGGAATTGATCTACCAGCTCAAGGCGAACTACACGATTGTCATCGTCACGCATAACATGCAGCAGGCGGCGCGCGTGTCGGACAACACCGCATTCTTCTGGCTGGGGCGGCTCGTCGAATTCGGTCCGACCGATCGGATTTTCACGAACCCGGCCGAGAAGCTGACCGAAGATTACGTGACTGGACGATTCGGATAATCGAGGCATTCGAAGAAGACGAAGGACTCGAAGAAGCCGGAAGAAATCGAAACGAGATTCGCTCTTATCTTTGAATCACATTCCATCCCTTCGATTTATTGAAGGTTGATTGTCCTTCGATTCGTTCGATCGGTCCTTCGGCCTTCGATGTGAAACAGACATGGCGACATCCAGCGTTCCGCACTTCCAGGAAGAGCTCGAGCAACTCAAGGCGCGCCTGCTCGAGATGGGCGGGCTGGCCGAGGACCGCGTGCGCTCTGCGGTGAAGGCGCTCGTCGACCGTGATGCGTCCCTGGTCGATGCGGTGCTTGCAGGCGACCAGCCGATCAACCAGCTGCACATCGAGATCGACGGTCGCTGCTTCAGGATGCTTGCGCTGCACCAGCCGATGGCGGTCGATCTGCGCGCCATCATGTCCGCCGTCAAGATCAACACCGATCTCGAGCGCGTCGGAGATCTTGCCATCAACATCGCCGAAGCGGTGCTGCGGTACCTGGGACATGCACTGGTCAAAGAGCTGATTGACATTCCGCGAATGTCGGACATCGCCCAGGCCATGCTGCGCGATGCGCTCGACGCGTACGTGCGGCGTGACATGATGCTCGCGCAGGCGGTGCTCGATCAGGACGACACGCTCGATGCCTTGAAGACGGAGGTCTTCCGCGAGCTGTTGACGTATATGTTGCGCGACGCGCAGACCATCGAGCCGGCGCTCGATCTGATCCTCATTTCCCGGCACCTCGAACGAATCGGCGACCACGCGACCAACATCGCCGAGGACGTCATCTTCATGGTTTCCGCGCGGGACGTCCGACACCACGCCAGCGACCTCAAGTGATTTGGTGATTTGGTCATCTGGTGATTTGCTGATTGGTGACCGAGGATCCGGAGATCCCCATCGCCAGTCATTCATTCGACGGCAAATCACCCACTCCTGAAATCACCAAATCACCAAATCCTATAGAATGGTTGGGTTGCGCACACCGGAAGCTTTGTGCGTGTATTGCCGCCAGCGTCCCATCGATCCCGCGTGGCAGCCGTTCTGCAGCGAACGCTGCAAGATGGCCGATCTGGGTCGATGGCTCGGCGGGGAATACTGCGTGCCGACGGACACACCGGCGTCCGAAGCGGATGAGGAAGAAGAGTAGCGCCCCCCTCTGTTATGGCCGACACGCTCACCATTACCGACAACCGCACCGGCAAGCAATACGAGATTCCGATTCAGGACGGCACCATCCGCGCGACCGATCTGCGCCAGATCAAGGTGAGGGCAGACGAGTTCGGGATGATGACGTACGACCCCGCGTTCATGAACACCGCCGCGTGTCGCAGCAAGATCACGTACATCGACGGCGACAACGGGATTCTCGAGTATCGCGGCTATCCGATCGAGCAGCTGGCCGAGCACAGCGACTTCCTCGAAACGGCATACCTCATCCTCTTCGGCGAGCTCCCGACCGCGCAGCAGTACGAGCGGTGGTCGCGCGAAATCACGCTGCACACGATGCTCCACACGAACATCGCGAAGCTGATGGAGGCGTTCCGCCACGACGCGCACCCGATGGGTATGTTCCTTAGCACGGTCGGTGCGCTCTCGACGTTCTATCCCGATGCGAAGGACATCTTCTCAGAGGCCTCGCGGCGGCTGCAGACGATCCGCCTGATCGCGAAGGCGCCGTCAATCGCCGCGTATGCGTTCCGCCATTCGATCGGCCGCCCGTACAACCAGCCGGACAACGAGCTCGGCTACGCGGGCAACTTCCTCAACCTGCTCTTCCGGATGACGGAGCTGGAGTACCAGCCGAACCCGGTGCTCGAGCGCGCGCTCGACGTGCTGTTCATCCTCCACGCGGATCACGAGCAGAACTGCAGCACCAGCACGATGCGCGCGATTGGCAGTTCGCACGCGGATCCCTACTCCGCCATGGCGGGCGCGGCAGCCGCGCTCTACGGACCGCTGCACGGCGGCGCGAACGAGGCGGTCCTGCGCATGCTCAACGAAATCGGGTCGATTCAGAACGTGCCGGCGTTCATCAAGCGCGTGCAGGCGGGCGAAGAGCGCCTCATGGGGTTCGGCCACCGCGTTTACAAGTCGTACGATCCGCGCGCGAAGATCATCAAGAGAATCGCCGACCTCGTATTCGAGGTCACCGGCACGAACCCGCTGCTCGAGATGGCGCTGGAGCTCGAACGGATCGCGCTCGAAGACGATTACTTCGTCACCAGGAAGCTCTATCCGAACGTCGACTTCTACTCGGGCCTCATTTATCAGGCGATGGGCTTCCCTGTCGACATGTTCCCGGTGCTCTTCGCCATTCCGCGCACCGCGGGTTGGATTGCGCAATGGGAGGAGATGCTGACGGATCCCGACCAGAAGATCGCGCGCCCGCGGCAGATCTACGTCGGGTACTCGAAGCGGGACTACGTATCCAGGGAAAAGCGCAAATGAGGGCGGCCGCCGTTGCCGTGTTCGCGTTGAGCGCCTCGCTCCCGGCGCAGGCGCCCGCCCCGAAGTTCGATGGTGGCCGCGCCTACGAGGACGTGCGGCAGATGGTCGCCATCGGGCCGCGTCCGTCGGGCTCCCCCGGCATTCAGCAGACGCGCGACTACATCAAAAAGCAGCTGACGGCCGCGGGTCTGAAGGTCGAAGAGCAGCCCTTCGATGCAACCACGCCGCTCGGCCCGATCCACATGGTCAACCTGCGCGCCACGCTCGCCGGCCAGGCGCAGGACGGCGGGAGGATTGTTGTCGGAGGGCACTACGACACGAAGCTGTTTCGTGATTTTCCATTCGTCGGCGCGAGCGACGGCGGGTCGAGCGCCGCATTCCTCCTCGAGCTCGCGCGCGCGCTGAAGGGACGCGTCAACTCGCTGCCGATTGAGCTGTTGTTCCTCGATGGCGAGGAAGCCGTGATCGAATGGCGAGGGACGGACCACACCTACGGCAGCCGCTATTACGTGCAGGAGGCACGGCGCGCCGGCACCGCCAAGGACATCCGTGCCTTCATCCTCGTCGACATGATCGGGGATCGGAGTCTCGACATCCGGCGCGAGCAGAACTCGACGCGATGGCTGACGGATGCCGTCTGGGACGCCGCGCGCCGGCTCGAGCGCCCCGAATTCCTCGACCAGACCACGCCGATCGAAGACGATCATCTCGAGTTCCTCTCGGCCGGGATCCCCTCGGTGGACATCATCGACCTGGACTACTCCGCCTGGCATCAGCCGGAGGATCGCCTCGACCGCGTAGCCGCGGGAAGTCTTCAGGCGGTGGGCGACGTGGTGATTGCGGCGCTGCCCGCGATCGAGAGCCGGCTGAAGTAGGCCGGGTCTTTAGCAGACTGCTGAAGAAGAAGAAGACAGCCTGCGGGATTTGGTGATTTCTGGATTGGGTAATCTGGTGATTGTGCTTCGCACGCGCTCCCGCGCGTGCGTCTCCCTAGAGATCCCGCTCAGGGCGGCTCCAACGAGCCGTCTGAGAAGCGCCGGCCTACAAGGCCGACCGCGCGATTTCCTGCTCGATTTCCTGGTGTGTGAGGACGGTCGACGAGGCCTTCGCCTTTGCAAAGATTCGGTCCACCAGTCCCTCGGTGACGGGAATGCCGCGCCGTTCCAGCCAGAACACGACGTTCGACTTTCCCGACATCGGCCCAATGTCGATCTGCTGCTCGCGGCCGATGAGGCTGGCTGGCACGCCCGAGTACACGGCGTCGATGAGTTCCGCATCCTTCTTGCGATAGGCCTTGATGACGGCGGCGGCGTGCACGCCCGTCGCCGTCCGGAACGCGTCGCGACCGACGATCGGATAGTTGGGCGGAATCGGCACGCCGGTCGCGGCCGAGACCGTTTCGCAGTACTCGCACAGCGCCGACAGGTCCCGGTCGATGTATCCCATGAGCACGAGGTTCATCAGGAGCGTGTCCATCGGCGTGTTGCCGACGCGCTCGCCGATGCCGATGGCGGCGCCGTGCAGGCGCGTCGCGCCCGCGTCGAGCGCCGCGAGCGAATTGCTCACGGCGAAATCGCGATCGCGATGGCCGTGCCAGTCGATCCCGACGCCGCCACCACATTCGTCGACCACGGTTTTGATGAACCGTACGACTGCGGCTGCGCCCGCAGGCGTCGAGTGACCGGCGGTGTCGGCGATGCAGACACGCTTGGCGCCCGCGCGGATGGCCGTCGAATACAAGGCACGCAGCGTATCGGGATCGGCGCGGGTCGTATCCTCCGTCACGTACATGACGGTGAGGCCCTCACTCACCGCAAAGCCGATTGCCTCCTCCGTCAGCTTCAGCAGCTGATCCAGCGTCCAGCCTTCCGCGTATTGACGCAGCGGGCTCGATCCGATGAACGTGCAGCACTCAATCGGGATTCCCGCCCGCTGGGACACTTCGGCAATCGGCCTGATGTCAGCGATCACCGTGCGCGCCGCGCAGTTCGCCTGCACCTTCAGGCGCTGATTCGTAATCTCCCGCGCGAGCCGCTCAACGTCGCGGACGACGTGAGGGCCGGCTCCGGGCAATCCGATGTCGGCCGTATCGATGCCGAGTCGATCGATCAAGTGCAGGATCTTCAGCTTCTCGTCGATCGAGGGACACCTGACCGATGGCGACTGCAGTCCGTCGCGCAGCGTCTCATCGTCGAGCAGGACGGTTACCGGCTTCTGATCGCTGCGGCGATTCCAGTCGTAAATCAGCGGATGCATTGTCTATCCGAGATGCGATGTGCGAGGTGCGACTCGCGGCCGCAAGCCTGAAGTCCGAGCCCTGAAGCCAGGCATCACGCGTCCGTGCGTCGAACGTGCCGATATGTCCGCATGGTTACGATGCCCGCAAGGAAGACGCCGAGCGCCCACGCGGTCGAGAAGGCAATCGCATCGACCTGGCCGCGGTGCAGCGCCGTACGCATATCGACACCGGCGCCGAGGCCCGCCTGCGCGAGCGCCGTATCCAGCAGGTAGCCTCGCACCGTGTCGTGCATGCGCATGTCGTATACGCCGTTCCACACGACGAACGCGAGGGCGAACCAGAGGATTAACAGCCGTTTCTCGATGCGGGTCATCGTGGATCATGACTTCCGGCTGAAGCCGGAAGCCGCGTCGTTGATCTCGTGGCTTCCGCCTTCAGGCGGAAGATTATCCGCTGTATCTCAACACCAACGCGGTGATGTCGTCGTTCTGCGGAGCCCCCTTGGTGAACGCCCGAACGTCGGTGAAAATCGCCTGCAGCATTTCCGGGGGCTCCGAGGCCGTGTGCTTCTGAGCGGTCTGGACGATGCGCGTTTCGCCGTACTCTTCGCCGGCAGCGGACAATGCCTCCGACACGCCGTCGCTGAAAACGATCAGCCAGTCGCCCGGCGCCAGCTGCACCGTCTCCTCGGTGAACGACGCGGCCTCGAAGAGGCCGACGATCGGTCCGCCGACTTCCAGCCGCCGCACGCCGCCCTTGGCGATGATCAGCGGCGGATTGTGACCGGCGTTGGTGTAGGTGAGCCGGCCGTCGGGCTCGAGCGATCCATACATCAGCGTCACGAACCGCGACTCGATCCCGCGTCGATACAGCGCGAGGTTTACGCGCGTGATGGTCTGCGACGGCCGGTCGTTCGATGCGGCCTGCGCGGCGAAGATCCCCTGCATCATCGCGCTCAGCAGCGCGGCGGGGGGTCCCTTGCCCGCCACGTCGCCAAGCGCGAAGCCGAACGCGCCGCCCGGCAGGTCGACGTAATCGAAGAAGTCGCCGCCGATCGATCGGCACGGGAGCGACGCCGCAGCCGCGCGGAAGAAGGCGCCGATGCGGCCCGATTTCGGGAGGAGCGCCTGCTGGATCTCGGCCGCAATCCGCATCTCCTGCTCCATGCGCGCCTTCTCCATCGTCTCGCGATAGAGCCGGGCGTTCTCGATCGCCACGGCCGCCTCGGTGGCGAGCGTTTCGAGCGCCGCGCGCGTGGAGTTCGAGAGGATCGTCGCCTGCTCGCGGCTGTCGAGATACAGGACGCCGATTCGGCGATCCTCGCTGACGGCGTCCGCCTTGTCGAGATAGCGCACGAGACGCAGCGGCACGCAGTGGACGTTTCGAATGCCGAGCGCGACTGTGCCCATGTGCACGTTCGCGAGCTCGCCGTCGAGGAGATTTCCGACGATCTTCGGCTCGCCCGTCCGAAAGACTTCTTCCGGGATCTTGCGGCTGACGGCGAAGCTGGTGCCGGGCAGCGTGAGACGCCCGCGGCCGCGGGCCATCTTGAACTCCAGCTCGTTCTCGGCGTTCGCCAGCATGATGAAGCCGCGCTCGGCGCCGCTCACATCGATCGCCGAATCGAGCACCAGCGCCAGAACATCGTCGAGCACGCGGCCGCTGCCGAGCGCCCGGAGACCGTCGAGAAGCGCCGCGATCTGCCGCAGGTCGCCGATCGCCGTTGTCGTCGCACGATCCTGCGAGGGGGCCGTGTCCGCGACGAGGAACACCATCTCGGCGCCGCCGCTGCGGCCAAGACGGATGCGGTCGCCGTGGCTGAGCGTCTGCTCGGTGACCTGCTGATCGTTGACGTACGTGCCGTAGCGCGAGTTGCGATCGCGGATGATGAATGCCTTGTCGCCGGCCGCAATCTCCGCGTGATCGCGGGAGACTTCACTGCCCGCAAGGCGCAGATCGTTCGTCTCGCGGCGGCCGATCTCGAAGAGGGCCTTCGAAATCGGCACGATCCGGCGGCCCAGGGCGTCGGTCACTTCGAGTCGGGCATCGGGCACAACGGGAGTTTATTACAGGTCCGAGGTCCGAGGTCCGAGGTCCGAGGTCCGCTCGTGACTCATGGCTCATGCCGGTTCAGTGGCTCGAGCCTCGCTACCGTCGCCGCCGCACGATGCGGATGACGAGGCTGAGAAGAGCGACCGCGGTGAGGACACCGGCGATCGTTTCGAGCCGAGTGGCTTCGGGACCCGGGCCCATCGAGCGCCCGGCCATGCCGAGATACAGGGCGAGCAACAGCAGCACGACGAACGCGACGATCGACAGCAGGCCGCCGCGTCGCGATCGAATCTGCACAGGCCGCCGCACGGGATCGGTCGTCGCCGTCCCGCAGCGGTAGCACACGATCGCTTTGTCTGCGATCTCCGTCCCGCACTGGCGACATTTCATCGGGAGATCATAAAAGAAAGAAGACGGAAGAAGGAAGGCGCCTTCCGTCTTCTGTCTTCTGTCTTTCATGCTCTCTTAATTGCCGGCCGGACTGCAGCCATCAGCGCGAGTACGATTCCGAATGTGCACACGATGGTGGCGCCGGTCGGCAGATCGAGCTGCAGCGACAGCCAGACCCCCAGCGCCGACACTATCGTGCCCATCGTCCAGCCAATCGCGAGCCGCGGACCGATGTTCTCGGCGTAAAGCATTGCGGCCACGGATGGCACGATGAGATAGCAGAAAACGAGGAGCACGCCCGCCATCGCGACAGATCGTGTCACCACGAAGCCGAATGAAACGTAGAAGAGAAAATCCCAAAGCCTGAGATTCACTCCGGAGGCTTCCACCGCCTCGGGATTCATCGAAATAGCCAGAAAACGCTTCCGGTACACGAAGTGGAACGCACCGATCACCGCATAGAGCGCCGCCGTCTGCCACACCTCCCTCCACGACACCGAGAGCAGGTTCCCGACCAGCATGTCCTTCAGGTGCTCTCCTTCAGACGTGGATTTGCTCAAGGCGAGAATCGTCGCCGCCGACGCGACGGCGTACGAAATCCCGATGATCGCCTCTTGTGGAATTCGTGCCCGACGGCTGCGAATGGTCGCGAACATTGCCGCGCCGATGAACGTGAACACAAGGGCGACCCAGTAGACCGACGGCGAATGCGGATCGCCGTCCGACCAGGGCAACAGGATCGCGACGGTGGCGCCAAACGCAGCTATCTGCGCAAGCGAGAGGTCGACGAAGATGACACCTCGCTCGACGACGTGGACGCCGAGATACGCGTGAATGCCCGCAATCACCAGGCTCGCGACGAATGGCGCCGCCAGAAACGACAGGATGTCCCAGTTCATCATCGCTACCTGGCTTCCGTGGCCTTGATCGCGGCGACCAATTTGCCGATGTCGTAGTCGAACAGCTTGAAGTAATCAGTGACTTCCTTCTCGCCGCCGACGGACGGTGCAAGCGTGACGACCTGCGCGCCAGTCTGAGCAGCGATCGAGTTGGGTGTCTTCGGATCGAAGTACGGCTCGACGATGATGATCTTGACGTTGTCTTTTTTCATCTCCTGGATTAATTCGAGCGAGTGCGATGGCGAGGGGGGAATGCCCGGCTTGGGCTCGACGTACCCCATGACGTCGAGGCCGAACTCATCGGCGAAATTCGGCCACGATCGATGATAGGTCACGACTTTGAGTCCTTTGTATGGCGCCATCGTGGTTTTCCACCGTTGCTCCGCGTCGGCGATACGGCGTTCGAAGTCCGCCTCGCGTTGCGCATAGACGGCAGCGTTGCCGCCGTCGAGCTCCGACAGCTTGGCCTGAATGGCCTTCGCGATTCGCCGGCCGTTGTCTGCGTCGAGCCAGTAGTGTGGGTTGCCCTGCGGGTGTACGTCCCCCATGGCCCGAGTGATCTGGCCGGTCGGCAGGTCGAGAATCTTCGCTGTAAGAGACGCGTCGAGGTATCCCTGCGCGCCCGGTTGAATTTTCTGGTTGCGCGATTGAGTGATGAGCGGGGGCAGCCATCCAATTTCGAGCTCGCGGCCAACGACGACGAGGAGGTCCGCCTTGTTCAATCTGAGGATGAAGCTCGGCTTGGCTTCCACGAAATGTGGATCCTGGTATCCCTTCGCGAGCGACTCCGTCTCTACCTTGTCGCCCGCAACTTCTTTGACGATTGCCTCGAGGTCCTGCGTCGTCGCCACGACTCTGAGTGCGGCGCGCGCCTGCGCCGCGTCCGCCAGAAGGATCGCGGTGAACGCGATCGCTCCGATTATCAGTCTCTTCATGATCATGGTCCTCACTAGAACACGTGCGCGCCGTGCGCGCCGATGGAAAACAGGAACTGGAACAGCAGCTCGTTGGCGTCGACGCCCTCGGCGTACCTCGTGCGGCGCAGCTGACCGCGCACCTGACTGAATTCGCTCGGCCAGTACGTCAGCAGCAGCGACCCGCTCTTGTCCTGCAGCAACGGATCGGCGGCTCGATCCGAGAAGTCGTACCGGGCGCCGGCGAACCAGCGCTGCGCGAACTGATATTCGCCGCTCACGTACGCGCCGAACGCGTTCGCCTGTTCCGGCTGCCGCCGGCTCCAGAAGAGTTCCGTGCGTCCGATGAAACGCCGGTAAATCGCGCGGCGCAGCGGACGATACCGGACAGTCGCGTCGAGTCCATAGATGGTCGTGGTGAAGCCTGGCCCCACGTCATTGTGGCCGTAAGCGATCGAGGTGCCGACATCCAGGTTCGTGCCCTCGGTGATATCGCGATAGCCGCGCAGGCGGCCAACATAGGCAAGGTTGCCTCGCTTGTGGCTCGTGAACAGGTGGTCGTTCCCCTGGTAGATCTCACCGGTCGCCTCCAGGAACAGCACCGGGTTGAGAATGAGCTTCGAAACGGAAAGGCCCGAATCGTTCAAACCTTCCTCGCCGCCAAGCAGGTTGGCCATCGGGAGCGGCACATCCACCCACGGCAGCACGTGACTGTGCTGCGTGTTGACCTTGCCGAACTGCGCTTTCATCTTCCCGACCTTGACGAGCAGGCCGCCGGGCACCGTCGGGAACGTGATGAAGCCTTCCTCTATCTCGAGACCCTCTGGACTCGCCGACAGGAAGAAGTCTGCGCGCGCATACGGATCGACGATCGCCTGGAAGCTCGCCTCGGCTTCCTGCAACCGCAGCGCGGGAAGCGGCGCGACGTCGTTCCTTCCAGCCGCGCCGACGAAGTTACCGATCACGGCCATATCGGGATTGAAGATCTTGGACAGCGCGGACGTGCTGCCGTACACAGGCAGCGAGCCTTCGGGTCCGCCGGCGCCCGCCGCACCGGGCGGTACGGCGACGCCGCCCGCCGGAGGCTGCTGGACGGTTGGCGGCTCGGCACCCGGAGCCGCTGGAGCCGTCGGGGGGGCTGCCACCGCGGGTGGCGTGGGGAGCACCGCCACTGGCGGTGTCGTCGGCGCCGCGGCCGCGGCCGGCTGCTGCTCGAGCGCGGCGACCTTTTCTTCGAGCGCTTTCACCGCCTGCTGCAGCCGCTCGAGCTCGGCGCGCAGATCCGCGGTAGTTTGCGATGAGGGTGCCTGCGACTGCGCAGACGCGGGCATCGCCAGGCAGAGCGCGGCGACGAACAGGCGGATGACCTGATTCACACGGAATGATTGCAACACGACCACCTCCTCGTCCTCGATGGACGGGCACGCGGAATGAGAAAATCGCCGGCCGGGCAACGGCCAGCGTCTCGCCTCAAGCAACCGCTGCGGGGAATGGTGGTGGCGAACGGCCGGATGAAGGTGAGGGCGCGCGCGAGGGGATCAGCGTCAACGGGACTTCGTCGGCGCGTCCCACGTCGCCGAGCGTCATCGGCGCTGCCGCGGGGTCGGGACGGCTCTCGTCTGCGGACGTGCCGACGTGGCACGTCCAGCAGTGCGTGCTCGACTTGAGATGGCACGCCAGATCGTGGTGCGCGAACGGCAACATCGCGAGCGCAAGGACGTACGCCGCTGCGACCAGCTTCATCAAGAAGCCCAGCTGATGCCGGGTAGGGGTCACGATCTGATTATAGCTGTAAGCAGTCGGCGGTCTGCGACTCGCGGTCCGCGGTAATCTTGCCGGCAGCGGCAGACTGCAGACTGCCTACCGCGTCCCGCGTCCCGCATCCCGCGTCCCGCATCCCGCGCCCCGCGTCCCGCGTCCCGCGTCCCGCATCCCGCGTCCCGCGTCCCGCATCCCGCATCCCGCATATTGCATACTGCATACTGCATACGACACGATGTTCCCCATCAGCGACGTCATCCCGTCGCGCACGGTCCCCGTCGTCACGATCGGGTTGATCGCTGTAAACGCGCTGGTGTTCCTGCACGAGTTGCTGCTGCCATCCGTGGCGCTCGAGTTATTCACACAGCACTACGCGTTGATCCCCGCGTGGTTCAGCTGGCCGACAGTGTTTACGAGCATGTTCCTGCACGCCGGTTTCTGGCACGTGCTGCCGAACATGGTGTATCTCTGGATTTTCGGGGACAACGTTGAGGATCGGCTCGGGCACGGCCGCTACCTGGTGTTCTACGTCGCGACAGGCGTCATGGCGGCCATCGCGCAGCTCGCGATCAATCCGAATTCGACCGTGCCGATGATTGGCGCGAGCGGCGCGATCGCGGGCGTGATGGGCGCCTATTTCGTGCTGTATCCGCAGTCGCGCGTGCTGACTGCAGTGTTCGTCCTGATCTTTTTCGATGTCGTGGAGATTCCGGCAATCTTCTTTCTCGGTCTGTGGTTCCTGCTGCAGCTATTGAGCGGTGTCGGATCGCTCGGCGTGAGCAACGCCGCCGGAGGGGGCACCGCGTTCTTCGCGCACATCGGCGGCTTCGTGGCGGGGGTGATCGTCGGTTTGATCGTCCGCTCGCGCGATCGCAGGTGGCAGCTGGAAGGTTGACCCGCCTTCGCCGCTTCGCGGCTTCGCGCGGCAAGCGGTAGTGCGAGCCTCGGACCTCGGACCTCGGACCTCGGACCTCGGACCTCGGACCTCGGACTCCGGACCCCGGACCTCGGATTTCGCGCCTCGCGCCTCGCGCCTCGCGTCATCACGTCTTCTGCTTTCTCCGAATATCCCGCGACGCTCTGGCGAGCTCGATCATCAAGCGCTCGAATTCCTTCTGGTAGTCCTCTGGCGTCATCAACAAACGGCGTTGTTTGAGATCCTCGACGTCGAGTTCGAGCGTCGCGCGCTTCTGCAGCAGCGCCAGCAGCTCCTCGTCGGTCGGCGCGGCGCCCACGATATCCGCATCGAGGTACGACCTGCTCGCGACGGATCCGTCGTCGCCCTCTCCTCCCGCTTCCCGGCCAATACCGTCGCCCGTGTCGTCGAGCAGCGCGCGCTCGGTGGCGAGCTGGCCTCGCTGCTCGTAGTAGCGCCGCACGCCGAGGCTCGATGCAAGGAACGCTTCCCAGATCGAGACGCGCCCGTTTTTGTCGATGTCGGCATGTGGATCCGTGAGCGCTTTGATGAAGTACTCGGGAAAGACCGTGTCGAAGCGCTGCGCCGGAGAATCTGTCGCGGTGATCACGATTCGCCGGGGGCCCGCCAGCCGCTCGAGATACGGAAAGCTCGCGGCGGTCGAATCGACGACGACGAGGCGGCCGGGAAGTGGTTTCATCAACGCCGCCCATTCGGCGCCCGAAAGGTCGGGGCCGACCAGGTTGAACTTTGCTTCGAGACCATCGAACGTGCCGTGCCCGATCAGGAATATCAGGAGCAGGTCGTCGGCGCCGAGCTTTGAGCGCAAGCTGTCGATGGCCCGCCGCACGCCTGCCGCGGTCGCGGCGTGGTCCGCGTCGCCCCCATCGAACAGTGTCTCGATGTGTCGGTCGTCAATCTTCAACTGCTCGCGCAATGCCGTGACGAGTGACTGCCGCCACCTGCCGTACTGATCCGCATACGACGCGTCGCCGTTCGCGCCCGATACGATCAACACGTAGCGCTCGGCCGCCACCGCAGGCGCTGCCCCCGACAGCGCGAGCGCACCGAGCAGAAGTGTCGCGCGCCAGGTCACCGTAATCCCCAGCTCCGCCGAAGCAGCCACTCGGCGGCGAGCAACAGCGCGATGATCGCGAACGACCATCCCGTGTGCCACAGATCGCGGCGGACGGCCAGCGCGGCGGCAGGCACTCCTGTGCGCAGGCGGTCGACGAGAGTTGCTTCGTCGCCTGCAGCCAGCACCTGTCCGCCGGACGCGCGCGCCACACGCGACAGTGTGTCCTCGTTGAGGCGCGGATCGGTCATCTCGGGATCGACGCCTCCGACGAGGACCGCACTGGTCGCGGAGCCCAGCGTCGCCGACCGCGCGCGCGCCTCGGCGGCGACGCGATAGACACCCGCCTGCGCCGCGTGCACCGTCGCGCGGTAGCGTCCCGACTGAGACACGTCGGGCTGGGCGCGAACGGTCTCGACGCGGCCGCCCGGTCCGGTGACGCGCACGTCGACAGTGGCGTCGCGCTCAGGCGCATACGATGAATCGCGCGCATTGATGACGATCGGCACATCGCCCGGTGTCGCCGCAACGGGCGCCAGCAACGAGACAGTGTCGGGCGCTCCCTGGCCGAGCCAACGCGCGGCTTGCCGCCAGAACCGGTCGTACGACGGATCAGACGCGGGGAGCATCATGCGCCAGCGCCAGAACGCTTCGCCGGTGAACACCATCGAGCGCCCTTCGCCATAACGCTGCACCGCGACGAGCGCGCGCGGCACGCCGCCCGGCCCTCCCGTCACCGCCAGCACGCTTGCACCGCGGCGGGGCCCTCCGAGCGGGGACACTGCCGCCAGCGGCGGCACGGACGCCCATCGTTTCAGGTTGTCTTCCGGCGTCGCCGCCAGCTGCATCAGAGGATGGTCCTCGCCTGCGCGCGTCAGCGCGACACGATTCATACCGGGAGAGGCGGTCGCCTGCTGAACGCCGCTGACGCGATCGGTCAGCTCCAGCGGCACGACATCCTCGAGCGCCGTGCCTCGAAATCCCTGACGCTGGAACGCGCGCGCGCCCAGCACGAGCAGCCCGCCGCCCCGCTCCGCAACGAACGCGCGTGTCAGCTCGAGCTGATCGCTCGACAGCATGTCGGGATCGACGTTGGCGAGCACGACAACGTCGTAGCCGAACAGCGACGCGCGCACCTTCGGGAACCCACCCGTCAACGCGTCGGCGCGGGACTTGACGGCTTGCACGTAAAAAGTATCGGCGCCGCTCTCGTCGCGACCCTTGCGGACGACGGCGTCCACTTCGAGTCCGCGATCGCCGGCCCACGCGCGGCGAAGGAAGCTGTGCTCGAACCCGGGCGCCCCTTCGACGAACAGCACACGTCGCGGACGCGCGGCCGCCGGCACGAGCGCGCTGCGCGCGTTGTTCTCGGCGACGATCTCGTCGCCTGCCGCCGGCACTTCGACCGTATAGACGGTGGGCACGTCGCGGTTGGGCGACACGCGGAATGTCTGGGTCACGGGGACGCCGTCAGCCGCGGGCGTCACCCGCCGCAGGTCGATCGCCCGGCCGTTCTCGAGCAGCCGCAGCTCGATCGGTGCCGCGCCGTAACCGTGCGAGACCGCCGACACCGCGACGTCGACGACGGCGTCGCTCAACACCGATTCTGCCGCCGTGACGCTGACGACCTCGCGATCTCGCGGCGACGCCTTCGGTCCGATGCCCACTGCGTAGATCGGCGCGCCGGTCGCTGCGGCCGCAATTGCATCAACGTCGCCATTGTCTCCGCCGTCGCTCACGAGGACGATGCCGGCGACGGGGCGACCGCGGTAGCGGTCCCTCACCGCCTGCAGCGCCCGGCCGAGACTCGTGCGCCGATCGGTCGCCGATAACGTCGCAGGTTCGGCTGCGGACACGTTGTCGCCAAAGCGCAGGAGTTCGGCATGAAAGCGGGGCGCGATCGCGGGCAGCAACTGGCGCTCGAGCAGGCCGCGCGCCACATCGATCCGCCGGCGTCCTCCATCCACGTCCGCAAGTCCCATGCTGCGCGACGCGTCGATGAGGATCGGGACGATTGCATCGTGCGTGTCTTCGCTCGCGCGCGTGACCGGACGCATCAGGCAGAGGATCAACCAGAGGAGTGTGATGAGACGAAGCGCCGAGAGGGCATGACGACGACGGGCTGACAGCGGCACGCGGCGATACGCGAGCCACGCAACAAGCGCAGATGCGGAGATTACCAGCAGGAGGGCCCACCCGGGCAGCGGATTCGCGAACGTCATTATTAACGAAGCGGCGCCTCGACCTGCGGAAAATGAAGCGGCGGTGGCGCCGCTTCGTTAATAGTTGCGCGGCCGCGGTTCGGCCGCGCCTAAGCCGGCCTTGCACGACCTGCGCATGCTCGTTCACGTTCTCGCCGTGCAAGCACGGCTAGCTGGGCTTCTTCTTGGCCAGCGCCTCGAAATAATTGGCGATGCGGCGCTGATATTCATCAGGCACTCGATCGCTGCCGCCCGCGCGCAGGCGGTCCGCCGTCAGGCGCGAGAGCTTGTCCGCGACCCCCGCCTCGTAGCGCTCGAGGGCGCGCGTGACGTCCTTGCGCAGCCCGTCCCATTGCGCGTAGTCCTGCTTCCAGGCTTCGGTGCCGGGCGCGGACCGGCTCCACTCGTGCTGCTCCGGCGTCGATCCCCCCGCGCCCGATTCGGGCGCGCCGCGCTGGAGGCGATCCACCATGTCGCGCGTGCGCTGCGCTTCGCGCGTGTATTCCTGCTGAAGGCGCTGGAGATCGCCCGATGCACTGCCGCGCTCCCCGTCCGTTGACGGCTGCGATCCGCGCCCGCCTCCGCCGCGCGGCGCCTGCTTCGCCGCCTCATCGCGTTGCGCTTGGGTCACCTGCTGCTCGAGCCGCGCCAACCGTTCCCGCGCATCCCGCACGTGGTCGAGCTGATCGGCGAGGCGCTGCGCGTCCCCTCTGGCGCCGCCCGCGTCGACGCCATTCAGCCGGCGCGCGACGCGATCGAGCGCATCGGCGACCTGCTGCTCGGCACCCGCGGTCGCTTTCGACGGCTGGTCGCGCATCTCGCGCGCCGCGGCCCGCATGCGTTCGCCGAGTTGCTGCGATTGCAGATCCCGCGCCGCTTCATTCACCGTGGCGCGATCGGAGGCGGCGCTCTTTGGATCGGTGCCGAGCCTCCGTGCGGACTGCTGCAGCGCATCGACGCGATCGGCAAGCTGCTCCTTCTCGCCTGCCAACCGACGCCGCGCGTCGACGGTGCCGCCTCCTTCACGATCGAGGCGATCCGCTTCCCGCGCGATCCGGCGCTGCGCCTCGGCGACTTGCTGCGATTCGAGCTGCAGGTCTCCGAGCGCACGGCGCCGCGTGTCGGGAGAACCGGCCTGCATCCGGCTCTCGAGATCGCGCAGCTGCCGCGCCGCTTCTTCGCTGCGGGCGGCCGCCGACGCCGGATCCTGGCGCGCCAGCTGCGATGCCGCGTCGCGCATCTGCTCCGCCGCGTCTCGCAGCGACGAGGCGCCGCCACGTTGCGTCTGCTGGCCAGGCTGCAGCCGTCCTGACTGCTGCTGACCAGACTGCTCTTGGCCGGACTGTTTTTTGCCGGGCCGCTGCTGATCAGACTGTTGCGACTGCTGCGCCATCTGCCGCGCGAGGCTCTCCGCCTGCTGACGGAGCTGTTCCTGCTCCCGCGTCAGCTTCTCGAGCTGCCGCTTCAACTCCTCGGCTGACAGGCCTGGGTTCGTCATCTCGCGTTGTCGACGGCCGAGCTCCTCCTGCCGCCGCGCGAGATCCCGGATGCGATCCAGCGCGCTCTCGTCACCCTTTTGACCCTCGGGCTGCTGTTCGATCTGCGACTGCGTCTCGTAATTTGTGCGCTGCTGCCGCTTCAATTCCCGATCGAACAGGTTGGACAGATCCTGCCCTTGCCGGCCGTTGCCGCCGCTGTTCGTACCGCTGGCCTGCTGCATCACCTGCCGCCGGCGCACGTCTGCCTGCGCCTTCAGCAGCCCGTTGAGGGCTTCCATCTCGTGCGGGATCGCTTCGCCGGTCCTGCGTGATTCGAGCTGCGCGATCGCCCGCGTCATCGCCGCCACTGCTTCCGCTACAGGATCGCTGCTACCGCCGGACGCCGGTTGGCGCGTGGAGATCTGCTGCGGGAACCCGCGCCGCCGCGGCCGCAGCGCTCCAGCCGCCTGCTGGGCGCGGGCCTTGAGCTCCGACTGCGCGTCGGCGATCGCTTTGACGTCCGTCGCGGACCGCCCTGCGGCCGAGCGCCGCTCCAGGTTCCACGTTGCGCTGATGATCTCCTTCTGCGCGGCGACCAGGCTTTCGAGCTCGGTGCCCATCGCTCCCGCCATCGCCTGGCTCTCGGCCGCTGCGTACTCCTCGTTGAAGGGCTTTACTTCGAGAAAGAAGATCTCGCTTCGCGTGAGGGTGGACTGCTTGCCGCGCGCGACGTCGCGCGCACGCGCGTAATACGTGATCACATCGCCGGGCTTGACGCCGAGATCTTCGGCGGCCACCATACGCGACCCGATACGCGATACGTCCGTGCCGCCAATAGTCGTGAACGGGACCACGTGCTCGGAGCCGCCCGCGACGGCATACACCATCTCGAAGCTCGCGATTCCATAGTCATCGTCTGCGCGCGCTTCGATCGTGACCTCTTCGAGCGGCGTGATTTGCTGATCTCCGGCCGGCCGCAGCACATGGACTTCCGGCGGTCGATCGTCCATCAAGCGAATGAAGTATTCCGTGCCCTCTGAGTGGAGCCCGTCGGCGTCGGTAAGCGCGACGCGATATGCCGCCTCGTCTGCGAGGGTCAGCGTGGACTCATACGTGCGGTCGTCGACGCGGACGAGAGGCGCGGCGGGCTTACGCTCGGAGAGCGCAAGCCGCCCTTCCTTCACGGGCTTGTCGGTCTGGACGCGCACGCGCACGCGGGTGCCGGCAGGTCCAAAGATGTCGCCGCCGTCGCGTTCCTCGCGCGGACGCAGGCCCGTAAACGAAGGGAACTCGTAATGAAGATCGATGCGCCGGACGCGCGCGGGAAAGAGCGCGGTGACGCCGTACTCGCGCGAGGCGGCCGCGCCGGCGTGCACGCGATAGGTGAACGATCGATCGACGGCGTTAATCCTGAGCTCGTATCGTTCCCCTGCCTGCACCATTGCGACGCTGCGCGTCTGGCCGTTCGACACGAGCGTCAGCGTGGGGACGACGTGCGTCAATGTCCCCGCGCGAGCGTTCAGGCTTGCCGCGATCGTCAGCGGTCGGCCGGCCGGCACGCGCACGTCTCCCGGTTGCACCGTCACGACGATGCTCCCAGGCAAATAACGCAGCCGCGCCACCTCGAACGCCCGGAACAGCAGCGGCGTCGCGAACACCACGACGAATGCGAGCGCGGCCGACGCGAACAGCGCGTTCCTGGCCCTGCTGCCGAGCGACGCGCCGTCGAAGATGCACGCGAGATCGATCTCGCCAAGGCGCTCGACTGCGCGGTCAATCACGAGTGACCCGAAGGTATCGGATGCCGCGCCGCGCCGTGACGCGTCGACGGCGGACACGATCGCGTCATCGAGCTCCGGGCACCGTTCTTCCACGAAACGCGCCACCCTCGCGTCGTCTGGTCGATGCCGAAATGGCCAGATCAGGAACGACGCGGCGATCGCGATCAGAGTAAGCGCGGCGATCGACAACAGCAGCGCCGCGGCGTCCGGGGGGTGCAGCCAGCGATCTGTCAGTGCTGCCGCCCCAATCACGGCAGCCGCGGTGCCGAAGATCCGCGCCAGGAGCTGCAGAGCCACCGCGATGAACCATCGCCTGCGGATGGCGTTCAAGAGACGGTGCAGTTCAGCATGCGGAGTCATCTGGATCCCACGAAGCATTCAGCGACGAGCGCCACCAGCAGCAACATGAGGCCATACCGCCAATATCCCTGGCGCGATTCCGCTTCTTCCGCGGCGCGCGCGGGCTGCGACGAGGGACGCGCGGGGGCCCGCGCGATCAGCGCGGCGAACTCTGCGGGCGTGACGCGATCGATATCGCTCTCGCGCACGTCGACGTTGACGGCGAGGGTGCGCCCTTCAGCCTGGATAATTCCCGGCCGTGCGGGCACGCCCGCCGGGACGTCCGCCACGAGATACCCTGCCGTCTCGGGCGCGCGCGCGCCGAGATAGCGGACGGTCTCCTGCGCGAATGGCACGAACGCCGGATGCAGCGGAAAGTCGTTCCAGCGCCGATCGAGGTCCGACGTGAACAGGACAATCCGTCCCTGGGCGGCGGCGCGCTCGACGAGCGCCGGCATACCCTGGGTGTAGCTGGCGATCACGCGCCACGACCCGCCGGGCTGCAGCTGCCAGGCGTGCTGAAACGACACCTGGCCCAGGTTCGCAGCAACCGCGTCGAACGGCCTGAAGATCGGATGGCGCAGATCACTGACGGCGAGCACGCCCGCGTCTCCGCGATCGCGCGCGACGAGCGCCGGCTGCCAATCGAGGACGGTCGAGAGCACGGAAGGATCGACGTCGGGTGCCGCCGCGATCAACAACCCGCCGCCCGCGCCAAGAAACGTGCGCAGCGAATCGCGAACGCGGCGGTCCAATCCATGCGTCGACAGGATTGCGATGACCGAGTACTGCGCGACGTCCGCCGGCGTCATCGCTGCGAATTCAGGTCCGTGCGCGGTGCGCACGGCGAACCCGGTGCCGCTCTCATCTTCTGCTTCGAGCGCGCGCGCGAGGTAAAAGCCCGAGGTCGATCCAGGGCCGCCGACGACGATCAGCACGCGCGGCCTGCCGCGCGGGTCGGTCAGCGCATAGCGGACGTTGTCTCCGCTGAACCCGTCGGGATCGGAAACGGCGACGTCGACCGCCGCGCGTGAGGCCATGTTGTCAAAGGGCACGTCGAGCGACGCCGCCGGCGGAACCGTGACGCGGCGCGTAACCTCGGTTCTGCCGGCTACCTCGAGCCGCACGTCGGTCTCGCGTGGCGCGGCGCCGAAATTCCTGATCGTCGCCAAGAGGCGCCGGGTCTCCGGTCGAATCTCCGTGACGGCAAGATTGCTGGACGCGCCGCCGGCGTCGCGCACGGCGAGATCGATTTCTTGCGGGAGCGCAGCGGTGCTGCCGTCGAAACCGCTCCGCTGCAGATCGCCCACGATGACGAGCCGCCCGGGCGACTGATCCGGCAGCAGATCGGACGCCTTGTCGAACGCCGATGCGTAGCGCGTGGCGGCAAAGGACGGCGTGATCTCGTCGATCGCGAGTCGCGCGTCGGCTGCCGCGCCGGTCGGCGCCACCACATCCGCACGCTGATCGAACGCGATCACCAGAACGCGATCCGCTCCGGCCTCGTCAACTGCCTGCCGTGCGAGTGCCCTGGCCCGCTCCATCACCCCTGGTGCCGACATGCTCAACGATCGATCGATAGCGATCACTGTCGTGCGAGTCGACGACCGGGCGCCCGCGAGGTACGGGCGCGCGAACGATCCGGCAAGGAGCAGCAGCGCGGCCACGCGCGCGAGCAGCAGCAGGATGTCGCGCAGCCGGCGGCGCCGCGATCGCTCGATCGGGCTCACGCGCAGCAGCCGCACGGCCGTGAACGGCAGCGGCGGCGCCACGTCACGCCGCAGCAGGTGCAGCACGATCGGCAGCGCAATCAGCGCTGCGCCGACGAGGTAAAGAGGTGAGAGAAACGACATCGTGTTTGCATTTCTCAATGCGCGTGGGGCCCACCCCTTTCGATCGCGTCGGGGCCCCACCCCCGACGCGTGCCGCTACGCCCATTCGGGCTACGCGGCGGCTGAAGGCTCTCACGCGCTCGCGCTCGACGGCGCGACGCCTGTCAGTTCCAGCCGAAGGCTGTCCCGCCGAAGCGCCTTGCGCGAAGGCGGACGTCGACTCGGTCCGGCCGCAGGCGCTCCTCAGTGCGCCTGGGGCGGCCTCCTGCCTCCTGCCTCCTGCCTCCTGCCTACTTTCTCCTCGACCTCGCATCCAAATATGCCAGCAACGCGAAATCCAGCGGCTTCGATGTATCGAGCATCAGGTAGTCGATCCCGACACCGCGCAGCTCGCGCTCGTAAAACGCTCGCATCTCCTCCAGCGCCTTGAGATAACTCGCCCGCACGCGGGAGGGATCCGCCGTGATCTCGTCGGCGCTCTCGATATCCGTGAACCGCGCAGCGCCCTTGAATGGAAACCGCAGCTCGTGAGGATCGAGCAGCTGGAAAACAATGACGTCGGTCCCACGGTGGCGCAGATGCTTCAGGCCGCGGACCACCGTGTCGGGCTCATCGAGCAGATCGGAGATCAGCACCGCGAGGCTCCGCTTCACGAGCGCTTCCGCAAGCTGATGCAGCGGGCGGCCGACATCCGAACGATCGCCCGGCGACAGCTTCTCCAGCGCGAGCAGGATCGCGTGGAGGTGGCCCGGCCGGGCGCTCGCCGGTAGGCGCGCCAGAATCTTCTCGTCGAAGGCGATCAGCCCGGTCGCGTCGCGCTGGCGGTTCATCAGGTATGCCAGCGATGCGGCCAGCACGCTGCCGTACTCGAGCTTGCTGGTCGGCGCACCGCCGCGGTACGTCATCGACTTGCTGACGTCGAGCAGGAGATGACAATCGAGATTCGTTTCCTCTTCGAACTTCTTGACGTAATGACGATCGCTTCGCGCGTAGACCTTCCAGTCGAGGGTGGACAGATCGTCGCCGGGAAGGTACTGCCGGTACTCGGCGAACTCGACGCTGAATCCTTTATACGGACTCCGGTGCAGTCCTGAGAGGAATCCCTCCACGACCGTACGGGCCTTCAGCTCCATGGTCGCGAGCCGCGCGATGACGGCCGGATCGAGGAACCGGAGATCGCGGTTCGGGGCAGTGGCGGGCATGAACACCTTCCGTGTGATCCGTGTGATCCGTGTGATCCGTGCGATCCGTGCGATCCGTGGTTCACATTCCGCTGCGCGGCGCCGGCACCGCCTCGAGAAGACGATCGACGAGGACGTCGGACGTGACTTTTTCCGATTCCGCGTAGAAGTTTGGAATGATGCGGTGACGCAGGATCGGGTGCGCGAGCGCGCGCAGGTCGCCGACCGACACGTGGTAGCGTCCGTTCATCAACGCACGCGCCTTGGCCGAGAGGATCAACGACTGCGACGCGCGCAGCCCGGCGCCCCACTTGACCCAGTCCTTCACGAACGGCAGATTCTGCTGGCGCCCGGGACGCGACGAATCGACGAGCCGCACTGCGTAGCGCGCAATCTCTTCGGCGACGACGACCTGGCGCACGAGCTGTTGGTACTCGAGGATCTCCGCGCCGCTCAGCACCCGGTTAGGCGCCGGCGGACGGGCACCGGTCGTCTGCGTCACCACCGTCACCTCGTCGTCTTCGCTCAGATACGACACGACGACGTTGAACATGAACCGATCGAGCTGTGCTTCGGGCAGCGGGTACGTGCCCTCGAGCTCGATCGGATTCTGCGTCGCGAGCACGAAGAACGGCCGTTCGAGCGGATACGTGCGCCCGGCGGCGGTGACGTGATACTCCTGCATCGCCTCGAGCAGCGCCGCCTGGGTTTTCGGCGGCGTGCGGTTGATCTCGTCGGCGAGCAGGATCTGCGCGAAGATCGGCCCCTTCACGAAGCGCAGGCTGCGGTGCCCGCCGTCTTCGTCGAGCACCTCGGTGCCGGTGATGTCGGCCGGCATGAGATCGGGCGTGAACTGGATCCGCTTGAACGAGAGATCCAGGATCTCGGCGAGCGTCTTGATCAACAGCGTCTTCGCCAGGCCGGGCACACCCGTGATCAGGCAATGGCCGCCGGTGAAGAGGGCCATCAGCACCTCGTCGATGACCGCGTCCTGGCCCACAATCACCTTCCGGATCTCGGCAAGGATGCGGTCGCGTCCGAGCGCGACGCGTTCGGCTACGGCGGTGAGCCCCGCCTGCGAGGTCGTTTCCATAATCAGATCGGGGCTCCGCCCCGAACCCCGGCTCGTCGCTCGCGGGGGCCCCTGCGCCCCGCTCCGCTCCTTCTCACGTGGGGCTCCGCCCCACACCCCGGCTCGGTCGCTCGCGGGGGCCCCTGCGCCCCGCTCCGCTCCCTCTCACGTGGGGCTCCGCCCCACACCCCGGCTCGGTCGCTCGCGGGGGCCCCTGCGCCCCGCTCCGCTTCCTCGCGGGCGCGCTGTGCGCGCGACCGTTGTGCCGAAACAACGACGGAATTCGGAATATGGACGGCATAACGGTCAGTGCGTCAGCGAGTAAACGATTTCGTTGATTTCCATCCGGTAGGCTTGCGCGGTGTACTTCACGTAGCCCGGAAATTCGGCGACGTTCGACCACTCCCAGCCGTCGCCCATGTCGGTGTTCCAGTTGATCAGCACCATGGCGCGGCCGTTGTCGTCCTCGATCGCGCGGAGCGTTGCGATGTACCCGCCCTTCTCCCACGTGCGCCCCTGCAGAAACGATCCGAGGCCGGGCGTCTGCGGAAATCCATCGAGCTTGTAGAAGCAGCTGAAGATCGGATGGTCGTTCGGAAGATCGATGATCCTGCGGTCCGGGAACACGCGCTTCAACTCGCGTTCAACGTTCGCCCACTCGATTGGCCCGTGGAAGTCGTCGAACGTCAGCGTGCCGCCGCGCAGCAGGAACTCGCGAAGGATGGGCACTTCGGTCTCCTTCAACCGCAGGTTGCCCCCTTCCACGATGTAGATCCACGGATACTTCCAGAGATTGGGATCCTCGATCGTGATGTTCACGGGATCGTTCACCTGGATCGATGTCGCGGTCCGCACGCGGCGCGACAGGTTCCACTCGGCCGCGGGCGCGTCGATGTACCACGGCTCATCGTACATGCTGAACCCGCGCCCCATCGTCCAGGCCGTGTAGCGAATCCGAGCGAACGTCCATTGCAGGCCGGCGAAGCGGAGGTCGGGCGCCGCCGGCGTCGGGGGCGGCTGCGCCGCGGCGCGCGGCGCCACGATCCACGCAAGCGCACAGACGAGAACGGCGGTGGCGGCGCCGAGCGACAGCTTCACCGCGAGCCCCCGATCGCGTTCAGCAGGAGCTCCTGCGCGCGCTCGAACGTCGGTGCGATCTCCAGGGCGGCCAGCGCTTCCTTCTTCGCATCCGCCGCCTGGCCGGCGAGGAGATAGCTCTCGCCGAGGTCGCAGTGCGCGGCCGCCTTGTCCGTCGCGCCTGACTGGAGCGCCGCGCGGAATTCACGCGACGCGATCGTCGCATCGCGGCGCTTCAACGCGATCCGTCCCCACCCGATGTGCGCGGTGGCGTCGAAGGGATCGAGCGAGACGACGCGCGAGACCGCCAGCGTCATCAACCGCTCGTCGTGCGCCGCCTCTGCGAGCGTCCACAGCTTGCGCGCGGCTTCGACGTTCGTGTGGTCGACAGCAAGCAGCGCCTCGTATTCTTTCAATGCGCGCGGACGATCGCCGAGCTTTTCGGCGAGCGCGGCCATCAGCGCGTGCGGGCTTTCGGCGCCAATCGCCGCGGGCACGAGCGATGCGGCGCGCTCGAGCGGCGCGTACGCCGCGGCATCTCCCGCGGACGCCAGCGCCTCGCCGAGCGCAACCTGCGCGATATAGCTGTCAGGGTTAGCCGCAGCGGCCGTCTTCAGCACGTCTACCGAGCTCGCATCCACCGGCTTTTGCGCATCCGCCAGCGCTTTCCGCATCGTCCCGAACTTCTCCTCGAGTGCGCGGTCGAAGGTGACCTGCAGATCGTCGATGGACACGTTCAGCGAGCGCTTCAGCGCGGCTTCGGTATCGATGCCATCGGCAAAGGACCGAACGAGCGCGGGGAGCGCCGGCGCCCCTCGCGACGTGACGATGTGGTCCACCAGCAGCGAGGCCTCGTAATACGCCAGCGAGATCGTGTCGGGCCGCGTGAACCCGGCGTTCAGATCGCGCAGCTTCAGGACCTTGTTCGCGTTCATCGCCCGCGCGAAGGTGACTTCCATGTCCCGCCCCCACTCGGGACGCTGAACGCCCTCCTCATAGACCGAAATCCCCTCGGTCAGCCACCGCGGCACGCGCTGCTTCGACATCTGCAGCGTGACCACGTGCGCGAGCTCGTGCCAGAGCGTCGCCTCCCAGCTGAACATGCCAGGCGGACGCGCCTTCGGAGAATCCATCGTGACGACGCGGCCGAAGCACGCGCCGAGCGCGCCAATCATGCCGGGCAGCCCGAGGTTGCGCACCGCGAAGTCGTCGTGATGCGGAAAGATCTCGATCAGGATCGGCCCCCTCGGCGTGAACCCGTAACGCGCCGAGAGCGTCTTGAACGCGGACTGCGCGAGCGGAACGGCGTACTCGCGAAGCACCGGCGCTTCGTCGCGGTGCATCTTGAAAATCAGATCGCCTTCCTGCACGGTGACGAACTGATCCAGCGTGTCGAGCAGCGCGAGGAGGTTGTAGGTGACGACATCGAATGGATCGGCGTGGAAGGCGCGATCGAGCGCGCGGCGCGCGCCAGGCTCGTCGCCCGTGCGCATCAAATGCATGCCGAGATCTGCCGCGGCCTGCGCGTCGGACGGATCGAGCGCGAGCCCCTTCTCGGCGAGCGTGACGGCTTCATCGAATCGATAGTGGCTGGCCGCCTGCTCCCCGGCAATCCGGTAGATCTCTCCATACGACGGATTGATGTCGAGGACCTTCGAGACCTCGCGATCGAAGGTCGCGTGGTCGTCGCGCACATATGCGATTGCCGCCAGCAACGAGTGCGCCTCGAGATCTGACGGGTTGATTGCGAGGACCTTGTCGATCTCTTCTTTCGCCTTGTCGACGCGATCTTCATCGAGGTGCAGCGACGCGAGAAGCAGGTGCGGCTCCGCGAGACCAGCATCGATCTCAATCGCGCGGGCCGCGCTGGCCGCGGCGGCCGGCGGGTCTTCGTCTTCGAGCACGCGCGCAAGGCCGGCATGCGCGGGCGCCCATTGCGCGTCCGCCTGCAACGCCGCCTGGAACGATTTCAGCGCCTCAGGTTTGTTGTACTTCTCGAGGAACAGGCGCCCCCACGACGTCTGCACCGCTGCGGGATCGGCACCCACGCGTTCGGCGTCGCGATAGAGGGCGTTGGCGTCGCGCGGACGGCCGAGCGCATGCGCCGCGCGCGCGCCGCGGAGCAGCAGCGCGGGTTCAGCGGTCGACGATCCTCGACGATAGACCGCCGTCAGCAGCGGCGCCGCGTCGCCGTCGCGCCCGATGATGTGATAGAGCAGCGCCAGCTCGAGCGCCGCGTCGCCACCGGGCTCGCGCAACGCGAGCGGCTCGAGGATCGACTGCGCCTCGCCATACTTGCCCGCATCAATCGCGAGCTGCGCCAGCACGACCGCGCCTGCCGGATCGTTCGCACCGCGCGCCCGCGCCAGGTTCTCTGCCTCGGCGCGCTGACCGTGCGCAATCGCGGCGGCCGCGGCGCTCGCAAAATCGCGCTGCGCACCTTGTTGAGAGAAGACGCGCGAGGGACGCACGGCCGAGCCGGCAAGTCCGAGACACACCGAAAGTATGACGACGACAAGAGGCCGTCTCGGCACCGGCAAGTGGCCCGCGCGAGAGTCCGGCATGGATCTGAGGCGATTATAGACCACGCAAATGAGCGCTCTAGCAGACTCCGTGCCGTTAAGACGGTCCGCTGACGCAAGCGGTTTTCGAGTGACGGCTGACAGTTGTCGGCCGAACCGCGGACTAATAGGCGGGAACTGGAAACTGGTGACCGGTAACGCGCAGCTCGTTCAGAAGAGCGGGCGCCACGTGAAGAAGATAGCGGCGACCAGTCCCTGTCCAAGCGCGAATGCGGTGACGAATGGGAGGACGAAGCGCCGCGGCAGGATCGCCGCGAGCGCCAGGAAGGCCGGAAACAAGGTCGACGTGAGACGTCCCATCGACAGCACGCCACCGGCGAGCACCGGCGGAACGATGTTGATGATGACGAAGACCGCGGCGCTCAAACCGAGACGGCGGAACACGGGCCAGAGCATCACCAGCGCGAATACGAACGCCAGCGCGTTCAGCGTGTCGTACGGCACGAGCATCAGCGCCCGCGCGAGGCCTTCATCGTCGATCCGTGCGAGCCCGCGCGCCAGCGGCGCCAGTCCTTGAAACGATCGCCCCCATGCTTCGTGCAGCCGCGCCCACCCGAACCAGGATCCAGTGAGATCGTGCACATATGCGCTGTAGGCCAGCATTCCGAGTCCCGCGGCCGACGCCGACAGAATTGATTTCGTGATTTGGTGATCCGGTGATCTGATGATGGTGCGATTGCGCCAGAGGTCCTCGGCTATGAGGCACGCGAGCGCCACGCTGAGGAAGCAGCCGTTCGGCCGCGTCAGGCCAACCAGCGCGCCCCACGCGGCGGCGCGCACCCACTCGTGGCGGCGGAAGTGATAGAACGCTGCGACAGATCCCAACAGGAACAGCGCTTCCGTGTAAGGCAGGCTGAAGAAGATCGCGAACGGATATGCCGCGAGCAGCGTGACCGCGTCGGCCGCGTGCGCTTCGCCGATTGTGTCGCGCGCCAGCCGCGCCAGGTACGACGCACCCCACACAAATGTGACGATTGAGAGGATCGCGCCTCCCCACAGCGCCCGCGCCATGCGCCGTTCCCAGGGGACGCCTCCCTCGAACGCCCCCACAAGATAACCAACCACGCGCATCGCGAACGGATACGCGGGAAAGAACGCGACGTTCTGCTGACGATCGAAACGTGCCTGGAAGTGATAGCCGTTGATCGCAATGTCGCCGTACCAGCCCGCGTCGTAGCGCGCCGGCAGATTCATCACCGGATCGCCAGAGAGCTGAAACCCGACCTCCGTGCTGAAGCCAATCGCCAGCACCGCGAAGTAGCCGGCGACGAGCACCGCGATGCGTGAGAACCACGCCGTGGTAATGACCGCCGCAGACGGATCGTCGCGCAGGGTGCGCGCCCACGCCACGGCGCGGCCATGGAGCGGCGGCGACGGAAAGGCAGCGTGCCGGACGGCGATGATGGCGAGCGTGATGAACGCGAGCCGCAGCGGCGACCGCGCCGAGAGCCGGACGAAGCCGACGTGGGTGGAGAACCCGCCGAAGAGCACGACCGCCAGGGTGACGACGAACGCGGCGAGCGCGAGCGCATCGAGGATGCGGACCCACGACGGCAGTCGTGGTGCATCTCGCTCGGCCATCAATGTCTGGTGCCGGCCCGCAGCACGCCGTCGAGCACGTCCAGCCCGCGTTTCATCTCGTCCAGCGTGCCGATCGAGATCCGCGCCATACGCGTCAACGGCGGAAAGAGACGGCCGATCAGGAGATCCTGCTTCGCGCAGGCATCGATCACAGGCTGGACGTCGCGGCGGAGGTCGACCATGACGAAGTTGGTATGCGATTCGCCCACCTCGTAGCCAAGCTTGCGGATCGCATCAATGGTGAACTGGCGAACCTCACGGTTGCGGGCGCGCTCCGCCGCAACGTGCGCGGCATCGGTGAGCGCCGTCATCGCCGCGGCAGACGCGAGCACGTTGACGCCAGCGTTCCACTTGAAGGCGCGGAGCGGTGCAAGCGTATCGGGTTGCGCGATCGCGTAGCCCACGCGGAGGCCAGCCATCCCGAACACCTTTGAAAACGTGCGCGACACGATTACCCGCGGGTTCTGCCGCGCGATTGGCACAGCGGTGCGATACGACGGATCATCGACGTACTCGTGGTACGCCTCGTCGATCAGGATCCTCGTCCGCGGCGAACGGCGGCCGACGTACGCGATGAAATCGTCGATCGCCGATGCACCGTGCACGGTGCCCGTTGGATTGTTTGGATTACAGAGGAACACGAGCCCGGCGTCCGACGCCTGGTCGGCCATCGGCTGGAGATCGAGCGCCAGCGATCGGTCGACGGGAACTTCGATCACTGCTGATCCCGACGCGCGCGCCTGGCCGGCGGGCGCTTCGAATGTCGGCAGCCCCGTCACGAGCGGGCGATCGGGCGACGTGTAGCCAAGCACCGCGATCCGCAGAATTTCTCCCGAGCCGCAGCCGACAAGCACGTGATCGTCGGGGACACCCTGCGCGCGCGCAATCGCGGCCTGGACATGGCGCTCCATGTCGTACGGATAGCGGTTCGTCTCGCCGAACGCGGCGCCGATCGCCGCGAGGACGTTCTCGCCAGGACCAAGCGGATTCTCGTTGCTGTTCAGACGGAGCGCCGTCACCGATCCCGATACCGATGACGATCTCGCGCCGGGCGGAAGTCCGCCCAGCGATTCGTGGCCGCGCGCCGCGAGCATGTCCGCCGGCCTCAGTGCGGCAGCACCGACTCCGGATAATCCGAGCGCGCGAATGAACGATCGTCGCGTGGTGAACATCGTGCGCGCATTTTACTGCGCCTGCCGGAGCGCTTGTTCCTCTATTCTGATGCGCTTCAACATCAGCGCCGCGAACCCGATGACGGCGGGAATGCCTGCGATCACCGCGTGCATCGCCATCGCGGTGCCGGCAAGCTCACCAGCAACCGCCACGTAGTTGGGATGGCGCAGCCATCGGTAGGGCCCTCGCAAGCTTCGTGATGAGCCTGGCGGCACCAGCACGCGGAACGTCCATCGATCTCCAAGCGATGCAATCGCCCAATACTTGAGGATCTTTGCGGCCGTGAACACCGCGGCGCCGACAACGGCGCCAGGATCGAGCGTCACGCCGCGGAGGGCGCCTTCGGTGATCATCGCAAGGAACGTCGCCGGATACGCGATCAGCATCGCGCCATACACGTCGCCCGACGGTTCGAGCGCGCCCATCGCGCGAAGTCGACGCTCGTGGCGCGCGGACACCCGCGCCTCCACCAGCATCGGCAGGAATACGGGGACGAGCCACAGAACGGGGACACTCACAGTTCTTCCCACAAGCGAACACTTTTTGCCGCAAAAGTGTGAGTGTCCCCGTTCTGAGCCGGCGGAAGTGTGACGGTCACCGTTTCGAAAGATCGCCCGCAAACGCGATCGTGCGGCGCAGCAGGACGGGCGCGGACGAGGCCGCAAAGCCGGCGAGCTCCAGGCCGGCGCGGGACGCAACGACCTGCCGCAGCACGCGATTGAACCGCCACTTCCCTGCGAACTCGCCGCGCCGCAACCGGGCGAGCGTTCGATGCGGCGTGCGCACGTGGCGCGCAAGCGCCGCGAGCGCAACGTTCGCCGCCAGCTCCGCGCCGACGACGGCAAAGCGCAGCCCGTCGCCCGTCATCGGATCGATGAAGCCCGCGGCATCACCCGCCAGGAGCAGGCCCGGCACGCCGGCCGCGGAGGCATCGACGGCCAGCGGCCCGAGGACGATCGGCGGCGAAACCATGCGGGCCGAGCTCACCCGGTCCGCGAGCTGCCAATCGCGAGAGATCGCCTCACGCAACGCGCGCGGCGGATCGTCGAGGCCGCGCTGGTTCGCGGTCACGAGGCACACGTTCGCCGCGCCCGTGCCGAGCGGCGCCACGCCGATGTACCGCCCGTGCCTGACGTGCATCTCGCCATACGCCGTCAGCCCTGTGATGCCTTCGAAATATGCGCCGACGGCCCACCGCCGCGGCCGCAGCGGATGCCGCGTCAATTTGAGCGCCAGCGCAAGACGCGATCGCCGGCCGTCCGCCGCGATGACGAGCGGCGAGGGGATCCGGACGTCGCGTCCATCGCGACCGGCGATCACGATGCCACGGACCTTCTGTCCGCGTTCGTTCTCGAGCAGCGGCGCCCGCACCAGCACGCCCTCTTCGACGCGCGCCCCCGCGGCGGCGGCCTCCTCGATGAGCGCGTAGTCCAAATCCCGCCGCGGCAGCGCGAGGCCGCGCACCTCGCCGTACTCCCCGAGGACCTCTACGCCCCCTTCACCGGTGACGAGCATGCCGTGCACCTCGATCGCGCGCGACTCGAACCGCGAGGTGAGGCCCAGTCGCCTCAACGCCACCATCGTGCCCGGATTGATCGTGTCCCCGCACAACTTGTCGCGCGGAAACCGCGCGCGATCGACGACGAGCACTCGCGCGCCTCCCCGTGCGAGCAGCGTGGCCGCCACGCTCCCCGCCGGTCCGGCGCCGCAGACAATCACGTCAAACACGGCCGAGTACTATCGCGCTGTTCTTGGAACCAAATCCGAGGCAGTTGCAGAGCGCCGCCTGGGCCGATGCGTTGCGGCCGGTGTTCGGGATGAAGTCGAGGTCGCAGGCGGGATCGCGTTCGCGCTGATTGATCGTCGGCGGCAGGAATTCGCGCGACAACGCGAGCGCTGACGTCACGATCCCAGCCGCGCCGCTCGCTCCCTGCGGATGGCCGATCATCGACTTCGTCGACGAGCCCGGCACTGCGTCAGCCCTCGATCCCAACAGCTCGCGCACGCAGCGCGACTCGACTGCGTCGTTGAGCACGG
>Ga0209686_1000110_pt1 | contig 37969 bp, 35 predicted proteins | sample GraSoiAngelo_126_FD_185883 | JGI IMG/M metagenome (GOLD analysis project Ga0209686, IMG submission 185883) | Grasslands soil microbial communities from the Angelo Coastal Reserve, California, USA - 14_0927_09_20cm (SPAdes) (version 2) | ecosystem: Environmental > Terrestrial > Soil > Grasslands ...
GACTCAGTAAATTTTTGGGCTTTGGTGATCGAGGATACACGATCACCAAAGCCTGCGGATCACCAAATCATCAAATCCCAGATCACAAAGTCGCGAGATCGTCAGCGTTGTTCCGCCACGACCTTGACTTTCACTTGCGCGGTCACGTCGCGATGGATCTTCACGGGCACCATCGTCTCGCCAAGCGTCTTCAATGGATCGTGGAGTTGAATCTTGCGCTTGTCGATCTCGAAACCCTTCGCGTGCAAGGCGTGCGCGATGTCGGCGGAGGTGACGGATCCATAGAGCGTGGCGTTCTCGCCGACACGGCGCGCGATCTCGATCTCGAGCTGCCCGAGCCGCTGCGCAATCGCGTCCGCCTGTCCGCGCTCCTCGGCATCGCGCACCTCGGCGAGCTTCTTCTCGCGCTCGATCTGACGCTTGTTGTTGTCAGTCACCGCAAGCGCAAGTTTCCGCGGCAACAGGAAATTGCGCGCGTACCCCTCGGCGACCTTCACCACGTCGCCGCGGCGGCCGAGGTTATCGATATGTTCTCTGAGAATGACTTCCATAAAGCCTCTGGTTGTTCGCAGTCTGCAGTAGGCGGTATGCGGGGGGCAGTCTGCTTACGGCTTGCCGCCTACGGCCGGCTAGTCCGTCACATATGGAATGAGCGCGAGCTGACGCGCGCGCGAGATCGCCGTCTGCAGCGCGCGCTGGTGCTTGGCGCAGGTGCCCGAGATCCGGCGCGGCTGGATCTTGCCCCGCTCCGGAATGAACGGCATCAGCAGCCGTACGTCCTTGTAGTTGATGTAATCGATCTTGTCCGCGCAGAACTTGCAGACACGGCGCCGGCGGAAGAACCCGCCGCGCGGACGTCCTTCGGCTTTGCCCTTGTCGCCGCTCTTCGCGCCGCGTCCGCCGCGGCCTCCGCGTTCTTCGCTCATCGCTGGACCTCCGCCCCTTCCATACCCATCCGATCTTCGTCCTGGTCGTCGTGCGGCTCGCCGCGCCGCTCAGACGGGGACGGCTCCGGCGGCAGCCCTCGCGCGGTGCGCCGGCGCGCCTGCGTCGCCTTGCGCTCGTCGCGCAGCCGCTCCGCGACGCGCAGGTCGTCGTCAACCCGCACCGCCAGGTGACGGATGACCGCGTCGGTCACGCGCAACCGGCGATCGATCTCCTTCATCAACTCGCCGGACCCGGTGATGGTCTCGACGACATACGTGCCCTCGCGGTGGTGGCCGATCTCGTAGGCCAGCTTGCGCCGGCCCCAGTTCTCGGTCTTGTCGAGGCTACCGGTGAAGCGCTGGACGATCTGCTCGACCTGGGTGTGCAGGTCCGCAACCTCCTGCTCGCTCGTCTCCGGCGCGACGATGTAGACGAGCTCGTACTGTCTGCTCTGACTCATGGCTCTCCTTATGGACTGAACGGAGACGTCCGGATGGGGTGATTTGGTGATTTGGTCATTTGGTGATTTCGCATCGCACGCGCTACCGCGCGTGCTTTCAAAAACACATTCACCAAATCACCGGATCACGAAATCACCAAATCCCATCGTCTCAAGGAGACGTTTGGTTGGCCGCTAGGAAGTGCCTTCGCTCTCGGTCGCCCTATCGTCTTTCCTGTTGAATGCGTTCATCACCGCGAGTATTCCGTCGGTAATGAACATCTCGGCGGCATCGGCTGCGCGCCTCACCGCCTCCTCGATGGTCGGCCGCTCGGCCGCCTCGATCTTTCCGAGCACGTGATCCGCGAGGTTCCGCCTCGTGTTGCCGCGCCCGACGCCGATCCTCAGCCGCGGGAACGCTTCTGTTCCAAGCGAGGCGATGATCGACTTCAACCCGTTGTGCCCGCCCGCCGATCCCGATGGACGCGCCCGCAGCCGGCCCATTTCGAGCTGCGCTTCGTCGACGATGACCAGCAGGTCGGCGACCTCGATCTTATAGAACTGGACCAGTCCGACGATCGCCTGGCCGCTCAGATTCATGAACGTGAGCGGCTTGGCGAGCACCGCCCCACCGCTCTGCCACTTCACCGACAGCGCGTCGATGCCGCGCGGCGCCGACTCCCATGCCAGATGCTGCCGCTCCGCCAGCAGCTGCACCGCCGCGAAGCCGACGTTGTGCCGCGTTTCGTGGTATTTCTTGCCGGGATTCCCTAAACCAACAACGAGCTTCATGCGGCACGCTGATGCCGGGTCTGAAGACCCGGCCTACAAATCGCCTCGCGCGGGCCGCAGGCGCTACTTCTCTTCCTCTTCCTTCTTGCCCTTCTTGATGACCTCGGGCTCCGCTGCGGCAGCCGGTGCGGCCGCGGTTGCGGCGGCGGCTTCAGCCGGCGCAGGCTCCTCCTCGGCCTTCACGGTGACGACGTGCACGATCATCATGTCGGGCTCGCTGATCGCCTTCCACTTCGCGTCCGCCTGCAGGTCGCGCACGCGGATGCCCTGGTGCATCATCAGCTCGCTGACATCGACATCGATGTGCTCCGGAATGTCGCCCGGCAGACACTCGACCTCGAGCTCGCGGTTGACAAAGTCGACGATGCCCCCCTGCTGCTTGACGCCCTTGGGCTCGCCCTTGAGGAGGATCGGCACCGTGACCGTGATCGCCTTGTCCATGGCGACGGCGTAGAAGTCGGCGTGCAGCAGCTTGTGATCGATCGGATCGAGCTGGTACTCCTTCACGAGCACCTTGCCCCCCGCGAGTTCGACCCCCTGCAGGCCGATCAGCGTGTTGACGCCCGACTCGGAGTGCAGGATGCGCAGCAGGAGTTTCGGGTCCACCGCGATCTCCACCGCCGTGTTCTTCCCTGCTCCGTAGACGACGGCAGGGATTCGTCCCGACGCGCGCAGCCGGCGCGCCTCGTTCTTGCCGCGTCCTTCGCGCTTCTCTACCTGTAATGTCGCGTCCATATCAGCTCCCAGCTCCCAGCTTCCAGCTGGAGGCTCACACGAATAGCGAAGAAACCGATGTTTCCTCGTGAATACTCCGAATCGCCTGCCCGAGAAGCCGCGCCACCGAGAGCTGCTTGATCTTCTTGCAGCACTTCGCCTTCTCGCTGCTCAGCGGGATCGTATTGGTGATGATCACCTGGTCGAGCGGCGCCGCCTCGAGCCGCTCGATCGCCGGACCCGACAACACGCCGTGCACCGCGCACGCGAACACGCGCGCCGCACCGTTCGCTTTGAGCGCGTTGGCCGCCTTCACGATCGTTCCCGCGGTGTCGATGATGTCGTCCTGCAGGATGCACGTCCTGCCGCCGACATCGCCGATCACGTTCATGACCTCCGCCGTGCCGTCTTCCGTGCGCCGCTTGTCGATGATCGCCAGTTCGGCGTCGAGGCGCTTCGCATAGGCGCGCGCGCGCTCGGCGCCGCCGGCATCCGGCGAGACGATCGTCAGGTCCTCCGCATCGAGGCGCGACAGGTAATCGATGATCACCGGCGCCGCGAACAGGTGATCCACCGGGATGTCGAAGAAGCCCTGGATCTGTGCCTTGTGCAAATCCATCGTCAACACCCGGTTGGCGCCCGCCGCGCTGAGCACGTTCGCCATCAGCTTGGCCGAGATCGGGACGCGCGGCTTGTCCTTCCGGTCCTGCCTGGCGTACCCGTAGTACGGAATCACGGCCGTGATGCGCGAGGCCGACGAGCGCTTGAACGCGTCGATCATCACGCACAGCTCGACGATGTGGCGGTCGACGTCGGCGCAGGTCGGCTGCACGATGAAGACGTCGGTGCCGCGGATGTTCTCGTCGATCTGGAACGAGACTTCGGTGTCGGGAAACCGCTGCAGGCGTGCATGTCCGAGCGGCACCTGCAGGAATTCCGCGATCTCTTCGGTCAATGCGCGGTGCGCGCTGCCGGAAAAGATTTTGAGCTGCCCGCCGTTCATGCGCCCTGTTGCTCCGATTAGCGGATGACTGCGCTGATGCGTCGGTGAGACGGTCTGTTGTGACATCAGTCGGTCAATCCACCAGCCGCGGGGTCGTCCGTCCACTCACGCCGAACTGGTTGGGGCGGGAGGATTCGAACCTCCGAATACGGGATCCAAAGTCCCGCGCCTTACCGCTTGGCCACGCCCCATCATCCTGCCACGGGGCTACCGCCGGCCCAATCGCTTCGCCTGAACAGGGAAAGGACACACGAAGGCATGACCCGCGGGCACATCCGCAAAGGATTCAGTGTAGCAGGACTCAGCATCGCCGGGCAACCTGGCGAGCAGCCACGGGCCGGGCTCGCCGCTCGTGCTCGGCACGCGTGAGCGTGCGGGTGAGCAGAGCCCGCGCGCCCCCCTTTGAGAGCGGCCGGATCGCGCGTTCCGCCGCCGCACGGCCGCGGAAGAGGCCGAAGACGGCCGACCCGCTGCCGGACATCGCGGCCGCGATCGCGCCGAGTTCCTTCAGCTGAACCTTAAGGGCGAAGATCTCCGGATGGCGCCGGACGACAGGCGGCTCGAGATCGTTGATCATCTGCGCCGCGCGGCTCGGCCACGGGACGGGGAGCAACTGCAGCTCGCGCACCTCGCGCACTCCCGCGCCGCGGTCTTCGTCGTACCACGCGTACGCTTCGGCCGTGGAAACGCCAAAGGGAGGACGAACGATCACGAGGAAGTGTGGCGGCATGTCGACGAGCGGGTAGATCTCTTCGCCGCGACCCAAACCGAGCGCGGTGCCGCCGGAGAGGAAGAACGGAACATCGGCGCCGATCGTCGTGCTGAGTTCGCGCAGCAGGGTCATCGGCGCACCGCCCCAGAGCCGCGCGAGCGCGACGAGCGCCGCCGCGGCATCGGCGCTTCCGCCGCCAAGTCCCGCTTCGAGGGGAATCTTCTTGTCGATCGCGACCGTCGTATCGCGCACGTCGCCGGCGCGTCCGAGCGCGGTCCACAGGGCGGCGGCGCTCGTCCAGATCAAGTTGCTCGCATCGAGCGGGACGTTTGGCGTGCGGCACCTGATTGTGAAGGGGCCAGGAGTCTCCGCGCACACGAGCGTGTCGTGCAGCTCGATCGTCTGGAATACCGTCCGGAGCTCGTGATAACCGTCCGACCGGACACCGAGGACCCGGAGATCGAGATTGACCTTGGCGTGTGCGCGGACGGTGAGTTTGGGAGTGCGCTTCATTTATGGCACATGCGCGGTCGAGAACGGAGGTTCACGAAGGGAACGGATCCTAAAGCGAAGCAACGAAGGCAACGGAGGGAACGAAGGAAAGAGTCCGACGCGAGACTCGAGGCAGGTATGCGCCGCGCCGCGCTTCGCGCGGCAGGAGGTCTCGCGAGATCTCGGATACGAACAAGGGCTGCGCATGTGTTTGCTCGTATCCGAGATCTCGCGTGACCTCCGGTGGGCCGGCCGCAGATTCCAGCGGGCCGGCCGCGGCGCATTTTCAGCTGGAAACGCGCGAAGGCGTTTCTTCGTTCGTCTTCGTTTCCTCCGTTGCTTCGTTTGAAGATCCGTTTCCTTCGTATTTCTTCGGCTCACGCCGGCTTAGCTCCCACCAAGCGGCCCCGCTCTTCTCAACTCTTCCAGCGTGAGCGGGATTGCGCGCGGCGGGATCTCCGCCTCGAAGACCTTCGCATCGAGCGGCGTATTGATCTCCACCTGCGACAGCCGCAGCGTCAGGTCGGCGGACACACGGCCGCCTGCCTGTGCGCGCAGGCGAATCGTGGACGGCCGGCCGGTCGCGTAGTCGGCGTAAGCGACGGTGAGTGGCCCGCGCATTGCCCCCGCCATCTGCCACGCGCCATCTCCACGACGCAGAAACGCCGTGCCATCCGCGATGGCGATGGACACAAGGTCGCTGACGAATTGCTGGCCGCTCGCGGGCTCACCTGGTGACAGCCCGCATCCGGTGACGGCGCGGCGCAGCGCATCCGGCCCGAGGGGCACGCCGGCGAGCGCGTCGACAATCTGATCCGGGGGCGCATCGGCGAGCACGCGCTCGTCGCGCTGGAGCACGAGCGTGCCGTGACTTCCGTCAGCGGTGAGCACGAAGACCGGACGCCCGAACGGCGCGACGCCTTCGAGACGTGCCTTCGCGGGCGCAGCGAAGCCGGCGTCGATCCGGCCGCGCAGCTTGGTGGCCGCGGCCTTGCCCGACAGCGACATCGACGCCGTGAACGTCTTGATGCCGGCGCACGACGCGGTCGCCTGCTGGTAGGCGGATGCGAAGTCGGGAAACGGCATTCCGCCGGCGGTGGGAAACGCCGGCGGGCGTGGCGTGGCGCAGGCGGCCGCGAAACACAACACGACGAGGCACGTGCCTGCCCTCCGACTCGTGCCTGCCTGCATTACTTCGGCGCTTTGCGCGCAGCGTCGATTTTCTTCTGAATCTTCGCGCGATCGATCGAGTCACCGTCGCCGGCGAGCGCCGCCTGCCACGCGGCTATCGCATCGTTCCGACGCTGCTGTTTCAGGCGCAGATCGCCGAGATGATCCTGGATGACGGAATTCTTCGGCAGGCCCGCTGCCGCTTTCGTCAGCGGCGCGTCGGCGAGATCGAGTTTCCCCTGCTGCACGTACGCCCATCCAAGGCTGTCGAGATATGACGGGTTGTCGGGCTCTACCTTCAGCGCGCGTTGAATGAGCGACACGGCTTCATCCAGCTTCGTGCCGCGTTCCGCGAGCATGTAGCCGAGATAGTTGAGCGTGTTCGCGTCGAGCGGATCTTTGGTCAGAAGATCGCGGAACATGCGCTCGGCTTCCGTCTGGCGGCCGGAGCGATCGAGTGCGGCGCCCAGCTGATACCGCACGGTGGCGTTGTCGGGGGCGCGGTCCGAAGCATCCTTTAACGCGGCGACCGCCTCGTCGTTGCGATTGAGCTGCAGCAGTGCGCTGCCCTGAAGGCCGAGCAGCAGCGCAACCTGGCTCGCCTTCGATGCGCCCGCGGCCCGCAGCCGCTCGATTTCCGGTTTCAAAAGATCCAGGACGTCCTGATAGCGCTCGCGGGCCTGCAGCACCTGCGCCTGTATGTAGATTCCGCGCACGTCTTCCGCGCTCGCCTCGCGCAGCTCGCGCGCGGCCGCGTCTGCCGCGTCGAGCTCGCGCGCGTTCAACAGCGAGAAGCCGCGCCGCGCGATGAGTTCCGCGTTGCGCGGATTCAGTTTCTGCGCCTCGGCCCACGCCTCAGCTGCTTCGTGAAACTTGCGTTGACGGTCGTAGACCTCGGCGAGTCGCGCCCGCGCCCGAAAGGAGTCGGGCTCGTTCCGCAACACGTCGTTCAACGTCGCGACGGCGTCCTCGCCGTGACCGGCCGCGCTCTCGGCGTCGGCGAGGAGCAGCCAGCCCTCGGTATAGCTGGGTTGTTCGTCGACGATGCGTCGCAGCAGCGGAATGGCGTCGGTGGGGCGATCGCGATCGATGTAGAGACGCGCAAGGGCAAGGTCGATCGACAGATCGCCGCTTCCCTCGCCGCGCGCGATCTCGAGCGCGGCGATCGCCTTGCCCGGATACGACGCGGGATCGTCGCCGGGACGCAGGACCTTCTTCTGATCCACAACGGCGGCGAGCACCGAGCCGAGAATCCTGTTGGCTTCGCGGTTCTTCGGATCGATCGTCAGCGCCTGCTCAGCGGCCTCGACCGCCTCGCGCGCGCGATCCTGGCGCGCGTAGAGCGCGGCCAGCTCGGCGCGCACCTCAGCGCTCTTCGGATCGACGGCGATCCCCTGCTTCAACGCAGCGATCGCCTCGTCGACTTTGCCTTCCCCTTCGTAGAAACGCGCGAGCAGGAAGTAGTAGCTCGCGTCCCGCGTTTCGGTCCATTGATCGACGGGCGCCGGCGGCTGAGCGCCGGCCGCGGGACGCTGCGGAGACGCAGCGCTCGAGAGCGTGAGGCAGAGCAGAAGAGGCAGAGGTACCGGCATCTCCACTGACTATAATAGTCCCGATGGCCGTTGACCCAGAGCTCCTCGAGATTCTCGCGTGCCCGAACTGCAAGACGAAGGTTGAACTCGTGAAAGGGGGCACCGCGCTGAAGTGTCCACAGTGCCGGCGCGTCTATCCGATCAAGGACGACATCCCGGTGATGCTCATCGACGAAGCCACTATCGAGAACTGACGCGTGTCAATGTTCAACGCGCAATATGCAATGGTCAAGGGTTCGACGTGAGCTGGTCCACGCGTTCCTGCATTGACCATTGGACGTTGAACATTCTTCACGAGCGTAGCGAGTGAAGATCCTGTTGCTCAGACTGCGGCTGATAGGTGACGTGGTGTTCACGACGCCGGTCATCCGCGCGCTGCGGCGGGCGTACCCGGATGGGCGTCTCGCGTATCTCGTCGAGCAGGACGCGGCGCCTGTCGTGATCAACAATCCCCACCTCGATGAGGTGATCGTCGTCGCGCGGAGGCGCGGCGCGAGGCGGCTGCTCGACGATCTCTCGCTCGTCCGACGGCTGCGGCGCGAGCGGTTCGATGTGGCGATCGACATGCACGGCGGGCCCCGCAGCGCGTGGCTGACCTGGGCGAGCGGCGCGCGCGAACGCATCGGATACGACATCCGCGGCCGCGCCTGGATGTACACGCGGATCGTGCCGCGCGCGCGCGATCTGCGACCCCGGCACTCGGTATTGAACCAGTGGGATCTGCTCGAGGCGCTGCCGGGCCGGCCGCGCGAGCTCGCGGATCCCGAGCGGGACGCCGTGGAAATGGCGCTCGACGCCAGCGCCGATGCGCGCATGCGCACGCGTCTCGAACGGGCCGGCGTCGGCGCAGCTGACGAAGTGATCGTCGTCCACGTGAGCGCGGGGAACCCGTTCCGGCGGTGGCCGGAAGCCTTCTTCGCCGATCTCGTGACGACACTGGCGGCTCGGGGAACCTCGCGGCGGATCGTGCTGAGCTCGGGTCCGTCGGATCGTGAGGCCGCCGTGCGTATCGCGACGGCCGCGCGCAATCGGCTCGGCGCGCTGCGCGATCGAGTCGTGGATCTCGGAGAGTTCGACCTGCAGGAGCTGCGCGCGCTCGTCGGACTGAGCCGGCTGTTCGTCGGCGGCGACAGCGGCCCGCTGCACATCGCGGCGTCGACGCCCACGCCTATCGTCGGCATCTACGGGCCGACGCTTGCGGCGCGGTCGGCGCCATGGCGGACCGCCGGGGCGCGCACGATCTCGGTAGAGAAGCAGGACCTGCCGTGCCGGCCATGCAATCAACGGACCTGCGTGCCGGGCGATTTTCGATGCCTGACTACCTTGACGCCGGATACGGTGATCGCGGCGGCCGAGCGCGCGCTCGCATGAGCGCCGAGAAGATGTGGCCGGCGCCCTCGGTCGGGCGGCCGGACGCGGCCGGCGACGCCGTACTGCCCTCGGATCCGCTCGAGCGCGCGGCGTGTGTCGCGCTGCTCGCTTTTGCCGGCGCGATGCAGGTCTCAATCGCCGCCGCCGACATCCTGCTGACGATTACCGCCGTGCTCTGGATCGCTCTGGTGATGAGGAACCGCGAGCGGATCGAGGTGCCGAGGATGTTCTGGGCGCTGGCGGCATACGCGGCCGCCACGCTCGTCGCGGCGATCTTCTCCGTCGATCCGCGCGTCAGCCTCATCGACTCCAAGCAACTCGTCCTGCTGATCATTGTCCCGATCATTTACCGGCTGCTGCCGGGCAAATTGAGCCTGACCGCCGTCGACGTCGTGATCACCGTTGGCGCGCTCAGCGCAACGTGGGGAATCATCCAGTACCTGATCCTCAATTACGACGATCTCGGACGCCGGCCGCAGGGCGCCCTCGGCCTTTACATGACGTACTCCGGCCTGTTGATGCTGGTGACGTGCGCCGCCGTGGCGCGCCTGATGTTCGCGAAACATCATCGCCAGTGGGCCGCGCTGGTCATGCCGGCGCTCGTGCTCGCGCTGGCGTTCACCTTCACGCGCAGCGCGTGGGTCGGCTCGTGCGTGGGCGTCGGCGTGCTCTTGCTGTTGCGCGATTTCCGGCTGATTGCGCTGCTGCCGGTAGCGTTTGGCATCTTCCTCACGGTCGCCCCCACGAAGCTGACGGCGAGGCTCTACTCCACGTTCAGCCTGACCGATCCATCGAACGTCGACCGGGTCGCGATGATGAAGTCGGGCTTTCGGATCATCAAGGACGATCCGCTGACCGGCGTCGGGCCCGACATGATCATCCAGGTGTATCCGCACTATCGCGACAAGACGGCGGTCAACCAGTTGAACCCGCACCTGCACAACGTGCCACTGCAGATTGCGGCGGAGCGCGGCGTGCCCGCGCTTGCCGTGTGGCTCTGGTTCATCGTGTCGCTGCTGCGTGATTTCCTCCGGCGCCGCCGTGAGGCGTTTCCGTCGCTCTCGAACGCCGGCATCGCCGTAATCGCGGCGATGCTCGCGGCCGGATTGTTCGAATACAACTTCGGCGACTCCGAGTTCCTGATGCTGTTCCTCGTCCTCGTGACGCTGCCCTACGCGGCGGAGCGCGCCCCACGCGTCGCCGCCGCGCCCATCGTCCATGCCCGCCGCGCCGGCTGATCTCCCCACGCTGCTCGAACGCGCGCGCGGGCGCGCGGTGCTCATTGTCGGCGACCTGATGCTCGACCATTTCGTCATCGGGCGAGTCGAGCGCATTTCGCCGGAGGCGCCGGTACCGGTGGTCCAGTTCGATCACGAGGAGTACCGTCTGGGCGGCGCGGCAAACGTCGCGCACAACGTGGCGGCGCTCGGCGGCCGCGTCGAGATCGCGGGACTCGTGGGATCGGACGAGCCTGCCACGCGGCTCCTGGCCGACCTCGCGCGCATCGGTATCGACACGGCGTCGATCGTGACGGACCCGTCGCGGTGCACGACACGCAAGCTGCGTGTGGTGACGACGAGGAACCAGCAGGTCGCGCGGGTCGACTATGAGTGCGACAGGGAGATCACCGGTCCGCTCGAGGACGTGATGCTGCGGAAGGTGCACGAAGCGGTCGCGCGCGCCGCAATCGTCCTGATTTCGGATTACCAGAAGGGGACCGTCACGCGCCGGGTCGCCGCGAGGGCGATCGAGAGCGCACGCGCGGCAGGCATCCCCTCGCTCATCGATCCAAAGGTCCCGCACATCGACTATTACGCCGGGGCCTCGCTGATCACGCCGAATCACCACGAAGCGGAGGCGATCACGCTGATGCGCATCCGCAACGCGGAGGACGCGCGCGGGGCCGCCGAGCGCTTCCGCGAACGTGCCCGGTGCGAAAGCGTGCTCATCACGCGCGGCGAGCACGGCATGTGGCTCCTCGGGCCGGACGGGGAATTCGATCTGCCGGCCGAGACGCGCGAGGTGTCCGACGTCACGGGAGCGGGAGATACGGTGATCGCAACGATCGCGCTAGGCCTCGCGGCCGGGGGAACGCTCCAGGACGCGGCGCGCCTGGCGAACCGCGCCGCCGGCCTTGCCGTCAGCAGATTCGGGCCTACTGCCATCACCGCCGAGGAATTGCGGACATCGCTGTGATCTGAACTCGTAGGGCGGACCTTCAGGTCCGCCGCGCGGCGGGTCTAAAGACCCGCCCTACTCTTCCGGTTGAAGATCACTTGTTCAGCCAGCGAGCGATTTTCTCGACTCGTGTTGGCCGCACTTCTGCGGGCAGATCGATCGGCTGCTCGCGATAACGCTCGGCAGCATCCTTCACCGATATCCCTTCGATGAACGCGTCCGCCAGGCGACGGGAGATCTCGGCGTCGTAGCCGGCCTTGTTCCCCCAGTAGTGCACGAACCACGGCTCGGCGGGACAAAGACGTCCCGTGCGGCCGAACACAATCCCCGCGACGAGTTGCTCGGTGGCGAAATGACGGACGCCGGCCGACGCCATGTCGTCGTACAGCTGCAGCGCGGCGTCGACGAGCGCGCGATCGGCAGAGCGCGCGGCGAGCACGCCCGAGTTCCACATCGCGTCTTCCTCGCGCACCTGCCAGGCGCCAAACGTGCGACCCCTGAGTTGCTCCCATAACGCTCGATTGCCGCGCCGCGCCGTGCGGCCGAGATCGTATTCGTGCTTGTGCAGGAAGAGGTCCCCCGCGTGCAGCCGCTCGACGAACGGCGCGAGGTTCTGGCGGGCAAGCACGTCGGAATCAAGCAATACGATTGCCCCGCTCTCGGGCCACGCCGTCCGCGCGAGCGCCAGCTTCTGGCGCATCGAGAAGCCTTCGGCACCGCGCCATCCGCTCAGCAGCGCCGCATCGAGATACGCAATCTCAACGCGCGTGCCGAACCACACGAAATATTCGGGCCGATCGGTCGCGACGACGAGCTCGCAGGGCCCGGGCGCGTGCGCCACGAGCGAGACCAGCAGCATCAATGACTGCCGATAGATGCCAGGCGCGTCGCCGTATGCGAGAGTGACGTAGCGAACCATCGCCATTTGTGAATCTTGTAATCCGATAATTGAGTAATCCGATAATTGAGTAATCGGCAATTACCTGATCGTCCAATTACCCAATTACCCAATTACCCAATTACGCCGATTCGCCAATTACTCCATCACCTGCATTGGTTCGTGATCAGCAGCAGCTCCGGGAGCGGCTGCCGCGCGAGCACGGTGCGAAGCTTGACATCGAACGTCTGGCGCCGCTCGATGACGCAGGTGCGCGCGCCGATGGCGGGCTGCAGCGCCTGGTAGTCGTCTGCGGAAAGCACGGCATACACGCGTCGGTTGGAGAGCACGGCCGTCACGAACGGCTGCTCTTCGAAGTACTGATCGACATGGCGGCGCAGGTAATAGACCATGCTGGGGAGCGCGACCTGATAGTGCGCCACGAGGTCCCCCGGCTGCAGCCGCTGCTCGAGCACGCGGCTCAGTGCGGGCACCGGCTTGTACCGCTCGAAATCGGGGAGAACGCGGACGACGAATGCCCAGTCGACGGCGACCATCGCGGCGAGGAGCGTGAGCGCGGCGGCCGCGGGCTTGCGGGCAGCGGCAAGCGCGAGCGCTCCGAGACCGCCCGCCAGTCCGCAGGCGCCGACCACGAGCGATCCGTGCAGCGCATAGACGCGGCCCGCGGTTTCGAACAGCCACAAGACCGCGCCGCTGGCCAGCGTCAGCAGGATGGCGGCCGCGAGCAGCGTGCCGCGCACCCATCCGCGCCAGCGTTGATCGGAAACCCCGCGCGCGATCACCGCGCCGCCGAGCGCCGCCACGGCGGCAACGATGGGAAAGATGTAGAGGTCCTGCTTGCCGGCGGAGAACGAGAAGAAGCCCACGATGGCGCCGATCCAGCACCAGAGAAGCGTCGCGATCCGGTGGCTCTCGCGATACGTCCAGGCTGCCGCGGCGACGAGGAATAACGACCACGGAAACGAGTCGGTCAGCACGACCGGCAGATAGAACCACGGCCCTCGATGCTGAAGGACGCCGAAACCGGACGTGTAGCGCTCGAGGTTCTCGCTGATGACGAACGAGCGGATGTACATCCAGCCGTGCTCGTGGTGCAGCGCGGCGTACCACGGGACAACGATCGCGGCGACGATCACGATGCCGATAGGAATCATCATGTCGCGGATGCGTCGGAGCTCACGATGCACCGCAAGATAGATGAAGAAGGCGAGGCCAGGCAGCACCACCGCCACCGGACCTTTCGTCAGCACGCCCAGGCCGACCGCTACGTACATCAACGCGAGAAACAGCCGGCGCCGCTCCGGGTAGCGTTCGCTGAGCGCGAAAAACACCAGCGTCAGCGACATGAAGGCGGTGATCCAGATGTCGATGAAGATCCGCCGCGCAAACATCACGAGCCGTGGCGCCGCCGCAAGTCCGGCCGCCGCCCAGAGACCGGCGGAATCGCGAATCCCTGATCCCTGATCCGGGATCCCTGATCCTTCATCGCGCATCGCGGATCCCGTATCCTGCATCCCGGTCCGCGCTCCGCGCCCAGTATCCTGCATCCCGGTCCGCGCTCCGCGCCCAGTATCCTGCATCCCGCTCCGCGCTCCGCGCCCCGCATCCCGCGTCCCGGCTCCCCTCAACCGGCCTCCGTCAACCGTCAACCGTCCGAGCACGTACGCGCACCCGATGATTACCATCGCGCCAAGCGCCATCGGGATGCGCTGCGCCGTCACAGATACGCCAAACAACCCGTAGAACAGCGCGACGATCCAGTAGCTCAGGACCGGCTTGTTGAACCGCGGCAGATAGTTGAACGTCGGGTTGATGAAGTCGTGCGATTCGAGCATCTCGCGCGGCGTCTCGACGTAGAACGCCTCGTTCGCGTCCCAGATCGATTCCGTGCCGAGATGGACGAAGTAGATCGCGATAACCAGCGCGAGCAGCGCCGGCAGCGCGAATCGGCGCAGGCCCGTTCTTCGGCCTGCCCTCGACCAGGCTCGGGCCACGGAAGGCGGAAGCCACGTGGCAGGAGAAGAATCAGTGGCGGAAATGGCGTCGCCCCGTAAAGACCATCGCCAGGCCGTGCTCGTCGGCGGCAGCGATCACCTCGGCGTCGCGGACCGATCCGCCGGGCTGCACGATGGCGGTCGCGCCCGCTTGCGCGATCGCGTCGAGGCCATCGCGGAACGGGAAGAATGCGTCCGATGCGGCCACGGATCCCTTGAGCGACCCCGCTCCGGTCGACTGCCCCGCTTTCATGACGGCAACTTTCACAGCATCCACGCGGCTCATTTGCCCCGCGCCGACCGCCAGCGTGCGATCGGCGCCGGTGAAGATCACCGCGTTCGACTTTACGTGTGCGCACACGCGCCAAGCAAAGCGCAGCGCGGTCCACTCCTCGGCCGTCGGTTGACGCTTCGTGACCACGCGGATGGTCGCCGAACCAGTCGTCGATTCAGCCTGCGACGGCAGCGGCCAGGGATCGGCCGCCTCGGTCACGCGATCCGACTGCTGGGTCAGCGTCCCGCCGAGAATCGACCGGAGATCGACCCATCTCGCGCGGCGAACCACCTCGAACGACGCGGTCACAATCCGCATGTTGGCCTTCGTCGCAAGGATCGGCCGCGCCTCGGCCTCGATCAATGGCGCGATCACGGCCTCGATGAAGGTCGCGGTGACTGCCCGCGCGGTGTCCGTGTCGATCGGCCGATTCAGGCCGACGATCCCGCCGAACGCCGACAACGGGTCCGCTTCGCGGGCGCGGACGTACGCCTCGGTGATCGTTCGGCCAGTCGCGACGCCGCACGGGTTCGTGTGCTTGATCACGACGCCGGCCGGCTCGGTGAACTCCAGCGCGATGCGCACCGCCGCATCGAGATCGAGGAGATTCGTGTACGACAACTCCTTGCCTTGATGCACCTGCCAGGGCTCGCTGCCGTCCGCGTCCGGCAGCGTGTGCCATGCCGCCTTCTGGTGCGGATTCTCTCCGTATCTCAATTCCTTGCGCAGAGAGTCCGGCTTCTGGCGACGGACAAAATCTCCGTCGTGCACCTGAATCGAGTTCAGTGTGTTTGCGATCAGCGCATCGAACTCCGCCGTGTGCGCGAACGCCTTCTTCATCAGCTCGAACTTGAAGCCGAGCGACGGTCCTCCTTTGGCGGACAACTGCTCGAGCGTCTTCCGATAGTCCGCGGGATCGACCACCACCATGACGTCGCGGAAATTCTTTCCCGCGGCGCGGAGCAGCGACGGCCCGCCAATGTCGATCTGTTCGAGAAGCTCGTCGAACGAGGTCTCAGGGTTCTCCGCGGCCCTGCCAAACGGATAGAGGTTCACGACGACGAGATCGACCGGCTCGATTCCCTGAGACGCGATCGCCGCGAGGTCATCTGCCCGATGACGGCGTGCCAGGATGCCGCCATGAATCTTCGGATGCAGCGTCTTGAGGCGGCCATCCATCATTTCCGGAAACCCAGTCACATCCGACACGTTCGTGACGGCCAGACCGGCCTCGGCGAGGGTCTTCGCGGTGCCTCCCGTCGAGATGAGCTGGACACCGTGTGACACCAATCCCCGGGCCAGATCCACCAGGCCGGTCTTATCGGAAACACTCAGAATTGCGCGCATATTGTGGGATTTTCTTGACTTAGCGGCCGTGGTCCCCTTACTATTTCATCGGCGCTGGCGGGCCAGCGTCGTAAGCCGAGGCCGCGCTCTCGCGGTCTTTTTTTATGTCCGGGGGTCAGGTTAGCCACGGCACGCGCCCGGCTCCACCATAGCAACAGGCAGGAACAGTACGATGCGTATCACAGGCAAGGTCAAGTGGTTCAACAACGCCAAGGGTTACGGTTTCATTGAGCGCGACGGCGGGAGCGACGTGTTCGTTCACTTCTCAGCGGTCCAGGGCAATGGTTTCCGGACGCTCGAAGAAGGACAGGCAGTCGAGTTCGAAATCGTTGACGGCCCCAAGGGCCCGCAGGCCGGCAACGTCACCAAAGCCAGCTAGTCCCCGAAAGGGGGCCGGGGGACGTCATTCTCCCTTCGCCCCCTTCATTCCCCGCACCGTAAAGTTCACCTTTCCATCCTTCATCGCCACGCGGAACGCGACCTCGGGATTCCCCTCATCGCGCAGCTTGCCCACCTGGTCCTTGACCAGCGCGGCGAAGCGGTGAAACGGCACGACATCCTCCCCTGCCTCGCGCCGTGCGTCCATCAATGAATCGTACAGCGAGTGGAGCTTGTCCATCTCGCGCATTGGATCCTTGAACGCGGTCACGTGCAGTACCTTCGCATCGGGATCCTTCGCCGGTTTCGCGACCTGCTTCGGCGGTGGCTGCGCGAACGGGCCTGGCCGTCCTTCCTCGCGCGCCCGCAACCCGCGGTCCCAGAGGTCCACGAATTTCTGGTAGCGCGTCGACAGCATGTCGAAGCGGAAGCGATCGACCGCCGCCTGGATGTGCGCGCGTCCCCACCGCTTGATCAACGCGTCGACGCGGCCGCGCGTTTCCCAGGGCGGACGCGGCAGCCGTCCCGAGAAGAACATGTTGTACTCCGCCTCGAGCTTCTTCAGCTCCGCCTCGAGAGTCTGTAAATCTTTCTGGACCTCGGTCGGCTCCGCCACCGCATCACCTGATCAGAAACCAGATCAGCGGGAGCCAGAGCTCGCGCGCGTACGGCACCGGGCGATCGTCGATCAACACCTCCGTCGCGTCGTAGCGTCCGACGATCTCGAACAGATCGCGCAGGCGGATGGCATCCTGCGGAAAGAAGCGCGCGCGGTGACGCAGGCGATCGCCGTCACCCAGTTCGCGGTACTCCGATGATGCGCGCGCCATCTCCACCGCGCGGGTGTAATCCGATGCGTCGAATTTGGGAAACTCGATCGTGACGGAAAACGGCAGCTTCGGCGTGCCGAACAGCGCCTCGCTCAGCTCGGGGCTGAGCGCCGCGAGCTCCTCGTCCGCGGGCTGCTCTGGCAGATCCACGTACGGCCAGAACCGCTCGACGGGCCGGTAGTCGGGCACCGGGACGGAGGGCGGAATATTGAGGTCTGACGCCATGGGTGATGCGGGAAACGTGATGGTATCCTGAACGCCAGCGAGCGGCAAGACACCTGAGTTGCGGATTACTCAGAGGGCACGGAGACCACGGAGATTCGTCATCTTGACAATCACAATGTTGTCTTTTCTCTGTAGAACAAACGCGCGAAAACGTGTTTTCCTGACAAGAATGCGTTTGTTCTACTAGATCGGCGGGCCCACAGGTCCCGCTAGCGCGGATGCGCCACGGGTTTGGTTGCGGCGCAGCCGCGCTGTGGCCTCCGTGGCCTCTGAGTAGAACGCGGTTCTCCGTCCTCCAATGTCCGACTTCCGCGTTATTCCCTCAATCGAGCAGCTGCGTCAGCGCGACGCGATGCGCACGCTCGAAACGCGCTACGGCCGGGCGGCGCTGGTCGATGCGCTGCGGGCGGAAACTGCCGCGCTGCGAGATCACCTCGGCGCCGGCAACGTGGCGGCGGTGACAACCGGGGAGGCGATCGACACGATCGAGCGTGGTGCGGCCACGCGGCTGCGCGCATCGATGCGTCCGTCGCTGACCGGCGTGATCAATGCGACCGGCGTCATCATTCACACGAACCTCGGACGCGCGCCGCTGTCGCGCGCTGCCGCCGCACGGATCGCGGCGATTGCCACGGGCTACACCAACCTCGAATACGATCTTGCGCGCGGCACGCGCGGTCGCCGCGACGCGCACGCCACGCATCTCCTCACACGCCTCACCGGCGCCGGCGCTGCCGTCGTCGTCAACAACAACGCCGCCGCCACGATGCTGCTGCTGGCGGCGCTGGCGAACGGACGCGAGGTCCTCATCTCGCGCGGCGAGCTCGTCGAGATTGGCGGCGGCTTCCGCGTGCCCGACGTGATGGCGCAGTCGGGCGCCATTCTCCGGGAAGTCGGGACGACGAACCGGACGCGGATTGCCGACTTTGCCGCGGCGATCAGCGACCGCACCGCGCTCATCCTGCGCGTGCACCCGTCGAACTTCCGCATCGAGGGCTTCACGGAACGCCCGTCGCTGGCGGATCTCGTGTCGCTCGGACGCCGCTTCAACGTGCCGATCGCCGAGGATCTGGGGAGCGGATGGTTTGGGTGGCCCGATCGGGCTGACTTGCCTCGCCCGCTCGCGGATGAGCCAATCGTCTCCGACAGCATCGAGGCGGGGGCGGATCTCGTCAGCTTCAGCGGCGACAAGCTGCTCGGCGGGCCGCAGGCCGGCATCATCGCCGGCCGTGCCGAGGCGATTGCGCGGATCGCGAGGCATCCCTTGATGCGTGCCCTGCGCGTCGACAAGCTCACCTACGCGGCGCTCGAGGCCACGCTCGAAGCGCACGCGATCGGCCGGCGCGAAGAGGTGCCGGTCATCCGGATGCTGGGATTGAGCGTCGCCGAGATCGGCGCGCGCGCGGATGCGCTCGCGGCTTCACTCGCCGCCAACGGCTGGCACGCGCGCGTCATCGACGGCGTGTCCACGATCGGTGGCGGCAGCGCCCCGGGCGCGGAGCTCCCCGCGCGACTCGTGCAACTCGAACGCGACGGGCTGTCGGCAGATCAAATCGAGGAGCGGCTCCGCTCGTCGGATCCGCCCGTCATCGCGCGCATTCAGGACGACCACGTCGTGCTGGATCTGCGAACGGTGCTGCCGGAACAAGACAAGATACTGGCGAATCTGTAGGCCGGGTCTTTAGACCCGGCTCGTTCGGACGCGGCGGGTCTGAAGACCCGCCCTACTCGTGCACGCGTGTCGAGATCATGTCCTACCAATTGAAGCGCAACACCAGTTGGACCGTCCGGCGAGTGTCCTGACCCGTCAAGGCCGTCAACTGGTACGGCGCCAGCGTCGTGCCGAACAAACCGTTGGTGATGCCGGCCACCGGCGTGAAGTTCGGATGGTTGAGTGCGTTCAAGAGCTCCGCGGCGAGCTCGATGTTGGTCCGCCCCACGATCGTTGTGCGCTTCGAGAACCGGATGTCGTGCTGCTGGAACATCGGTCCCGTTACGACCAGCGAACCGGTGCCGCAGTCGCCGAAGCTGTTTGTCGCGGCGGCGGACGACGGGACGTTATTCACGTTTGTCATCGGCTGCGCGACCTCGATGCAGTCCGGTCCGTTCGGCGGTGCGAAGTAGCGGCCCGACGGCGCCGCGCCTGCATAGCCGGTTGGCGACGTGGCGCTCACGTTCCACGCGAGGATCGTGTTGTCGACCACGTCTTGGGGCCACATGTACACCTGCTTGCCGGCATCATCGAACCGCAGCTTGAACATCTTCTCGACGTCGCGGGGCGACATGCCGGCCAGGCGGACATTGCCGAGATCGATGAGACGTCCGCTCTGGAGCCGCGACGCGACACCGATCTGCCATCCGCCGATGACACGATCGATGAGGCCGTTCGCGCCGCCTCCCCAGCGGCGGCCGCGGCCGAACGGCAGATCGTACACCACGTTCGACTTGAACTGGTGCGTGAGGTCTCCCGGGTCGCCGGCGCTGCGCAACATCCGCAGCGGCCGTCGTAAGGAGGTGAACACGCTGTTCTCGCCGTTGCCGAGCACGTAGCTCAATTGGAACTGCAGTCCCTGCGCGTAGCGCCGGCGCAATTCCATTTGCAGCGCGTTGTACTTCGTCCTATCCAGATTCGTCCTGACGTTCGCGCCGCCCAGCAACTCCGGATTGGCGACAAAATAATTCGGTGTCAATCCGGCCGCTGCCGCATTGGCCCGGAACGTTGCGCTTCCCATGAGGCCGTTCGATCCGGGGTTCGCGAAGTTGTACGGCTGCGGGTTGAACGGCGCGAGGAATCCAAGGAACGTGGCATTCGTCCAGTTCGCGCCGGTGTACAACGCGGCGTTCCCGGCGTTTGCCGCCCGCTGCGCGTTGAAAAACGCGAGAAACGACGGCAGTGGCACCGTCCCGGGCGCTCCGGTGTACGCGAAGTTGTTCTGACAACCCAGGGTTGTGATGCCACCGATGCAACCGGCGCCGGGGCCCGCGGCAATGTTCGCTTTCAGGTTCGCTTGCGCCTGCCGGAACTCCTGCAGGAAGCCGTTTTCGACGATGTTGTACTCGTTGTAGTTGAGGGTGTTCCAGCCCGCGTATCCCCGTGTGCCAACGTAGCGGACTTCGACGGCCATGCTCTTGCCGAGCGATCGTGTGATGCCCGCCTGCCAGGAGTCGGCGTACGGCACCTGAATATTCGGATCGAATCCGCTGATGCTGTTCGTGATGCTGCCGACCAACGGGTACACCGGCGTGTCATTGAATGCCGGGGGGCCGAGCCGGAACGCATCACGGAACAGAACGGGCACGGACCCACCGTTGACGAGGTTGCCGGTGCTATCGTTCCGCGTCACCGGTCCCTGGATTGTCACGCCGGGATTGTTGGCGAAGAGTCCCGTGAAGTCATTCAGCCCGCCGCGGCTGAACGAGCGCGTGTAGCCGCCGCGCACGACGAAGTCGTCCGCCCCCATCAGTTTGCCGAGGATCCCTGGACGCGCGCGCGGAGTCCATGCGAGGCCGGCGCTTGGCGCGACGTTGTTGTAGTCAACCTTGTACGCCTCGCTTCCCGCCGTCAACTGCTGGAACACCGGATGCACTCCCGGCAGATTCCCTGCCTGGAACAGATTGCAGGAGTTGCTGGACGCGGCCCCCGACAGGCCGCAGATGTTGGTGATGTCGCCGAACGTGTAGCTGCTGTTCAACGGATAGAACGGGCGCTGGATGTCGTACCGCAGGCCCACATTCAGCGTGAGGTTCTGCCGGAGACGCCATTGATCCTGCAGGTAGCCGCCGAACTCCCGCAAGCGGCCACGCTGCATGCCGGTACCCTCGTACACGTACTTGCCGCTCGACTCGTCGATCCGCGCATCCGCGCCGATCTGCGTGACGCGGCCGGTGAGGAACGCGTAGAGATTCTGTGCGGCAGTCAGATTCGCCGCCGACGCGCCGGGGAAATTCGCGGCATTGAACAGACCCAGCGCAGGATCGGTGTTCAGCATGCCCGTCGTGATCGTCGGCACGAGGCTCGAGTTCTTCGCCCAGATCGAGAACTGCGTGAACGACCCTCCCATCGAGATGCTGTGGGCGCCTTTCAGCCAGGTCACCGTGTCCTCGATGAGCACGCTCGTCGCGTTACGCGACTGCGGTGAAGGCACGGCGCCGGCCGCCGTCAACGCGGAGCCAATCGTCGGGAAGTTCAGGTGAAACCCCTGTGTGTTCGCAAGCGTTCCGTTGAACATCTCGAGGTTCAGCTCGGGGAAAAACAACACCGGGGCGCCGCTGTAACCCACGCGCGCCTCGTTCACCAGATCGTGCCCGAGCGTCGAGCGAAGCGAGTTGCTGAAGCCGATGCGCTTCGACGCCTGGCCGGCATCAACAGGGAAATCGGGGAAGAACGCCTCGCGGTTGTTCAGCGTGTCCGGGAAATCGGTGAACTTCTGGTAGTTGAACGCGCTGCTGAAGCGGTGGGCGTCCGTGAAGTTGTAATCGATGCGGGCAGTCGGGAACCGGCGGACCGACTCGACTTGAACGTTGTAGGTGAAGCGCTGCAGGTTGGCATCAACGTCCGCGATCGAGCCAGTCGAACCGGAGGCGCTGCGGATATCGCCCAGCAGCTTTCCAATGGTCGGATCCGCTGTCGCGATGTGCCCGTTCGCGGCTGCGAGCGCGAGCAGGTTGACCTGCTGCGTGACGCCGTTCACGGTGTACCGGTAGATCCCCTGCTGGGCGAGCGGATTGAGAATCGTGCGATTGCGCGTCACGTCGCTCGGCTGATGGAACTCCTCGTAGTTCACGAAGAAGAACGCCTTGTTGCGGCCGTTGAATCTCGGCAGCATGATCGGCCCGCCGACGCGGAAGCCGGCCTGATCCTGTTTCAGCTTCGGCTTCGCCACGCCGTCGCGATTGTTGAACCACGTATTGGCGTTCAGCCCGTCGCGCCGATAGTAGTCGTAGCCGCTTCCCGTGAACGAATTCGTGCCCGAGCGCGTCACGAACTTGACCTGCACCGCTCCCTGCCCGGCGCTGTCGGCACCCTGCGCCGCGGTCGTCACCGTCACTTCTTCGATCGCGTCGAGACGCGGGCTGACGATCGCGAAGAATCCATCGGTGCTCCTCAGGGTGTTGTCCTGCACGTTGACGCCGTCGAGCGTGATGTTGATCGTGCCGCGCGGGAGGCCGTTGATGGTCGCCTGCCGGTTGCCGTTCACCGTCGAGACGCCAGGCAGGAAGTTGACGAAGTCCATGGCGCTGCGGCTGGTCAGCGGCAGCTTGGTGATCTGATTCGTGTTGATCGTCGAGGACACGGTTGACGACTGCGTCTGGACGATCTCCGACGTGGAACTGACCGTCACCTGTTCGGTGACGCCGCCGATCTCGAGCGACGCCTTCACATTTGCGCCAGCGCCCGACGTCAACACGACGTCATTGATGACCACGGTCTTGAAGCCAGGCAACGACACGGTCACGACGTACGTCCCGACATTCAGGCTCGGAATTGAAAAGGCCCCTTCACCATTGGTGACGGCCCTCTGCGTGACGCCGGTAGCAGTATGTTTGACAGCGACGTCGGCGCCCGGAAGCACGGCCCCGGAACCGTCGACGACCGTTCCACTCAGCGTCGATGTTGTGCCGCCCTGGCCATACACACGGCTGCTGCCCATGGCAAGGACGGCGAGCAGGCACACGAAGGCTACCCGATACACACGTCGGCTCATCGAATCCCCCATCGTCAATCCTGATTCCTGCTGACGCACGTCGACGTACACGCCGGAACCGGAGACCAAGACGTCGCCAGCGAGGGTCTTACGCCGATTGCATCCAGTGGGTATACAGACGGCACGGCGTCGGCGGGACCGCTGACGCCACTCGAGGGGCTCCCTCCTCACCCGCGAGTCGCACAATGCCGCGTCGGCCGGAACGTTACGCCCATACGCGGGAACCGTCAAGACGGGCGAGTACGATGAGTTTTGAGAATGGATCCCGCGGGCGAAATGGAAGAGAACCCAGACGCCGGAGCCGCGCGTCAGGCTCTCAGGATAATGCTGCAGCACGTCAGTGCGCCTTCGGCTTTCGCCACTTCGGTCGCGTCCAACGCTTCAACCCTTATCCCGTGCGCCTCGAGTCGCGCGCGAGTGCGCGGATATGCGGTCGCGCAAAGCGTCATGTCGCCGACTTGCAAGACGTTCGCGGCCATCGGCTCAGACGGGTCGACATGGATCAGCTGGACGCCGTCGAATGCCGCCGGCTCGACCAAGTCTGGATTCAGAACGAGCGTCTCCGGCGCCGCGAGAGTTACCGCGGACTTCAGGTGCAGGCAGCCGCGCACGGGGATCGCGATCACGGTATAGCCGAAGCGCGATAGCAGCGCCGCAAGCTGACGCGCAGCATCCGCGTTCGTCCGTGCGGACGCTCCGATGTACACACGCCGTCGGTCCACCAGCACGTCCCCGCCGTCCAGCGTGGCGGGTCCGTCGATGAACCGAACGTCGCGATAGGCACTGAGCGCATCCACGACCGACGGCACTTCGGCGCGCCGCGACTCCGCCCCCGGGCGGGCGATCACGGCCACCTCGTCGAACACGACCGCCGCGTCCTCGACGAACACAGAGTCGGGGAGATCGGGAAGTTCGGGAAGATGCTCGACCCGGCACCCGAGCCGCACAAGCGCGCGCTCGTAAGCGCCGTGCTGCTCGATCGCGCGCGCAAAATCGATCGGTTCGCGCGAGACGTGAGTCAGCTCGCAGCGATCGATGCTCGGCGGGACGCCGCGCGTCAGCGCGATGAACATCGGGACATTTGTGAATCGGGTAATTCAGTAATTGAAATTACCCAATTACCCAATTACCCGATTACCCGATTACCCGATTAAACAATAGCCTTGACCGATTCCACCGCGTACTCGATGACGCGCGTGGGAAGCACACCGAGATAGAACGTGGCGAGCATGGCGAGCGCAAGGCCCGCCATCGCCGGCCCGCTCACGCGCGGGCGCGCCGGGGCCGCCGCCTCCTCCGTCATGTACATCATCACCACGATGCGCAGGTAGAAGAACACGGACACCACGCTCGAGAGCACGCCGATGATGGCCAGCGAGTAGTATCCGTCCCGGACCGCGGCGGCGAAGATGTACCACTTGCCGATGAACCCGGCTGTCGGCGGGAAGCCGCCGAGCGACAGCAGGAACACCGTCATGAGACCCGCCAGCCCGGGGCGTGCTCTCCAGAGTCCGGCAAAGTCGCGAAGTTGATCGTGCGGATGCTCCGCCGTGCCGAGCAGCGCGACGATGCCGAGTGCGCCGATGTTTGCCACGGCATAGACGAGCAGGTAGAACAGGACGGCGGCCTTTCCGTCCTCGCTCGCGGCGACGATGCCGAGGAGCAGGTAGCCAGCGTGCGCGATGCTGGAATACGCGAGCATCCGCTTGACATTGCTCTGCAGCACGCCGACGACGGTGCCGACGATCATCGTCGCGCCGGCGATCACGGCCAGCACCGGCACCCAGTGTCCCTCGAGCGGCTGGAGCGTGGAGAGGAACACGCGCACGAACGCGCCGAACGCCGCGGCCTTCACCCCGGTCGACATGAACGCCGTCACGATCGTCGGCGCCCCCTCGTACGCGTCCGGCGTCCACATGTGAAACGGCACTGCCGAGATCTTGAACGCAAACCCCACAGCCAGCAGCGCGACTGCCAGCATCGCGAGCGTGGCGTGCGGCGCCGACGCCATGGCCTTGCCGACCTCGTCGAGCCGCGTCGAGCCGGCAATCGTGAACGCGAACGCGATCCCATAGAGGAAAAACGCGCTCGAGAACGCGCCGAGGAGGAAGTATTTGAACGCGGCCTCCGCGCCCTCGGCGCTTTCGCGACGAATACCGGTCAGCACGTACACCGCGAGCGACAGCACCTCGAGCGCCAGAAAGATGACGAGCAGATCGGTGGCCGCGACCATCAGCATCATCCCGCTGATCGCAAACAGCGTCAGCGCGTAATATTCGCCGCCCGGGATATCTTCGCGCTCCACGACATCATTCGAAAACACCATCGTCAACACGCCGATGATGCAGAGGATGATGTTGATGAACAGCGCGAAGTTGTCGGCGCGGACGACCCCGAAGCTCTGCGCGTCCTTGTCCCAGAGAAAATACGACGCCGCGCCCGCGCCGACGAGGCCGATGAGGCCAAGCCCCGCGATCGGCATGCGTTCGCCCGGCTGGCGGAACGCCTCCGCCAGCATGGCGGCCGCCGCCGACAAGACGACGATCAGTATCGGGATGATGGCCGGTAGATTGTTCATCAGCGTTGTCCGATGCGCGAGGAGCGAGGGCCGAGGGCCGAGGGCCGAGATCCGAGGGTCGAGATCAGAGGGCTGTCGGCCGCGGGCCGCGGGGCGAGGGTCGAAGACTCGTCTGACGCCCGGAGCCCGGAGCCGGGAGACCGCGTCGATGCCGCCGCCGGCAGCGTTCCATGGATCCGATCCACGACCCGGACCACCGCCGGCTCCATCGGCTTCAAGAACACGCCCGGAAATATGCCCATGGCGATCGCCGTCGCGATCGTCGGGATCATGATCGCCCACTCACGCGGCGAGAGGTCAGGAAGCCGCCGGTTCTCTTCGTTCGTGACGTCGCCGTAGTTCACGCGTTGAAACATCCAGAGCATGTAAACGGCCGAGAGGATCACTCCCGTCGCGGCAATCGCCGCGACCTTCGGGTGCCAGCGGAACGCGCCGAGAAGAATCAGGAACTCACCGATGAAGCCATTCATCCCGGGCAGCGCGATCGACGACAGCGTGATCAGCAGGAATGCGGCGACCAGGCGCGGCATCACCGCCTTCAGCCCACCATATTCGGAGATGAGCCGCGTGTGCCGCCGGTCCGACAACATGCCGACGATGATGAAGAGGCCGCCCGTGCTGACACCGTGATTCAGCATCTGGTAGACCGCGCCCTGGACGCCGTTGACGTTGACGGCGCACAGGCCCAGCACGACGAAGCCGAGGTGGCTGACGCTCGAGTACGCCACCAGCTTCTTCATGTCCGGCTGCACCATCGCGACGAGGGCGCCGTAGACGATGCCGACCACCGCAAGCGCCGCAATGTACGGCGCGAACTCGGCGGCGGCGGTCGGGAACAGCGGGAATGCGAAGCGGAGCAACCCGTAAGTGCCCATCTTCAGCATCACGCCCGCGAGGATGACGGAGCCCGCCGTCGGCGCCTCGACGTGTGCGTCTGGGAGCCACGTATGAAACGGAAAGAGCGGCACCTTGATCACGAACGCCAGCGTGAACGCGAGGAAGAACCATGTCTCCATCGTTCGCGACAATGCGGTGCCGTAGAGTTGCAGCAGATCGAAGCTGAGCGTCCCGGTGGACGAGGCGTGCGCGTAGCCCAGGCCGATGATCGCGACGAGCATCAGGATGCTGCCGACCATCGTGTAGAGGATGAACTTCACCGCGGCGTAGATGCGCCGCTCGTAGCCCCAGATCCCGATGAGGAAATACATCGGGATGAGCACGGCATCCCAGAAGATGTAAAAGAGGAACAGGTCGAGCGAGACGAACACGCCGAGCATTGCCGTCTCGAGCACGAGCATGAAGAACGAGAACAGCTTCACGCTCTCGTGCACCGACTGCCATGACGTGAGCAGCGCGAGCGGCGTCAAGAACCCGGTCAGCACGACGAGAAACAGGCTGATGCCGTCCACGCCGAGGTGATACGAGATGCCGAACTGCGGCAGCCACTCGTGTTGCTCGACGAACTGGAATTCGGCCGTCGACGCGTTGAACTGCATCCAGAGCCACAGCGTCGAAGCGAACGAGACGAGCGACACGGCGAGCGCCGCATAGCGCACGATCGGCTCGCGCTCAGCACGATCCCCGCGGCCGCCCAGCAGCAATACCAGGACGGCGCCCACGAGCGGGAGAAACACAATCGTTGAAAGCATCAGTGCCTATCTGTCGATGCGCGAGGGCCGAGGCCCGAGGCCCGCCGAAACACGCGAGCCACGGTGCTGAGATTCATCGCTCTTCGGACTTTGGACTTCCGACCTCGGACCTCGGACCTCGGACCTCGGACCTCGGACCTCGGACGTCATCTCATCAAATACCACCCCAGGATCAACACGACCCCCAGGAACAACGACGCCGCGTATGCGCGGATTGAGCCGGTCTGCAGCCGGCGGAGGCTGCCACTGGCGCCCCGCACCGCGGCGCCCACGCCATTGACCGCGCCATCGATCAGCGCCGCGTCCGCTCCCTTCCAGAGCAGTAGCGTGGAGCCCTGCTTGATCGGCTGCACGATCGCCGCATCGTAGAGCTCGTCGACGTGGTACTTGTTCAAGAGCAGCCGGTAGACCGGTGCCGCACTCTGCGCGACCCGCTCGGACGCCCCACGGTTCGGAAGCCAGAAGTACACCGCGAGACCGATGCCCGCGACGGCCACGCCAAGCGACACGGCCATCAAAATGAGCTCGGTTCCGGTGTCGGCGGTCTCATGCGGCTCGACCCGGCCCAGCGCGACGAATTCGCCCGGCGGCGGCGCGATCTGGAACTCGGAATTCGCCGGTGCGGTCGCGTGCGCCTCGAACGACGGGGCGAGAAACGCCTCGATTTCGTTGCTGCCGCCGAGCGCGTGGGGAATCCCGACGATTCCCGCGGCGATCGATCCAATCGCAAGCACAATCAGCACGATCGCCATCGCCGGCGGGGCGTCGTGCAGATGTGCCGCATGCCCGTGATCCACGTGGGCACGCGCGTGTCCGGGATCGGGGGTCCGGGGTGCGGGGGGCGACGAATGCGCCGCCGCATGTGCTCCATGCAGGTCGCCGGCGGCTGCCTGGGCCGCAGGTTCCTCCTCTTCCGGATGCTCCGGCGGCGCGTCATGCCGGCGTTCACCGTGGAAGGCGAGGAAGACGAGGCGGAACATGTAGGTCGCGGTAAGGAACGCGGTGAGCAGGCCGATTGCCCACATCACGGTCCTGCCCGACGAGAACGTTCTGAACAGAATTTCGTCCTTGCTGAAGAATCCGGAGAGCGGAAAGATTCCGGCGATCGCGAGCGCGCCGATCACGAACGTCCAGTAGGTGATCGGCAGCCCCTTCTTCAATCCGCCCATGTTGCGCAGGTCCTGCTCGCCGGCGAGCGCGTGAATCACGGCGCCGGATCCGAGGAAGAGCAAGGCCTTGAAGAACGCGTGCGTGTAGAGATGAAAGATGCCGGCCGCATAGGCGCCGACGCCCATCGCCAGGAACATGTATCCGAGCTGCGAGACGGTCGAGTACGCGAGCACGCGCTTGATGTCGTTCTGCACGAGGCCGATCGTGCCGGCCATGAGCGCCGTCGCGACGCCGATCCCTGCGACAATCGCGAGCGTGTACGGCGCGTGCGTGAAGAGCACCGCGTTCCGGCCGATCATGTAGACGCCCGCCGTCACCATCGTCGCCGCGTGAATCAGCGCCGAGACGGGTGTCGGCCCTTCCATCGCATCCGGCAGCCATACGTACAATGGAATCTGCGCCGACTTGCCCGTTGCGCCGAGAAACAGCAGCAGCGTGGCGATCGTGAGCACGCCCCACCCGGCCTCCGGCGCCCTCATGGCCACCTTCGAGGCGACCTCCTGGAAGTCGAGCGTCGAGAACGTCGCGAACAGCAGCAGCATCCCGAGGAGGAAACCAAAGTCGCCGATGCGATTGACGACGAACGCCTTCTTGCCCGCGTCGGCCGCCGATTTCTTGCGGAACCAGAAGCCGATGAGCAGGTACGAACAGAGTCCCACGCCCTCCCAGCCCACGAACATCACGGGGAAGTTCGCGCCGAGCACGAGCACGAGCATGAACGCGGCGAAGAGGTTCAGGTACGAGAAGTAGCGCGCGTATTCGCTGTCAGTCTCCTCGTGCATGTAGGCGGTCGAGTAGATGTGGATCAGCGAGCCGATGCCGGTGACCACCAGGATCATCACCGACGCGAGCGGATCGAGGCGCAGCGCGAACGGAATCTGGAAGTCGCCCGAGGTGATCCAGCTGAAGACCGTCTGCTGGATCGCGTGGTCGACTCCACGCGACGCCGTAAGCGCCGACATCAAGGACACGACAAACGACGCGACCATCACCAGGCACGCGATGCCGCCCGACACAACCTTCGGCAGCCGGCGCCCGAGAAAGGCGTTGATGAGGAAGCCCACGAGGGGCAAAAGCGGAATCAGCAGCAGCATCGTCTATTGAATCGAAGGCTCGAAGGCGCAACAAAACAATTTGGTTCTCCTTCGATTCCTTCGGCTCCCCTTCGACCCTTCGATTGAAAAAGCAGCATCACCATCTCAGCGTCGTGAATGCGTCAGGGCTCAACGTCTCCCGATGCCGGAACAACGAAATCACCAGCGCGAGTCCCACGGCGGCCTCGGCGGCCGCGACGGTCATGACGAAGAACGTGATGATCTGCCCGTCGACCGTCCCGAGATAGCGCCCCACGGCGACGAACGTCAGGTTGACGGCGTTCAGCATGATCTCGATCGATAGCAGAATCGTGATCAGGTTGCGGCGCAGGAACACGCCGGCCGTGCCGATCGAAAAGAGGATGCCCGAGAGCACCAGGAAATGATTCAGCGACAGCACGTCACGCCTCCTTCCGCGCGATGACTACGGCGCCCACCATCGCGACGAGAATGAGAACCGACGTCACTTCAAAGGCAAATGCGTGGGTCGTGAAAATGCCGGCCCCGATGCGCGCGACGGAACTGATCGACCCGGTGAGGCCGGGATCGTTGCTGAACACCGTCGGGCTGATGCGCGAGAACGCCCAGATGGCCTCCGCCGCAAGCGCGAGCGACAGGACCACCGCGACCTTCATCCCGTGCGGCCCGAGCGTCGGCGGGACGACCTCGTCCTCGGTGTGCGCGTTCAGCAGCATCACGACGAAGAGGAACAGCACCATGATCGCCCCCGCATACACGATGATCTGCGTGACGGCGGTGAACGGCGCGTCGAGAAGGACGTAGAGGCCCGAGAGCGCGCCGAACGACACGATGAGCAGCATCACACTGTGCATGGGGTTGCGCTGCCCGATGACGAGCAGCGAGGCAACGACCGCGATGGCAGCGAAGACGTAGAACGCAATAACATCCATGAGCCGTCAGCCTCAGCAGGCTGCTGAAAAAACGCAGCCTCATCCCAGCCAGATCACCAGCGCGGCCGTCACGATGAGATTGACAATGGCGACCGGCAGCAGGTACTTCCACCCGAACTCCATCAACTGGTCGTACCGATATCGCGGCAGCGTCCACCGCATCCACACGTAGAAGAAGAGCAGCGCGAGCGTCTTGATCAGGAACCAGATCCATCCGAGCCAGTCAGGGAGGAACGGGCCAAGCCACCCTCCGAGGTACAGGCTCGTGGCCACCGCCGAGACCGTCACCATGTTCACGTACTCGGCGAGAAAGAAGAGGCCGAAGCTCATGCTGCTGTACTCGGTGTGATAGCCCGCGACGAGCTCCTGCTCTGCTTCAGGAAAGTCGAACGGCGCGCGGTTCGTTTCGGCCACACCTGCGGTGAAGAAAATCAGAAATCCGAGCGGCTGCAGGAATAGGTACCACCGCGGGATCAGGTGCCACCAGTAGCCGGACTGGTTCATCACGACCTCGCGCAGCGAAAGCGAGCCGGCCAGCATTACGACTGCCGCGAGCGCCAGGCCGTACGAGATTTCGTAGCTGATCATCTGCGCCGACGAGCGGAGGCCGCCGAGCAGCGAGTACTTGCTGTTCGAGCTCCAGCCGGCAAGCACGATTCCGTACACGCCCATCGACGTGATCGCGAACACGACGAGGATGCCGACGTTGACGTCCGTCACCTCGAGCCGCAGCGGTGGGTCCAGCAGCCCGAACAGCGTGATCTGCGTGCCGAACGGGACGACCGAGAATGCCGTCAGCGCGGCCGCGACGGAGATGATCGGCGCGAGTAAAAAAAGCAGCTTGTCGGCGGCCTTCGGGACCAGCTCCTCCTTCAGCAGTAGCTTGAACACATCGGCGAACGGCTGCAGCAATCCTTCGAACCCGACCCGATTGGGCCCGAGCCGGTCCTGGATGTAGGCGCAGACCTTCCGCTCCATCCAGACCATGAATGCCGAGGAGAGCACCAGCATGTTCATCACGGCGAAGATGAGCACGAGGTGGGCGATGACGGTCGGGGTGATGAATGCTGGCATATCGGCTTGATCGCCTGTCAATGGCCAATGATCAATGTTCAATGCTCAAGAAGATCGACTTGGACATTGAGCACTTCGCATTGAACATTGACGCCTCTCGCGAAGCCATCGTCAGTGAGCGACCTCTGCGACACCCTTCGCGCGCCAGTCGGCCGGCACGGTGCAGCGCCCTTCGCGAATGTGCGCCTCGTATTCGCCGCGGAAATGCTTCAGCGTCGTCAGCGGCGGCGTCGCCTCGGCATCGCCGAAGGCGCAGAGCGTCTTGCCGGCGATGTTGTTCGATATGCTCGTCAGCAGCTCGAGGTCGCGCATCTGCCCCTCGCCACGCTCGATGCGCGCGAGGATCTTCCAGAGCCAGTCGCCCCCCTCGCGACACGGCGTGCACTTGCCGCACGACTCGTGCTTGTAGAAGTGCATCAGGTTCATCGCCGCCCAGACCATGCAGGTCGTCTCGTCCATGACGATCATGCCGGCGGAACCGAGCATCGAGCCGGCCTTCTGCACGCTGTCGAAGCTGGCGGGAATGTCGAGTTGATCCGGAAGCAGGATCGGAACCGACGATCCGCCGGGGATCACCGCCTTGAGCTGGTGCCCCTCGCGGATGCCGCCGGCGCGATCGAAGATCAACTCCTTGATCGTCGTGTTCATCGACGCTTCATAGACGCCCGGCTTCTTCACGTGGCCGCTGATGCAGTACAGCTTCGGCCCGCCGTTCTTCTCGGGACCGAGCTTCGCGAACCACTCGGCGCCGTTGATCATGATGCACGGCAGGTTACAGAGCGTCTCCACGTTGTTCACCGCGGTCGGGCAGTCGTACAGACCCTGCACGGCCGGAAACGGCGGCTTGATGCGCGGCTGGGCGCGCTTGCCCTCGAGCGACTCGATGAGCGCCGTCTCTTCACCCGCCTCGTACGCGCCGGCGCCGCGGTGGATCACGATGTCGCAGTCCCACCCGCTGCCCATAACGTTCCTGCCGGCATAACCCTGTGCGTAGGCCTTCGCGAGCTCCGACTCCAGCACCTTCTGCACGTGATAGAACTCGCCGCGAATGTAGATGTAGGCCATCTTCGCGCCGATCGCCCAGCAGCCGATGAGACACCCTTCGAAGAGCAGGTGCGGATTGCGCTCCATGAGCACGTGATCCTTGAACGTGCCCGGCTCGCTCTCGTCCGCGTTGCAGGCGATGTACTTCGGCTTCGGCGTTTTCTTGTCGACGAACTGAAACTTCATTCCCGTCGGGAAGCCCGCGCCGCCGCGCCCGCGCAGCCCCGACGCCTTCACCATTTCAATGATGTCGTTCGGCTGGGTCGCCAGCGCCTTTCTCAACCCTTGATACCCCTCGTGCTTGAGAAAGAAATCGAGCGTGTAGCTGTTTGATTCCTGAATGTATCGCGTGAGGATGGGTTCCATCTAAATCGATTCCCCAGTAGGCCCGACCTTCAGGTCGGGCGTGTTCGAATCAGCAAGATAGCTGGCTCGAAGCACGCCACCAACGAGCTGGCTACTACCACGCCCGACCCAATGACCGGGCCTACAGGTCCTATTGTTCGACCTTCAAGTGACATCCCGACAATGCCGACAATCCCCGCTGCCGGAGATCATCCACCAACTTCGCGCACGTTTCCGGCCTCGCCTTCTCGTGCCAGTGCTCGTTGTTCACCATCACCACCGGCGCGCGGTCGCATGCGCCCAGGCATTCAAACTCCAGCAGCGTGAACATCCCAGAAGGATCGGTCTCGCCGATGCCGATGCCGAGCTTCTCGCTCAACGTCTCGGTAACGCGCTCGGCGCCCGCGAGCGCGCACGACAACGTCCGGCACACCTGCAGCACGTACTTGCCCACGGGCGCTTTGAAGAACATCACGTAGTAGGTCGCGACGTCCTCGACTTCCGCAGGCGTGATCCGCAGGAACTCGGCGACGTGCCGCATCGCGCTCGCGGTGATGTACTGCTGCTGCTCCTGCACGAGATACAGCGCCGCGAGCACCGCCGACTTGCGCCGCTCCGGTGGGTACTTGCTGCAGATGTCTTCCAGCTTCGCCGCGCGCTCCGCGGTGAACGCGAACGGCTCGCCGCGCGCCATGAGCGTCCGCTCGGACTTCTGGAAGCCCTCGCTGCCGTACGGCATCAGCGGATGGAAACTCATCGATCCACGTCTCCCATCACGACATCCGTCGATCCGATCACGGCAATCACGTCCGCGATCATCCCGCCTTCGATCATCTTCGGCACGGCCTGGCAGGCATACAGCCCGGGCGGGCGCGACTTGATCCGGTAGGGCCGGTTCGACCCGTCCGACACAATGTAGAACCCGTGCTCACCGCGCGGCCCTTCGATCGGGACATACGCTTCACCCGGCGGGACGGTGAAGCCCTGCGAGTAGATCAGGAAGTGCTGAATCAGCCCTTCCATCTCGGTATAGACCTTGTCCTTCGGCGGCGGGACGATGCGGTAGTCCTGGATGTCGAAGACGCCGCGCGGCGTGATCCGCTGGAGGGCCTGCTTCGCGATCCGGACGCTCTGCCGCATCTCCTCGATGCGTACGAGATAACGATCGTAGACGTCGCCGTGCGTGCGCGTCGGGACGTCGAACTCGTAGGTCTCGTAGCCCAGATAGGGGAACGCCCTGCGCACGTCGTAGCTGATGCCCACTGCACGCGCGAGCGGGCCGACGAGGCTGTAGGCGATCGTATCTTCCTTGCTGAGGACGCCGACACCGCGGGTGCGCTTCATCCAGATCTGGTTCTTCGTGAGCAGGTTCTCATACTCGGTCAGCTTCGATGGGAACCGCTCCAGAAACGCGTCGACCGTTTCATGGAAATCCGGAGGCAGATCCTCGCGCAGACCGCCGATGCGCAGGTAGCTCGGGAACATCCGGAAGCCGGCGAGCATCTCGTTGACGTTCAACAGCAGCTCGCGCTCCCGGAAGCAGTACATCATCACCGAGACGGCGCCGATTTCGAGCGCGTGCGTGCCCAGCCACACGAGATGGCTGCTGATCCGCTGCAGCTCGGCGATGAGGACGCGGATGTGCCTCACACGCTCGGGGATCTTCGACTCGATCCCCATCAGCCGCTCGACCGACAAGATGAATCCGAGCGAGTTGGATTGCGGGCCGAGGTAGTCCATCCGCTCGACGAGCGGGATCACCTGCTGCCACTTCTTCTGCTCGGCTGTCTTCTCGATGCCGGTGTGAAGGAACCCGATGGTGGCGTCCGCGCTGATGACCGTCTCCCCCGACAACTCCAGGATCAGGCGCAGCACACCGTGCGTACTGGGGTGCTGCGGCCCCATGTTGACGGTCATCGTTTCGCTACGAAGTTCGGGCATATCAGTAACAGTTGCCGGTTGTCAGTTGCCAACAAGCTGGTTACCGGCTACTGGCCACCGGCTACTGGCTACTGGCATCTATCAGCTCGCACATGACGTGCAGCAGCGTCCGATGGACTTCCTGCACGCGCGCCGTGTTCTGATCGGGCACGTTGACGTGGATCTCGGCGGCGGCGCCCACCGATCCGCCGTCGCGCCCCGTCAGTGCGATCGTTCTCAGGCCCCGCTCGCGCGCGACCTGCAGCGCGGTGAAGACGTTCGGCGACTCGCCGCTCGTGGAGATCCCAAGCGCAATGTCCCCGGCCTGGCCCAGCGCTTCGATCTGACGCGCGAATACGTGTTTGTACGAGTAGTCGTTCGCGATACTCGTCAGGATCGCCGTGTCGGCCGTCAGCGCGATCGCCGGCAGCCCCGCGCGCTCCCGCATGAACCGCCCGACCAGCTCCGCCGCCAGGTGCTGCGCATCGGCGGCGCTGCCGCCGTTGCCGAACACCAGCAGTTTCCGTCGCGCCGCCAGCGCCTCGTTGATAGCGTGGGCGGCCATCAGCGCCGGCCCCAGGTTCCGTCGCACGCGATCGTGCAGCGCGATCGTCGCCGCGAATGCCGCGTCGGCGAGCGGTGCGCCGTCGCGCGCGGCCACGTCAGTCCTGCCGCGCCCGGTCGCGGTCCGCCTGGAGGTTCGCCACGAATTCTTCCGGCGTGAGCTGCAGCGGCTCGTAGACCTTCGGCGTCATCGAGATCTGGACGGGGTAATCCTTGCGCGCCGGGAACCCCTCCCAGTCGTCCGGCATGAGCAGCCGCCGCATATCCGGGTGTCCGTCGAACTCGATGCCGAAGAGATCCCACACCTCACGCTCCGCCCAGTTCATCGCCGGCCATACACCCGACAGCGTCGGCAGCCGCGGATCGTTGCCCGGCACCCGGACCTTGACGCGCAGGCGCTTCGCCGTGTCGCCGAACCCCGGCACGCCGAGCGACGCCATGTGGAGCACCACCTCGAAGCGCGGCTCGCGCGGCAGGTAGTCGACCGCCGTCATGTCGGGGACGAACGCAAAGCGGAGCGACGGCGTGTCGCGCAGCGCGCGACAGACGTCGACGAGGTGTTCACGCGCGATGTAGATGGCGGGCATGCCGTCAGCGGCGGGCGCCGGTTCGACCGATCCGTCGGGGATGGCGCCTCTGAGCGCTTCGATGATGGCGTTCGTGTCCATAGGCTTCAGGCTTCAGGCTTCAGGCTTCGGAGGCCTCGGGCTGCCGGGCCCCGGCCTGGACGGCCCTGAAGCCTGGAGCCTGACGCCCGAGCCGTCGTCATGCCGTCAGCTTCATCTGGTCGATCTTTTTCTGTAGCTGGACGATCCCGTAGATGAGCGATTCGGGGCGTGGCGGGCAGCCAGGCACGAACACGTCTACCGGAACGATTTGATCGACGCCCTGCACGAGCGCGTAGTTGTCGAACACGCCGCCGATCGACGCGCAGGCTCCCATTGAAATGACGTATTTGGGTTCCGGCATCTGGTCGTAGATGCGGCGCAGGACCGGCGCCATCTTCCGCGACAACCGGCCCGCGACGATCATCAGATCCGACTGGCGCGGCGAGCCGCGGAAGACTTCGGCGCCGAAGCGCGCGATGTCGTAGCGCGACGCGCTCATCGCCATCATCTCGATCGCGCAGCACGCGAGGCCGAAGGTGACGGGCCAGATCGACGATCGGCGCGCCCAGTTCGCCATCTTCTCGACGGTGGTGGTCAGGACGGGAATATCGGGAAAATCAGCCATAACTAATCGCGGTCGCGTCCCCAGTCGAGCACGCCCTTGCGCCACACGTACACGTAGCCGGACAGCAGGATCGCGAAGAACACGATCAACTGCATGAAGCCGACCCATCGCAGCTCGCGCAGCGCCATCGCCCATGGGTAGAGAAACGCGACTTCGATGTCGAACAGCAGGAAGATCATCGCCACGAGGTAGAACTTGACGGGGTGCCGTTCCCGCGCGTCGCCCACTGGCGGCATCCCGCACTCGTACGGCGCGAGCTTCTCTGGCGTGGGATGCTTCGGGCCAATCAGCTTCGACGCGCCGATGTTGAAGGCAGCGAAGCCGGTTGCGAAGCCGAGCATAATAAGGATAGGAACCCAGTCGTGCATCTGTTCTCAGGGCGTCAGTCCGCTTGTGAATATTTTCTCAACCGCTCAACCCCGGATGCTATCACAATCGGTTCGCGATGCGAGTAGCGTGGTTCAGTCCAGTGCCGCCCGTGCGTTCGGGAATCGCGGGACGGAGTGCTGAGCTTATCGAAGCGCTCCGACAGCGTGGAACCGCGATCGATGTGTATGTGGAGTCGCCGCCGCTGGTGCGAGCTCGGACAGCAGCAGCTTCGGTGGACCATGTCGCCGCGGTGCCGATCCGCGATGTGCACTCCGCGCACGATTTCGTCTGGCGACATCGGCAGCACCCGTACGATCTGACGGTCTTCCAGTTCGGCAATTCGTCGCACCACGACTATGTGTGGCCGTATGCATTGAGGTATCCCGGCCTGGTCGTCTTGCACGACACGCATCTGCACCATGCGCGCGCGGCACTGCTGCTGCGCGAGAAGCGCGTGGCGGAGTATCGCGCCGAGTTCACCTGGAACCACCCGCACGCAAGCCCCGATCTCGCGGAAATTGCGATCGCCGGTTTCGACAGCTCCCTCTATTACGAATGGCCGATGGTGCGGGCGCTCGTCGAGACGTCACGGGTGGTGGCGGTGCACGGCGAGGGAGCACGGACCGAACTCCTTCAATCGCTCAATCACCACATCACGAAATCAGCAGATCAGATCGTGTCCATCCGCCTGGGTGAAGGTGAAGTGCTGAGCGATGAGGCGGCCGAAGCATCACGGCACCGCGTGCGCGGCGCGCTTGGACTTGCGGACGATACGATCGTCTTCGGTATTTTCGGGGGATTGACTCCGGAGAAGCGCATCCCCCAGGCGCTCGCCGCGCTCAAAGCCGTGCTGCCGCACGCGCCCGACGCGCGGCTGCTGCTCGCAGGAGCGCCTGCCGATCACTATGATGTCCGTGCCGACATCGCCGCGCAGGGCATCGAGAATCGCGTCGTCATCACCGGTTACCTTGCGCCGG